>Ga0075021_10001989_pt1 | contig 10602 bp, 9 predicted proteins | sample ColStrG_CSR_2012_FD_72749 | JGI IMG/M metagenome (GOLD analysis project Ga0075021, IMG submission 72749) | Freshwater sediment microbial communities in response to fracking from Pennsylvania, USA - Cold Stream Run_MetaG_CSR_2012 | ecosystem: Environmental > Aquatic > Freshwater > Creek >... | reverse complement strand
ACGGCCAAAGGAGCGCCAGTCAGTGCGTAGCCGGCTGTGTAGTCGGCAACCGTTGTATCCCATTGGAGCGCCCCGTTCGTGGCATTGAGCGCGATCAGGTGCGCATCAAGCGTACCGGCATACACGGTGTTGTCGAGTATGGCAACGCCCCGGTTGACCCGGCCGCAACAAACTTGAATATCCGCCGGCACCGGCCGAACATAGCGCCACAAGCGCCTCCCGGTACGCGCATCCAAAGCGGAGATGGCGTCCGGAGGCTCGGTCACATACAAGACTCCGTCGACCGCGAGCGGAGTGGTCTCAAAATGATCCGTCTGCTCGATCTGATAGGTCCAGATGGGTTTCAAACCGGCGACGTTGGCCGGTGTGATCTGAGTCAGGGGCGAGTAACGCTGGCCATTGTAAGTCCGGGAATAGGTCAGCCAGTTTTGCGGTTCCTTGTCGGCGTTCACAATGCGTTCGTAGGGCACTTGGGCGGAAAGGAGCAGAGCTAGGAAAGCGCCCGCCCAAAGATCTCTCATGGCGCACCTCGCAAGGATGAAAGGTAAGCTACCAAGTCTTGTAGCTCACTCTCTGAAAAGACCGCTCTATAGCTCGGCATAGCCGATTCATCGGGGTGCTCGTGAAGATCCAAGAGTGTATCTTTGCGGAAAGAGCGAAAACGGCCCGACGGCTCAAGGATCTGGATGGTGAAATTGTCGTGGTTCACGCGAAGGCCACTCACTCTCTCTCCTTGGCTAGTCACCGCGCTCACTGTCACGAAACCATCCGCGATCTTCGCGTTGGGCTCGACCAGCGATTCACGAAGAGTGGCGGCGCCGCGCCGCGCGCCTACGTCGGAAAGGTCCGGGCCATAAGCCCCTCCATATCCGTCGACGGTATGGCAGCGGGCGCATCCACCCTTGCCGTCGAACAGTTCCTTGCCCCGGCCGGTTTCACCCGCAACTTGCGGAGGCGTGGCATTCGCGCCCAGGGTTCGAACATAGAATGTCACGAGCTTCAGCGCTTCGGGTCCGAGGTAGCGCGATACCGGCATTTCCGTGCCTGGGATCCCGAACTCGATGATCTCCGCCAGTTCCTTATCGGTTCGCGCGCGAAGCAGCCTGGGAACGGCTAGGCGCGGACCCTTGCCTCCGCTGCCTTCCGGCCCGTGGCAGCCGGCGCAGTTGTTGTCGAACACACGTTTGGCGCGTGCCACGTCGAACTGCGGCGGAGAGGTTTGCGCCAGAAATATAAAGGCGGAAAGAAGGAGCAACATCGCGGGCAAGGCTACCGGTAGTGTATCCGACTAGTCTTTGTGGGGCGGGCGCCCCGCCTGCGCGGAGGCCCCGCCTCCGCTGCCCAGGTCCAAGAGTCTCTCTGCGAGATAATTCTTGGGGAGATGACCTTAACTCACTTCCTGCGCACGCCGCCCGCAGCCTCGCGAAGCCGGGCGTTTGGCGAGGGCGGACTCCGCAGCGCTTCTACAAAAGCCGTCCTGTCGCGCCGCGCCAATTCGATAAGGGTACCCGCGGGATTTATCCCGCCATCCGCCGATGCCGCTTCCCGCGGTGCTTCTTCACCTTATTCGGCCGTGGATGGGCCTGAAATGCTTGCGCAGTTGGCCAGTTGGCGGCCAGCAGAAACGCAACGGCGAGAGCCGCGACAATCGTTTTCATAGGGAAAATACCTATACTCGCAGTGCCTGCCGCGCCGCTTTATTCTCTAAACGGTCCGGCTCTTAAATCGGCAATTTCGCCGCCGTTGTCTCCGGCTCATCCTGCACCAGCGGCAGACCGGCATCAAGAAATGCCGCAACCTCCTTTTCTTTTGCCGCTCTTTGCTTCGAGTCGAACCAATCAATGAATCGGAATTGCATTGCTCTGATCGAGCTTCAGCGAGTTTGCACCCGGCTTCAATTGCACGGCCTGACCCCAGGCGAGCGACTGGTTGTTGTAGCGCGTGGTGATCATCAGGTAGTAGCTTCCCGGCGCCACGCCGGGAAAAGTTCCGCTGCCGTTGGCGTCGGCCCGCACGGCTGAGGCGGCATCCGCTTTTACGGCGTCCAGAATCTTTTGACACTCGGGCGTCCTGCTGACACAAGTAGTGCCCACGTATTGATAGGGCGACATTCCTGGCGGGACGGAGATGCCGCCTTTGGCAAGCGCGTTGGCGTAGTCGTCTCGCAAGAGAACGTAGGGACGCCCAGCGAGCGGATTCGGAGCGCCGACTTGCGCGGTAAATCCCGAGACGATCGACAGAGTGGCGTTACCCAGCGGCGCGGCTGCAGTCGAGAGGCCCCCTCCATTGGCCGAGGCAACCATCGTCGGCGCCTTGGCGCCTCCGCCTGCGGGGATCTCCTTGCTCGGGGCCAGAACCGCAAGGTTGCAGGTCTGCTCTAGTGGAACAAAGGTGAAGTCGCCGTCGTCGTTTTGGCCAGTGACGATGCGACCGTGCACCTGATAGGGGCCGGAGCCGGCATCGAGCAAGCCGTCTGGCCGGAAGGCGAGGGTCAGCGGGTGATCCGGCGCGTCGATCTTGATGAACGACTTGGTTCCGTCGGCGACCACGGTGTACGGGTAGGCGCGCGCCGCGTCGGGTCCGCACCCGAGGATCACCGACTCGGGAAAAAACTGGGCGCTGAAGCCGGTGGAGGCCGCGAAGATGCCACGCATGCGAATGCCGGGAGGCGTGGGCGGCCCTTTCTCTCCGCCGAACATAGTCTTGAGGAGATCCGTTTGCATCGTCTGTATGCCAATTCCTGCGCCCTTGGACGAGAGATTGAGTGCGGGACAAGTTACTCTCTTGCGCGCGAAGGTAGCCTGCGGAGCGCCGCCGGGATTGATTGGACCATAGACGCGGTTGCCGCTTGAGTCGTAGACCGGCCCGGCGCCAGAGGCGGCCTGACTGTCCGATATGAGCATTCCGTATTTGTCTTTATAGCCGCCGCTGTAAGACGGTCCGCCGCCTCCACCGCTGGTTCTGGCGGCAACTACGCCATCTATGACGACTGGACCCGCGGCCGTCATCGTGCCATCGGCTCTGAGTGTCACGACAAGGGGCTTCGGAGTGGTTTCGATGGTGATGACGGCAAGGTTGTTTTTGAACGCGAGAGTGTAGAACTGTTCGTTGGGAGATAGGAAAGAACAGTTCACCAGGACACCGGGGTCCTGGAAGTCAAGGCGCCAATTGCCGGCGCCCTGGAACACACCCGCCATCGCCGGGCCGGGAGCGGGTTCTTTATTAGCCGAGGGAAGGACTTGGGAGATCATTTGGCCAAAGGCGCCCAGCAGCGAGTTGCCTGTGCAAGTGGCCGGAAGCCGTCCGGAGGATACGCAGCGGCGCATAGCGCGTTCCTCGGCGTTCTTAGGGGGAATGATCCGCCCGGCTGCTTGTGGGGCCTGCGCCCTGCCGGCATTGGCTTGATTGTTGGGCTGGGGGTTGGCCTTCGCGACGTTGGCGTCGTAGAGTTCCTTCTGCTTCTTGTTGAAGGCGTCTACTGCGGCAAGTTCTTGCGCGGTAGGCTGCTTGCAGGTCGTAATAAGCTTTTTCAGCGAGCCGCGAGTTTCCTGCGTATAATCCATCAGCCCGTTGTGTGTGGGCCGGTCCGGATGCCCGACCATGCACTTGGCCTCATCCGAGAGATCGCGAGGGCAGTACTCCAGAAACATGCGCTCTCCGTTGCAAACGTACGTCACGCTCATTTGCAGAGTCTGCCCGCGAGCGATACCGCGCGGGAAGAGACAAATCAGCGCGGCGGCCATACCGAAAATGCCTGCTCTAAGATTCATATCCGCACCTCTTAATAAATCAGAACGGCGGCCGCATCATCCACTTGCCCGAATCCTTATCCTTGTAGAAAACGCCGCTTGGCACATTATTGTACATGCCGGCGCCGATATTCGCGGACGCAACCGTCACTGTGAAGGTGCAGTTGTAACCTTGTGGAGTCGGATTGTCGCAAGCGCCCTTCTTGAAAAAGTTGACCTTGACCGGCTCGCTGACGGTTATGCCGGGCGGGTGATTCATGGCATCCAGCATGGCGGTTTTCATTTGTGCCTCTGAAGGCTCGGTGCCCGCTCCACCACAGCCGGTAAGCCCAAACGCCAAAATAGTACTCAACGCAGAGTGTCCCAAACGCCGGCGCATGCTTAGCCCCGTTCTTCCGCGCGGTGATTGGCGCCCTGAGGATGATCCAGTTTTAATTGTCATGCCAGTTAAGGCCTCCGAGGTGCCAGGAAGCTTCTTTCCAATGACGACAGGTTGCGTGCACGCCGCAATTCGGACAATTTAGATCCATATACGTTCCTCCTTTTTAAACAGCCGATCTAAATACGTATTGCGCGAAAGCGCTGAAGAAACCGTCATGCCAGCCGCAGAAATTTCTGTTCACCCGCAGTTCGTTTCGCATTTTGCTTCTCCGCTCCACGCATTTCCCGCCGAACAAATTGTTAAAAGTGAAATCGCTAACAGCAGGAATGGTGGGCACGATGAGTAACTTGTGCACCCCCTAATCAGCTATGCACGCAGCTGCAGACTTGCTGACCATCGTCCGCCAACAGTTCCTTCCGCACGCTGAGAAAGTGTGAAAAATTCCGCAAAACGCGGAGAGAGTCACGCGGGGGGATGTCAAACCATTGGACGGGCCTTCAGGATGCGTTATAACGCGTCTGAGACGGCCTCTCGCGGCCAAAGTCTGTGGAAAACTGCTCGTTTTGGTTTTTTCACACCTTCTGACTCAGCCTGGCCTGGAGGGGTGGAAGCCTATCGCACGCAGAAGAAAGTCTTTGGTCAATCGCGCAGCATTGTGGTCACCTTTAATCAGAATCTGTACGACGGACAACTCCAGAGGCTAACCGCTCACCTGGCCAAGGCGCGGCGGAAGTTGGGCGACCTGCAGACCCAGTTGCAGCGCCGCCGCGACGGCAAGGTGAAGGGAGGCAAAGCCCAGGCTTCCCCCCCGCTTCCCTGGCTCGATCGTGATTTTTGTATTAACCGTGGCCATCGGCGTACTCGTCTTCAGGATGGCATCTCTTGCCGCAAAACGTGCTCCAACGGCCCTCACCCCAGCCACTCTACTTGCAAGCTTCCGGCGACAGGCCGGCTGGCTTGTTGGCGGTGGCGGCACAAAGTGCGCGCATCTGTGCCGTGTCGCGCTGTATTTTCTGCGTTGCTGGACCGAGACTGATGGCGTGAGGCTTTGCGCTTTGCAATTTTGCAATAGGCGGTTGCGTTGCTTTTTTGGCCGGGCCAGTAGACGGTAGCCGACGCACCACCACGGCCTTCGTGCCTGGTATGATCCGCGCTTGTTCAACCTGCTTTCTCTTGCCAGCCGGTAGCTGGTCGATGGCCGCACGCAGCTTATGTTCCGCCTCATCAGCTACTTCCGCAACTTCTTTGCTACTTGCCTTCGCTGCAGGATCTGAATTGCTAGGGCGGCCTCTACTTGTAGTCTGCGTCGCGGTGCCAACTCCTGGCCCTTTCCAAATTAGATGAAGTGCGCCGTTGATAAACGGTTCGGATGCGGGTGTGCCGACGATAGCTGTATTCAGCACTGGTGGGCCTAAGTGGAAGTTCACATACACTCCCGCAGGCAAATCCCTTTTTGCATCTCTAGGGGTTACATAACTGACGAACGGTCCGGAAGTCCTCTCCGTTCCATCAAACTGCGTTTTCGTCGAATTCACTTCCACCGAAGTCATCCCGGGGCGCCACGGTAGTCGAAACGTGTAGTCTTCGAAACCAGCACCCCAGATCTCGTTCGAGCAGTACCCTTCATCGCCCTGGTTGCGTACGAAAATCAACCAGGTTTCATCCCCTGGGTTGGTCCCGAAATTCTCCGATCGGGTCGCCATCGCGTACAAAGGATGCAATTCAGACTTTAAACGGTGTTCGGAATCGAGGCTGAACATACCGGTTAAGATCGTATGTCCGTCAAATAACTGTTTCGCGAAATCTTTGTTGAGATCAACAGCGTTATGAAAGGCTGCCCACGCCTCGGTTTTGAAATGATCAATTGTCTCGTCCGAGTCAAACTCGACGTGTATTCCATCCTGGCCGTTCACGAGAAGCGGTTTGTCTGGATCGTCACTGTAGAAGGTAAACGTATAGTCGTCGTCTGAGCCGTGGTCACCCCAGGAAGCCCTGCCTTCCAATGTCACAGGAAACCAATTGACGTGGCCCGCAAATGAATCACCGACGACCGGTTTGGTTCCTACCTTGCAGACCGCTGCATTAACTCCCCTGGGAAGATCAACCGAGTTTGCGTCGATTTGATCACTGCAGTCAGGGAAGTACGGACTCATGAACAAGTCTGGAACTCCAAAATGTGAGTCGCGTCTGCTGAAGTTATGACACAGCGACGTGTCTGGTGCCTGACCGCGGTTTTCAGCCCGTTGCTGCCAAGACCAATGAGGATTGTAAGGTAGCCCGTTTGGGTCTGCCGTCTGCGATGACAAAACATCGAAATCGAACGGGCTATTATTCCCATGGCCCGCATCTGTCCCCCGGTAGATCGTGATAGTTACGTGCGCCGGGCCACCATCCGGGCCTTTGAAAGAGGTTTTACACTGTTCCGGTTCGCCATCGTCATGCGCGTAATAGCCGTTGTCGGAGTAGTTGTCATCTTCGTACCCCAAATGGAGCACAAGTTGCGATTCCGGCACGTCGACGCCGCTTACCTTCAACTGTCGTCCGATCACGCTCTTGATTTGAACGAGCGCACTATTCGCCGTGCCAGTCGGAATGCGCACCAGACCATGATAGAGACGATCACTATTCGGGCCCGCGGGGTTGACATATCGCTTCCACGTGCGGCCACGCCCTCCGGTCTGAACACAGCCATCGGCAGTTACTTCGACAATATCGCCGGCGGCAAAAACAATCGCCGGATACTCCGTTTCATGCTTTGTCACAACGGGCTCGTTAATCGTGCAACTAAACTTCCCCTTTGCCGTGCGGTCACTGCATCTTGGATCGATCGGAGGAGGTGGCGTCCCGACGCAATCGCATTCCTTCTCGCCCGCCGGCAAGCCTGCAGGGGTGGTGCAATGACCTTGGCCTTGGCCCGACGTGACCGGGCTGCATGGTGCTCCGGGACTTAAACACCCCACTCTAAGGTTCCCCTTGCACGCTTGACCATTGCCTGCGCGCGCTCCCAAAAGAGCTATCGATAGCCCCAAAAGTGCTATTTGGCTCCGCGAGTTAAAGTCCCGCATACACCCCCCCATGAAAAGTAACCCAAATCGAAAATGTTCGAAGTCGGGCCGACCCGCGCGCTCCGCCGATATGATCACATTTCTTCAAAGCGATTGCAACTAGCAAAACTTCTCAGTAAGTCAACCCGCGGCGGAGGCGTTTTCCGGATTATTTGGAAGCAAGCAAACGCTTGAACGAATCGTAAACAAGGCTACGCGTCAAGCTAGACTGATTCACTCCAATCAGGTCGTCCAGATCGTGCAGCTTATTTAATGCCTGAAAGGCGTTGCCGTGCGACAGGTACCACTTGATGCTCTCCAACTGTTGCGGCACCTTGGGACGCAGCTCGCATTGCTCTTCGCCTTCGCCAATCTGTTCTGGCACTCCTGGGTGCAGAAGACCGTGGCCGCAATCGAGATTGTGATCTTTTTTGCGATGTTTTTCGCGACGAACTGGTGGGGCGTTCAACACGGGCTGTCCAGCGGCGGCGCCATCAAAGAGCTGGTCTTGGTAACTCTTTGCGGTTGGATTTCGACATTTTGCCACGAATTGGGTCATGCAATAGCGGGGTATGAAGTTGAACCGATTTACCGTGGGTCCGTTTGTCGCCGCGCGGGCCGGGGGAGGCAGATGGGGGTTCCGGCTCTCTTTCGTCACAATGGCCGCCATGTAGGGGCGTATCTCGTCAGACCCGCTGCATCTGAACAATCTACGGCGAAGGTTGGCGTTTGAGGTCGCTGGCGGTCCGGGAGCGTCTTTCCTAACGGCGTTGGTTGCATTCGTAGTCCTGCTGGCAGCGCCCGGTAGCCCGTGGGAAACGTGGTGGAAGATACCGGCTTGGATCGCAGTTTTTTCCGCCACGGGGGTGATGAATAATTTAATTCCGTTTTGGGGCTAATAGGCTTTATTCCGACGGCGCGCTTTTGATACAACTACTCTGCCGAAGATCGTTCGGAGATGTTCAAGAAGCCTGGGCGATCATCGGGTCAACAAAAGTGACTTCGATCCGTCCGCGAGATCTGGATCTACGCGCTCTTGCCGATTGCGCGCGAGCCGGAACGCCAATTTATGAGAAGGCGAAGCTGCGGACCATGGAGATGATTTGCGCCATTGACCGGGAAGAATTGACGTTGGCGAGAGGGCACTTGGAGTCTGCCCTGGAGTTGGTCCCCACACCAGACAAGGCGCCGAGTGGCAGTTGGGCGGCTGGAATGGCGTTTTATATCGCTCACCTTGACGGGAATGCGAGTAGGGCTTTACACTGGCTTCGAGGCGCGGTACTGCTTTCCGCAAAAAGGGAAGATTCCCCTGAGTGACGATTTCGAGTACTGGTGCGCGTTGGCGGTAGTTCGTCAAGCGGAAAGACTCCACTACGAGGTAGAGAAGGCGCGGCAACCGGGCACGGATATCGCGGCGGAGAGGCCGAATGCCGGATTGTATCAATGCGAGCGCGAGTTGCGAACTGGCGATTTGGCTGCGCCGCAGAGCGGCTCTCCGAGCGAGGTGTTAGTCGTTAATTGTTAGCAGGATTAAGGCCGGCAATTTTTTTGAAATAACTATATTTTTATCAATCACATCCAGCTATCTATTCAAGTCTTTTCCGTTTCGTAAAATTCACCACTTTTTCGCCCTCAGCAAAAGGGACGGACTATTCCGCCCCAAAACTTCTGCATCTTTCTAACGTCCAGAATTCCGCCGCCTGTGCAGAACTGTCGGTCCGTTGCCCTCCCTTTCACCCCAGTGACAAAAGTTTGGAAAGAATTATCTACCAGCCTTATCAATCACTTGCTAAGTCTTTGCTGCATTCCTCGTTCGCCGTCATTTTACGCTTAAAGCCGGAAAGGGAGATCTGGCAATCGCCAACTTTTTATGAAAATCGATTCCGCAAAACCAACCGGCTGGGTCGCGCCCTTGGCCTCGCGGCAAAAACCGCAAATCGCCTCCCGCGAATCCGGGGCTCTTTACCGTTTCGCTCTGCTCTTATTGATGGGCGGTAAAAAATCCCCGCTCCGCCGTCATGTCACTTGGCGGCAAAAAGCCTCCAAGGCGCCCCGTTGTATCGGATAACGCCCCTACACGTTTACCCCGCCACCCCCGTCTTACACTTGGAGGTATGGTGCGTTCGCTTTGTCTCCTGCTGGCTGGCGTTGGGCTACTCCAATGTGCTACAACTGCCGATGAATTGATTAAACGTGTCGAAACGCGTTACAACGCCGCCCAGACTCTATCCGTGGATTTCGTGGAAAGCTACAGCATGCAGGGACATCCGCGGTCGCCCGAAGAAGGCAAACTGACGCTCCGCAAAGAGCGGAAGATGCGTTGGGATTATTCGCGTCCTGCTGGTAAGCTGTTCATTTCAGATGGCAAAACAATTTATTTGTATTCCGCCGGTGACAACCGTGTAGAAAAAATGCCCCTGAAGAACACTGAAGATATGCGGGCGCCCTTGGCGTTTCTGCTCGGGCGGCTCGACATGAAGAAGGAGTTTCGCGATTTTACCGCGCGTCCAGGTGACGGCGGCACTTGGCTCGCGGCCAGATCCAAAAGCGACCGCACGCCGTACGAGAACGTAGACATGCTGATTGGGGAAGACGGTGCAGTTAGGGAATTGAAGGTTGCCGGGCGCGACCAATCGCTGCTCGCCTTCTCCTTCACCCAGGAACGCCTGAATCCACCTGTTGGCGATAACCTGTTTCAATTCAACATTCCCAATGGAGCCGAAGTCGTCGATTCGGTCAACTGGGGCGGGCAGGAGCGATAGTACACCGTGGCTGAATTTCTGCTCCGTTACGCCGACCCGCGCGGCCAAATGCACGAATTGGTCACCGAAGCCGCCACCGAGCGCGATGCCCGCGAGCGCATGGCGCAGCAAGGCTTTCTCGTTTACTCCGTTCATGCCAAGGATCTAAGCACGCGTTTGGGCGCTGATACCGGGCGCCGCAAACAAGCCAATCTCGAGAAATTCCTCATCTTCAATCAGCAATTCGTCACGCTGGTGCGCGCCGGCCTGCCCATTTTGAAGAGCCTCGACCTGCTGGCCGACCGCCTCACGGATGAGAAACTGGGCCGGCACATCAAAGCGGTGCGCGACGAAGTTAAAACCGGGACCACTCTTTCCGATGCCTTTGCGAACCAAAACGTCTTTCCGGCGATCTACGTCACCTCTGTCCTAGCCGGCGAAAAGAGCGGCTCACTGGTCGAAGTTCTTGATCGCTATGTCCAATACCAGCGCTTAACGCTGGCGGTCAAGAAGAAGCTGCTGGTTTCGCTGCTCTATCCGGCGGTGCTCATCGTTCTGGTCATTTCGCTGATGGTCTTCCTGGTCACCTATGTCGTGCCTAATTTCGCGGCGCTCTACAGCAGCATGGGCGCCAAATTGCCCGTGGCCACCACTGTTCTCATCGCCATCGGCACCACGGCGCGCAG
>Ga0075021_10001988_pt1 | contig 10602 bp, 12 predicted proteins | sample ColStrG_CSR_2012_FD_72749 | JGI IMG/M metagenome (GOLD analysis project Ga0075021, IMG submission 72749) | Freshwater sediment microbial communities in response to fracking from Pennsylvania, USA - Cold Stream Run_MetaG_CSR_2012 | ecosystem: Environmental > Aquatic > Freshwater > Creek >... | reverse complement strand
GACCAGATCGAGGCGCGGCTCCGGGAAGCGCCGAAGTGTCCTTGAGCGCCGGCGCCCTGCGACGGTCGACGCTGACCGTCGCGCTCGTCCTCGGGCTCGGAGGCCAGGCCTGGGCCGGTCCGGCGACCGACCAGCTCCGGACCTACACCGACCGGGTCATGGTGGTGCTGGAGAGCCGGACCATGACCGCGCCCGAGCGGCTGGAGGCGGTGCGCGGAGTCGCCAGCGAGGCCTTCGACGTGTCGGAGACGGCCCAGCGGGCCCTCGGGATCCACTGGCAGCAGCGCACGCCGGCCGAGCGGGAAGAGTTCGTCGGGATCTTCCGGGGTCTTCTCGAGCAGACCTACCTGTCGCGGATCGGCGAGTTTGGCGGGGAGCGGATCAGGTACGTGAGCGAGCGGATCGACGGGGATTGGGCCATCGTCCGGGCGGTCATCGTCACCAAGAACGGGACGGAAGTGCCGGTCGAGTCCCGGTTGCTGCAGAAGGGCGATCGCTGGCTCATCTACGACGTGCTGATCGAGAACGTGAGCCTCATTGCGAGCTACCGGTCCCAGTTCGACCGGGTGATCCGGACCGCCTCGTATCCCGAGCTGCTCCGGAGACTCAAGAGCCACGGGACCCTGTGACCGGAGCCTTCTTCCGCAACATCGACTGGAAGGTCGTCGAGAGCCGGCTCGATTGAGCCCTCGGCGAGTATCACGGTGAGCACAAGGAATCTCGCCTGGCTCATGGTGCTGCCGGGGCTGGCCGTCCTCCCGGTTTTTGCCGGGCCGCGGGCGCGCGAGGTCGCGCCGGCTGCGGCGCTGTCGCCCGCGGCCGCCGCGACCGTCGAGGCGGCCTGGTCGGTCGGAGACTCCATCCATTTCGGAGCGGGGGGGACGCAGATCCGGCCGAGCGATGCGAAGGTGCTCGATGCCCATGCGGCATGGCTTCGTGGGAACCGGATGCAGCGTCTCCTGATCGAGGGCTATGCGGACGGCGTGGGGGACAGCGCGTTCAGCCGGCACATCGGCGAGCAGCGAGCGAAGTCCGCCAAGGCCTACCTGGTGTCCAAGGGAGCGCCCGCGGACCAGATCGCGGTCTCGTCGGGCGCCGGTGGAGTGCCGGCCTGCGGGGAGAAGACGGCGACGTGTCGGGCCGCGAACCGTCGGGCCACATTGTCAACGGGGGTGCAGCCATGAGTGCAAGGGGGCGGCCGCTCGAGAGCGTACGGGTGCTGGTCGTGGACGACGATGCGATCGTCCGTGAAGTCGTCGAGCGCCTGCTCGCCGGGTTCGGGGGCAAGGTGACCACGGTCGCGGGGGCGTCCGAGGCGCTCGAAGCCTTGCCGTGGGCGCGGCCGGATGTCGTCGTCTCCGACATCGAGATGCCCGGTGAGGATGGCTACTCGCTGATCCGGAAGATCCGGGCGTTGCCGTCGGATCGAGGTGGCGCGACCCCGGCGGTGTGCCTGACCGGGCGCAGCACCGCGGAGGACGAGGCGCGGGCATTGCGGGCCGGATTCCAGGACGTTCTCCCGAAGCCGGTCGATGCGCGTCGACTGGTGACCATGGTAGCCGACCTGGCCGGCGAGGCGGCACGACGCTCGAGCGGAGCCGCACCGGGCTCCCGGGCCGGGGAAGCCGCTCGCCAACCGGGAGAGGGCACGAGATGAGCCTGATCGGACTGGTCCTGACGCTGGTCGTCGTGGGAGTGCTGCTCTGGCTCCTGAACAACTACATCCCGATGGACGGGAAGATCAAGCGGATCCTCAACGTGGTGGTCGTGATCGTGGTCGTGATCTGGCTGCTTCAGGCGTTCGGGCTTCTCGGCTCGCTGCAGAACATCCGCATCCGCTGACCGGCTGATCGGGCCGGAGCGATTCGGCGCCCCGACCCAATCTCTGTGGCCGACTCGCCCCTAGCTGCCGGGACGGACCAGTACCTCGACTCGACCGTCGCGCTGCGAGCAGAGCTCCGGTGAATCGCTGCACGTCATCCTCGCCACCCCGAAGCCGCCGGTCTCCATGCGGTCGGTCGACACCCCGGCCCGGACCAGCGCGTCACGCACATTGTTGATCCGCTGCTGGCTCAGGGCCACGTTGTACTGATTGGTCCCGCGCAGGAGATCGGTGGAGCCGTTGATCCCGAGGCGGACGGACGGATTCTGGTTCATGTAGGTCGCGATGTCCGACGTCTTGCTCATCTCGGGCGGCCGGATCGAGGCCTTGTCCTAGTCGAACATGATGTCCTTCAACGAGGTCCAGCGTGTCATCGCGGTGGCGGGGCCCTGGGAGCCCGTCGTGCCGGTCTGGCCCTGCGAGCCGGCGACCATTGGACAAAGGACCAACGGGGAGCTGCTTCACTCTCCCGAGGTTCGCAGCTCGTGGAGCGAGAAGCGATGATCGCGGAAGAGAATGCTCAGCATCACCAGCGCGGCCACGAGATTGCCGCCGAGGATGGCCCACGGCTGGAGCGTGTCGAGCAGCCACGAGCCGAGGATCATCATGGCCGCGAAGACCGCGACCTCGAAGCAGCAGAAGAGCGTGAAGACCCCGAAGAGCAGGTGCCGATCGCGCTCGGCGATGGCGAAGAGGCCGGCGACCGCCAGGCCGAAGGCGATGAAGACGAGCCCGTGGACCGCGGTGTACTTGAGGACGATGGCGGGCGAGATCGTGAGGGCGGCCGGATCGTGGAGGCCGTCGAAGAGCACCGCGCCGAGCAAGGCCGGGGTCCGGAACGGCGTACCGGTGATCAGATCGAGCACGAAGAACCAGACCGCGACCGCGGCCGCCCCGGCGAGCCCGACCAGGATTCCCTCGTAGAGCACTTTCTGTCGATTCATGGTTGTCTCCTCGGAACACTTCTTCCCAGCTCGGGGCCCGCCGGCCCCTGCCGCTGCCACCGCAAGTGGCGCTTGAGATGGGCCACGCCCTTCTTGCCGACGAGGGCAGACCCCGCAAGGAACAGGCTCCAGCTCAGGGCCGCCAGCCCGATTCCGACGCCGCCCTTCTGCCAGAGCGAGATCGGCAGGAACGGCACCAGCGGATACGCGGGATAGATGCCGAAGCTCATGAGGATGAGGATGCCGCCTACCCAGAGCGAAGCTCGGCTCGGCGGCTCGGGGAGGGCCACGACGGGCTTCCCCGTCCCGCTCGCCGGCGGATCACTTTCCGGCAGGAGCACCGGGAGGTCCGGGCGCGGGGCGCCCATCCTGGCTCGACGGGGCATCCGGGGCCGGATGGTCTGCCGCCGCGGCGGGCCCGCGGCGCGTGCTGTCGAATCGGCTGCGCACGTTGGCCGCCCGGCGCAGGATGTCCTGCCGCTCGACGGTCGTGGCGTCGGTGGGCCGGTCGCTCTTCTTGTTCTTCCCGTAGCTGCGGCGGATCCCCATCGGTGCATCTCAGTCTAGGCTTCGGATCCGAGGTGGCTATTGGACCTTGGTCCATGGGACTCTACCGCTTGCGCGTCGTTGACAGGGGGGCCCAGCCATAGCAGAATTCGCCGTCCGAACCGAAGCCGCCGGGAGGGTAGCATTGGCTCGAACCTCGAATGAGTCGCTGAACGAATAGGCGAGTGAGCGGGCGAGTGTGAAGGTCGACTTCGGGATCGGCCTGGGCTCGAGCGTCGGGCTCCTCGGGGGCGCCGACTCCCGGAAGTTCATGGAGCTCGTGACGATGGCGGACGGCTACGGAGCCGCCGCCATCGGGACCTACGACTCCGCGTTCCTCGGGGGCGACGCGTACGTGCGCGCGACGCTCATGGCGCTGGCGGCGCCGCGCGCGCAGATCGGACTGCGACCGAGCAACCCGCTCACGCGGGAGCCCCAGATCATGGCGTCGTTCCTGGCCTCGATCGACCAGCTCACCGGCGGCCGGGCCTTCCTCGACATCGCCAGCGGTGACAGCGCCGTCTTCAACATCGGCTACCCGGCCGCCTCGCGCGCGCGCATCGAGGACTACGTGACGTGCGTGCGCGACCTGCTGGCCCGCGGCGAGGCCACGTACCAGGGCCGGGCCCAGCGCGTGCGGTGGGCGAAGGAGGCGATCCGCTCCCGGGTCCCGATCTCCATCTGCGCCGAGGGGCCGAGGATGCTGCACCTGGGCGGGCGCGTCGGCGACGGCGTGGTGGCGGGCACGGGCCTCCTACCGGAGGTGGTCCACGACACGATCGCGCGGGTGCACGCGGGCGCCCGCGAGGCCGGCCGCGCCCCCGAGGACGTGGACATCTGGTTCACCGCGCGCTCGTCGCTGCACGAGGACCGGGCGACCGCGATCGACAACGTCAAGGCGTCGGTCTCGTCGATCCTCAACCACGCGATGCGCTTCGGCCTCGACGGCAAGCACGTGCCCGACGAGCTCCGGGCCCGGATCCAGGACTACGTCGACGGCTACGAGCTGTACGACCATGTGCTGCAGGCGGGGCGCAATCCCAGCCGGATGGCCGACCTCGGGCTGACCGACTACGCGATCGACCGCTGGGCGCTCGCCGGCGCGCCGCGCGACTGGATCGCGCGCATCGAGCAGCTCGCCGAGCGCGGCGCCCGGAAGCTCTGGGTGGGCGTGAGCGGCGCCGACCTCGACGGGCAGCGCCACTACCTGAAGCTGATGGGCGAGGAGATCATGCCGCGGTTCGTGGGATAGCCGGCGCGGCCGGACTGGAGGCCACCTGATGGACCCGATCCACACGCTCGTCGAGCATCTCGGGCGGGCCCGCTACGAGGACCTGTCGGCCGAGGTCGTCGACGCGGTCAAGAGGACCATCCTCGATACCATGGGCGCCGCGCTCGCCGGCAGCGCGAGTGAGGCGGGCCGGAGCATCGCGCAGATCGCGAAAGGGTACGGAGGCGGTACCGGCAGCACGGTGATCGTCCACGGGGGAAAGGTCGCTCCACCGCTGGCGGTTCTGGCGAACGGCATCATGGCGAGATGCCGCGAGCTGGACGGGACGCACGAGATCGGCGGCGGACACGTCGGCGTGTGCATCGTTCCGGCCGCTTTCGCGCTCGCGGAGCACTCGGCCTCGCCGGTGAGCGGGAAGGACGTCGTGCTGGCGGTGGCGCTCGGCGTCGACATGCTCTGTCGGCTGAGGATGGGAGCCGGCAAGGCCAAGGCGATCGGCTGGATGGCCGAGACCATGGCCCCGCTCAGCGTGGCCGCGATGGGCGCCAAGCTGCTCGGCCTCTCCGAGCGCGAGATGCTCGATGCGGTCGGGGTGGCGTATTCGCTGTGCAGCGGCAACGTGCAGCCGACCGTCGAGGGAGCGTGGAGCTTGTGGGTTCCCGCCGGCACCGCGGCCGCGGGCGGAATACTGGCTCTGGATCTGGCCCGGGCCGGATTCCTGGGTCCGCGGAATCCGCTCCTCGGGGAGTTCGGTCTCTACCAGCTCTATTTCCGAGGCGAGTACGACGAGGCCCAGCTGCTCGGGCAGCTGGGAGAGCGAAACGAGATCCTCAATTCGAGCCTGAAGCCCTATCCGACCTGCAAGTACACGCATCACGCGATCTTCACCACCCTGAAGCTCGTCGAGGAGCACGACCTCAAGCCCGAGCAGATCAAGGGGGTGACCGTCGCGACCTCGACGATGGGGGCCACCCAGTGCGGGTTCGACGCGAGCGGTGCGCCCAAGACGGCTCCCGCGACTCCCGGCGCGGCGCAGTTCAGCTACCCGTTCACCGTCGCCACCGCCATCGTCAGGCGGCGGGTGTCCCTGGAGGACTTCACGGAGGACGCCATCCGGGACCCGGAGCTCTCGATGATCGCGCGGAGGGTCACCACGCGGGTCGATCCCGTGAAGGATGCCTTGCCGATGCTGTATCCTCCCGCGGACGTCACGATCGAGACCATGGACGGCCGGGTCTATCGCGGATGCGAAGAGTTCGTCAAGGGCCACCCCCGGAATCCGTTCACGCTGAGCAACTGCATCGACCGCTTCATGTCCTGCGCCGGATGGGCCGCCAGGCCGATCGGGTCCGGCCAGCTGCAGGAGTTCGTCAGGATGGTCGAAACCCTCGAGCACGTGAAGGACGCGGGCGAGATGGTGCCTCTGCTGGCTTGAAGGAGAGCGCATGACGGATAGGCGGCGCATCGGCTTCATAGGCCTCGGGATCATGGGGGGCAGGATGGCGGGGGCGCTCTCCAGAGCTGGACACACCCTGACCGTCTTCGACGTGGACCGAGGGAAGATGGAAGCCCTCGAGGCCATCGGCGCGGTGCCCGGCGAGTCTCCGCAGGACGTGGCCGAGAAGAGCGACATCGTATTCTCCAGCCTCCCGGTGCCCGCGACGGTCAAGAGCGTCTACCTGGGGCCGGACGGGGTTCTGCAAGGGGCGAAGCCGGGGACGATTCTCATCGACATGAGCACCGTCGACCCGGGCACCACGCGGGTGGTCAGCCAAGCGGCCGCCGAGAGGGATATCCAGTATCTCGACGCGCCCGTGAGCGGAGGATACCGGGAGGCGGAGAGCGGGTCGCTGGTCATCATCGTGGGGGGCGAGCGGAGCGCGTTCGAGAAGGCCAGAGAGGTCCTCGCGGTGCTCGGGTCGGCCATTCACTACGCGGGGCCATCCGGGGCCGGGAACATCGTCAAGCTCATCAACAACGTCATGTCGATGGGCAACGTGCTGGTCGCCGCGGAAGCCTTTGTGCTCGGCGTGAAGGCCGGTATGGACGGTCAGACGCTGTTCGACATCATTCGCGGCAGCGCGGGGCGTTCTTACCATTTCGAGAGGCGGTTTCCCAACATCCTCGCGAGGAACTTCGCGCCGGGGTTCACGGTGGATCTGGCGAGGAAAGACCTCGGGCTGGCGGTCGATATGGCCAGAATGAACGACGTGCCGGTGCCGGCGATGAGCTTGATTCACCAGCTCTACAATGCGAGCAGCGCCCTCGGGGACGGGCCGAACGACTTTGCCGCGATCGTCAAGGTGTTCGAGGGCTGGGCCAAGACGCAAGTGAAGGGCGGGTCCACGCCCAAGAACTCCTAACCGCGCGGTCAGATCTCCATCAAGTCCCTGGCCACGATGATCTGGCCCTTGAAGTGCGCGCGGGCCAGCTCGATCCACATCTGTTCGGTGAGCCGGTCGTCCTGGGCCGGCACGAGATGCGACAGCACGAGGGTCTTCACGCCGGCGGCGGCCGCCACCTGGCCGACCTCCTCGACCGGCGTGTGACTGTCGATGATGTGCTTCTTCAAGGTCGTGGCATTGGGGCTGAAGGCGACGAGCCTATCGACGCCGGGCACCCACATCGCTTCGTGTACCAGGACGTCGGCGCCGCGAGCGAGCTTGACGAGGTTGTCGGAGCGGTGCGTATCCCCCGAGATGACGATGGACCGGTCGGGCGCGTCGAACCGGTACGCGAACGCATCGGGAACGAGGGGATGCTCGACGCGGGCAGCGGTCACCTTCACGTTCTCGTCCTGCACGACCGGTCCGTCCTGCGTGATCTCGTGGGGATGAATCAGCGGCACGAGGGGCACGCGCCCCTCATCCGCGATGCGCACGTCGATGTCGGGGGCACTCATCTCGAAGAAAAGCCTCGTGATCTTCTCGAGAGGCGGCGGGCCCCAGGTGTCGACGCGCGTGCGGAGCCCGCTGGCCCACGCGAGCAGGAGCAGCGTGCCATAGTCCGCGTTGTGGTCGGAATGGTGGTGGGTGACGAAGACGTGCCGCAGCTTGGCCAGCGCCACGCCGGCCAGCACGAGCTGGCGCGGCACCCCGTTGGCGCAGTCCACGACGTAGGGCACATCGTTGGCAATGATGACCTGCGCGGTCGACATGCTGCCCGGGCGGGGGCGCGGCCCGCCGCCGGTGCCGAGCAGGATCAGGCGGGTCTTCGAGGCGCCGGCGGCGGCTTGCGTGGGCGCATACCGGGCGATCCCGGTGGCCGCTCCCGTGATCGTTGCACCGGCGCCGAGTAAGAATGCCCGTCTCGTCCCCATCGCGATCCTCCCGGTCACAAGGTGAGGAGGAACAAAGCGTGTCCCGATCGCCGCGGGCAGTATCCTTCGGGGCGCCGGGCAACGCAACGGACCCCGCTTGACAGCCGGCGCCTCGATTTAGTATTACTTAAGTCCGGTTTCATTCTCACGCAATTACCATGAAGACGCTCCTGGCCCTCAGGATCAACGGGGAAGAGCGCGACGTCCTCGCGGCGCCGCACAAGACCCTGCTCGAGGTCCTGCGCGAAGACCTGAACCTCACCGGTACCAAGCACGGCTGCGAGCTGGGTGAGTGCGGCACGTGCACCGTCCTCGTCGACGGCCTCCCGGTCCTCTCGTGCCTGGCGCTGCCCGTCGAGTGCCAGGGGCGCGAGGTCCGGACGGTGGAAGGCATGGCGCGGGGTGGCGATCTCCACCCCCTGCAGCAGGCGTTCGCCGAGCTCGGTGCGGCCCAGTGCGGCTACTGCACCCCCGGCATCCTCCTGACCGCGGAGGCCTTGCTGGAGGAGACGCCCACGCCGACCCGGGACGAGATCAAGCACGCCCTCGCCGGCAATCTCTGTCGCTGCACCGGGTACATCAAGATCCTCGACGCGGTCGAGCTCGCCGCCTTGCGCATGCGGGGACAGGGCGAGGTGCTGCCGCAGGCGAGCCGAGCGGATACAAGGACGGCCCGCGGATGAAAAAGGATCGCTTCTCGATCATCGGCCAGTCGCTGCCCAAGATCGACGCCTGGGCCAAGGTCGTCGGCGAGACCAAGTTCGCCGACGACCTGCTGATGTCGCGCATGGCCCACGGCAAGCTCCTGCGCAGCCCCCACCCGCACGCGCTGATCAAGCGCATCGACACCACGCGCGCGCGCGCCCTGCCCGGCGTCTACGCGGTCATCACCGGCCACGATCTGCCCCGGGTGAAGTTCGGCATCCTGCCGGTGTCCCAGGACGAGGAAGCGCTCTGCGTGGAGAAGGTCCGCATGGTCGGCGACGCGGTGGCCGCGGTGGCCGCGGTGGACGAGGAGACCGCGGAGCGGGCGACCGAGCTGATCGAGGTCGAGTACGAGCCGCTGCGCCCGCTCATGTCCATCGAGGACTCGCTGGCCCACCCGGAGGTTCGGATCCACGAGTACGGCGACCGGCCCAACGTACACAAGGCGGTGGCGCTCCAGTTCGGCGACGTGGAGGCGGCCTTCGCCGCCGCCGAGCTGGTCCGCGAGGACGTCTTCTTCTTCGAGGGCAACACCCACCTGCCGATGGAGCAGCACTCGGCGGTGGCCCAGTGGGGCGCGGACGGCAAGCTGACCCTCTGGTCCTCGACCCAGACGCCCCACTACGTGCACCGGCTGCTCGCCAAGATCCTCGACCTGCCGCAGGCCCACATCCGGGTGGTGGCCGCCCCGGTGGGCGGCGGCTTCGGCGGCAAGCTCGATCCGTTCGCGCACGAGATCGCGGCGTGCAAGCTCTCGCAGCTCTGCGGCCGCCCGGTGAAGATCACGTTGACCCGCGAGGAGGTCTTCTACGTCCACCGCGGGCGCCACCCGGTGCTGATGTGGGTCAAGACCGGCTTCACGAAGGACGGGGCCATCACCGGCATGCACTTCCGCTCCTGGCTCGACGGCGGGGCCTACGGCTCCTACGGGGTGGCCTCCACCTTCTATACCGGCGCGCTCCAGACCGTCACTTACAAGATCCCGGTCTACAAGTTCGAGGGCGCGCGGGTGTTCACCAACAAACCCCCGTGCGGGCCCAAGCGCGGGCACGGGACGCCCCAGCCGCGCTTCGCGATGGAGTGCCAGATCGACAAGGCGGCCGAGCAACTCGGCCTCGATCCGGCCGACATGCGGCGGCGCAACCTGGCCGAGCCGTTCGTGAAGACCGCGAACCACCTGACCGTGACCACCATCGGGCTCGGCGAATGCATCGACCGCGTGGTGGAGGCCTCCGGCTGGCGCGAGAAGCGGCGCACGCTTCCGCCCGGGAAGGGGATCGGCATCGCGTGCTCGTCGTATCTCACCGGCGCGGGCACCGCGATCTACTGGAACGACATGCCGCACTCGGGCGTGGTGGTGCGCGCCGATCGCAGCGGCCTGGTCGCGGTGCTCTGCGGGGCCACCGACATCGGGCAGGGCTCGGACTCGATCCTGGCCTACCTGGTCGCGGAGGTGCTCGGCATCGAGCCGAAGGACATCCGCGTGCACCCGGCCGACACCGATCTCACCCCGGTGGATCTCGGCTCCTATTCCTCGCGGGTGACCCTCATGGCGGGCAACGCGGCGATCCAGGCGGCGGAGCGGCTGCGCGCGAAGATCTTCGAGGCGGTGGCGCGCAAGCTCGAGGTGACGCCCGACAAGCTGGTCGCGGCCGACCGCCGCGTCTCCGTGGACGGCGATCCCGACCACGGAGTGGACTTCGCCCAGGCGGTGGTGCTGGCCGAGAGCATGTTCGGGGTGCTGGCCTTCCCCGGCTCCTACGCGCCGCCCAAGCGCGCCGGCAAGTACAAGGGCGGCGGCGTCGGGCCGTCGCCTTGCTACTCCTACTCGGCCTGTGTGGTCGAGGTGAGCGTCGATCGCGACACCGGGGAGGTGAAGCCCACCGAGATCTGGATCGCCCACGACGTGGGGCGAGCGCTGAACCCGCTGCTGGTGGAAGGCCAGGTCGAGGGCTCCATCTACATGGGGCTCGGC
>Ga0075021_10001987_pt1 | contig 10607 bp, 8 predicted proteins | sample ColStrG_CSR_2012_FD_72749 | JGI IMG/M metagenome (GOLD analysis project Ga0075021, IMG submission 72749) | Freshwater sediment microbial communities in response to fracking from Pennsylvania, USA - Cold Stream Run_MetaG_CSR_2012 | ecosystem: Environmental > Aquatic > Freshwater > Creek >... | reverse complement strand
CCGGCGCCCCGCGCACCACGCCCTCCACCTTGCACGACCCGACGGGCGCGTCGCGGTCGGCCCCGTCGGCGCCGACCCTCTCACAGCCCCCACCGGCGGCTCCCGCGCCGTCGGCCACGAGCGGATCGCAGGCGTCCTCGACTCCCGCGCCCGCGCCGAGCTCGCCCGGCGCGCGGACGATCGCGCCCGCCCATCCTGTCCCCGCGGCCTTCCAGCCCGCGCCGGGCGCGCCGTCGGACGCCGAAGTGCGCAGCGAGCTGGCGCAGATGTCCGCGATCGAACGCCGCGCGCGCGAGCAGCGGCTGAGCGCGGCGGCCGCCAACCTCTCGGCCCTGTTGCCGTGGACGCTCGAGCCCACCTCGGGCGTCCACGTGAGCGTCGCTTCCGTCTTCACCGACTACGGCCTCGGGCTCGCATGCGGCGGCGTGCTCGGCCGAAACGAGCTCGGCGTGGCACACAAGACGGCGCCGTGCGGGACGCTCATCACCTTCACCTACGGAGGCCGAAGCCTGACGGTTCCGGTGATCGACCGCGGCCCCTACATCGCCGGCAGGGAGTGGGATCTGACGGGCGCGACCGCGGCCGCGCTTGGCTTCCCGGGACTGGGCCCGATCGAGTGGGCGCTGGCCCGCTGAGGCGCGCCGTGACATTGCGCCAGGCGCGCGCCGGGCGCCCTGTCGCGGCAAGCTAGTGTTCGCGGCTGAGCCGAGCCGAAAGGGGAGTGATGGACCGCAAGCGGGTGTCGCGCGAGGGTGCCGAGCGTCTGGGACGGATCGAGGTTCTCGCCGAGCTGCCGATCGGACGCCGGCGCGAACTGGCACGACTCGCCGACGAAGTCACCGCCGAGGCGGGCGAGACGATCATGCGCCAGGGCGACGCGGGGTATGAGTTCATGATGCTGGAGGAGGGCGCCGCGGACGTCGTCCAGAATGGCGAGCGCATCAACGTGATGGGCCCCGGCGACTGCTTCGGCGAGCTGGCGGTGCTGGCCGACGGCAGCGTGCGCAGCGCGTCGGTGGTGGCCACGTCGGAGGTGCACGCGATCGTACTCACGGCGCACTTCATGCGCGAGCTGCACGATCGGCTCCCGCCGGTCGGTGCGCGAATCGACCAGGTCGCGGACGAACGGGTCGAGCGCGACGCATCGAGGCGGGCGGGCGAGCAGTCCGCTTAGCGCGGCGTCGACGAGAGTTCAGACGCCGAACTCGGCCTTGACTTCGCCGGCGGCGAGCGCGTCGGCGAGCCGCTGGTGGTCGCGCTCGTTCTGCTCGGCGTAGGCGACCGAGAACCTGGCGATCGCCTCGTCGAAGCTCGTACCGCGGCCGAGATAGGCGGCGATCGCGAGACGATCGCCGGAGCGCGCGTGCATGCGCGCGAGCGACCACCCGCATGCGCGCGTGTAGGCGTGCAGTCCCGACGTGCTCAGGCGCGAGAGGTCGGCCGAGGCCTTCCAGTCCCACAGCTGACGCACATAGAAGTCGTGCTCGTGGCCGTCGAGGCCTTCGCTGCGCTGCCAGCCGAGGAAGATGTCGCTGGCGGCCTGCGAGATTCGCTGGCCGCGCACGACCCGCTCGCCGTGGTTCTCGAACTCGCTCTCGCCGACGTAGGGCTCGAGCACCGATGGCTGCGCCTCCTTGGCCTGGAGCACGAGCGCGTCCCTGCCCTGGCGCCCGACGAGCAGAAACACCCAGGCGCGCGTCCCGACGCTCCCGACGCCGACGACCTTGCGCGCCATGTCGAGGAAGCGGTAGGTCGCAAACAGGTGACGGCGGTCCTGGGAGAGGCTGCGTGCGTACTCGTCGAGCAGCTCGTAGACATAGGCTCGCTCGTCGCGGGCGTCGGCCGCGACGAGCTCGCGGAAGGGAACGAGCAACGGTGGCACGCTACGGAAGCGCAGCTCGCCGCCGACGCGCTCGGTCAGCTTCTCGACGGCCCGCACGCTGGTCTTGCGCCGCGCCTTCTCGAATGGCCTGGCGAAGTCGATCCGACCCCGCGCTCCGAGTCTCCCGCCGAAGCGCTCGACGAGTTCGCTCGCGTTGAGGCGCTCGTACCACACGTCGAGATGGCTGTCGCGGGCGAACCCGCGCATCGCCCGGCGGTACTCCATCACGCAGTCCGCGACGATCCGTCGCCGTCGCTCGGCGGCGATCCCGACGTCGCGTCCCGCGATCTCGACGCTCGCGGCCATCCGCTTGACGTCCCACTCCCAGGGTCCGGGGAGCGTCTCGTCGAAGTCGTTCGGGCTGAACACGAGCCTCCGGTCCGGCGCGGCGAAGGCGCCGAAGTTCGAGATGTGCGCATCGCCGCACGCCTGCACGACGATCCCCGAGCGGGGCGTGCCGGCGAGGTCCGCGGCCATCACGGCTGCGGCGCCGCGGTAGAACGTGAAGGGTGACGCGAGCATGCGGCCGTAGCGGATCGGGACGAGCTCCTGCACGCGCGAGGCGGCCTGCGCGCTGAGCACGGTGACGGGATCCGGCCGGTCGATCGCGGGCTGCCAGTCGCCGTGCGCTCTGCGCGGCGCGAGACGACGGGCCGCCCGACCACGCGCGGCCGACTCGCTCGGCTCGAGTCTCGCGTGAGCCGCCACCATCGGCACACCCTAGACGGCTGCGTTGCGCCGCTGCGCGGGCGCCCGCCGCCGCACCCTCCCAGCCCGGCGCCGCCGGGGCCGATTCCGCGCTGTGGGCGACCCGAAGCGCCCTCAACCGGCCTTTGCGGCAGCGCCCTTGTGAGAAGATCGATGCGTGGACGAGCGGGGGGCAATGGCGATGCTTCGCACCCCAGATCTGGCCGGTCGCGCGCTCGAGAACCGCTACGAGCTGCACGAGGTGCTGGGCGAGGGCGCCTTCGGCCGCGTCTACCGCGGGCGTGACCGCCGGCTCGGGCGAGCGGTCGCCGTGAAGGTGATCAAGCCGTGGTGGGCCGAGGACAGCGCGTGGGTCGAGCGCTTCGAGCGCGAGGCACGCCTGCTCGCGAGGATCAGCGACCCGGGCATCGTGCAGATCTTCGACATCGGCAACGCCGAGGAGGGGCCGTATTACGTCGCCGAGCTCGTCGAGGGCGAGAGCCTGGCCGAGCGCCTGCGACGCGGCCCTCTGTCGGTCGAGCAGGCGCGGTCGATCGCCGAGCGTCTGTGCCGGGCGCTGGCGAGCGCGCACCGGGAGGGCGTCGTGCACTGCGACGTGAAGCCCGCCAACGTGCTCTTGAGCACCGCCGGCGAGGTCAAGGTCGGCGACTTCGGCATCGCGCGGCTCGCCGGGGGCACCTCCCAGGCGCCCGCGGCGACGGCGGCGGGGACGCCGCGCTACATGTCTCCCGAGCAGGCGCTGGGGCGCACGACGACCGCCGCTACGGACGTCTACAGCGCGGGCGTCGTCCTCTATGAGATGCTCGCCGGCGAGCCGCCGTTCATGCACGGCTCGCCCGTCGAGCTTGGCCTGCGCCATCTCCAGGACCCGCCGCCGCCGCTCTCGCCGGAGCTCCCGCTGGCGCTGCGGCTGGTCGTCGAGCGGGCGCTCGCCAAGGATCCCGCCGCGCGCTACACCGACGCGGGAGCGATGGCCGAGGCGCTGCGCGCGGCGCGCGCGCCGGGGCTCGACGTATCGCCGGCGGCGCCGGCGCGGGGGGTCGCGGACTCGACGAGCACGGAACGCGACGGCGAGGTGAAGCCGCCGAAGGCAGAGGCGGCCGCGGCGGATGACGCGACGATCGATCGCGCGGCGGCAGCCACGGTGCACCGCGGCGAGAGCCGCACGCGTCTGCTTCCGAAACGGCCCGCGGCGGGGGACCCGTCTGATCCTCGCGGGCGTCGCCCGGTGGGGCGCGGGCGCGCGAGCGCGGCGATCGTGGTGGCGATCGTCGTGTTGAGCGTCGCCGCTGTCGTTGTGCTGCTCGCCGCCGGCAGCGCCGCGCGCACGACCGTCCCCGAACTTCTGAGGCTCCCGCGCGGCGGCGTCGAAGCGCGCGCGCATCGGCTGCACGTGCGCCCGCTGTTCTCGACGCGCCCCGCGGCGGTCTCCTCCGGCGTCGCGATCGCGCAGGCGCCCGCGCCGGGCACCCGCGTGGATGACGGCTCGGTCGTGCACGTCGTGCTCAGCTCGGGACCGCCGCCGGTCGCCGTCCCCGCTGTTCTCGGCGCCTCCGCCGCGGCCGCCGAGACGCGGCTCCTCGACGCGGGGTTGCGCTACCGCGTGTCCGTGATCGCCGCTCCCGGGTCGGCGCCGAGCACGGTCGTCAGACAGTCGCCCGGCGCGCCCGGTCCCGCGCCGCGCGGCTCGACGGTGGCGCTGAGCGTCGCCGAGCTGCCGCGCTGGCGTGCGCTCACGACGTTCGCCGGCGTCGACGACGGGCACTCGGTGGCGTTCCGAATCCTCGGTGGCCGCTGGCGGGTCCGATACAGCATGTCCTTCCGCGGCGCGTGCCTGCTGCTGGTCGTCTGCGGTGGGCCGAGCGCCGAAGCGCACGACCTCGCCACCGGGGCCGGCGCGGGCGGCTTTGAACTTGGCGAAGGCGAAGCGGAAACACACACGTTCAACAGCGGCCCCGGCCTCTATCGGCTGAACGTCTCCGGCGGGCGCGACTCGGCGAGCTGGTCGATGACGGTCGAGGACTACTACTGAGCGCTGCCCGCGGGCGGCGCATCCGGCTGCACTGGCGCAGATGTCCAAATGCGCGTGTACGACGCTGGCCAGCGGGCCCTTTGACCGACGCTGCGCCCGCGCGATCGTGTCGGTCGTGCCAGAGGCTCCCTACATCATCGGCGGACCGACACCGATCGAGGCGCCGCGCGTCGGCGACCTCTATCGCTGGAAGGTTCAGCGGGGCCGCGCGGAACAGCACGTGTACGTCCAGATCGCGAGCGCGCTCAGGCCCGAGTCCTTCGAGGAGCCGCTGCGCTCCAGCATCGCCTCAAAGGGGGAGTCGGTGCTGCGCAAGCTGCTCGAGCGCGACAACGTGCCGACGCGAATCAAGATCACCTCCGCCGGCATCACCGAGGTCGGCACCGACCGCCGCTCGCGCCCCTGCTCTCTGTAAGGGCCGTCCGCGCGTGAGACTGCCGTGCGGGCTCTCCGCAGCCTGTCGTGCGAGCCGTCGTGTCGCCAGGCTCAGCTAGGGATGCCGCTGCTGGTGTCCCCGGCGACCGCGCGAGCTGCGAGCACCGCTTCGACTCCGGCCGTCGGCGTCGGCTCGCCCATGAAGTAACCCTGTGCCAGCGCGCAGCCCATCACCTTCAGGCGCGTCATCTGCTCCTCGGTCTCGATCCCCTTCGCAATCACGGTCAGCGAGAGGTCGCGTCCGAGGCTGAGGATCGCCTCGAGCAGCCAGTTGCGGTAGTCCTCGTCGTCCGACGCCGCGAGGTTGGCGGGGTCGACCTTGAGGAAGTCGAGCGGCAGGCGCTCCAGATCCGAACGGCGCGCGTACGTGTGGCCGAAGTCGTCGACGGCGACCTTCACGCCGAGGAGCTTGATCTCGCCGAGGCGCTGCGCGGCCGCGGCGACGTCGTCCATCACGGCACCCTCGGCGATCTCGAGCGTCAGCAGCGACGGCTCGATCCCCGACTGCTGCAGGGCACGGCGCACGTCGATCGCGAAGCCGTCGCGGTGCAGCTGCCTGCCGGAGACCATCACGGAGACGCCGATGCGGTGACCCGACACGTTCCAGGCGGCGGCGCGGGCGCACGCCTCCTCGAGCACCCAGCGCCCGATCGGGACGATCAGACCCGTCTCCTCGGCCGCCGGCAGGATCTCGGCGGGCGTGAGGATTCCCTGCGTGGGGTGCTTCCAACGGATCATCGCCTCGAAGCCGACGACGGCGCGCGTGCCCAGATCGCAGATCGGCTGGTAGAGAATGAAGAACTGGCCCTCCTGCAGACCGGCGTTGAGCTCGGCCTCGAGCACCGCCTGGCTCTCGATCACCGAGCGCATGTTCGCGTTGAAGACCGTGTAGCCGTCCTTGCCGGCGGCCTTGGCCGCGTCGAGCGCGAGCTGCGAGTCGCGCAGCAGGTCCTCCGGCTGCTCGTAGCGGCCGTAGGCGACGCCGATGCTCGCGGTGACGAAGAAGCTCGGGCCGAAATCGTCGAGCACGACCGGCTCGTGCATTGCCTCGATCACGCGCCGCGCCAGCGAGTCCAGCCGCACTCCTCGCGCGGCGGCTTCACAGAGGATCACGAAGCGATCGCCGTCGAGGCGCCCGACGGTGTCGTTCGCGCGGACGACGCGCTCGAGGCGCTCGGCGACGGTCTTCAGCAGCTGGTCGCCGGCGGCCGTCCCGAGCTTGTCGTTGACGTCCTTGAACCAGTCGACATCGACGATCAGCGCGCCTGCGAGCATTCCCGATTGGCGTCCTGTGCGCGCGAGCGTGCGCTCGGCGAGGTCCAGCGTGAGGCCTCGGTTCGGAAGTGACGTGAGCGGGTCATAGAGCTCTTCGGGTCGCGCGCCCTTGGCGATGCGCGGCGCGCGGGTGCCACCTCGGGCGAGGCCGAGCATCAGCACCAGTGCGCCGATAAGTGCGCTCAGCAGACATCCGCCGATCAGCAGGGCGACGGCGCGGCCGTCGGCCGAGATCCCGGCGGCGGGCACCGGCACGAAGGTCTTCAGGCTCCAGCCATTGTGGAAGCTCGTCGTCGCCGCGAGCGCACCTGCGGCGGGGCTGGCGCTCGTGAAGAGTGGGTTCGTCGATCCGCCGTGGTAGCGCAGCCGTGCAGCCACGCCGGCGTGGCCCGCGACGGCGTTCGCGAGGACGACGTTGGGCAGCAGCACCTCCTGCAGCCAGCCGACGAACGCGGCACGGCGGCCGGCGACGGTCGCAGGCGCAACGCCACCGCGGTAGACGGGGGTCTCGATGCGCAGTGCCTGTTCACCGGCGACTGACGTTGGCGCGTAGCGGCTGATGCCGGAGTCGCGGGCGGCGAGCAGGCTCGGGGTCCGCGCGCAGTAATCGGTGCCGGCCGGTAGTGACCTGACGACGCTGCGCGCGAGCCCGGCGATCGCAAAGCAGTAGAGCGCTCGTTCGCCGGGCGGGATGACGTGCAGCGCGCGCACTGCCGCCGTGCTGCGCGCCAGCGTCGCCGGGGCAACGCCGGCGGATGTCCGCGGCGTGCTCGCGGCGCCCGGGATCGTGCGCAGCGCGAAGGCGGCGAGGCCGGCTGCAGCGACTGGCGTAAGCAGGCGCAGTTCGGCGAGTTCGGGGTAGCGGCGCGAGGCCTTCACCCACTTCGCCCACGTGTGGAATTCGGCGGCCGTGGCGGTCGGGTGGTCGGCGAAGAAGCCGGCGGCCGTCAGCGTCAGGTCTTCCTGGTGCTGGATCGCGGCTTTGACGCCCGAGCTGATGACGGCGGCGCTCTGCGTCGCGGCGTGGCGGGCTTTGGCCGAGTCCGAGCGGGCGAGCGAGCGAGCGCCGAGCACCGATGCGAGCACGCCCGCGATCACACACGCGACCGCGGCGGCGATCCACAGCGCGCGAGCGCCCGAGAGAGGCGCGCCGGTGCTCGAGGAGTCTGTGTCGCTCGAGACCTCGGAGGCGTGTGCCGCGACGGTGTCCTCGGCGGCAGGGCCGAAGCGGATCAGATCGGGGCTCACAGCGCCGGCGTCGGCCGGGACGGCTGTCTCGTCGCGCTCGGGGGGCTGTTGGGGGCTATCGCTCTCTGACATGGCAATTTCGGCTGTCCCAACATGAGCGCACCGCTCGGCTGCCTGATCGAGCGAATGTTCGATCTCGATCTCCGATTGCCCGCTCAAGTGGACGAATCGCTGAGCGCTCCATCGACACGAGGCCCCGTGAACCCAAGGATCGCGGGCGGCTGCACCGGTTCTTGCAAAGCGCTCTACGCGCGACCTACGCCATCGGCCCCGGCGAGGCCTTAGGGTCCAGGGATGATCACTTCAATCCGCCGGCATCTCAGCTACGCGAACGTGGTCGCGACGCTCGCGCTCGTGTTCGCCATGAGCGGTGGCGCGTTCGCGGCCAACCACTATCTGATCAACTCGACCAGGCAGGTCAATCCCCGCGTGCTGCGCACGCTCGAGGGTGACAGGGGCCCGCGCGGGTTTCCCGGAATCCAGGGCGTCTCGATCCAGGGCCCTGACGGGACGACGGGCGCCAAAGGCGCGAAAGGTGAAACGGGACACGAAGGACCCGCCGGGCTGTCCTCGCTCTCGACACTGCCGTCGGGTCGTACCGAGAGCGGCGTCTACGGGATCAACGGGGCGGGCGAAGGGACGATCTCGGAGTCGGTCGCGTTCCCGTTGCCGCTCGCAGGCCCGATCGCCAGCACGAAGATCGAGTACCTGGCGGTTGCGGCGCCGAGCAAAGAATGCCCCGGGCCTGGGCGCGCGGTGGCCGGCTTCCTCTGCATCTACAGCGTGGAATCGATCCACGTCGGTCCGCCGTCGGTGTTCGAGCCCGAACATGGCCTGGCGACAGAAGGCGCAGGCGCACTCGGTTTCACGTTGCGATGGAGCGCGAGCGCGGCCGGCGCCGGAGATGCGGGCACCTACACGGTGACCGCTCCCTGAGTGCCACCTCGCTCAGCGGTTCCTACACTGGCCGGGGTCCGCGAACGAGGAGGTAGATGATGAAGGTCGTGCAATTCGACCACACCGGTGGTCCCGAGGTGCTCGAGATCGTCGACGTGGAGCGCCCGGAGCCCGCAGACGGCGAGGTGCTGATCCGCGTGTGCGCCGCCGCGATCAACCCGATCGACTGGAAGTACCGGCGCGGGTACATGCCCAAGGACCTTCCCGCCGTGCCGGGGAGCGACATCTCAGGCGTCGTCGAGTCCTCGCGCGCGGAGCGCTTCGCGGTCGGCGATGAGGTGTTCGGCTTCACCACCAGCGGCGCCTACGCCGAGTACGCGATCGCGCCCGCCGGAGCGATCGCGGCCAAGCCGGCCGCTCTCAGCCACGTCAAGGCCGCCGCGCTCCCGGTCGCCGCCCTCACGGCCTGGCAGGCGCTGTTCGACGTCGGCGAGCTCAGCGCGGGGCAGAGCGTGCTGATCGCGGGCGCCGCCGGTGGCGTGGGGCATCTCGCCGTGCAGTTCGCGCGTGTGAGCGGCGTTCGCGCGATCGGAACCGGCTCTGAGCGTAACCGCGAGTTCGTGCTCGGACTGGGAGCCGAGCGCTTCATCGACTACGGCGCCGAGGACGTCGCGGCGTCCGTGCACGACGTCGATGTCGTCTTCGACACGGTTGGCGGGGATACGACCACGCCGCTGCTCGCGACGCTGCGCGCCGGCGGAGTGCTCGTGACGATCGCGGGCGCACCGCCCGAGCAGGAGGCCGAGGCGCGTGGCGTGCGAGCACAGCTGCTGATCATGAGCCCGAACCCGCAGCAGCTGGCCCGTGCCGCCGAGCTCGTCGCGGCCGGGGACGTCGAGGTCGAGGTCGCTCGCACGATGGGGCTGGCCGAGGTGCGCGACGCGCACGCGCTCAGCGAGTCCGGCCACACGCGCGGCAAGATCGTGCTCGAGATCGGCGTCTGAGCGTGAGCTAGGTCGAGCCCGCCTGGCCGGCGGAGGGCGCGCGTGGCGTCGTCAGCGAGCCGTAGGCGTCGGGCCGGCGGGTGGCCAGAAACGGAAACAACTCGAGCCAGTCCTCGCGCTGGTCGAGGTCGAGGTCGGCGACCAGCACCACGGCCTCATCGCGCGGCGCCTGAACGAGCTTGCGCCCGTACGGGTCGCAGATGAACGAGGACCCGTAGAAGCTCAGCGGCGGCTCCTCGCCGATGCGGTTGACGGCGATCATGAACAGGCCGTTGGCGATCGCGTTGCCGGTGATCACGCGCTCCCACAGGGGCTCCGTGTCGAACCCGGGATGGTCGGGCTCAGAGCCGATCGCGGTGGGGTAGACGAGCAGTTCGGCGCCGGCCAGCGAGTATGCGCGTGCGAGCTCCGGAAACCACTGGTCCCAGCAGGTCGGCAGCCCGACGTTGGCCTGACCGATCGGGAGCAGCGGGAAGGCGTCGGCACCGGCGGGGCCTGCGCGGAAGTAGCGGTCCTCGTAGTAGCCGGCCGTGACCGGGATGTGCAGCTTGCGCGTGCGCGCCGCGAGCGTGCCGTCCGGCGCGAGCACGATCGCCGTGTTGTAGCCGAGCCCGTCGGCGCCGTCGGCGCGCTCGTACAGCGAAGCGTGGACGTGAACGTCGGTCTCGCGTGCCATGCGCGCGGCGAACTCGTGTGTGGGGCCGCCGGGCAGCGCCTCCGGCTCGACGCCAAGGGCCGCCGGTCCGCCGGCGTCGACGGCGAAGTAGCGGCTGAGCGTGAGCTCCTGCAGGCAGACCAGCGAAGCGCCCTCGGCGGCGCCCGCGCGGATCCCGTCGGCGAGCGCTTCGGCGTGCTCCTCGGGGTCAGCGTGCCAGCGCTGCTGGACGGCGGCGACGCGCAGCGGGACGCGGCGCGGCGCGCGCGTGCGTGCCGGCGAGGGCAGCGGCGCATCGGCGCGGATCACGCGGATCGAGGGCATCGGCGTTGACTCTAGGCGCTCGCGCGCCTAGATGTAGTTCCTAAGTAGGTTCGTCCGGTTAGTCATCCGGGCCCCCTTGGAGGCTGATTGGTGTCTAAGCCACCAGTCCCAAGGAGGACACCGGATGAAGTTGCACGCTAACGCTCG
>Ga0075021_10001986_pt1 | contig 10608 bp, 8 predicted proteins | sample ColStrG_CSR_2012_FD_72749 | JGI IMG/M metagenome (GOLD analysis project Ga0075021, IMG submission 72749) | Freshwater sediment microbial communities in response to fracking from Pennsylvania, USA - Cold Stream Run_MetaG_CSR_2012 | ecosystem: Environmental > Aquatic > Freshwater > Creek >... | reverse complement strand
GCGACAGCCCTTTTCCTGCCGCTGCGGCTCGGCGAAATATTGCAAGCGGCGGCTTTCTTGAATTTCACTTGGCAAGGGTTTTTCGGCTGGATCGCACAGACACCCAGCGGCGCGCCTTTGCATTACTTGACGCAACTGCCCCTGGCTGTAGCCAGCCCCGATTCACGTCTATTTTTGCGGATTCCTTCAGTTTTGCTGGCGCTGGGGTCGGGCATACTTTTTTTTGTTTTGGCGAAGCGAGTTCCCTTGCGGCACCCTCTACTGGCTTTAGTTTTGTTCCTGATGATTCCCACTCATCTGGCGTACGCCACGCAGGGGAGGCCATACGAACTAGGGCTGTTCCTGGCATTGCTGGCGTCGCTGTTGTTCTTCACGCTAGTACAAGAGCCAGACTTTTTTAAGGCGCTGGTCTACGCAGTTCTACTGACAGCTTGTCTCTACACCCAGCCTTCGTGTTATTTGCCGGCGGTAGGGTATGCGCTGTACCTGCTGGGATTCGCGAATTTGCCGACCTACCGGCGCGCCCTTTGGTACGCATTGCCGGCGACGATTCTGCCGCTGGCGGCTTACGCTCCTTACTATGCATGGGCTGGCCTGCAGCGAAAGGAATGGCTCACTGAGCAGTTCCCGGCCTATGCCGTGAAGGTGGCGGGCTTGCAGGCCCTCATGAGCTTGGACCCGGAAACATGGAGTCCCTGGTTCGGCATCGGACTGATGGGAATCCTGCTGGCCGGATTGGCGGGCGGTATTTGGAGCACCTTGCCGTTGGGAAGTTATCCCGAAGGTGCGCCTGTGCCGCCGGCAGGCCTAGTGAGACGGCGCGCCGTTTTATTCTGCCTGGCGGGCGGAGCTATCGTGACGATACTCGGGGAAACCGCGGTGAGCGGGTGGGTAGGCGTGGCGTTCGCCCCTTATCAGATTTTGTGGGCGTTGCCGGCCTTGGTGATTCTACTTTGTGCGGCACTCGATGCCCTGCTACGGCTGCCGGTTATGAGAAGCCTAACTCTATTCGGCCCGGCGGTCTGCATTGTGGCGATTCTGCTTTGTATACCAGGGGATGTGGGGTACATAACAGCGGCGCCTCCGGATATGTCCAAGTTGACGGCTTTGGTTCGTCCCCAACTACAAGGCGATTCCTGCGTCGTGTTTGTGTCGCAAAAATCCTCCCGCTACCTCTTCGAAGTGTTTGACCCGGATCTCGCCAAACGCGAATGCCAAAACTTTTTTCATAAACGCGTTGTGCTGGCGATCCATCCGTTTGTCAGGCCCGATCAGGAGCGCGATGCGCGCGTCTTCCTGCGCGGTTTGGATTTTGCCGAAACGCATCGCGACGTTTTGGGCGACGGCAAAGTGATAACGATGGACAGCGCGCGGTAAGGGCGCAGCGATCTTCCCCCGCGGGAATCGAAAGACCATTGCTATTCAGTTTTGGCTAGGGCGATTGCTTTGGCAAGAAGCGAGACAATGAAGTTCTCAAAACTGAGTTCTGCGGCGGGTTCGCGGTAGATTCCTTCAACTCCATCGGTGGCGTTAGACATCAGAAAGCAGGCGGCATCATAGAGGCGCTCGCGGACAAGTTTGGTAAGTAGAATCTCGTAACGCCCGGCATAAGATGCATCCTTGAACTCTGGGAACACTTTGAAGTGAGGTTCTCTCGAACGTATCGGGCTCACCGATCCCGGCGCGTCCTCTAAGAGCATCAAATACCCGAGCCACGGCCGGGCGGACGGGCTGAAAGCGCCCTCTCGGTAGGCAGCCCAAATGTCTATCGCGCTTCCAATCGCCTCTTCTGTCCGATTGTTGTAGTTGTTTCCAAAGGATCCGACTTGGGACTTGAATTCGATGCCCGCCAGCAGCTTTCCGTCGGCCACCACGAGAAGGTCCCATTTTTTCTCGGGACGATACCAGCCAGGGAGTTCGATGTGCTTCTCGCAATAAACATGAGCCGTTGGAAGACCACTCTCACAAAGAAGCTCTCTGACAAGATCGACGAAACCATTCATTTGGGCTCCGCCAGTAACAGCGGATCGTGCCCCGGCATCCTTGCTCCCTGACGACACGCCTTGCTTCTGGGCTTGGGTCTCGCGAGTGCCCCAGAAATGCTGGACAGCGGCTTTTAGGCGTTGTTGGATGTCGGAACTGAGACTCATCCGGCGGTGTTTGCCTTTCGAATCTTAATTGTGGCTTTGCTGAACAACGATGCGGTCTCATTTGCGATTCGCTTGTGCGCCAGGTCGAAATACTGCTCGTCGACCTCAAAGCCGATGCTATGCCGGCCCGTCTTGGCGGCGGCAACTGTTGTCGTACCCGTTCCGAGGAACGGATCAAGAACTGTATCTCCGACAAAGCTGAACATACGGATCAGTCTCTCGGCAAGGTCCACAGGATACGGCGCTGGATGACTGCGCGTGGACGCTCCTGTAACACCAGCCCAGATTTGCTGGAACCATTGCTTGTGATTTTCCGTGGAAATGACGCTTAATACCCGAGTCGCAAGGTCGGGAGCGCGATAACCGCCGGGCTTGCGCTCCATAAGAATGAACTCGATATCGTTCTTAATTATCGAATTAGGCTCATAAGGCTTTCCCAAGAAGCTCGATCCGTTGTCAACTTCGTAGACAGCGTTCGCAATCTTGTGCCAGATGATTGGCGCTAGGTTATCGAACCCAAGTTTCCTGCAGTGTTCCTGAATTGAGGCGTGCAGGGGAACCACAGTGTGGCGGCCACTATTCTTACGTCTGGATAGGCAAACATCTCCAACCACGCAGATCAAACGGCCACCCTGAACCAGCCCGCGAAAACAATGAGCCCAAACCTTGTCCAACTCCCCGAGGAAACGCTCATAGTTCTCGATGTGGCCCATTTGTCCGGGGGAATTTCGATATTCCTTGAGAGTCCAATATGGAGGCGACGTCACGACAAGATGAACGCTCGACGGCGCGATCTCGCTCATCTCGCGAGCGTCGCCAAGGTTCAGAACATGATCGGTAGGAATCCGGCTTACCGCCTCTTCAATCAAGCGGATCAATCGAACGTCTTTTGCAATTCGCGGGATGTCCATTTGGGGATTCTTAAGAGGCATAATCTCCTTTGGCACAAAGGCGGAAAGGCTCCTAGAAGACGAGCTAGCCTCTTCATCTTGAGGGCTTTCATCACGGCGACGCTTCAAGCACAAATTTGTCGAACCCATAGATTATGAGGCTTAACCCTCGTCCGATGATCTCACCTCGCGCAATGTTGCCATACTCTTAGAAATGAAAAATGAACGAACTTGCTTTGCGTCACCTTTGCGTTCCTGGATGGAGTTTCTTCACCTCACCAAAATTACGTGCGGCGCGCCATATCCGCTTCCTGTTGGGATTGTGTCTCCGGCCATGGGGGAGTCTCAGATTTCGGCAGTCAATGGATTGGTTTGATTCGCTGCTCGCGTCGTGAAGCCACGATTGTCAGATACCCGCGGGGATTTGGGGGGAACCGGATCAGTGAGGGTTTTGCCTTCGTACCGCTAAAACTAAGAATGAGCCAGCGTAGAGCCCGTACGAAGCGGCTTCGCAAAGCTGCCGGAATATCTGCTAGTGCTTCGGTCCTGCACGGAGCAACACGCATTGGGGCCGCTCCCCGCAAAGCATCGATAAATTCAAGAGCCTGTGCGGTGGTTACGATCCGAATGAAGCTGTGACGAACGAATTCCGAAAAGGCGAAGGGTTCGGGCCCCTGTGGGCCATGGCTATCACCCACCATGGGCGTAGATCAGGATGTTAACATCCGGCATCGTCATACAGGCCTGGAATTCACCGATTCGTCGTCGGCCAAAACCAACGCGGAGGTGCGATCCAAGTCAAAGATTCGGTTGTACCAATTAGCCGCGATCAGTGAGCAAATGAAACGGCGGCTCGGCTGATGGATCGACCGGCGATAGATATGCCCTCAGCGCGTCTTCCAGCAACCCGCTGAGTGTGACGCCGCGCCTAACGGTGGCGGATTTCGCATTTGGAAGAACCGAGGTCCCCAAACCATAAACGCTTGTTATACTTAAGGTTCCTTTCTATGCCCAGTGCTGATACTCTCTACGAGACCGAAACACCCTCCGGAGCCGCGCAAGGTGGAGGAGAAAAGAAGATTCTATTGCTGAAGCCGCGCGGTTTTTGCGCCGGTGTGGTCCGTGCCATCGACGTAGTCAAGATCGCCCTCGACCTCTATGGCGCCCCCATCTATGTTCGCAAGGAAATCGTTCATAACCGCCATGTGGTCGATGAATTGCGCTGCGCGGGGGCCATTTTTGTCGAAGAACTGGCCGAGGTTCCGGAAGGCGCGCGGGTCATTTTCAGCGCCCATGGCATCGCACCGGCGGTCCGGCAGGAGGCCATCGACCGCAAGCTGCTGGTGATCGACGCCACTTGTCCGTTGGTGACTAAGGTGCATCTTGAAGCCGTCAAACTGGCCAAGCAGGGGTTCACTATCGTGTTGATTGGTCATCGCGACCATGACGAAGTTATCGGTACCTTGGGCGAAGCACCCGAAAGCACCATCTTAGTGTCCGACGTCGGCGATGTGAATCGACTGCAGTTGAAGAATCCCGAGCGCGTCGCCTACTTGACCCAAACCACCCTGTCGCTAGACGAGACGAAAGACATCGTGACACGCTTGATGGAGCGGTTTCCGAAGATTGTTGGCCCGAAGACGCAAGATATCTGTTACGCGACCGAGAATCGCCAACTTGCCGTGAAAGCGGTAGCGCCGCTTTGCGATACGCTGTTGGTGGTTGGCTCGCAGAACAGTTCGAATTCCCGGCGCTTGGTTGAGGTCTGCGAAAAAGCCGGAATTCCGGCATACTTGCTGGATGATTGCGGCGAGGTGGAGGCCCGCATGCTGGCGGGGGTTAACACGGTTGCGGTAACCGCCGGCGCTTCCGCGCCCGAACATTTAGTGGAAGAGCTCATTGAGCATTTGCGCGGCAAGGGCTACGCCAATCTCGAAGAGGTGGAAATCAAAGAGGAAGACGTACGCTTCACCCTGCCATCCGATCTCGAAAAATTTACCCCCCGGTTGCACCCTGTACGAGCCTGATGCGTCTTAAATGAGATGAAGTCCAGTCTGCAAATTTCCGATTCCCTGGGTGTCGCCACCGCCGATGCGATCCGCAAAGCCAGTGCGTCGCTGTTGAAAAAACAGACTACCGAAGGTTTCTGGTGGGCCGACTTGCGGGCGGATAGTACCCTCGAATCCGATTATATTTTGATGGAATTGTGGCTCCGCCCGCCAGTGAACGGGGTATGGAACCCGCCGACCCGTTCACAAATCGACCGCGCCGCGGCGGCTATCTTGGCGCGGCAGTTGGAAGACGGTGGCTTTAACATTTATCTGAATGGCCCTTCCGAAATCAACGCTTCCATAAAAGCGTATTTTGCCCTGAAAGTGGCCGGGGTGTCTCCCGACGACGAGCGCATGTGCCGCCTCCGCGACCGCATCGTCGAATTGGGCGGATTGCAGTCCGCCAATAGCTATGTGCGCGTGAACTTAAGCCTGTTCGGGTTGTTTCCGCGCGACGCGTGTCCGGCCATTCCTCCGGAAATCATTCTTCTGCCGTTCAACTTCATCTATCAGATGTCGTCCTGGACGCGCGCGATTGTCATTCCGCTGGCTATCGTTCACGCCGCGAATGTGAATCGTCCAGCGCCCGCCGGCTTCACGGTCGATGAGCTTTATCTCCCCGGCGCGCCGATGCATCCGGAAAAGGATCCGAGGCTGTTTAGTTGGCGCAATTGCTTCCTGGCGGTGGATTGGTTCCTCAAACTGTGGGAGAAGGTGAGCCCTGGCCTCATTCGGCGTCACGCTATCAAGAAGTGCGGCGAATGGATGATCGAGCATTTTGCGCACTCCGACGGTTTGGGCGCTATCTATCCCTCGATGCAATACGCCATCATGGCGCTGGATGTTCTGGGCTATCAAGCTGGCCATCCGTTGCGTGTACAGGCCGAAAAAGAATTCGGCAAATTGATGGTGGACAACGACGCGCGGGGCTTCTACATGCAGCCGTGCTTTTCGCCGATTTGGGATACCGCCATCGCCGCGTATGCGCTGGGCGAGACGGAAGATCCCCCGGTCGCGGCTCTGCGCCGGTCAGCCGACTGGATGATTTCCAAGGAAGTGAGGCGCAAAGGCGATTGGTCCGTTAAGCGGCCCAATACCGAACCATCCGGCTGGGCATTTGAGTTCAATAACGAGTTTTATCCCGATGTGGACGACACCGCGATGGTGTTGCTCGCTTTTGAAAAGGCGCGCGCATCGGATGAAACCAAGCAGGGCGCTTGTGAAAAACGCGCGGTGGACTGGCTGCTGGCCATGCAGGGCAAGGACGGCGGTTGGGCGGCGTTCGACGTCGATAACAATTGGAAGATTCTGAGCCATGTGCCGTTCGCCGATCACAACGCGATGCTCGACCCTTCGTGCCCGGATATCACCGGACGCGTGCTCGAAGCGCTCATGCGTAGCGGCATGAAGGCCAATCAAGCCGCCATCCGCAAGGGCGTCGACTATCTTTTGCGCGTCCAGGAGCAAGACGGCAGTTGGTATGGGCGTTGGGGCGTCAACTATATCTACGGCACTTTCCTTGCACTGCGCGGCTTGCGTGCCGCCGGCTTAAGTGAGAACGAACCGTGCATTCAGCGGGCTCTTGAATTTATCCGCGCCTATCAAAACCGCGATGGCGGCTGGGGCGAGAGCTGCGCTAGCTATGACGAGAACTGTTTCGTTCAAGGCGATAGTACGCCCTCTCAAACCGCTTGGGCCCTGTTGGCGCTGCTCGCCGGCGGTGATTTGCGCAGTTCCAGTCTTTTCAACGGCGTGGAATACCTGGTGCGCACCCAATTGCCCGAAGGCCATTGGGATGAGCACTATTGCACGGGAACGGGGTTCCCGCGGGTATTCTATCTCGCTTATACCGATTACCGCAATACTTTCCCCTTGTTAGCGCTTTCCACTTTTAAGAAAGCTCTCGCCTGACAATCCCTTGTCCCTCACCCTCGTCACCGGCGCCAGCGGATTTCTGGGTTGGCATGTGGCCAAAGTTTTGACCGGGCAGGGCAAGCGCGTGAGGGTGCTATGCCGCCCCGCGAGCGAGGTTCGCGAACTTGAGGTAGAGCGCGTCACCGGCGATTTGCGTGACGCGGCGTCGTTAGCGCGCGCCGTGGCCGGTTGTGAGCGCGTCTATCACGTGGCTGCCGACTACCGGCTTTGGTCAAAGCACTCGGCGGATCTGTACGCCACGAATGTCGAAGGAACGCGTAACTTGTTGGCTGCGGCCGAACGCGCGGGCGTCGAGCGTATCGTTTACACCAGTACCGTGGGCTGCATCGGCATGCCGGGAGATGAGAACAGTCGGGTCTCGCTCAAAGACATGACGGGCCACTATAAGCGTTCAAAATGGCTGGCTGAACAAGTCGCTTTGGAAAGGGCCCGCGCCGGTGCGCCAATTGTGATTGTAAACCCGACCGCGCCCGTCGGCGATCATGACTGGAAGCCCACGCCCACCGGCAAGATCATTGTGGATTTCCTCGGCAACCGGCTACCCGCCTATGTCGACACGGGCCTGAATTTGGTGGACGCGCGCGATGTCGCGCTAGGCCACATCTTGGCCGCCGAAAAAGGAAGGCCGGGAGAGCGTTATATTTTAGGTTGCGAGAACCTTTCCCTACAACAAATTTTAGGGCGCTTGGCGCAACTTTCGCACAAGCCCGCGCCGAAGCTAAAGCTCCCCTACGCGGTGGCATATGCGGCGGGCGTAATCTCGACCGGCCTCGCCCAGATCACGGGCAAAGAGCCGATTGCGCCGCTCGAAGGCGTGCGCATGGCGCGTAAGAAAATGTTTGTCAGCCATGCGAAAGCAGAGCGCGAATTGGGCTTCAGACCGGGGCCGGTGGACGCCGCGCTGCAACGCGCCATCGATTGGTTCAGAGAAAGCGGCCGCTGCTAGCCCATGTCGATTCTCTTTGTCGCAGCCGATGCCGCCGAGCTCAAGCCCTTTGCCGAACGGCTGGAGGGATTGCGCAAACTGAGTTGGCCGATCGCCTATGCCTATGAAGGCATCGCGGAAGGACGCCGCGTCATCCTGGCGGCGAATGGCGCTGGCCCAAAGCTGGCCGCGAAGGCGACCGAAGTTGCCATCCGTGCGGTAACGGGTGCGGAACTGTCGTCGTCGCGCCTCGAAGCTGTAGTAAGTACGGGCTACGCCGGGGGACTCGACCCCGGCCTGCGGCTTGGCGATTTGGTGATTGCATCTCAAGTGCTCGATTTTGCGACGGGAGAACATTTCCCATGCGGCGATGTGGAAGGAGAGGCGGCGCGCGGAGTAGTGCTTTCACAGGATCGGATAGCGAACGACGCAAGGGAGAAACAGCAATTATACGTACGCACTGCGGCTTCCGCGGTGGAAATGGAGAGCAGCGGGGTTGCGGCGCGAGCAAAACGCGCCGGATTGCCTTTTTACTGCATCAAAGTTATTTCGGACACCGCCACGGAGTCTTTCGCACTCGATCTTAATAACATGAGGACTGAGCAAGGGAAGGTATCGCGTGGGAAAATTATGATTTACGCTTTGGGGCGTCCAATGTTGGTTCCCGGCCTGCTTCGCTTGAAGCGCCGTACCGAAAACGCCGCGCAAGCGTTGGGAGAATTTCTTGTCAGTTGCCGAATCTGTTCGGACATCCATAGCGCCGGCGAGTAGCGGCGTTCCCCGCGAAATGCAGGCGGCTGTCTATCTTGGCAAGGGCCGGGTGGCGGTGCAGGCGGTTGCTACCCCGGCGATTGGACGCGGGGAGGTCCTCGTTCGGGTGGAAGCCTGCGGCATTTGCCATACCGATCTCAAAAAGATCGAATACGATTTGCTGGCTCCGCCAAGGATTTATGGGCATGAAACGGCCGGTGTGGTGGCGGCCGTGGGTGAAAGTGTTACCAAATACGCGGTTGGCGATCGCGTTGTGGCCTTCCATCATATTCCTTGCGGCCAATGCTTTTACTGCGAACGGCGTCTGTATGCGCAGTGTCCGACGTACAAGAAAGTAGGAATCACGGCGGGATTCGAGCCGGCGGGCGGCGGCTTTGCGCAGTATGTGCGAGTAATGGATTGGATTGCGGATCGCGGCGTAGAAAAAATTCCGGTGGGCGTCCCCTTCGATCAAGCCTGTTGGGTGGAACCTGTCAATACCTGCTTGAAAGGCGTCGAGCTCATTGCGCCCCGCGCCGGAGACGTGGTGGCGGTGTTGGGCCAAGGTCCGATAGGATTGATTTTCACTCTGCTGTTGCTTTCCCGCGGCGCGGTTGTCATGTCCACCGACATGATCGAATTCCGGCGCGAGCTCTCCGCCGGATATGGAGCTTTCGTCGTCGATCCGCGCGATGCTTCATTCGAAGGCAGCGTGAAGGCCGGCACCCATGGGCGCGGTGCGGATGCCGTGATTCTGGCCACTAGCGCCAAGGGCCTGCTAGAACAAGCGATCCGCATCTCCAGGCCGGGCGCCAAAATCCTCCTCTTCGCTCAAACTTCTTCCACCGACCGCATGGAAATCCGCGGCGCGGACGTGTGCGTGGGAGAGCGCATGCTGCTTGGATCGTATAGCGCCGATGTTGACTTGCAGGCCGAATCGGCGCGGCTGGTATTCTCCGGCGAGTTGCCGCTGCAACAACTTGTCTCCGATCGCGTCTCTCTCTCAGAGATTGAGCGGGGCATTGCTATCGCCCAGCGTCCCGGAGCGCGTTCGTTGAAAGTTGTGGTACATCCGCAGGAGCGGATTTCATGCCAATAGCCATTGACACTATGCACGCCGCCGTTCTCTACGGTAAAGAAGATGTGCGGCTGGAGTCCGTCCCTGTGCCGGCCATTGGGCCGGGCGAAATTCTTGTCCGGGTGAGGACCGCTCTTACCTGCGGCACAGATGTCAAAGTTTTCCGGCGCGGTTATCACGCCAAAATGATCCGTCCACCGGCGTTATTCGGCCATGAGATGGCCGGCGATGTGGTGGCGGTGGGCGAGGGAGTTTTCCATTTTCGCGTTGGACAGCGCATTGTAGCGGCCAATTCGGCCCCCTGCGATCATTGCTATTTCTGCCGCCACGGGCAGCAGAATCTTTGCCAGGATCTGTTATTTAATAACGGCGCGTATGCCGAATACATCCGTCTACCAGCGCGCATCGTGCAGAAGAATACTTACGTGATTCCGGAAAGCTTGGCCTATAAAGATGCCGCTTTGGTGGAACCGTTAGCCTGCGCCGTGCGCGGCCTGGACGAGAGCAATTTGCATCCGGGCGATACCATCGCCGTCATGGGTTTGGGCCCCATTGGCCTAATGTTCGTCCGACTCGCAAAATATGCTTACGGCGCGCACGTAATCGCCCTGGCGCGGCGCATCGAACAAGTCGATAGAGCGAAGCGCTTGGGGGCCGATGAAGGAATTTTAATTGGCGACCGGCAGAATCTGCTCACGGAACTCAAGCATTACACTTCAGGCCGCGGTGCGGATGTCGTCATCGAAGCGATCGGCCAGCCTGAATCCTGGGAACTCTCCACGCAACTCGTGCGCAAGGGTGGCACGATTAACTTTTTTGGCGGCTGCCC
>Ga0075021_10001985_pt1 | contig 10608 bp, 10 predicted proteins | sample ColStrG_CSR_2012_FD_72749 | JGI IMG/M metagenome (GOLD analysis project Ga0075021, IMG submission 72749) | Freshwater sediment microbial communities in response to fracking from Pennsylvania, USA - Cold Stream Run_MetaG_CSR_2012 | ecosystem: Environmental > Aquatic > Freshwater > Creek >... | reverse complement strand
GGAGAAGCACACCGTGAGCCGCCTGGTGGGTTCGCCCCCTGGGTATGTCGGCTACGAAGAGGGCGGCCAGCTCACCGAGGCCGTTCGGCGCAAGCCGTTCTCGGTGGTGTTGTTCGACGAGATCGAAAAAGCTCATCCCGATGTGTTCAACACCCTGTTGCAGATCCTCGAAGAGGGCCGCCTCACCGACTCACAGGGTCGATCGGTCGACTTCCGTAACACCGTGCTGATCATGACCTCCAACCTGGGAACGGCTGACCTGCGCAAGGCCAACCTCGGCTTCTCCAAGGCTGATGAGGCGGTGAGCTACGAGCGCATGAAGGAGAAGGTCAACGATGCGCTCAAGCAGCATTTCCGTCCGGAGTTCCTGAACCGCATCGATGACACCATCGTGTTCCACGAGCTGTCGAAGGCCGAAGTAACCGAGATCGTCGATCTGATGATCAAGCGGGTCACCAAGCAACTCGAGAGCCAGGGCCTCGGCCTGGAGCTGACTCCGGCGGCCAAGATCCACCTGGCCGACAAGGGCTATGACCCCACGATGGGGGCCCGGCCGCTGCGCCGAGCGATCCAGCGGATGGTCGAGGATCCGATGTCTGAGCGCCTCTTGTGGAAGGAGTTCCGAGCCGGCGAGCTGATCATCGTCGACGCCGAACCCGACCCCGAAACCGGCGAGACGATCATCACGTTCAAGGCCACCGAAGGGTTCCAACCGCCACCCATGGAGCTCGCTGAGGCCGGCCCCACCGAGTAACGGACTAGGCCCATCGACCCTGGGAGTAGGGCCGTTTGGGTCACATACGGCGGTGCAACGGGGAGTTACGCTCGTCGCATCCTGTCCGACTGAACCCCTTCCCCTCACCGGGCGGGGGTTCAGTCGTTTTGGCCCCTGACGCGCTTCGGGGCGGTCAGAGATGGCATCGGGGAGGGGCTACGTTGCCGGGGTGTTCTCCACCCCGAGGTGCGCCCGCCACGTGCTGTCGATCGTCGTGGTCGCCCTGGTCGTGCTCGCCCTGACCGGCTGCCAGGTCAAGCTCGACGTCCACACCAAGGTCAAGGGTGACGGATCCGGCACGGTCCAGGTTGCCCTCGGTCTCGACGCCGAGGCGCTGGCCAAGGTCGGGGATCTCAACAGCCAGCTGCGCGTCGATGACCTGCGGGCCGCCGGATGGTCGATCGAGGGGCCCGATGCCCGAGACGACGGGTTCACCTGGGTCAGCGCCACCAAGGCGTTCGCCGACGCGGCCGGTGCCACCGAGGTCATGGACGAGGTCAACGGGGCGGATGGTGCCTTCCGCCAGTGGACGGTGACCCGGTCCTCGTCGCCGCTGTCGGCCTCCTACACGGTGAACGGCACCATCGACCTGACCAAGGGGATGCAGACGTTCGGCGATGATCAGCTCTCCCAACTTCTGGGCGGCGATCCGTTCGCGGCGGGCGTGGCCAAGCTCGAACAGGAACAGGGCCGCCCGCTCTCGGACATGGTCGACGTCCAGGTGACGGTCGAGACCCCGGGCGGCAGCCGCACCTTTACTCCCACCTTGGCCGATCAGGAACCCACGATGGTGAAGGTATCGACATCGTCGACCAACTGGGTGGGCGTGCTTTTGGCCCTGCTCGTCGTGGGGTGCGTCGTTCTGGTGGTGGTGGTGATCTTGTTGCGGCGCCGGGCGGTGCGCATTCGAAGACAGCGCCAGACCCGGGTGTCGTCGCGCTGATGGGGGTCGGCCGCCTGCTGAGCCGTGCGCGAGAATGCCCCCTGGCGCGGGCGAGGCTCGACGGGCACGGGGGAGCGGTCATGCGGATGGGTGGATGGGCACGGCCCCTACTGGGCGTGGCGGTGGCAACCGTGGTGCTGGTGTTTACCGCTATTGGTTGTTCGAACGGATCGTCGTCGACGGCCACCACGCTTTCGGGTCACGACGCCTTCGTCAGCCAGGCCACCGCCGTCTGCTCGAACATGAAGGCCCAGGCTGACTCCTTGAACCAGACGGCGGCGACGCTGAGCGACGAGTCCCAGCTCGGTGGCCTGCTTGACCAGAACACCGCCATTTTGACCTCAGCGCTCGCCGAGCTGAAGGCGCTGCCACCCGATGCGGGCGACGCGGCCACGGTGTCGGCTTACCTCGCGCAGCTCGACACCCTCGTGGCCGAGACCAACACGTTGGTGACGGCGTTGCGGGGCGGGGACCAGGCCGCATCGGCGGTGGCGCGCACCAGCCAGCAGGCGGCACAGACGGCGGCCAACGAGTCGGCCCACGCGCTGGGACTCGACATGTGCGTCATTGGCTGACCGTGACCGGCGAACTTGGATGTCATAGGCCCTGAGTAGGGTCGATGCATGCCCAAGGTGCGCTCGGTGTTTCGTTGTAGCGATTGTGGTGGGTCCAGCCCCAAGTGGGTCGGGCGCTGTCCGTCGTGCAACGAGTGGAACACGCTGATCGAGGAACTGGACGATCCCACCCGCACGGCCAGCCAGGTAGTGGCCCCCCTCGACCGAGCCGTGCCTATCGCCGAGGTGGATGCCGACGAGTGGCAACCTCGCTCGACTGGTCTGAGCGAGGTCGATCGTGTGCTCAGCGGCGGCCTCGTACCCGGGTCGGTCACGTTGGTGGGCGGTGAGCCCGGCATCGGCAAGTCGACGCTGCTGTTGCAGGTGGCCTCGGCGGTGGCCAAGTCCGGCGGCACATCGCTCTATGTCTCGGCCGAGGAATCCAAACAGCAGGTTCGCCTGCGGGCGCAGCGCCTGGGCACCCTGGCCCCCCACCTCTACCTCGCCAGCGAGACCTCCCTCCCGCATCTCATCGCCCATCTTGATGAGGTCAAGCCCACCTTGGTGGTGGTCGACTCGATCCAGACGGTCTACGAGCCTGAGCTTGGGTCGGCGCCCGGCTCGGTGGCCCAGGTCCGCGAGTGTGCGGCTCGGCTCGTGCAGGAGGCGAAGGCCCGCAACATCGCCACCGTCCTCGTGGGGCATGTCACCAAGGATGGCGGCCTCGCCGGCCCCCGCGTGTTGGAGCACGTGGTCGACACCGTTTTGGCCTTCGAGGGCGATCGCCATCATGCGCTGCGCTTGTTGCGGGCGGCCAAGCATCGGTTCGGGTCCACCGATGAGCTGGGCCTTTTCGCCATGACCGAAGGGGGGCTCGAGCCCGTCCCTGATGCCAGCGGCCTCTTCCTGGCTGACCGTCGGCCCGGGGTTTCCGGCTCGGTGGTGGTGCCCACGATGGAAGGTCACCGACCGCTGCTGGTCGAGATCCAGGCCCTCGTGGTGTCGTCCACCTTGCCGTCGCCGCGTCGGTCGGCCCAGGGTCTCGATTCGGGTCGGCTGTCGTTGCTGTTGGCGGTGTTGGCCAGCCGGGCGGGCGTCGTGCTCGACGGCTTTGACGTCTATGCCCTCGCCGTTGGGGGCGTGAAGGTGGCCGAGCCTGGCGCTGACCTCGGCGTGGCACTGGCCGTGGCCTCCGCCTGGTGCGACCGACCCTTGCCCGACGGATTGGTCGTCTGCGGGGAGGTCGGCCTCGGCGGCGAGCTCCGCCAGGTGGGGCAGGGCCAACGCCGTCTCATCGAAGCTCAGCGCTTGGGCTTCACCACGGCCATCATCCCCAGGCTGGCGCCGGAGCCGCCGGAGGGGATGACCGTCCTGCGGGCGGGCACCCTGGCCGACGCCGTGGTGCTGGCCCGTCTCACCTCCTGAGGCGGTGAGGTTCGGGGTCTTCACCCGGGTAGCGATGTCGGGCCGAGGGCTACACTTGTCGGGTGGCCCGCCGGCGAAGTGACGCGCTGCTCGACGCTCTCGCCGCGGTCGCGCCGGGCAAGCCCCTGCGGGAGGGTCTCGACCGGATCCTTCAGTCGAAGATGGGCGCCCTCATCGTGGTCGGCGATGGGCCGGAGGTCCTGAACATCTGCTCGGGCGGGTTCCTATTGGACGCCGCCTTCAGCCCTCAGCGACTCTCAGAACTGGCCAAGATGGATGGCGCCATCATCTTGGCGTCCGATGCCAGTCGAATCGCTCGGGCCAACGTGCATCTGGTGCCCAACCCCAACGTCCCCACCTCGGAGACCGGCACCCGGCACCGCACCGCCGAGCGGGTTGCCCGTTCGATCGACGTGCCTGTCATCTCCGTATCCGAGGACATGGCCATCATCGCCTGCTACGTGGGCGGTGAAAAGCATCCGTTGGAGAGCATCCCCCGGCTCCTGGATCGGGCCAATCAGGCCCTGCAGACGCTCGAGCGCTACAAGAACCGCCTCGACGAGGTGTCCGGCGAGCTCTCCGAGCTCGAGATCGAAGACCTCGTGAGCGTGCGCGACGTCGTGAGCCTGCTGCAGCGCACCGAGATGGTCATGCGCATCGCGGAGGAGATCGAGGAGTACATCATCGAGCTGGGCGAGGACGGCCGCCTGGTACGGCTGCAACTCGAAGAAGTGCTCGGCGGGGTGGGTGACGAACGACGGCAAGTGGTGCGTGACTACTTCCAGGCGTCCGCCGACTGGAAGTTGGACGACGCCATGGCCGCTCTGGCCGAACTGGGTACCGACCAGCTCCTCGACCTGAAGGCGGTGGCGGAGGTGCTGCACTTGCCGCGCGGCCTGGATCTCGAGGCCAATCTGAGTGCTCGCGGCTATCGCCTGTTGTCTCGCATCCCCAGGATCCCCGACGCCGTGGTCGACCACATCGTGGAGCACTTCACCAGCCTGGCCAAGATCATGCGAGCCACCATCGATGACCTCGACGACGTCGAAGGCGTGGGTGGGACCCGGGCCAAATCGATCAAGGATGGTTTGGCCCGCCTGGCCGAGGCCAGCATCCTGGACCGCTACACCTGATGCGCATCGAGCTGCCGGGGGGCACACCGGCCGAGTACGCGCCGCCCGGGGACGGAGCTCCTACCCAGGGCCTGGTGTTGTGTCCCGACATCATGGGTCTGCGACCGCTGTTCGCCACCCTGGCCGAGCGCCTGGCCGATGAGAACGGCTGGGTGGTGGTGGCTCCCGAGCCCTTCGCCGGCCACGAGTCCATGCCCCTCGAGGAGCGCATGGGCTGGGTGGGCAACTTTGATGACGCCGCGGTGCTGGCCATGCTCGTCGAGGCGGCCGATGCCACCGGCCAGGAACGGGTCGGCATCGTCGGCTTCTGCCTGGGCGGAATGTGGGCATTGAAGGGGTCTTCGAGTGGTCGTTTCCACCGGGCGGTGTCGTTCTACGGGATGATCCGCATGCCCGACCAGTGGCGCAGTCCCACGCAACATGACGCCCTCGATCTGCTGACGCGGCCCGGTGCCTACCCGGTACTGCAGTTGACGGGCAGCGAGGACCACTGGGTTCCGGCCACCGACATCGCTGACCTCCGCGCCGCCGGCTCGGAGGCCGTGGTCTACCCGGGAGCCGACCACGGCTTCGTCCACGACGCCACGCGGCCGACCCACCGACCCGACGACGCGGCTGACGCCTGGGCGCGGGCCATCGGCTTCCTCAATCTATAGACCCGGCGATAATCCGCCGGGCCGGCTTCGCCGATCCGCCTGGCGGAACGTTCCTGCAACGCGCCCCCGTGGCGGTAGCTGGATGCAGGAACGTCGGCGATTCGGGCGTACTAGCGGGCGCGGCGCTCGAGCTGTTCGCGATTGGTGATGCGGTAGCGGCGATCGGCTTGATCGATCCAGCCCAGGCGAATGAACGAGGCGATGGCCTTGTTGACCCGTTCCCGCGAGGCCCCGACCATGCCGGCCAGTTCCTCCTGGGTGATGGGCAACGAGAACTCATCGGCGTCGCCGGCCAACTCGAGCAGGCGTTTGGCCGTGCGACCGGTCACATCGAGGAACACGGAGTCGGCCAGGGCTTCGTCGGTGTTGCGAATGCGATGGGTCAGCAGCTCGACCACCTTCCACAACAGTGTGGGCTGCACCTCGTAGAGCGTGCGCAGCGGGGCGTAGGGGATGGCGATGACCTCGCTGGGCTCCAGGGCGCGGGCCTCGGCCGAGCGGGTGAGCCCGTCGAAGAGGGGCATATCGCCGAAGAGGTCACCCTGTTCCATCAGGGCCAACACCGACTCGCGCCCGTCGATCGACTTGTTGGCCATGGCGATGCGGCCGGCGACCACCACGAAGAGCTCGTTGGCCTCGTCGCCCTCGGTGAAGAGCACGTCTCCCCGGCTGAGCTGGCGGTCCTCGGAGGAGGACGCGATGAGCTCGATCTGGGTGGGGTCGAGTTCATCGAAGAGCTCGACCCCCGCGAGGAGATCTCGGTCCGGCATCTAGGCGATGGTAGTGGGCGCGCCGTGGACTCGGTGGGTAGGAGGTTCCAGCCGGTCCATGGCCAAACCCCACGCTCCAGGGATCACTTGTGGAACCTCGGGTCGCTCCCTAGCCTTGGGCGACCCGGTGCGGGTGTCGACGGGCAACGGAGGATCATGACGTTCGCCATTCACGGGGACGAGTGCCAGACCAGGTCCCAGCGCGGCGAGGCGACGGTCTGATCCTTCCAGGAGTTGCACCGGGTCGATGCTGTCGAGGGGCCACACGATGACCGTGTGGTCCATCATCGTCGCGGCCGGCACCGGTTCGCGCTTCGGTGCCACCCAGCCCAAGCAATACGAGGAGCTGGCCGGGCGTCGCGTGCTGGACTGGTCGTTGGACGCGGCCCGACCCACCGCCGACGGCATCGTGTTGGTGGTGCCGCCCGACCGGGTGAATGCCCCCGAGCCGGGCGCCGACGTGGTCGTGGCGGGGGGCGCCACCCGGTCGGCCTCGGTGCGAGCCGGGCTCGCCGTCGTGCCTCAGGACTGCGACATCGTCGTGGTCCACGACGCGGCCCGTCCCCTGGCTTCGCTGGCCCTGTTCGAATCAGTGGTGGGCACCGTGCTGGCCGGTGCCGATGGAGCCGTCCCCGGCCTCGCGGTCACCGACACCATCAAGCAGATCGAAGGCGACGAGGTCATCGACACGCTGGAACGCGAGGACCTGGTGGCGGTGCAGACGCCCCAGGCCTTCCGGGCTGACATCTTGCGGCGGGCGCATGAGGGCGATCCCGACGCCACCGATGACGCCACCCTGGTCGAGGAGGCCGAGGGTATCGTCCTCGTGGTGCCGGGCGAGGCCACCAATCTCAAGATCACCGGGCCTGTCGACCTGGCCATTGCCACGCTCCACCTGAGCTGAACCGGCGGGGGGCACGGGGGCGAGTAGCTTTGCGTGCCATGTCCACCCCTCAGCCAGGTCGTTCCGGGGTGCGTGTCGGAATGGGATTCGACGTGCACGCCTTCTCCGACGACCCGACCCGCACCCTCACCCTGGGTGGCGTCGTGTTCGAGGGGGCCCGGGGCTTGGCGGGTCACAGCGACGCCGATGTGGTCGCCCATGCCTGCGCCGACGCCCTGTTGGGGGCGGCCGGGCTCGGCGACATCGGCGAGCACTTCCCCGACACCGACGCCCGGTGGGCCGGGGCCGACAGCCTCGTCCTGCTCGCCGAGGTGTCGACCAAGGTCCGGGCCGAGGGTTGGGATCCGGTGAACGTGGATTGCGCGCTGGTGCTGGAGGCCCCCAAGGTGGCGCCGCAGCGTGACGAGATGCAGCATCGCCTGTCGGTGGCCGTGGGGGCGCCGGTGGCGGTCAAGGCCAACCGGGCCGAGGGGCTCGGTGCCATCGGTCGCGGCGAAGGTATCGCCTGTTACGCGGTCGCCCTGGTCGAGGCCCAATGAGCCCGGCCCGCTCCCCCCGGCGCGGTGGGGCCAAGGGTGGATCTCGCTCGGCTGCACCCAAGACGGGCAAGCCGGCGAAGGGACCCAAGTCACCGAAGACACCCAAGACGCGCAAGGCGGCCGGTTCATCGAGCGCGGCGCGGTCCAAGGCCAAGCCGCTCTCGCCGGCGGCGGAAAAGGCGATTGCATCGCGGGCGGCAAAGCATGCGGCCGCGTCGGTGCGCAAGGCTGATCGGCCTGGCAGTGCCCGGCGCGCCAACCCGGCCGCCCGAGGCGCGACTCCCCGGGGTGCGGCCCCCCGCCGGTCCCCCGGCCCCAAGGGTCTGGGCGGTGATCAGGTCGAGGGTCGCCAAGCTGTCCGCGAGTTGCTGTTGGCGGGGACGCGACGGGTGCGTGAGGTCTGGGTGGCGTCGGAACAAGATGAGGCCGTGGTCCTCGACGACATCGCCGAGTTGGCCATGAGTGTCGGGGTCCCGGTGCGTGACGTGAGTCGCCAGAAGCTGTTGTCGCAGGCCCGGACGGAGTCCCCCCAAGGGGTGCTCGCCCGCGCCGCCGAGCTCCCCGAGGTGGAGCTGGCCGATCTGGTGCTGCCCCGCAAGGGTGCGCCGGTACCGTTCTTGTTGCTGGTAGACGGAGTGACCGACCCGGGCAACCTGGGCGCCCTGTTGCGGTCGGCCGAATGTGCCGGGGTCACGGGTGTGGTGTTGCCCCGCCATCGCGCCGTGCACATCACCCCGACGGTGACGAAGGCGGCGGCGGGGGCGGTGGAGTACTTACCGATGGCGCTGGCCGGCGGGCTTCCCACCGCCATCCGCCAACTCCGCGACGCCGGTGTCTGGGTGATCGGCCTCGATGGCTCCGGCCCGAACCGCCTGTTCGACCTGGCCGTGTCGGACCGGCCGGTGGCGCTGGTGCTGGGCGCCGAGGGCAAGGGATTGTCTCGACTCGTGCGGGAACGCTGCGACGACATCGCCGCCATCCCCCTGGCGGGCCGTCTGGATTCGCTCAACGTCGCCGCGGCCGGCGCCCTCGCCTGTTTTGAGGTGGCCCGACGCCGCCTGGCCTCATGAGCGGCTGGCGCCGGCGTCGCTGCGTCGGCCTGGTCCTCGCTGGCGTGTGCGTGTTGCCGCTGGCGGCCTGCAGCAGTGGATCCGGCGACTCTGGCGCCGTCCCCAACACGATCGGTCCGCAGAGTTCGCTGGCCGAATCCAAGGGATTCCGCTGCGAGGATCCCAAGGGCGATCTCGGCACCACCGTCAAAGGGGTGGGGACAGGCACCGAACCGGCGGGCATTGACATGGTGGTGGCCGAGGCCAAGGTGGACGACAAGGTCATGACCGTGACGTATCAGATGGTGGGCGACCCCAACGCGGCGCCGTCGCCGTTCGTGGACCTGCTGCAGGGCGACATCACCGCCCCCGACTTCACGTTCGAACTGCGGGCCAACCCCATCGCCGGGGAGCCTGCCGGCTCGCCGTGGGGGCTGACCTTGATCACGTTCAAGGGTGGGGAGCAACGACGAGGGTTGGACACGGCGGTGACCGTTTCGGGCAACACCGTCACGTACTCGGTGCCCCTGGCCAATCTCCCGCCGATCGCCACCCTGCAATGGACGTTCGGGGCGGCGTCAACGGCGGCCGACGGCAAGGTGACGTTCGACGATTGCAACAGCTTCACCGCGACGGGAACGCAGTCGACAGCCCCCGAGGCCCCCGGGGTCTCACTGGCGCCGAGCGGCCCCATCGACCCCAACGACACGTCCCCGTAGTCGTCGGCTCAGCGAGCGGCGGCGATGGCCCGCCAGACCTTCTCGGGGGTAGCGGGCATGTCGAGGTGGCGCACGCCCAAGTGGGCCAGCGCGTCGACGACGGCATTGTGGACGGCGGGGGTGGATCCGATCGTGCCCGACTCCCCAATGCCTTTGGCCCCGAGTTCGTTGAGCGGGGTCGGTGTCTCCATCATCACCCGCTCGAAGAATGGGACCTCAGCGGCCGATACCACGGGATAGTCGGCAAAGGTCGAGGTCAGCGGATTGCCCTCGGCGTCGTAGAGCACCTCTTCATACAGCGCCTGGGCCGCGCCCTGGGCCAGGCCGCCGTGGACCTGACCTTCGGCCAGCAGCGGATTCAGGATGCGACCGGCGTCGTCCACCGCGATGAGGCGCATCAGGCGCACATCACCAGTTTCGGTGTCGACCTCGACCACGGCCACGTGCGCCCCGAACGGGAAGGTGGCCTTGGCCTCGGCCAGGTCGGAGAGCCCCCCGAGGGGGTCGGCTCCTTCGACGGCCAACTCGTCCCAGCCCAGACTCATCGAGGGGGTGCCGGCCACGTGGAATCGTCCCTCGGCCTCGTCGAGCACCACGTCTTCGACGGCCGCCTCGAGGAGGTCGGCCGCTCGTTGGCGGGCGACGTCGAGCAACTTGCCGGCCGCATCGTGCACGGCGGCCCCGGCGATCTGCACCGAGCGTGATCCGCCGGTGACCGAACCCGTGGGGATGGTGTCGGTGTCGCCGTGGATGACCTCGATGCGTTCCATGGGGATGCCGAGGCGGTCGCTCACCAACATGGCCCAGGCCGTGTGGTGGCCCTGGCCGTAGGGGTTGGAGCCGGTCTTGACCAGCACCGTGCCGTCGGGGCGCAACTGCACCTCGCCGTATTCGGCCCCTCCACCGGTCACCTCCACATAGACGGAGAGGCCGATGCCCAACGCCACCGGATCGTTGGCGGCGCGGCGCCGTTGCTGTTCGGCCCGCAACTCGGCGTAGCCGGCCGCCTCCAGCACCAGGTCCAACGCCCGGGCGTAGTCGCCGCAGTCATATTCGGTGCCGGTGCGCGTGGTGTAGGGGAAGACGTCGGGCGCCACGACGTTGGTCCGTCGCACGTCAGCCGGGTCGAGACCGATCTCGG
>Ga0075021_10001984_pt1 | contig 10609 bp, 7 predicted proteins | sample ColStrG_CSR_2012_FD_72749 | JGI IMG/M metagenome (GOLD analysis project Ga0075021, IMG submission 72749) | Freshwater sediment microbial communities in response to fracking from Pennsylvania, USA - Cold Stream Run_MetaG_CSR_2012 | ecosystem: Environmental > Aquatic > Freshwater > Creek >... | reverse complement strand
TTCCCGCTTCGATGGAAGCGAATCGCGCCTTCTGCTGCGGGCGATACTCCATTTTTACGGGATCGAGAGTGAGGATTTCGGATTCGCCGCTGGATTTTTTCACGCGCTTGTAAAAGCCGTTGCCCGTTTTGTCGCCGAGCCAGCCGCGCCGCGCCATTTCCTCGAGGAGCGCGGGCACACGGTAGAGTTCGCGCGATTCGTCGTTCGGAATATTTTCGTGGATATTGCGGATCACGTGCAGGAGGACGTCGATGCCGACGATGTCCGCGAGGCGAAACGTCGCCGACCTCGGCCAGCCGAGCGCGGGCCCGGTGCAGGCGTCCACTTCCTCAAAGGTCATGCCGAGTTCATTCATCAGACCGATCGCATTCAGCATGGAAAACGTTCCGACGCGGTTGCCGATGAAATTCGGGGTATCCTTGGCGACGACGACGCCCTTGCCTAGTTTGTGGTCGCAGAATTCGGCGAGCGTTTCGATCACTTCGGGGCGCGTCGCCGTTCCTGGAATAATTTCGACGAGTTTTAAATAGCGCGGCGGATTAAAGAAATGAGTGCCGGCCCAGTGCTGCTGCCACTCCTCGGGCATTCCTTCCGCGATGCGGCGCACCGGCAGGCCGGAGGTATTCGTGGTGACGATCGTGCCGGGCTTGCGAATCTCGGCGACGCGCGAGAGGAGTGCGCGCTTGATTTCGAGATTTTCGGCGACAACCTCAAGGATCCAGTCCGCCTCGGCGCAAAGTTTCAAGTCATCCTCGAAATTGCCGGTGACGATTCGATTCTCGAGGCCCCTTGTGAAAAATGCGGCAGGCCTGGCCTTGACGGCGGCGGCAAGGCCCGCGCGAACGATGCGGTTGCGGACGGCAGGGTTTTCCAGGGTCAGCCCGCGCTTCTGCTCCTCAGGAGAAAGGTCTGCAGGCGCGATGTCCAGCAGCGCGCACCAGACGCCCGCATTGGCGATGTGCGCGGCAATTCGCGCGCCCATGGTGCCCGCGCCCAAGACCACGACTTTTTCGATCGATCTTTTGGCCATGTCTGTTACGTTAAGCCCGTCACCGTGGTGCGTCAATTCGCCTGCGAGCAGGGTTTTCGTAGGACTGCCACTCTTTATCCCGAGCCCCTGCGACGGGCTGGCTGTCCCACACAATCCCGGCAGGTCGAAAGCGGACAGCCAAGAGTGGCTGTCCTACTATCGAATCGAAAAGCTTCAGGCGCCAATGCAGGTTACAGAAGCGACAAACCGGGGTCAACGAGAAATGCCGGGCATCCGTTTTAGAGTTAACCTTGTATTATTCCCACAATGACCGAGAGTAATACAAAGAAGGTCCTGACCTGGCTTCAGAACGCGGTTGGGCGCGTTCGTGAATTCGCGTATGCCGAGCCAACTGCGCCCCCGCCGGAGCGGCCCCGCATTGGAGTCGCGCTGGGCGGGGGATTCGCGCGGGGCATCGCCCACCTGGGCGTCCTGCGCGTGCTCCAGGAGGAAAATATCCCGGTTGATGTTCTGACTGGAACCAGCGCGGGAGCGCTCCTGGCCATCTCCTATGCCAGCGGCCACACCATCCGGGAAATCGAACGGCAGGCCCGGGCCACTCGATTTAAGGACTTCGGCAATTGGAAACTTTCCTGGCTGGGTCTGGCCTCGAACCAAAAGCTGGAACATTACCCGCGAAAATTTCTTGGCGTAACCACGTTTGAAGACTTGAAGATTCCGCTGGCCATCGCGGCGACCGATCTGGGTTCCGGGGAAGCGGTCTATTTCTCGCACGGGCAGCTCGGCCCGGCGCTGCGTGCCTCGTGCGCCTACCCCGGCATGTTCGTTCCGGTCGAGATCGAGGGCCGCATGCTGGTGGACGGATTCCTCGCCGCGCCTGTTCCGGTGGACGCGGCGCGGAGCATTGGGGCTGACCTGGTCATTGCCGTTTTTCTCGAAGCCGCCAACAACCGCGTTCCCTCCAGCATCGTGGATGTGATTGGCCTTTCCTTTGCAATTCTGCAACGGCACGCGGACCTCGAATGGAGGGCCAGGGCCGACATCATCATTGAGCCGATTGTGAAGGATTTTTTGTGGGATGATTTCGAGAAGACGACTGAACTGATCGCCGCGGGTGAAGCGGCCGCGCGCGCGGCACTGCCGAAAATCCGCGCCGCGATTGCGTCGAAATGCGGCACGGAAACTTCCAAAATCAATCCAGGCCAGGTTTGAGAGAATTCCTCGACGTGCCATGCTTCCCGGACTCCCCGGGAACGCCAATCTCCCGATTGGCGACATCCGCAACGCCATTCGGGAGAATGGCGTTCCCGGGCAACATCACCCGTCCTACATCCCGTGCGGCACTTCTTCCTCATCGGAAACAATCGAGGCGATCTGGGAGGAATATGCTTCCGACTCAACCAGGTGGCCTTGCTTTACTGCGGCGTGTTTCTTATGAAGGTAGGATCGAAGACGGCTGACGATCCCCATCAAGCGAACATTCAAGGAAAGGAGCAGGAGCCCCTCTGCCGACACAAAAATGGCCGGAGCTACGAAGGCCTGAAACAATTGATGGATGCCGTTCATCGCCAGATCGATTCACGCGTTGTGGGAACAGGAATAGTTCTTCGTCCAGTTGAAAGTTGGCGCGGCCGGGTTCGGCGAGTTGCGCACCGAGCCCGGCCAGCCGATTGAGCCATCGAATCAAAATAGACAAGCCGCCGATTGTTTTCCGTGGATCCTAGAAAACAAATCGCGCGAGTAAATAGACCGTGTTGTTTGAACCGGCGTTGCGTCCCGCTCCATCGTAGTTCATGGCGGCGCCATTGAAACGCGTATAACCCGTGTATTGAAACGTGAGGCCGATGTTCTGAACGGGCCACCACGAGATATTGGCGATGTATCCGGCGCTTCGCGGATCGCCGTTCGCATTGCCGGTCACCGGGGTGCCCGAAGGAAAGAGGAAGGGATCGGAAGTTCCAGTGACATTGAAATATCCGATGGTGCCCGAGTATTTGTCGCCGAGGTGATACTCCGCGTTCGCCTGGACGGTATTGAGGTGATGTCGGATAGGCTCTGTTGGGTTGGGAGAGGCTGTCGCGACAAGCGATGAATTTTCGCGAATATACGTGCCCCGGATCGAGAGCACATCGCCCCGGAATTGGGGAATGATGCGATCGTACTGGAAATCGGCTGCCCAGTCGGTATAGCCATCTTCCAAGCCGGTGATGGCTCCCGGCGTCGATTTCATATGCATTCCGTAGCTGCCGACCTCGAGGTTGTTGTTCTTCGAGGTTTGCTGCCAGGCAATGCGCCAGTATGGGGCGACTCCGCGAATGTTAAAGGTTGCGCCCAGTCCGGTATTTGGCTGCGTAGCGCCGATGTGTGCCGTGCGGTAGACGGTTCCGGCAAAATACAAATGATTGTCCCACATGGCGTACCCGCCAATTCCAGCGACGTCTTCCCCCAGTGTTCCATTGACGATGGCGGCGGCGTTAGGCGTGGGCGCCCAATCACTGCTCACCCACGGAAAGCCCCAGACCGGAGTGCTGTTCCAGAGGTCCTCCACGGTGGGATTGTTGTTCAGCGTGATCCCAAAGGCGAGGTCCTTCTTGAACAGCTTGGTGGCATTGGCGTACCGGATGTCGGAGTTATCCCAGGTGAAATGGTCGCCCTGGCTGGTATAGGTCACTTGCACGAAGCTGCCGACATGCGTGGCCCAGGCGCCTGCCAAGAAGAGGGAAGCCTGCTGGGGAAACTGAAAACTGCCGTTCTGAGCCGCGGCAGGGGGCCCGCTCGTCTGCGGGACCGTTTGCGGAGATTTCAAAGAGGTGAAGGAAGTATCGAATAAGACCGAAAGCGGGAAGGACTCCAAAATGCTAAGCCCGCTCACGTTTCCCTTGCCCGGCGATGTGACCGTTGGTTTCCCGGCCATGGTATAGCCGTTCAGCTTGAACGCCCGCCCGAGCGGCGTGAGTTCCGGTGGCATATAGTGGCAGGACTTGCACGGGAACCCGGTCTGCCGCGCGTAGCTCGGGATCGCGGAAGCCGTCGGCACTTGCAGGAATAGACTGATAAGGAGTGCGAAGAAGGCGCCAATAATAGTCATTCCACGAAAGCACGTCTTTTGATCGTTCATTCTTGTTTCTCCCCTTTCTCTTCATCGTTCCAAGTTTCAAAATTGACACACTTCCACCACAGCAACTCCGAGAGCGATTGCCGGTGACGTGTGGGCATCCTTCCGATCCACCCGCACGAGCCCGTCATTTCGGGATGGTGGCGGCTAGCTTAATTGCCGCCCGAACTGCGACCTCAACTAGGTTTCTTGGCGGCCGCTTTTTTCTTGCCAAATTCGCGGACGATTGGAATCAAACTATCAATCTGCGCTTTATTCAGGGTTCCACCGAACGGAGGCATATTCCCCTTGCCCTGATCGATCTGCGTGAAGATTTCGGCGTCGGTCAGCTTCTTGGCTTCGGGAGCACCCAAATCTTTCGCCCCGACCGCTTTCCCGACGACCGTATTGCCGGTTCCATCGGGGCCGTGGCACTTGGCGCAGGTTGTGTCGAATAGTTTCTGGCCGTCCGACTGCGCTCTCGCGAAATGAGGGAAGGCGAACAGAAACAACGGAAGTAGTGCGATGGCGCCAACTCGGTGTTTTCGTGTGATTCTTTCGAACATTTTTCCCTCGCAAAGTACTGAGAATTGCAAACCAAAGCTCGTGCGAGTACCTATTTGGCCCTAGTACCCGCATTTCTTCTGTGACCAGCCGCACAGGCGTTTGTGACATATGTCACAAAGAGCCGTGAATGCTCCCCGTGGGTGCAGGTAGGTTCCTTGGATGGAAGGATCGCTGGGAGCCGCCCCTCATGAAACCCCCTTACCCTATCGACCGGGCAAACACTCGTTGATGGTAAACCCCCTTGGCAACAGGTCGGAAACGAAATTCTGCACTCTGTTCCCTTCCATCGGCCTCGGGCCACTGTTGCTTTACCGGCTTTAGTTTCGAAGGCGCACAGAATCGCGGTGTTGCCTCCCGACAACAATCGTGCTTGCGATGGCTTGCGTTTACTTCATCCGTGTCTTAGACTTTTTGTTTCGGTGTGTATTTGCTGCTTGAATTGTTGCGCAGTCTCGTTCAAGCCTTAGTGTCTTCCGCCGGCATGCCGAAAAAATCTGGAGGAGGCTCCGTGTCTACGCCCCTGGAACAATGGGTGGAATCGGTTGCGCGCATGACGCGCCCCGCGCAAATTCAGTGGTGCGATGGGTCGGAAGAAGAAGCCACGCGCATCGAAGATCGATTGGTTCGCGAGGGCCAGACGTTTCCTCTGAATGAGAAGTCGTACCCGAACTGTTTTCTTCATCGCAGTGATCCGACCGATGTGGCGCGCACGGAAAAAATAACGTTTATCTGCTCGCGCAACCAAGGCGACGCTGGACCGACCAACAATTGGATGGCCCCAGCCGAAGCGAAGCAGACCATAGGCGCTTTGTTCGATAGCTCGATGAAAGGCCGCACGATGTACGTCGTGCCGTACATCCTGGGGCCGGCAGCTTCGCCGCAGAGCCGCGTCGGCGTCGAGGTCACTGACAGCGCCTATGTCGTCGCGAGCATGCGCATCATGTCCCGTATAGGAAAAGTTGCGCTGGACCGCCTGGGCAGTTCCACGGATTTTGTTCCAGGTCTCCATTCGCTGGGAGATCTGAATCCTGACCGCCGCTTCGTTGCGCACTTCCCCGAAGAAAAATTAATCTGGAGCATCGGATCCGGCTACGGCGGCAACGCGCTGCTCGGCAAAAAGTGTTTCGCCTTGCGCATCGCGAGCTCGATGGCGCGCGAACAAGGCTGGATGGCCGAGCACATGCTCATTCTGGGCTTGGAATCGCCTTCCGGAAAAGTGACCTACATGGCGGCGGCGTTTCCGAGCGCCTGCGGCAAGACCAACCTGTCCATGATGGTATCGGCGCTTGAAAACGAAGGCTACCGCGTGTGGACCGTGGGCGACGATATCTCCTGGATGCAAGTCGGCTCGGACGGTTACCTGCACGCGATCAATCCCGAAGCCGGCTTCTTCGGCGTGGCTCCGGGCACGAACGAAAAAACAAATCCGAATGTGATGGCGGCGCTGCGCAAGAATACGATCTTCACAAATGTTGGACTGACTCCGGCGCGCGAGCCCTGGTGGGAAGGCATGAGTGACGATGCACCCTCCGGCATGATGGATTGGCAAGGCCGCGCGTGGACGCCATCGAACGGCCCCGCGGCGCAGGCGAATTCGCGTTACACGGTGCCAGCGATTCAGGCGCCTTCCATTTCTCCGCGCTGGGAAGATCCGGCCGGAGTGCCCATCTCCGCATTCATTTTTGGCGGCCGCCGCGCCCGCCTGGCTCCCCTGGTGTACGAAGCGATGAACTGGCAGCACGGCGTTTACGTCGCCGCGACGATGGCGTCGGAAACGACTGCGGCGATCACCGGCCAAGTGGGCGTCACGCGGCGCGACCCGATGGCCATGCTTCCCTTCTGTGGCTACAACATGGGAGATTATTTCGGACACTGGCTCGAAATGGGGAAGAACATCCCTCATCCGCCGAAAATTTTCCATGTGAATTGGTTCCGCAAGGGCGCCGACGGAAAATTCTTGTGGCCGGGTTACGGCGAAAATGCGCGCGTCCTGAAGTGGATGCTCGAACGGATCGAAGGAAAGGCCGCGGCGACGGAAACTCCCATTGGCGCGGTTCCCACTGCGAACGCGATTACGCTCGACGGCATCAACGTGTCCCGTGAAACGATGAACGAACTGTTGCGCGTCGATCCCGCCGATTGGGCCAAGGAACATGCCGACGTCGGAGAATTCTTCAAGAAATTCGGCGATCGCTTGCCGGGAGAAATCCGAGAGGAACACAATCGCCTCGGCGAGCGCCTCCAGCGAATGGCCGTCGTCCCAAAATAGACTTTTTGTGACGTCTGTCACAGGCCGTGCATCCCAGTAGCGCGAAACAGTTATGCTTTGATCTTTCGTAAATTAACTCGACGAAATTAAATCCACGTTTAAGGCAAGTTCAGCTTGTCTTTGATTTTTCCCGCTGCTAACATCCGCTGCTTGCTAAATCCGATGCAACCACGCACGCGAATCAGTCAGAAAAACGATTCAGCACAAATCGCCATCTGGCTTCTGCTTCTCTTCGCCGGGGGCCTGAGCCTTTCCGGATGCCAGCTTGGAGCCACGGATGTAGCGGCCCGCGGCCAGGAAGTCTTCCAGACCTGCGTCCCCTGTCACAACGCGGACGGATCGGGGAATCCCACGATCGGCGCGCCGAATATTGCGGGCATGAAACAGTGGTACGTGCAGGCGCAACTGCAAAAGTTTCGCGCCGGCGCGCGCGGGATGCAGTTCAACGATGTGGAAGGTATGCGCATGCGCCCGATGGCGTTGAGCGTGACCACGGATGCGGATGTGGAGGCTGTGGCACGATATGTGGAGAGCCTCCCACCCGTCACGCATCCTCCCGCGCTCAAGGGCGACGTTCACGCCGGCGACAACCAGTTTCACCTCGTGTGCGCCGCCTGCCACGGAGAGAATGGACAAGGGAACCAAGACGTGAAAGCCCCGCGGCTAGCCGGAATCGACGATTGGTACCTGGCAACGCAGTTGCGAAAATTCAGAAGCGGCGTGCGCGGGAACAGCCCCAAAGACATCGAAGGCAGGTTGATGCGGCCCATGGCGCGAGGATTAGCGGACGAAGACGCGCTCCGGAACGTGGTTGCCTATATCGATTCGCTGAAGCCTTAGGTCCGAACAAGTGCAGGAGAAGCGTTCCATGGATCATGCCGAGACTTCGCCCGATCAGGTTGCCAAGACTGTTTTTTGGGCCATCGCGCTTTCGACGGCCGCTTTTGTCGCAGGAGTATTGATTTTAATCCGGTAGCTGGAGCCCCCATGCTGGAGCGGTATCTAACAGCTGCGTCGACCTACGCACACTGGATCGATTACCAATTCCTGTTGATCGCGGTGCTGGTCGGGTTTTGGCTGATTCTCGCGGAAGCCGTAATGTTTTGGCTGATCTTCAAGTTTCGCGCCAAGGACGGGCGTCCGACACAGTACATCACCGGGGAAGAGAAACATCAGACGCGGTGGATTACGATTCCGCACGTTCTCGTCATCCTCTGCGACCTCGTCATCATCGTGCCGGCAATCATGGTCTGGTACAACATCAAGCAGGTCTTGCCTGCGCCCGACGAGACCGTGCGCGTGATCGGCCAACAATGGGCCTGGAGTTTCCAGCAGGCAGGTCCAGACGGCGTCCTGGATACGGCCGATGACATTCGCGCGGTGGGCGAGCTGCACGTAAAGGTGAACACGACGTATCACTTTGAATTGCTGTCTCGCGATGTGGTTCACAGTTTTTCCGTTCCGGCGTTTCGTCTCAAACAGGATGCGTTGCCGGGCCGCACCATCATCGGGTGGTTTCGCCCCAATCGTGTCGGCACGTACGATATTCAGTGCACGCAGATGTGCGGCATCGGCCATGCAATGATGGCGGGCCGAATTATTGTTGAAACGCAACAGGACCACGCCGCCTGGTTGATGCGCAACTCTAACCCGGCCGTGGGCGAACCGCGGGTCCCACCCGCTTCGGCCACGAATGGCGGTTCGACAATGGCGGAGATGCGTCGATGAGTACGCAAGTGGAACACGCCGACCCGGGGATTTTTAAGAAATACTTTTTTTCGACAGATCACAAAATCATTGCCATGCAGTATTTGTTTACCGGAATGGCGATGGCCATGATTGGCGGCTTCTTCGCGTACGTCTTCCGCATGCAATTGGGATTTCCCAATCAATATGTTCCCGGGTATGGAATCGTCACGCCGGGAAAGTACAACGCGCTGGTCACCATGCACGGCAGCATCATGATTTTCTGGGTGGCCATGCCGGTGCTCATCGCCGCGTTCGGAAATTTTCTGATCCCGCTGATGCTCGGCTGCGACGATATGGCGTTCCCGCGAATCAATCGCCTCTCCTATCAGATTTTCCTGTTGAGCGCCCTCGTTCTTCTCTCCTCTTTTTTGGTAAAAGGCGGCCCGTTTGGCGGCGCCTGGACGGCGTATCCTCCGCTTTCCGCGGTTGGCGCCTACAACTTGACGCCCATTGGCGCCACGCTTTGGCTGCTCGCGGTCGCGTTGGAATTCGTCGCGTTTTTGCTGGGCGGCATCAACTTCACCGTCACCACGATGAACAGCCGCGCGCCGGGCATGAAAATGTATGAGATTCCGCTGGTCGTCTGGATGATCGTGCTCGCGAGCGTGATCTTCATGGCTTCGGTGGGGCCATTGGTGGCCGGAGCGATCATGTTGCTGTTCGACCAGACGATGTCCACCGGATTCTTTGATCCGACGCGCGGCGGCGACCCGCTCTTGTGGCAGCATCTTTTCTGGTTCTTCGGCCATCCCGAGGTGTACGTCGTACTGCTTCCGGCCATGGGGATTGTGGCGGAAATCGTCGCGGTGTTTTCCCGCAAGAAAATCTTCGGCTACAAGACCGTCCTGTACACCACATGGGCCGTCGGTTTTCTGAGCTTCGTGGTGTGGGCGCACCACCAATTTGTGGCCGGGATTGACCCGCGCATGGCCAATATTTTTTCGGTCACCACGCTGCTGATTTCCGTCCCCGTCACGGAAATGGTTTTTCTGTACATTGCCACGCTCTACGGCGGATCGATCCACCTGGACACGCCCATGCTCTGGGCTTTGGCCTTCATTGCGGAGTTCATGATCGGCGGCGTGACGGGAATCTTCCTGGGATCCTCTGGCACGGACATCTACCTGCATGACACGTATTTTCTGATCGCGCACTTCCATTACACGTTCGTCCCCATCGCCATCATCGCCGTCTTTGCCGGACTGACTTTCTGGTATCCCAAAATGTTCGGCCGCATGCTCAATGAGACGCTCGGGAAAATCCATTTCTGGGGCACGGTCATTCCGTTCAACGTCATTTTCATTCCGCTGTTCATTACCGGCATCGCCGGCGACCAAAGGCGCGTTTACAATTACGCCCAGTTCGCGGAGCAGTCGCGGCCCGCGCTGCAACATCTGCGCACCACTTCCACGATCGCGCTGCTCGTCATGCTGTCTTTCCAACTGGTCTTTTTGTTCAATTTCATCTGGAGCCTGCGCAATGGCAAAAGCGCCGGCGCGAATCCGTGGCGGTCCACCACGCTCGAGTGGACGGTCCCTTCGCCGCCCCCGCACGGAAATTTTTCCGAGATGCCGACTGTGTACCGCGGCCCCTACGAATATGGCCTGCCGGGCCGCGCGGATGACTTTTTGCCGCAGAACGTTCCCGATTAAGCCCGTCGGAGAAATGGACTCATGAGCGCAATCGCCAAACCCATTGCCAATACTCGGAGCGGAACGGGAATTCCGACCGCGCGGCTGATTACCTGGTGGGTGATCGCCTCGGAAATCGTGATTTTCGGCGGCCTGCTCGCTTCCTACATCATGCACCGGATCGGGCATCCGGAATGGGCGGAGTCCGCTTCGCATACGCTGACCTGGGCGGGAGCGTTCAACACGTTCGTGCTTCTGACGTCCAGCTTGTGCGCCGTCCTGGCCCACAAGGCCGCGGATGCGCACGA
>Ga0075021_10001983_pt1 | contig 10611 bp, 9 predicted proteins | sample ColStrG_CSR_2012_FD_72749 | JGI IMG/M metagenome (GOLD analysis project Ga0075021, IMG submission 72749) | Freshwater sediment microbial communities in response to fracking from Pennsylvania, USA - Cold Stream Run_MetaG_CSR_2012 | ecosystem: Environmental > Aquatic > Freshwater > Creek >... | reverse complement strand
AATCGACCCTCCAGGCACCGGTACGAGTCCGGAATAAGCCCTGGCCGATTTCCGTAGCGCACTGCTGTAACGCGGCGGGAGTACTGTTCGCGGCAAGGGGCCAGTTATGAAATTACATCCCAACCCGATCTGCCAGCGCGGAATTTCAGTTCCGGATGCCGGGCAGATGTGTGCCTTGGGATAGCCTGCTCTAGAGAATCCCTGATTAATTCATTTTGTCATCCCGACCGGAGTAGAATCGCCGATTTTCCGGCGATTCTACGAAGTGGAGGGACCTGCTTTCGATTTGAGCAGGACTTGTCCAAGTCCCCTTACCCTAGAAACTTCAAGAATTTTCCAGGCGTGTCTTCAAATCCAGGAAACACCGCGTCCAGTTTCCGATTTCCCAAGTGTTGATAGACCGCTTCGCTCAACACGTTGCGAAAGTCGGTGGTCACGGCCAAATCCCGCCCTTCATAGAGCTGCGATGCCTCGAGTCCGGGCCAGCGTCCATAAACCTTTCCGCCCTTGACCGGGCCGCCGAAAACGAACATGGCGTTGGCGTGGCCATGATCCGTGCCGCGATTTCCGTTTTCACGCGCAGTTCGGCCAAATTCGGACATCGTGACGACAACGGTTTCTCCTGCCAGGTCGCCAAGGTCAGTCCAAAATGAAGCCAAACTTTGAGAGAACTCGGTCAGTACGTTGGCGAGCTGTCCCTGCGTGCTGCCTTCGTTGACATGGTGATCCCAGCCGCCGATATCGGCAAAGGCTACCTGCACGCCCAAGTCGGCCTTGATGAGTTGGGCCAGCTGCTTGAGGCTATCCCCAAAGCGTCCACGCGGATAATTCGCGCCCGAAGCGGGCGTGTACTTGGCCGGGTCGGCGGCCTTCAGCATTTTGACGGCATCAAATGTTTCCTGTCCCGTGCCGTGCAAAACCGTATCGACCGAGTGCTCGTACATGGCCTCAAACGTGTTGGACATGGGCGCAGCTTTTGGATTCTTGCCGCCTACGCCGAAATCATTGATGTTGTTGACCGCTACGGCCGGTTCCGAACCGGACAAGATGCGCGGCAGGGCAGGCCCCATGGCGATGGCTCGGAAGGCGGCCTTATCCGTCGGGGCGGGTAGAGCCTGGAGAGCGCGATTCAGCCAGCCATCCTCAGTTGCCTTGATGCCCGGCGTGCCGGATTCCATGTAATCCTGCGCGTCAAAGTGCGAGCGCGTTACATCGGTGGAACCTGCCGCGTGAACGATGGCCAGATGCTTCTGTTTCCAGAGATCGTGCAACGCCGACATGGACGGGTGCAGGCCAAAAAAGCCGTCGAGGTCAAGGACGTTGTTGCGCGGAATGTTAATCGTGGGACGCATGGCATAGTAGGACTGCTCGCCATAGGGAACTACGATGTTGAGTCCATCCGCCGCGCCGCGCTGGAAGATGACAACCAGCCGCTTACCTTGGGCAACAGTTTCCGCAGCCATGACCGCGCGACTCAAGAACGCCGGCAATGCCGAGGTCCCAACCAGAGCCAACGCTCCGTTTCTCATAAAGATGCGACGTGTGGACATAATCAGCTCCTCTAAGTACGGCTACCGGCTATCGGCTGTCAGCTTTCTGCTCTCAGCCATGGCCTGATCTCCAAGCAGAACGTGACAGCCGTAGGCCGATAGCTGACAGCCCTATCTTTTCTGAAACTCCGGCGATCCTAGAATCAATCCCGCAATCGCGCCTAAATTCGGTGGTCGCGTTCCGTCGTCCAATTTGCGCCCTGTGATCTGCGGGTCGCCGAGTTGCTTTGCAATCGCGTCGTGCGTTTGCTGCGAGATTGTTCCATCCAGGTACGCTTTCTCGAAGGCATCCAGCGCATCCCGTGCATCGGCAGGCGTGTGCGGCGGCTGGCCGCTGGCGATACCTTCGCCCAATACGATCGACGGGGCTGTCGGTATCCCCTTCAGCTTGCCGTTCGCCAGTGCCAGTGCAAAGTTCATCCTGCCCAGCAACGCGGACGAATTGACCCAGGTTTCCGCTTTCATGGAGTATCCGGTCGGCGGCTGCATTCCGTACAGCGGCATCCCCATTTTTTGCAGAGCGCCCAGTGCCGGCGCAGGGTTCTGCACATCCGCGCTTGTGGCGCGCAACGCGGAAACTACAAATTCCAGCGGCGTCTTCAGCTTGGCGCGGTAGGCTTCCGGAGCCCAGAACTCGGGAGACCGGTACATCGTAGAGAGAACCTCGCGAATGTCGCCATCTTTCTTGCGGAAGGTCTCCGTCATGCGATCGACTAACGACGCAGGCGGATTGTCGGAGACGAAGCGCATGGCCAGCTTTGTGCAAACAAACTTGGCCGTGCTGGGGTGATGCGCGAGCAGATGCAATACTTCCAGGCCTTCCTTCTCGCCGTTCTCTTTGATCTTCTTGCCCAGAACAATCTTCTCGCCGGGTTCGTGCAGCCGCTCTTCGAAGTTGAAATCGCCGCCCTTGCGCGGCTCTCGCAGGGTCCAGCCCGTGAAGACGCGGGCTACTTCCGTGACGTCTTTCTGCGTATAGCCGCCATTCACGCCGAGGGTGTGCAGCTCCATCAATTCACGGCCGTAGTTCTCGTTGAGGCCATTGCGGTTCTTGAGCTTCGCCTTGGCGGGCTGCCGATTTGGCGGCCAGTTGCGGGGGTATCGATTGCCGCGGCCGAAGCCACCGCCAGGTCCACGATTGCCTCGTCCCGGAATCCCCAGCGCGGCGTCGGATTCCGGTCCCACGCTCAGCCAGTTATCAAGATAGAACAACATGGCGGGGCTTTTGGCAGTTGCGACCAGCAGGTCCTCAAACTTGCCCAGCGCGTGTGGACGAATCACATCCCGCTCGTAGCTTGTGAGCATGTAACGGTCGGCACCCTTGCCGACGAAAACATTGAAATGGTTGAACCAGAAGTCCGACATCACTGCTTCCAACTGTCGTTCGCTGTAGGTATCGCGCAAGAGCTTGCCCTGCAGGAGTTCCGAGGTCACGACCTGCTGCGGATTGGTCAGCGCCATGGCAGTTTCGCGTTCCTGAGGTGCCATACCCTGCAGGATTTCGTCTTTGTGACTACTGTTGCCGGCGAACAAAGCCTTTTGCTCGTCAGGCGGCATCTTCAGGATCTCTTGCATCCGCTGATCGGGCGGCAAGTTCAGCAGATCTTCGGCCTTGAGGTCCGCGTAGAGCTTCGCTTCGCGCTGGCGAGCCTTTTCCTCATCCTCACCATTTCCAGGGGTCGAAACTTGCGCGTTGCCGTCGGTTGGCTGAGTGCCGGAGTCGGCAGCCGTCTGTTTCTTCTCCTCTTTCTCCCGATAGCGAGCCATTTGCGCCTCATAGACCGCGCGCTTCGAGGGATCACGCGGCATCGACGCTCGACCCTCATCGATTGCTTTCAGCACCTGCTGGGGCGGAAAATTCTCGACCATCTCACGCGAGTCCATGCGAAGAGTACGCAAAGGGGCTAATCTCGCATCCAGACCCGAATCGTCAATCTTGCCCGGCTGGAGCTGCTCCTCGAACCATTTATCCGCGCCCATGGTGGTAACTCTATCGACATCGCCGGGTCGCGGTCCGAACGCAAAACGGTTCAGCACGTGCACGGCGCGCTGGTGCTCGGTGAGGCCAGAGGGTTCCTGCTTCTTCTTCGCGATCGCCGCTACCGCCAGGAGGAGCGCCAGCCCTGAGCAGACAGCGGACAGCAGGAAACGATTTTGCGCTCGGTGCATGCAGGAATACCTCGCTCGATATCTCCCAGTATCAACCCGCGGAGGGGGAAAAGTTGCGAGGCGGAAGTTACTTTGGAAACAGGTACTTACAGCAGACTTTACAGCTTGGTGAGAAGGTCGCGGCCCATGCTCATCTTGTGCTGGAGCGTGGCGGCGAGCTGGTCGACATCGGCGGGAGCCAGACTGTTGGCCAAGGCGCCTTCCAGCAGCGGGAAACGGGCACTTCCCGTGGCATCCCGGCGAATTTGCAGCAGGAGCGCTTGCAGTACGTCAGGGTCGAACTTAACTGGCGCCAGTTTCACGAGCTCATGCAACGCCATGCCAAGCGGCATCGCACCGCGGTAGGGGCGCGCACTCGTCATGGCATCAAAGGTGTCGGCCAGCGCAACAATGCGCACAGGAATCGAAAGCTCATCCTGACGCAGCCCATCGGGATACCCGGAGCCATCCCCGCGCTCGTGATGCCCGCGCACGATCTCAGCAATTCTGGGCCAGGGGAATTGCAGGTCTTTCACAATTTCGTAGCCGACCGTTGTGTGGTCCGCCATTTCGCGAAACTCCGTCGCATCGAGCGCACTCGTCTTGCTGAACAGATACTTGTCCACGGAGACTTTGCCGATGTCGTGCAAGTAGCCAGCGGAACGGAGTGCCGCAACTTCGGACGAGTCCATCCCCAAGCCCTCACCGATGCTGGCGGCATAACGGCCGACCCGCAACGAATGCCCATGCACGTTCACGTGCTTCACATCGATGGCGGTGGCAAAAGCTTCGAGGGTACTGTCGTGCAATCCGTGCAACGATGCCAGAAGTTTCAGGTTTTCTGTGACGCGCTGGGTCAGGTTGCGTGAGAGATTGTGGTTGTGGACTGCGAGGGCCACGTAGTGGGTGAGGAGGCCCAGTGTTTCCAGGTCCTCTGCGCTATAGGAGCCTTCCGCGATGCGGCGTCCGAGCGCGACCAGTCCAACCAGTTCGCGACCGACGCGTAGAGGCGCGAGGCACTTAAATGTCTCCGGGGCAACGTTTCCGTTCTGACTTAAGAACGAGTCATGATTGCCACCCTGAAGCAGGACAGGCTCCCGTGCAGAGAGCAGGCTGTGTGCATGACGTGGCAGTAGAGGGATGACGGCAGGATCGGGCAGCAGCACAAATCCCTGGGAGGCGACAGAACTCAGCATGGAGGGCTTGTCGCTGTAAACGAAAAGGGCTCCCTCACGCGCACCGGCAGCCTCTACCATGGCCGTCAGCATCGAGCGTGCGATTGCAGGAAACTCGTATTCAGCGGTGATTTGCGGGCCCAGATCTGACAGCGCCTCGACCGTTCGCAAAACCCGTCTCAGGTTGTCCCTGTTCACTCCTACCCCAATTCCAGAAGCGGACAAGTAGATCAAGTCGAGGGTACCACGCCAAAATTTTCATAAGAGCTGCGGTTGTTGGTTAGTTTGATGCGGCGCGAAAGTGCCATGCCAGTGGCACGTTAGAAGTGCAAACGCAGAGAAGGGAAGCGATCGAGCGTGAGTAGTTGGCGCCCTGTGGGTGCCACGCCAACCTCTTCGTGTTCCAAAATCCATGTATTGTCGTGCGGCACGAAGACTGCATTGAGCCCGGCTGCCAGCGATGGGTTGATGTCGGACTTCGGACTGTTGCCGATCATCCACGTTGTTTCCGTGCTGAGTTGATGCTTTTGAACCACAGAATGGTAGATGGCGGTGTCTTTTTCCGCGACAATCTCAACCGCTTGGAAATAGTCGCGCAATCCGGAGCGTTCAATCTTTCTGGATTGCTCGGCAAGAGCGCCTTTGGTCATCAGGATCAAATGGTGGCGACGGGCCAGGTAGTCGAGAGTTTCCGTAACGCCATGAATTACTTCTACTGGCTGTTCGGCAATGGTGTGGGCGAAGCCCTGAATGGTTTCATGAATCGCAGGCGTGATCGGCTCGACAGCAAGCCTCTCAAATGTATCGACGAGCGCATGAGAAAAGCTATGCAACCCATAGCCGTGCTCAACGATGCAGCGGCGCTCTACGTCATTGAGAACTTCGCGTACTTGCGCGGTCGAATATTCGTGATGATTCAGGAAAGAAATGAAATCAGCAATGGCTCGCTCAAAGTAAATGTTGTTTTCCCAAAGCGTATCGTCCGCGTCAATCAGGAGCGTTTGGGAGTCAAGTTTTGCCGGTGTATTCATTTCGTGAGCCCGCAATCTACTTCGTGGCCAGCTTCTTGGCCGCCTCATTGAGAGGCGCGTAACCCGTCTCCGATACCACGCCATGGCCGCGCCACTTAACTTCTCCGTTGGTATCTAGCAGCAAAAGATACGCCTCGTCGGATGCGGCGAAGTTAACGAACTTCTTCCAGTCAGCACTCCCCTGGAAAAGCAGTACAAACCGATCCTGTTCTTCCGGCGACGTACCGCGGCGCATCCCGCTCTTGATCATCCCGCGAACGAGGCGCGGCGCGTCCTCTAACTCAGCCACTGGATACACGGCATAGTTGGAATCCTTGCCGAAATCTTGCTTGAATCGCTTCTCCCATTCACCGGCCTTGTCGCCGCCCTTCTTGGAAAACCCTATTGCCAGAAGCGCAATCTTGCCGCGAGCAGCCTCCGGTAGAACGATGTGCTTGCCCGAAAGTGTTTCACCCTCCATGCGCGGCAATGTCTGGCCATGCGCACTGATCGCTAGTGCAGCCGAGGTTAAGATAGCGATTTGTAGGAACCTGGAAAACATCGTCTTCATTCTCCGAAGTAGACGGGGTCGCAGGATGGCCAGTGACTCCTGCGCTCTTGAAATAGTATCCTCTTCTCCATGCGCTCTCCAGTTCTGCGAATTGTTTTTCTCCTGGCTTTTACAATCTCCTCTCTGGCTGCCGACAAAAAAGTTCACCACTACATGACGGGTTCCGCCGCGAAGGGCCCGGCTTCGGCCAAGTTGCAAGTCGCAGGCGACCTCGATCAGCGTCTGGCAAAATTCCGCGTGGTTCCCATGCCGTATCATGCCGCCGGACTGAAAGCTCGCGAGCGTCAGATGGTCGCGAAGTTGGTGGAAGCCTGCCAGTCGCTTGAGCAAATCTACTGGCGTCAGAGCGATCCCGAAGGCTTGGCGCTGTATCAATCTTTGGTATCGAGTGCTCACGAGCGCGACCGGAAATTGCTGCGGTATCTGCGCATTAACGGCTCGCGCTTTGATCTGGTCGACGAGAACAAGCCATTCGTGGGCACGGAGTCCATGCCTCCGGGTCACGCCCTCTATCCCAAGGGACTGACGCAGGCTCAGATCGATGCGTTTCTCAAAGATCATCCCGACAAGCGAGCGGAAATCTACAGCCCGACCACGGTCATTCGCTGGCACGGCGATGTTCTGGAAGCACTGCCGTATCACATTGCCTACCGCGCCTATCTCGAGCCTGCCGCAAAATCTCTGCGGGAAGCAGCGAAACTGAGTGACGACGCGGCGTTCGCCAAATTTCTTCGCCTGCGTGCCGATGCCCTTTTGAGCGATGACTATTTTGCCAGTGACCTCGCCTGGCTCGATTTGAAAGACCCGAAATTCGACATCATCTTCGCCCCCTACGAGACCTACCTCGATGGTTTCCTGGGCGTGAAAGGTTCTTACGGCGCGGCCGTCATGATCCGCAACAAGGAACAGAGCGAGAAACTGGCCCTGTTCCAAAAATATGTGCCAGAGATTCAAGACGCCCTCCCGCTGGCTCCAGAAGACCGTCCGTCGAAGCAGGGACTACAAACTCCGATGGAAGTCATGGACACGCCGTTTCGCGCGGGAGACCTGCGCCACGGCTATCAGGCCGTCGCCGACAATCTACCCAACGATCCGCGCATCCACGAGCAAAAAGGCAGCAAGAAAATCTTCTTCAAGAATTTTATGGATGCCCGCGTCACCTACGTGATTCTGCCTCTTTCGCGCAAACTGATGCGCGACGACCAGGCAGCGAAGGCCTCGGCCGACGGCTATCTTCTGGCAACCATCATGCACGAAATCTGCCATGGCCTCGGTCCTGCCTTCTCGCGAACCGCTGCTGGCAAGAAAGATATTCGGGAAGCCATTGGCCCAGCTTTCGGTGGCCTCGAAGAATCGAAGGCTGACGTTGTAGGAATGTTCGCCCTGCACTGGCTGGTAGAACACGGCGCGCTACCAAAAGAAAAATTAGAGGAATACTACGCTTCGTATCTCGCCGGAATTTTCCGCACCGTTCGCTTTGGCATCGGCGAGGCACACGGTCGGGCCGAAATGCAGGAGTTCAACTATCTCACCGAGCGCGGAGCTATCCAGCGCGACGCTTCAGGCCGCTACGCCGTTGATTTCGCGAAAATGCCTGGCGCCATCGCTGACCTCGCGAAAGAGCTGCTGGAGATTGAAGCCACGGGTGACCGGGCGCGTGCAGAAAAGTGGTTCGCCAAATACGACACCATGCCCGCGGATTTGAAATCCGCATTGAACTCGACCTCCGACGTCCCTGTGGATATTGATCCCATCTCTTCTTTCAAAGAGCCGGTGCGATAGGCTGGCATCCAAATGTTCGTGAAGTGACTATGCGGTCTGCACAACATTGTGTATGCTGTCCGCGTCGCACTTTTCAGATTGCCCGAGGCGCCAATGTTAAAACGATTCGCTACGGTCTTTTCTGCCGTGATGTTGCTGGCGGCATGAGGCGTCGAAGATTCGTCGCAACCTAGGATTCGCCGCAAAGAGGAGAACAGAATGAAAAGCAATTTTTCCCGTCGTGAGTTCCTGCAAACCGCTTCAGTCGCCGCAGGCAGCCTGGTGGCCGCGAACGCAACCTCTGCGGAAGCCCAGCCCATTTTTCTGCCGAACGCTCCGATTCCGCAGCAGACCGCGCCGAATGACCGCGTTCGCTTCGGAATGATCGGCATCGGCATGCAAGGCTCCGGCCTGATGGGGATGTCCGTCAACCTTCCAGGAGTGGAATGTGTGGGTGCCGCCGACCTCTACGATGGCCGCCACACGCTGGCCAAGGAAATTGCCAACAACCCCAGCCTGCCCACAACCCGCCACTATCAGGAGTTGCTGGACCGCAAAGACATTGACTGCATCGTCGCCGCCGTCCCCGATCACTGGCACAGGCGTGTCGTCGTGGATGCCTGCAACGCGGGCAAAGACATCTACTGCGAAAAGCCGATGTCGCATACCGTCGCGGACGGTTTCGCCATGGTCGACGCAGCCAAGAAGAACAACCGCGTCGTGCAAATCGGCTCCCAGCGCGTGAGTTCCGTGTTGTGCGCCAAAGCGAAGGAGCTGTACCAGCAGGGAACTATCGGCGAAGTAGAAATGGTCGAACTCACGTTAGGTAGAAACGACCCCACCGGCGCCTGGGTCTATCCTCCGCCCCCGGACCTTTCCCCCGAAAATCTCGATTGGGATACCTGGCTCAACGATGCGCCCAAGACTCCCTTCAATCCGCTGCACTTTGCGCGCTGGCGTTGCTGGCGCAATTACGGAACGGGTGTTGCCGGAGACTTGATGGTCCACTTGCTCAGCGGAATGTTCCACACCTTGGGCTGGAACGAGCCGCCCCGCTCCGCTTCGGCTTTGGGAGGCATCTTCCGCTTCAACGACGGACGCGACATGCCTGACCTGCACACGGTGTTGTTCGACTTCCACGGTGTTCCAGTTTACGTGCGGCTCGGCCTGGGCACCGAAACCCCGGAACTGGCGCGCTTCATGGGCCCGAAGGGCATCATTGACGCCGGCGAATTCGACCTGAAAGTCTTTCATCAGCCGGGTATTGACCTGTCGCCAAGCTACTATTCCGGCAGCTTTCCGCAGAAGATGCGGGAGGAATATTTCAAGCAGTGGCATGCGGAGCACGATCCGCAACTTGGGCACGAGCCGGTCATGGAAGATGCGGTTTACCGCGGCCATGACTGGGATGACATGGCGCCGCACCTCATGAACTTCTTCCAGGCTGTGAAGTCGCGCAAGCCCGTTGTCGAAGACGCGGTGTTCGGAAACCATGCCGCCATTGCCTGCCACATGGCCAACGAGTCGTATTTCAGGAAGAAGCCGGTTACGTGGGATGCAGCTTCGAAGAGCGTGAAAAGCTAAATAGATGAGATAAGTTCCAACGACAGCTTCAAGACCGGTCGAGGCTCAATTTATCATTCAGCTTGAATAAGAAGCTCATGCAAGCATTTCGTAGGGACGGCCGCCCCCGGCCGTCCCAGCCATCAACTCCCCAAGAAATTGCGCGCTTCACGCGCTGGACGGCCGAGGGCGGCCGTCCCTACATCAAGCACGGGCGAGTTTCTTACTTCAAGCTTAACTAATGCAAATTGAGCCGCTAGTTCAAGGACCACCTTCTCGCGGTTGCACCACATTGGTGTATACTGGTGTGACTATGGCGGTCCCTAAGAGAGCACGGCAAAAGCAGCTTCGGCGGAGTTTGACGCTGTCCCATGACATCGTGAAACAGGTCGAGAGTATCGCCAAGCGGCGTCGTCTTAGCGATAACCGGGTCCTCGTGGAACTCATCGAGCAAGGCATTGAGGCGCAAAAGCAGAAGGAAAAAGCATTTTTCGAACTGGCGGAACGCTTCCGCTCGGCTGACGACCCGGCGCAGATAAAGCAACTCGGAAACGAGCTGGGACGTTTTGTGTTCGGAGAGTAATGCCGCAAATCGAAACCTGGCCGCGGCTTCCCGCCGCGATTCGTGAGCATCTGGTCGAGCGCATGCGCGACCGGAACATCAGCCTTCCAGACCTGAATCAGCTCCGCTTGTGGATGGAGACCAAACCGGAAGTGCCGGAAGGACTTTGGTACAAGGATTTCGGCTCGTTCAAGTTGTGTGGCGAGGGAAAGTATCCGAAGACGTTTTTGTTGCCAGGGCATGCTGCAAAGGGACAGAAACTCTGATTCAC
>Ga0075021_10001982_pt1 | contig 10613 bp, 8 predicted proteins | sample ColStrG_CSR_2012_FD_72749 | JGI IMG/M metagenome (GOLD analysis project Ga0075021, IMG submission 72749) | Freshwater sediment microbial communities in response to fracking from Pennsylvania, USA - Cold Stream Run_MetaG_CSR_2012 | ecosystem: Environmental > Aquatic > Freshwater > Creek >... | reverse complement strand
AGGACAGGATCGCAACAGCACCGGAGACCTCATCTGAGGCCCGAAGGGAACCCCACTCAAAACAAAGGACTTATCGTGTCCAAGACGCCCGGTTCTCGGCTATCTTGGACAGCAGTGATCCGAGGACAGATCAGTGGTATTCCTAGCAATCGTCTCTACGCTCTACAACGGTCAGCGAGTCAACGATCTCGACGACTCTGAAGTTGGGATGGCCCAGGATTACCTCGCGGGTGAAATGAACGCTACCCGCGCCGTCGATCGGCCTGTCTGGGGTTGAGCAGCTATCGTGTAAGGCGATCACACCCCTCGCCCCAACAAGGTGGCTCCAACCGTCCCAGTCTTCTTCCAGTCCCTTATAGGAGTGGTCCCCATCGATAAAGACAAAGTCGAACACATTCGCCCCGGCAAGGCTACGAGATGCTTCGGCGCCCGTCTGGCGAAGCCATTCAACGCCGCCATTTCGGATCTTCGGAACCTCCCGGCGCGCAATTACGCGATGCATGCTGAAACCTAGCTTACCTCTCGGGTATGGATCGATCGCAAACAAAATAGCGTCGGCGGCCATGGCCTCGCGAATCCTGCAAGTAGTCACGCCGTGCCAAACTCCTACTTCGGCCAAACGATGCCTACCGGCGGCATGACGAGAAATGCAATTCCGTTCGGCCTCAGTGGTTTGCGTCTCAGGATTTGCCAGTCCGGCACACCAAAGTCCAAAATGAAGAAATACTTTCATTCGTAGGAATTATCCCGAGCAGATTTCCTCGTAAAGCCTTCGTACGGGTTCGGCGACGCTTTGCCATCCGTAACGGTTGACCGCATCAGATCGGGCGGCACGGCCGAGTTGCTCACGAAGCGTCGAGTTGTCAAGCAGTCTTTCTACGGCGTTTACAATCGCTTCCGGGGAACGTGTCGGTACCAGCAGACCGTTCCCGCCATCCTCAATGACATCTTTCATTCCACAAGTGTCGGTTGTGACTATGGGCAACCCCCCAAACATAGCCTCAATTAGGGTCAGGGGTGTGCCCTCAAAGAGACTCGGAAGCACGAATATGTCGGCCGCGGCTACCGCGCAAGCAATTCCAGTTTCCGGTTCTGCTTCGATGCAACTGACCCGGGGACTCGCTGCCTTCGCAAAACATGCCTTTACTTTCGCTTCCGGTACCCCGGGATTCAGTACTACAAACCGTAGCTTCGAATACCTTCCAAGCAGCCGTTCTACCGCTGGGACCAAATCGAGCACGCCCTTTCGGTTCAACCAGGTGCCGGAGAACAGAAGTGTCTCCGCGCGCGAGTAGTCACGATTTTGGCTGGCCGAGGCGTATAGGTGGTCTGCCCCGGACTGAATACGAGTAATTCTGCTACCTGCGATATGGAAACGCGATTTCAGGTATTCGAAATCCTCCATGTTCGAACAGAAGACATGATCTGCCAACTTCAAGGCAATCTTTGCCTGCCACAGGACTGTTGCAGGATATGTCAGTCGTGTTCGCAAACGGAGCCGGTCACGACCAAGGTTCACCTCCTCCATGAGTCGCTCCCATCCGCGTCTTTCTATGCCATAACTGGTCACCACCACCTTTGGCCGCCCCGCGCCCCATTTCAACAAGGAAACGGCAGCGCCGGAAGGTTCGTGAACATTAATAACATCAAATGGATTTCCACCACGAGCTGCACGAACTGCGTGCTGAAGAGCGTAAAATGAAAAAGCTAGTCTTGCGGGAAATCCACGAACCCATCGGGGAACATCGTCAGCGCAGAAGTACTCCACCGAGTGACCAGCCAACACTACTTGATCGTGGAGCAACCCCATTAATCGACTCATACCGCCGGTACGCTTCTTGGGAACATTGTGTGCAATCAGGATACGAAGAGCGCGAGACATCGAGGAAGACTCCATAAGAGACTACATTGAAGGCGTCGTCGAAATGAGTTGGCGGTATAGTTTGAGGTAAGCGGCAATCGTTGTGTCCGAACTGAAACGTTTGGCGTTTACCATGCTTGGTTCGCGAAGTTCAGCCAAGCGAGAAAGCCCTTCGGCGATGGTTGTGGCTGCGTTTTCGACGGCCTCCGGATCAATGAACAGCGCTGCTGTACCCGCCACCTCCCGCATGGGGTGACGATCTGAAGTTGCAACCGGGCAACCACACGCTTGAGCCTCTAATATCGGCCAACCAAAACCTTCGCAGAGCGATGGAAACAAAAGCAAGGCGGCAGTCGAATACAAAGCGCGAAGGGCCTCTTCGCTGACGTCTGTAAGTTCCAGCACTTTGTCTTCGAGAGCGTGCTCTGTGATGAACTTACGCATCGTCTCTGTCCAAGGTTTACCGACCATGATCAACTTGAAGCCACCGAGCTTTGAGCCCTTATTGAGAAGATGGAAAATCCGTAAAACGCCCAGGCGGTTCTTGTACCATTGATTGCCCCCCACGTGCAGTATGAACGCTTGATTTGGATCCAGTTGCAACGTTTTAAGGTGCCCGGTCGATTCCGACGGCTGCATGGGTGAGTAAGGATAATTCAGACCGATATATATTCTAGAAACACCAGTCTCTTTTATCCCGGCGATGCGAAGAAGGTCTTTGCGCGTAGCCTCTGAGTCGCAGGAAATGTGATGCGAACGAACTAACCCCTTCAAAATCAGGCGCTGATAAAAGCGTCCCGTCCAACCAGTTCGATTTTGCGAAATCTCGCCTAGTGCACTGCGAATTGCAAGTAGGTCATGACACGTGACAAGGTGAGGCTGTTTCAGGTACCTCACATAGTGGGCATTTGAATGATCGCAGATGTGTACGATATCGGCCCATGCTAATTCGCGTTTTAGGGTTTTGGGAAAGACTACAAACTTATCCAGATAACCCAGCCACTTGCCGAATCCTTCAGAACCTAGGCACAGCTTTCCTAGCCTGACAGCAGGTCTCAGAATCTTGACTTCATGCCCGGCGGAATTCAAACCGTGATTCATAAGCAAGACAAACCGCCGCATGCTCTCCAGATGGTCTGGAACGTAATCAGCCACGAGTAAAACACGCATATAGACAGATCGAACGAGGCTACTCTCTTACGTCTCCATGCCTGCTTGCAGGACCTTGGCTGTTTGCTCGACTGAGAAGTTCTGCCGATAGAATCGACTCGCCTGCGCGGAACCGGCTAAAAGTCGTTCCGGCACGGAAAGGACAAAGTCCAATTCCTCCGCGATTTCCGATGGTTTGCTACTGTTTATTAAGTGAACCGCCTCGGTCGCCTTCCAGATGTCTTCTGTCTTTTCCGATGCGGTACATACTAACAGTTTGCCGTTAGCAATCGCTGCCATCGCCGATGTTCGCTTCGTTGTCAATCCATCCGGATAGGGTTGAAACATACAATCGCACGCGGATATGAGCTGAGCAATGCGGAATAAGTCGCACCCGCCGGTGGAAAGCAACCTGGAAGTGTGTTCCGGATGTTTTATGAAGAACTTTGATCGATACAACTCCGACCCACTGCCGATCAAGACAAGCTTCACATTGGGATTGCGGTTAAACAAGGCATTCAGACTGGGAGTAAGAATCCGTTCCATACCGGGATGATACAGACCAAAGTGGCCGACCAGAAGTTCGCCCGGCTTCACGAACGCCGAACGAATGGCGCAAGTGTCTTGAAGATCTGCGGATTCCGGTACATTCGAAGGGACCGGAAGCACGGTGATATCTCGCCGCCGAAAGTTGTAGTTCTGTAGTTGTCGGCCGATCTCCGCCGCGGACACGAAGGCCTTACGCGCACAGCTCAGAAGTATCAACGCCATTAAGCGGTGGACCACACCGGCAATCTTCAAGCGCAGCTTTGGTTCTGAGAATGAGTAGGCAAATTCGTGGAACATCACGAATAACCTGTGTCCGCGGGCTACCTCAACGGCAAGCCATAAACAAATGAAAATGTTCAGAGATTTATAGCCGTAGCCGGTTGGCGTCCATTGGAGGAACATATTCCGGCGCACTCCCGCAGCTTTCCAGACCCGACTGACCTTTAGCAGATCGCCCGGCCGAAAACGGCCGAAACCCCGCTGGACGGTTAGCTTCCCGGAGGGATTTTCCGGGGCGGCTACACCCGGCGCCCAGATCTCAACTTGTGCCCCGTACCGAGCTAAAGCTTCAGCGATTAGCCGCGTATAGTCAGCCAAGCCACCCACCTCAGGAGGAAACTCACACGTAATAAAGTCCCAACGAGATCCTGGCGCTGGCAGTTCACCAGAGACCGGCTCGCAAGAGAAGTGCTTGGAAATAGTCGCCATTGTCTATCAGTGGAGTTTGTAATCGGGCGGGTGTCAGGCTCGGTGCGGCCTCGGCTCAGGCTGAAAGTCGTCCGTAAGACCGACATGAACCGGGGCCATTTGCGAGGGAACGTGCGGAATCCTTGTACGTTTCGCGGCGGCGAGGCACAACCCCCCGCCCAACGCCATGAAACCGAGATTTGTGGTTTGTTCGATGCCATTGAGCAAGATTTGTGGAACAACGGCCGCTGCAAGCAGCAGACCGAGAGTTGCTTGGCGGCCTCTCGAACTTAAGGGAGCGGCAATCAGCATCCCGCACAGTAACACGCGATACCCGAGGAACAAAAAGCCAAAGACGGGGCCACATTCCTCGACCATCCGCAGCCATTCATTTTCAGCAAGCAAGAATCCTTGCTCGCCTGTCTTGGAGGCTGCGGCCACGTTGCTACCGAGCCCGATGCCACTTCCGAGTAGCGGCTGGTCGCCCAGTGTGGCGAAGGGCTGAATAAGAGCGTCCAATACTCTCAACTTTAGAGTGCCCTGAGCGCCCTCGCCTCCTTCCGTTCGGCCGGCGGCTTCCCAGCGTTCGCGGAAAGAGGTCAAAGAATCTCTAAAAACAGAGACCTGCGAGCAAATTAGGACGGCTATCAAAACGCCAATTCCCACGGAAATCAAGCGAGAGAACGACGGCAAGTTTGAGAAAAGAGAAAGAACGCCACAACCCACGACGATAATAGAAGCGAACAAGAGTGTTCTGCTGCCGGAAACCGGTAGCGCAACAATGTTAGCCACCGTCGCTGCGCCTACTAGCCAGTTTGGGTAGGTTCCAATCCGTGCGATGCCGAGAATGAGAAAGGCTTGTACGAACGGGAAAAAGTTCGCGGTTCCGGTGACGAAACTGAACGTGCCGGAAGCCCGGACGTGTTCGCCGGCAAAAAGGAGTTGAGCGCCAGTGGCGCCGCCGGCGCCGGCGTTCAGCCAGGAAGTCGACGATGCGCGGTATTGCTGGATCATTAGTAAGGTCATTGGAACGCTCAAAATCATCAGCCAGCGGCCGACTTGCCTTACATCCTCCTTTGTGAATGCGTACTTCACGACAAAGATGAGCGGCAGGTGCAAAAGATAGGAACGCACGCCGTAAAGCGCGATTGAAGGATCTTCGATCCGAATGGCTACCTGGACCATTGCAAGGGCAACCAGCATAAGAGCTACGATCGCAAACGGGGCGAGGTCGCGGCTGGGGATGCGGCGCGAGCGATAAGCGCTCCAGTAGATGAAGAGAACAATCGGATCGCGCACGATCAAAAGCGGCGCGCTGAACCCCGGCAAGATCCATTTTCGGAGCGCGCCTTCAAGGATCAGCAGCCAGAAGTAGACCCATATCCCGCGCTTTGCCCAAAGCAAATACTTATCGCCCCTGCGTTGCCAACCAAGCGGGCGGCTGAAGTGCTGAAGCGATTGCATGTTTCAGTTCGGGAACGGTTGCAAAGTGGACAAGAGAAGACTACGGTAACGCTGCCAACCGAAGGCGGGTCAACTCAGATCGGACGGCGCCTGGAAGAAAAGTATTGATCTTCCAGCGTGGGTCCCATGCGACCGTGCTACAGAACCTGTCTAAAAGTGAAATCTGTTCGAATGCAAGGAGCGCTTGCCGGACATTCTGATTTCCGGTTGGGTGCGAAAGGATGATCATAGAGACAGCGGAGCTACGCTTTGCCGTTCTTAGAATAGGCGCTGTAGCCGTACTTGTATCCGTTGTAATACGTCCCCGCGCGGTAGCCATAGTAGCCGTTGCGTGATTTCTTTGGATCCCAGTCGTTTAAGATGGCGCCCATGATGCCAATACGATCGTGTGAGAAGCGGTCGTGGACGGCAAGTAAGACATCGCGTGTGGTTTTGTTGGCGCGCGCCACCAAGATAACGCCATCGGCCACCCGGCCGACCACGCGGGCATCCGTTATTTGAAGTGCGGGCGGTGTATCAATGAGGATCATATCGTAACGCTTCTTGCAGATCTCAAGCAAGTCAAGCATGTTTGGCGAGTGGAAAAGATTGGTGGAAGAATGAGCGGCCGCCCCCGCCGTTATAACATCGAGGTACTGAATTTCGGTTGGCTTTATACCGGTGTCCAGGTCGTCTTCCGTAAGTTCTTTCAATAGCAAATCGCTGAGGCCATTCGTATTCGTCAGGCCGAAAATCTCATGCATCCTAGGGCGTCGTAAATCCGCGTCAATTACCAAAACCTTCCGGCGGATCTCAGCGATAGCGATAGCGAGGTTGCTCACGATCGTGGTCTTGCCTTCAGACGCTTGAGCACTGGTAAACACCAGTACTTGCGGGCAGTGGCCGTTTTCATCCTGGAAAAGGATCGATGTCAAAGTCGAGCGAAAGGCTTCCGCCACCACACTGGGCTTGCGCTGGAAGGTTACCAATTCAACCTTCTCTCCATCAAAATCGGGGAGCGCTCGCGAAGAAGGGCCGGAAACGGCGGAATTCGACTTACGTTCGGAGAGCCCACTATAGTAGCCCATCTTCGGAGTGTTGCCTGCGTTTGGAACTACCCCTAGTTCGGGGATGTTTACCCAGAGGCCCATGTCGCCTGGCTGTTGAAGCGTGCGGTCGGCGCGCTCGTGGACGATGACCAGAGCCATGCTGATAAACAGCCCGAGGAGCATGCCCACGCCGGAATTAGCCCTGAAATTGGGAAAAAATGGACTTGTGGGAACGGTGGCCGGATCTACGACACGGAGGTTGCTGGCACGCAATGCCGACGCGATGGAGGACTGCTTCAACTGCTGCAGCATGGTGTCATACAACAAACGGTTGCTGTCGGAATCGCGCTTTAATATGTTGTACTGTATCGCCTTCTCTCCCTGACCAGTGACTTCGCGAACTTGGGCTTCATAGGCGCTGGAGAGAAGCTTCTCTTTCTGTACCGCCTCATCATAGTCGTTTTGAATCCGCCGGAGTACGGAAGCGCGCGTACGTTCAAACGCTACTTGTAAGTTCTCTACTTCCGCTTGAAGCCGCTTGATTTTCGTATATTCGGGAGTGTATACAGTGTTAAAATCGGCAAGCTGAGCGCGGCCTTGATTAAGCCGCGAGACTATGTTTTGAAGACTTGGGTCGCTCAGTACATCCGCCAAACTATCGGGCGGACTGTTTTGGGCAAGAGCGAGCCGGGATTGCTTACTAATGCGGTCGCCGGTGGCCGTCGAAAGCTGGTCTTGGAACTGCTGGAGTTTGCCGCCCGCCGTGCTGGTGTCTTGGCTTGTGAAGATCAAACCGGACTCCCTGACATAAGCTTGCAAGGCGTTTTCTGAACGTACCAACTCCGCGCGCGCTTCGCTCAGCTCGTGACTCAGCCAGTCGCCGGTGCTTTTGGTGGCTTGAAAATGCGCGTCTAGATTCTGCTGAATGAATTCCTGAGTCAGAGTGTTGGCGAAATCGGCGGCAAACCGCGGGCTGCTTGAGCTTACGATAATGTCTAGTAGCCGCGTTTTCGCGACTGGCCGCACAACAAGGCTGCCGGCGGCTTGGGCCGTCAATATCGATCGCGCCGGTTCCGTTCTCGACCCGGGTAGTTGGAGCCAGCGGCGCCAGCCTGTCGCGGCGCCCTGCACCGCGCCGCCGGTAGAAGAATGATTCCCAGAGAGCTTGGCGGATACGCGCTTTAAAACCGACTCGCTCTGTATTAGCTTCGCCTGAGTCTGCACTTCGGAGGAATCGTCGGACGTGTAACCGGACGTCACCTCGCTGGATTGCTTTAGATTCATGAAATCCTGGTTGAGGTTGAGAACTTCAACGGAGGTGTGAGTACGGTACATCGGCTGCATTGGAATGCCGACAAGATAACCTAGACCAAGCCCACAGATCGCGGACAGGAAAATGGCTCCTTTGTGCCGGCAAAACATCCGCCAATATTCCAACAGTCCACCATCGGACTGGTTATCATCCTGAGCCTCGATACTATACGGGACGGTTACAGTGCCATTGCGGGCGATCGCTGAATTTGGCAAATGCCGAACCATCGCCTGGGGCTGAGAGTCGGATAAATCACGGTAGCGGTCCATAAAAGAATGTTTGAATTGCGTCAGATGGCGAGTGGGTGTGAATTAATATCGGCCGGCAATTCCGACCACTCCGGTCGGACTCGCAACCAGATCTAGAGCTCGATAACCGGCGCTTTTGGCGCGACTGTTCGGGACGAACAGGATGTCTTCTGATTGGAGTTGCACATCGGGTATCTTGCCCGCGAAAATGTCTTTCAAATTGACGGCAACGTCGATCCGTTTAGCGGAGCCGGGAACTGAGCGAAGGATGCGGGCTCTATCTGGCGCCGCTGTTTTCTGAAAGCCCTCGGCGGTCGAGACGAGTTGCAAAGTTGGAATTGATTCGTGTTCGGTCAATAAGATCCGCCCGGGCTTGCTCACTGACCCTAGAATGTAAACTTGGCGTGCCGTGGGAATTGAAATGTTATCGCCGGGTAGTATCGAGATATTCTCATCGCCACCCGGTCCGTTCAGAATGTTTCGAACTTTGACCGTTGCCGTGCTGAATTGCCCCGTGGGATCGGTCTGAGCGTTTGCCAGTGGAATCCTTCCCCATTGCATGCTGCGAGTGATCCTGATTTGATAACCGGCGTCAGCCCGCAGACCGCCCGCAAGCGATAGGACCTCGAACAAAGTCTTGCGCCCTTCGAGTTGGCGAATTCCCGGAGAGTTGATTGCGCCCAAAATTGCCACCGGCTGGCTGCCAGAGGACGAAATGTTTACGGCAACGTCGGGGTTTTTCAGGATAGCGCTCAGGTGCGCTCTTATATCCTGTTCAAACCCGCTAACCGTCAGTCCAGCGGCGCGGATTCGACCGATTAAGGGGAGGCTGAGTTCGCCGCCCTGGTCGACTTTAAAGGTTTTGCCGGCGAAGACATCGTCCAGATCGGCTACCTGCATCGTTAACTGATCGTTCGGCCCTAATATGTATTCCTTCGCCGTCGAATCGCCGAGCGGCGCTGTCGGGACAAGTGGTTTATTGGGTCCTTCTTGAGCCCAAATAACCTGTGCGCGAATGAACAGCACGAACGCCGCGAGTGCGCAACGCGATGGGTGATTCATAAATGGACTCTTTTTTACTCTTGACTTAGTAACGCACCGCGGTGTTGATATAGACTTTTCATTTCGAGAGAAAGCAGGTGGAGGCGGCCCCCAAGGTCGGACACGCGCGCTTCGAGGATTTCTTGAGAGGCGCGGGTTGGCTGCTGCTGCTGGAGGAGCAGGTTGATGGCGGCACGAGCCAATTCGGAAATGCTGCGGGTGCCGGTGGTGAAACAGAAGTCGTGGAGCTTGTCGTATTCTTCCGCGGAAAGGCGAAAGCTGATCATGCGGCTGCGGGAGTCCGATGACATTGCGAACGCTAAGAAAGAACCGCCGCGGATAACCACATACAAACAGATGGCAACTACTTGCCTCTATCTGTCGGCATTTTCGCCGCGCACTTGCGCCTCCCGGTTAGATTCTACTAAGCCGATTACCAATGGCACCGCTTCGGTCAAGCTAGAATAGCGGATCGTGTAAGCTGGCATGGATTGGACCCACGACAAAAATGAACCGATGCTCGTTTGATCGTGAGGCGCCCAGAAGCCGCTTTTTTGTAAGCCGAGGAGACTCTCGAAGGGAGTGAGGCGGCGTAGCCGGGTTTCAGCGCCAGCTTGGAAATCGACGAAGAGCAGACACCGCGGCGCGGCGGTGTGAATTTGCAGGCTGGCTGGCGGGAGGAAGCGGGCATTTTCACCATCGTGGTCAAAGATGGAAGAAGCGGCGAGTTGTGGGAAATAGCGGGCCAGCACGGGCCAACTGCCTGAACGGAGTCTGAGGGCGAAGGGCATGGCAACGACTTGCCGGGTTTGGCGGTCAATGGCGGCGGAGTCGTCGGAGTAGACTTCAAGGCCGGCGTGCATCAAGGCCGCGGCCAGCGTGCTTTTGCCGGAAGCGGTGGCGGCGGGCATGATCACGCATTGGGAGGCGCTTCCGCAAGCTGCGCCATGAAGGATCGCAAACCACTCGGTTCGAGGTCGGGAAAGGCGAGCCATTTCCTGGAGGAGAACAGTGCGGGCGACGCTAACTTCGGATTCAGCCCCGATGCATGTCTCGCCGGAAAGGAGCCAAAGTAGGCTCGAGCGGCGGAAGACTTGAAAAGTGGTGTCGGGAATGTGCCGGTCTGCTACCTGGAGATGGACAAGCCGCGGACGGATCTCTTCCACAAAATCGGGGTCGTTGTAGACTACTAGGCGAAAGTGCTGGGCGCCAAGGGTATAGTCGCACGCGAATGCGGGGTCAGATGCGGGCGGGGACGGGGCCTGAAGATCAAC
>Ga0075021_10001981_pt1 | contig 10624 bp, 6 predicted proteins | sample ColStrG_CSR_2012_FD_72749 | JGI IMG/M metagenome (GOLD analysis project Ga0075021, IMG submission 72749) | Freshwater sediment microbial communities in response to fracking from Pennsylvania, USA - Cold Stream Run_MetaG_CSR_2012 | ecosystem: Environmental > Aquatic > Freshwater > Creek >... | reverse complement strand
ACGCTCGTCGCACCGGCCAGGTGGGCGCGCAGCTCCTCCAGGTGGCCGAGCGCGGCGAGCATCGCCACCGTGATCATCGATCGGTCACGCGTGGGCAGGCCCGGGCGCGACCAGATCATGCCGAACGCGGTCTGCTGCACGTAGTCGAAGAAGTCGGGCGCGAGCTTTGCCGCCGGGAACTGCCCGGCGGGTGCGTTGCGGGTCGCCGGCCAGAGTTGGCCCTGGATCTCCTTGCCCGCCGCGCGCAGGTCGTCGTTGGTCGCCATGGTCATGATGCCTTTCAGTCGGTGACGCCGAGCAGATTGACCGTGCACACGCTCCCGCCGCCCACGAGGTGGGCGAGTGCGACCCGAGCCCCGTCGACCTGACGGCCGTCGGCCTCGCCCCGCAGCTGCTGCACGCACTCGTGCACGATGGCGAGCCCGGTGGGACCACCGGGATGGCCGCGGGCAGTCAACCCGCCGTCGGTGTTGAACGGGATGCGACCGCCGGGCCCGGTCCCGCCCTCCTCGACCAGCTTGTCGCCGTCGCCCTCCGCACAGAATCCGAGCAGCTCGTAGTACTCGAGCTCCTCGTTGACGAAAGCGTCGTGGCAGAACGCCACGCTCACATCGTCAGGACCGAGCGACGCGGCCTCGTAACACTCGAGCGCGGTGTCACGCGTCATGGTCGACGGCCCGACCACCGGACCCACGAAGGTGTGCCCGCGTGCGTACGTCTCCGACTGCAACGCCGACGCGAGCGGCCGCACCAGCGGACGATCGGGTTGGCGGGCCCGCACGATGTCGTCGCGCGCCAGGATCACGCACGCGGCGCCGTCGTCGGCCGGGCAGCACATCATGGTGGTGAGGGGCTGTGCGACCATCCGCGCGGCCAACACCTCTTCGGCCGTCACCACGTGATCGGGTCGACGATGCGACGTAGGACACGCGGCGCCATAATTCCAGTTCTTCGCCGCGATGCGCGCGAAGTGCTCAGGTGTGGTCCCGCGCTCGTACATGCGCCGTTGCGCCCACATCGCGAAGTACGACGCAGGCAGGATCGGCGCGTCGATGACTTCGCGCCCCGCGCCGCGCCCACCGGTTCCGGCCATCTCGGTGAACTTGTCGAAGCACAGCGCCATGGCGACGTCGGCGCGTCCCGACGACACCGCCCACGCCGCCTCGCGGAACGCGACCAGCCCGGTCGCCGAAGCGTTCTCGATGTGCGTCACCGGCAGCCCGGTGAGCCCGAGCTCCTTCATGGCCTTGATCCCGATCATCGACGTCGGCGCGATGTACCCGACCATCGCTTCGTCGACGTCGGCGAGCGTCATGCCCGCGTCGTGCAGCGCGAGCAGGCCCGCGTCGCGCGCCATGTGCAGGATCGGGTACTCGCGCAGCATGCCGAAGCGCACCATGCCGATGCCGGCGACCGCGACGCCGTCGAATTTCAGACCGTGGCGCATCAGCGCTCGCTTCCTGCAACGGGACGGAACCGGTAGATCACGACGTCGTCACCGTCGGAGTTGGTGCGCAGTGTCTCGAGATCGAGCTCGAGCTCCATCCCGATCTCGAAGTCGTCGGGACCGCCGAGCAGGATGCCCTGGATGCGCGGCCCCTCGGGAAGATCGACCTGGCCGACGCCGTAGCCCGGCACGTCGGCGTCCTTCTTCCCGAACAACGGGATGGTGCAGTACGTCCAAGTCCACAGGCGCCCGCGCGTCGACAGCTCGACATCCTCGGTGCCCTCGTGCAGGCACTGTGCGCACACCATGCGCCGCGGGAAGAACACCTCGCCGCAGTTCGGGCATTTGCTGCCGAGCAGCACCGGAGGTGCCCCGGGGTCGTCGGGAATGCGGAAGTACCCGGCTTCGATGGGGACGCGGGCCATGAACCAGTGCTCCTCTTCAGATCGCGCTTCAGATGGCGCGCTCGCGCCCGACCCAGTAGGGGTCGCGCAGCGTGCGCTTGTACAACTTGCCGTTGGGATCGCGGGGCATCGCATCGACGAAATCGACGCTGCGCGGCAGCTTGTAGCGCGCCAGCATGACCTCGCAGTGCGCCAGCAGCTCGGCCGCGAGCTCAGGCGACGGCGCGACCCCGGCTGCCGGTTCCACCACCGCCTTCACCTCCTCGCCCCAGTCGTCGTTCGGGATGCCGAAGACGGCAGCGTCCCCCACCGACGGGTGCGACAGCAAGGCGGCCTCCACCTCGGCCGGGTAGATGTTCACCCCGCCCGACACGATCATGTCGATCTTGCGGTCGCGCAGGTAGAGGAAGCCATCGGCGTCGAGCTCGCCCATGTCGCCGACGGTGAAGTAGTCGCCGCGACGGTTGGCCGCGGTCTTCTCCGGATCGCCCTTGTACGAGAACTCACCCATCAGCTTGAGGTAGACGGTGCCGACCGTTCCCGGCGCCACCTCGTCGCCGTCGTCGTCGAGCACCTTCACGTCGGCACCGACCCACGGGCGCCCGACGGTGCCGGGATGCGCGAGCCAGTCGTGGGGCTTGGCCAGCGTGCCGCCGCCTTCCGACGCGCCGTAGAACTCGTAGATCACCGGGCCCAGCCACTCGAACAGTCGGCGCTTCAACTCGATCGGGCACGGCGCAGCGGCGTGTATCACCTGCCGCAGCGACGACACGTCGTAGCGCGCTCGCACGTCGTCGGGCAGTGCCATCAGCCGGTGCAGCTGCGTCGGCACCATCGCGACGTCGGTCACTCGGTACTTGTCGATGAGCTGCAGCGCGCGCTCGGCGTCCCACTTCTCCATCAGTACGACGGTGTGCTCGAGGTGCAGCGAGAAGTACCCGAACGACAACGGCGACAAGTGGTACATCGGCGACGTCACGAGGTGCACCGCGTCGCCGCCCGGCTCGATGTCGTAGCGGGTGAGGTTGGCGCTGTACGCCGCGACCCACGTCTCGGGATCGAGCGGCGGCAGGTCGCGTTGCACCGCCTTCGGGCGACCGGTCGTGCCCGACGTGTACTGCATGAACTGTCCCGCGACCCGCTCCGACGGCGCGGTCGCGGGCTGGCCCGCGAGCACCTCGTCGAGCGCGGTGAAACGCGCGACCTGTCCCGCGACGGCGATGCACCCGCGCTCGGGCACGCCGGCAGTCTCGGCCGCGTCGCGCGCGACGTCGGCGAAGGCGGCGTCGGCCACCAATGCCGCGGCGCCGGAATCACCGAGGATGTAGCCCGCCTCCGCCGCGGTCAGGTGGGTGTTCAGACCGACGTACTGCCACCCGCCCTGGAAGATCGCGAGCAGCGCGACGAACAGCTCGGGGGAGTTCCGGGTCAAGGTGGCGACGGGCGCGAACCGTTGCACCCCGCGGTCCCGTAACGCGTGCACGAGGCGGTTCGCGTCGGTGAGCAGCTCACCTGCGGTCCAGGCGCGCTCCCCCGCGTCGATCAGCGCGACCCGATCCGGCTCCTCCCGGGCCGCAAACCAGAACCCCCTCGGCACCTCGTCCCCCACCGCGGCAGTCTCGCGCAGTCAGAACTGGGGCAGCCACGCACGGGTCGCGTCGAGCATCTCGTCGGTCATCTTCGCGATCTCGTCGTAATCGAGCCGGCTCGTGAGCGGGTCGAGCAGCATCGCCGCGAACGCCGTGTCGCGGTCGCCGGTGACCGCCGCTTCGACGGTGAGCTCCTGCGACGACCCGACCCGGCGCACGCTCTCGGCCAGCGGCGGCGGGAGCGAGACCTCGTCGCGACCGTGCGCGCCGTCAGCGTCGACCACACACATGCTCTCCACCGTTGCGCCGAGTGGAAGGTCGACGACCTGTCCGGCGTTCGGCACGTTCAACGGGAACCGGCCGACGCGATCGAACATCAGGCCCTGGATGACCGGCACCACCATCTCGCCGGACGGCATCGGGTCCACCTGGTCGGCGACCATCATGGCCTCGACCTCGGCCACGAAGCTGCCCTGATCACGCTCGCGATCCTCGATGGTCGTGAGCCCGAATCCCCACCGCTTCCCCCACTCCGACTCCTCAGTGACGAAGTTGGGGAAGAACTCGGCGAGGTGGCGATCACCGGCGCCGGGCAGCACGCCGAAGCGCTCGAACAGCTCGAGCTTCACCCGCCAGTTGTCGAGCAGGTCACCCTTCGTCCAGTGCGGTCCGGCCGAGCGCTTCCGGAATCCCAGCCCGTCGGGGATCGCCATGGCCAGCGGCTCGTCGGCGCGCCGGTCGGCGTCGGCGATCACCGCCCGGAGAAGCTCGAACCCATCGGCGCCGGCGACGTCGAGCGAGGCGATGAACGGCAGGTGGTTGACGCCGGCGACGGTGACGGTGAGGTCGAGGAAGCTCACGTCGAGCAAGAGGCTGAGCAGGTACTGCGTGATCGTGATCTCGTGGCACAGGCCTACCGTCTTCACCGGCGTCTCTCGCGTCAGCGCGCGGCAGATCGCGGTCATCGGGTTGGTCAGGTTGAGCAGCCAGGCATCGGGGCAGACCGCTTCGACGTCGCGGGCGATGTCGAGGAACACCGGGATGTTCCGTAGGGCCCGCATGACGCCGCCTGGTCCGACGGTGTCGCCCACCGGCTGGCGGATGCCGTGGCGCTCGGGGATCTCGAGATCGTGGCGCATCGACGCGAATCCGCCGGTCGAGATGTTCACCACCACGAATTCGGCGCCGGCCAGCGCGGCCCGCCGGTCGGTGGTGCAGGATGCGGTGACCCGCGCCCCCCGGATGCCCGACAGATGCTGCGCCAATTCGACCATCCGCGGCAGCGGCTTCGGGTCGATGTCGTGCAGGACGATCTCGGTGTCGGCGAGCAGCGGCGCGTTCACGACGTCGACCAGCAGCTTGGGCGTCCACTGGAAGCTGCCGCCCCCGATGATGGTGATCCGCGGTGCCATCGCGTTCCCCTCGCGCCCATGGCGCCCGGTTGACGGGACAAATGCCCGTGACCGTCCTACTCTCTCACTCAGTCAACGACCGGGGGGGAACATGGTCAGCACGCGCTTCAATCGTCGCTCCGCATGGGCGATCTGTCTCGTCACACTGCTCGTCGCCGCGCTCACGTTGGGTGCCGCGGCCCGCCAGAGCACGGGCTCGAGCTCAAGCTCGACGCAGGGCGTCACCAAGGATTCGATCAAGGTCGGGATCGCGCTCATCGATTTCAGCGCGATCAAGGACTTCGTCGACTACACGTTCGGCGACACGAAGGCGATCGCCCAGACGTTCGTCGACTACATCAACAAGAACGGTGGCATCGACGGACGCCAGATCATCCCGGTGTACAAGCAGTACCCGCCGATCCCCGGCGGCAAGCCGGACCCGTTGTCGCTGTGCACCTCATGGGCGGAGGACGACAAGGTCTTCGCCGTGCTCGGCGTGTTCATCGACTTCACCGGCCAGGGCCAGCTGTGCCTCGCCAAGGAGCACAAGGTGATCCACATCGGCCACGAGCTCGACCAGCCGTGGATCGACGCCGCGCCGGGAGGTCTCATGCTGACTCCCGATGCGACCAAGGAGGGCGTGTCGGCGGCGCTGGTGACGCTGCTCGCCCAGACCGGTCGGCTCAAGGGCAAGACGGTGGCGGTGGTCGGTGACGCGAACAACGAGAGCCGCGTCAACAAGGTCATCGTGCCGGGCCTCAAGAAGGCCAAGGTGAAGACCGGATCGACGGCCATCCTGAACATCACGGGTACCGACACCACCGCGGCGCAGGCCCAGGTCGACAGCTTCATCGAGAAGTGGAAGACGGAGGGAGTGAACGCGGTGTTCATGGCCGGCAACAACGTCTCCTCGAAGCAGTTCGCCGAGAAGATCAAGGCCGGTATGCCGAAGGTGCAGCTGATCACCGACACCGACACCGCGCTCGCCCAGGCCCAGGACGAAGCCAAGGCGGGGAAGAGCCCGAATCCGTACGAGGGCCTGTGGAGCGGCACCGGGCTCACGCAGAGCGAGCGGTGGGCCAACAAGGGTCCGCTGCTCCAGCAGTGCGTCGACATCTACCAGAAGGCGACGGGGACGACCGTGCCCGGTCCCGACCAGCGGAAGGTCAACAGCAGCGGAAAGCAGATCTACACCGACCAGGCCGTCACCGACTTCTGCGGCGAGCTCTTCATGTTCCGTGACATCGCCAAGAAGGTCGGCCCGAACCTGACCACGGCCAACTGGCAGAAGACGGTCAACACGCTGGGACCGATCGCGCTGGTGCCCGACAAGTTCTCGTCACTGTGCAAGGGCAAGTACGCGGCGGAGGACACCTTCCGTCTCGTCGCCTACAGCTCGAGCGCAGCCGCCAACGGAGATTGGAAGTCGCTCACGCCGCTGAAGGACGCCAGCGGCGGGAAGTGCGCCAAGGCGACGAAGTAGCGGGACCGCAACGTTGGAGCAACGCGCCGGGGGCTACCCCGGCGCGTTGCTGCGTTGGATGGCCCGTTCGTCGGTGCCCAGATACGACGAGATCACGCGCGGGTCGTCGCGGATCTCGTGCGGAAGCCCTTCGGCGATCACCCGGCCGGCCTCCAGGCAGTAGATGCGCGAGCTGATCGACAGGATCAACGGCAGGTCGTGCTCCACGACGACCAGGGTGGCGTCCAGCTCCTGCTGCACCCGGAGGATGAGCGGGCCGAAGGCTTCGGCTTCGCGTTGGGCCACTCCCGCGGTGGGTTCGTCGAGACAGATGACCCGCGGCGCCACCGCCAGCACCGTCGCCAGCTCCACGATGCGCCGCGTGCCCGTCGAGAGCTCGGCGACGAAACGGTCGGCGTATCGGCCGAGGCCGAGGAAGTCGATGAGCTCGCTGGCTTCGGCGTACTTCTTGCGCTCGGGCCGCACCGACGGTATCCACAGCAGCGAGCCCCAGAACGACGTCGAGTCCCGCGCTTCCAGTGCCAGCTGCACGGTGTCGCGCACGGTGAGCTCGGGGTAGAGCCGCGCCGACTGAAACGTGCGGCCGAGACCGACGCGAGCACGCCGGTGCGGGCGCATGCGGCTCACGTCGCGCCCGAGCAGCTGCACCGTCCCCGTGCTCGGGACGTAGCCGCCGATGGCGTTGAGCAGGGTCGACTTCCCCGCGCCGTTGTTCCCGATGAGCCCGATCACCTCTCCGGGCATGGCGCGGAACTCGACGTCGTCGACCGCGGTCAACCCACCGAACTGCACGGTGAGGTGCGCGGTGGCGAGGACGGAACCGTCGGCGTTCAGCGACGCCGGCGCCAACGCCGCGTCGCGCCGCAGCGACGCCGGCGGCGCGGTGGCGGTCTTGGTGGTGTCAGCCGGGCCCATCCGCTTGTCGACCCATCGCAGCAACGAGTCGCGCACGTAGTACCCGATCTGTACGAACCCACCCGGGATGTAGAGCAGGATGATGAGGAGGCCGATGCTCGACGTGAACAACGGGACCAGGTTGTTGCTGGGCCAGAACGAAGGCAGTCCGATCACCCAGATCGCACCCACCACCGCGCCGGACAGGCTGCCGAGCCCACCGATCACGACGATCGCCACGAGCCGCAGCGAGTCGTCGACGAGGAAGTAGTGCTGCTCGGCCGGCGCGAACGTGAGGTTGATGGCGCCGAGCAACACACCGCCGAGGCCGGCGATGAAGCCACCCATCGCGAACGCGATGAGCTTGGCCCGCGCGGGAGACACGGTCATCGCCGACGCCGCCAGCTCGTTCTCCCGGACGCCGACGATCATGCGACCGATTCCCGTTCGCTTGATGTGGCTGACGAGGAGCAGCACGAGCGCGAGCACGAACAGCACGAAGTAGTAGTACGCGCGGTTGCGGTGGGTGAGCTCGAGTGGCCCCAGATCGCTTCGGGGGATCTCGATGGTCGTGCTCCCGGCGGTGAAGATCGGCCGGTTGAAGATGTACACCTGCGCGGCGATGGCAAATGCGAGGGTGCTGATGGCGAGCAACAACCCGCGCACGCGCAGCGCACCGACGCCGACGACCACCGCCACCAGGCTGGCGAACGACGCACCGATGAGCAGCGCCCACGGGAACGAGATCCCCGGGAGGCCACCATCGAGGATCCGGGTCTCGTGCCAGCCGATGTTGAACGAGAGCCCGCGGATCAGGGCGCCCGCGGTGAGCGCGCCCAGGCCGGCGAAGGCCATCTGCCCGAGCGACAGCTGTCCACCCCAACCGGTGAGCACCACCACCGACACCGCGCACAACGCGAACGCGATGATCGTCGCCCACGTCTGGTGACGCTCCGACTTGTCGGAGAGCTGAGGCAGGACGACCGCGACGATGAGCGTGAACCCTGCGACGAGCTGGGGGATTCGTTTGACCCACCAGATGTTCCGCAACCGCTCCGGCACCGCCGCGATCCGGGGCGCGAACTGAAAGCTCTCGTCGCCCGATCCAGAGTCGTTGCGACTCACCCGAGCCACCAGCACCAGCACCGCGAGGAACAGAACGAACTGCACGAGGCCGGTCTCGCTGGTGTAGTTGAAGAACAACACGCGGTCGAGGATCCCGATGGCTACCGCGCCGATCGCGGCGCGCGGGAACGACACCATGCCGCCGATGAGCGCGGCGGCCATCCCGCGGAGCAACGTGTCGGGCCCGATGTGCACCAGGTCGGTCGACACCTGATCGGTGGCGGTGAGCAGGATGGCGACGGTGCCGAGGAAGCCGGCGATGGCCCACACCCCGGTCGACACCATCTTCGGATTGATGCCGGTCATGCGCGCCAGGTCCGAATTCGACGCCGCGGCGCGCACCGCGTCGCCGAACGCGGTGTGCCCGAGCAGCCACCAGAGCGCGACCGTGATCAGCGGCACGACGATCAGCACGAGCAACTGGCTGGCGGTGACCTCGATGTCGGAGAACGGATACCACGTGCCGGTGAACGGGAGTGGGAACGTGGTCTGGAGCGTGCCGGTGCGGTACCCCGGCAGCGCCAGCGTGATCGCTTCACACAGCTGCGCGACGCCGATCGTCGCCACCAGCACGATGACGCGCGGCGCCTTGAACAACCGGCGAATGACCGCGAGCTCGACCAGCACCCCGGTGAGCGTGCCGACGATCAGCGCGATGATGAGCGATATGAGGTAGGGCCAGTGGTGCTTGCCCGCCATGATCGCGAACAGCGCGGTCGCCGGGATACCGATGCTGCCGACGGCGAAGTTGATGACGCGCGACGACCGGTAGACGAGCACGATGCCCATGGCCACGAGCGCGGTGATCAGACCTCCGATGACGCCTTTGAACACGAGGTTCACCGTGACGACGGTGGCGAGCGTCATCAGCCGCCTTCGGTACCGAAGAAGACTGCTCGGGCGAGGTCACCGCGTTCGAGGAGCCCGTCGGTGGATCCCTCGAAGCGAACCTGTCCCTTCTCCAGGAAGATGGCGCGGTCGGCCAACGCGATGGCGACGTTGAGCGACTGCTCCACGATGATCATCGTCTGACCCTGTTCCTTCAGCGACTCGACGACCTCGAGCAGACGCTGCACGATGAGCGGCGACAATCCGAGCGAGAGCTCGTCGATCATCAGCAGCTCGGGCTCGTGGATGAGCACCCGGGCGAGCGCGAGCATCTGTTGCTGCCCGCCGGACATGCTCGACGCGATCTGTTTGCGAAGCCCGTCGAGCTCGGGGAAGAGCTCGTACACCGAGTCGATGCGTTGGTGCACCTGGGCGCGGCTGTCGGCGTTGAGGCGGGCGGCCACCGCGAGGTTCTGGTCGACGGTGAGCGCGCCGAAGACGCCGTGCCCGCCCGGCAGCTGCATGATGCTCAGGTACTTGGCCCGGCCTTCGGGGGCGACGTACGTGATGTTCTGGCCGTTGAGCCGCACGACGCCACGTTCGGGGACGGCCAGTCCACTGATGACGCGCAACGCGGTCGACTTCCCGGCACCGTTGGTACCGAGCAGCGCGACGGTCTCCCCTTTGCGTACCTCGAAGTCGATGCCGAACAGCACCTGCACCGGGCCGTATGAGAAGTCGATGTTGGCGAGCTGGAGGAGCGGGACTTCGGTCTTGGCGACGAACCGTCTCTCGTGCTCGTCCTTCTCCTCGAGGAGCTCCTCGACGACCAGCGAGAGGTCGTTGCGGATGAAGCGCGCGCCGTTCATGAGCAGCGCGCCGCCGATGATCGCGCTGGGTACGCCGAGGAAGATCACGGTGCCGCGCACGCCGATGGCGTCGGTGAGGAAGCCCGACACGAGGCCACCCATGAATCCGCCGATGAAGAAGATGTAGAGCGTCGACATGGCCGTCCCCATGCCCCGTAATCGGTAGGGCACGACCGCCTGGAGCACCGGCCCCACCATGGCGAACGCGGAGGTGGTGAGCACGGCCTGGGGGATCTTGAGGATCCAGAACCACGTCGTGCTGTGCACGCTGAACTGCAGCGGGGTGAGCAGCGCCGACGGGAGGATGAGCATCCCGACCAGCGCCAGGGCGCGGGCCGGGTCTTCGCGGTACTTGCGGTCGAAGTACCGGCCGATGAACGGGAGGATCGGGAGCGCCAAGATCCCCGACAGACTCAGGATCAATCCGCGTTCGAGCACGCTCTTCACGTGCAGGTTGTCGTCGAGGTACAGCGACTCGAGCGCCGGTTGGCTGAAGAGCCCGAAGCCCAGCGCGCAGAAGCCGACCAGCACGGTGCGGATGGTGCGGATGCGCTTGATGCGGGCGAAGGCCGCTTCCATCGAGATGGGCGC
>Ga0075021_10001980_pt1 | contig 10626 bp, 6 predicted proteins | sample ColStrG_CSR_2012_FD_72749 | JGI IMG/M metagenome (GOLD analysis project Ga0075021, IMG submission 72749) | Freshwater sediment microbial communities in response to fracking from Pennsylvania, USA - Cold Stream Run_MetaG_CSR_2012 | ecosystem: Environmental > Aquatic > Freshwater > Creek >... | reverse complement strand
GTCCAGATGCGGGCGTTTTTTCAACTTCACGAGAAGTCCTTCCCAAAGTGAAATAAGCTCGGCCACCCTGACTCGATTCGACCTCACCTCCAGCAAAAATCCGGTCCGGCAGTATCGCCGGACCGGAAGGTGAATCCCGCTACTTCACTGGGATCAGTCGTCAGTGGGATCAGTCGTCCGAATCTGCCGCCGCGCCGGTGTTGACCAGCTTGACTGCTTCATCGTAAAGATCCTTCTGCTGTTTCGTGTACGCCGACGTATTCAGCATCCTGTTCTTGGTGGCCGTCTCACGCAACTGGTCGGCTTGCATGACCAGCCGAGTGAGGCCTCCAAGACGGCGGCTGTCGCGATCCGGAGCCGAGGTGTCCAGGTGGCTGACCAGGGACCAGATTTTCGCGCCTTCTTCGGACATGCGTCCGCCCGGGGGCGCAACGTTGAAGGTGATCGAAGCGGCCGTGATGCCGTTGTAAGTGGGTTGGAACATGTCGCGCATGTCAGTCGCGAACAGGTCGCCCAAATTGTTCGGAGGCAGTCCAAGCAGTAACTCTTCTGTCTTCACGATGGAAGCCGTGGAGTAGTGCTTCAGTCCCATGTAGCCGGGTTTGGCAAAGGGGCTGACCACGACGACCGGAGTACGGTGCGGGTGGATGTGGTCGCGAGTCGACTGCGCATCGTCGTAACTGACGAAGATGGCGCTGCCGGTATTGTGGACGGCGTCGTAGTACACCGGGCTGTTCATGATGTGCTGAACAACCATACCGAGACCCACATCACCGTCGGCCACCTGTTGCAGCGGACCGCAGGGGCCGCCGCAGACTGTTGCCTGATTCGGAGCCTGCACCCCGCCGGTGTGATCGTTGGGCTGGTAGAGGAAGATGTACTGCGGCAACGTGCCCGCGGTGACCATACGATCAAAGTCCGAGATGAACTCCGTCGCGCGGCGCTGGTCCGAGATGTTGAAGTTGTATCCCGGATAGTTGAGATCCATGCGGGGTTCGCCACCCTTGCTTGCAGGGTTGTTGGTCCCGAGGATTGCCAGGATCGGTTGTGCCTGGAAGTAGGACTGACCCAATCCACCGCCAACCGGTGTCGTCGTATCTCCGGCGTTCACCAGCGGGTTGCTGGTTATGGTGAAGTTGTCCGCTTGCAGCGTCGGGTAGCCCACGTTGCCGCTGGTCGAATCATTGAGCGTGGTTGGTGTGCTGCTACCTGTGTCGGTTCCCTGAACACGGGCGAAGCCGGCGTAGTCCTTAAAACTCACCTGGTTGCGGGCTGCATTGTTGAAGATATATCCGTTGTACGGGTAGTCTTCGGGTTCGAAGTTCTTATTGACCAGCATCCCACGGCCACCCTTGACCAAGAGTGTTTTCTCGGTGTAATCGGTCGCCGTGCCGGACATCGCGAATTGGTGACCTGCGTCGCTTTCTTCTGAATCCGAATAGTAGTTGACGCCGGTTGCAAACGCAGAGGCTAGGGCTTGCGTGTTCAACGAAACACCGGTGAACTGACCGTTCGTGTAAGTCGAGCCGTCAATGTTGTTGAAGGTCGTTCCGGCAAACAGGCCGAATTGACCTCCGAGGTTGCCCAGCATCGAATCAAAGGTCTTGTTCTCGTGCATGATGAAGAAAACATGCTTGATTCGCTGCGAAGCGACGCTACCGACTGGCACAACGCTGATATCGGTTGGCTGGTTGATGGCTAAGTCGTTGTTCAGCACCGTGGTGTTGTCCACCACGTAGCTGGTCAGATCCACCTGCTGCAGGCTGCCGAAAATGTAGTTGCTGTCGACTCTGGAATCCGAAGCCATCCCGGTGGGAGCAGCGGGTTGCGTGATATCAATGGCGGGGTTGATGTCTTCGCCCACGCCCTTGGCGTTTGCAATGTACAGGAAGTGACCATCCTGGCTAATGCTCAGTGCGGTCGGGTACCAGCCTGTCGGGATGCGTCCAAGGAGTGAGGGATTGATGGGGTCGGTCGTGTCAAACACGGCCACCGAATTCAAGCCAGCTTCAGCCACGTACAACCGGGTCTGATCCGGAGAAACAGCCAGCGCATTCGGATAGGTGCCCTTCGGATGGCGGTGGTCACTCAGGCTAACCGCGATTGGATTCAGATCAATCTTCGGTAGCGTGGCGCCATTAGTGAGATTGACTCTTGCCAAGGTGTCCGAGTTCGAAAGAGTGATAAATGCCACTTCTGCCGTCGAACTCTTGACGATCGCCATCGCAGAAGGATGCGTGCCACCGACCTTGATATTGATGTCCGGGGTGTCGCCAAAGGAATAGGCGTTGTTATAGGAGAGCAGCGATCCGAAGCCCTGGGGCGCCGTCAGTCGGCTTACCGAGGAACTGAGCGGGTTGGCACCATGGCTCGTGGGTGGAATATAGAAGCCGTCGGGTAGATTTCCGGTGCCGCCCAAGGCAATCAGTCTTCCGTTGGCATCATAAGTGGGGTTCTTGAACTTGTAAGCCATCTGTCCCCAGTTAGAAACGAGGATCTTCTGTCCGTCCGAACGGACGGCGACGGTGTAGGGAAAATAGCCTACGGGAACTTGCGAAACAATACCCTTGACGCGGGTGTCGATGACAGCAACGCTATTGTCTGCGTTGCACGCTACGTACACGTAATGTCCGTCCGGAGACAGCGCAATGCCAGCAGGGTAGGTCAACTGAGCGCCTGCGGTGCGGTTAATTTGCGACGGAGCTGGCGGCAGGTTGCCAGAAGCGTCGGGAGTGTTCAACTGAGTTCCGGGAACGTAGTTGGAGACGAAGCCGGATGTGCTGGGCGTGACGGGGAAAATCCTGATGCTGGCAGGAGTGCCAGGTGCGAGTACGCCCGTGTTCGAAAGCGAGAACAGCTTCACGTCGTTGTCGGGACCGCCCGAAACGTAGACGGTGTAAGGTCCACCCGCAGGGCCGGTGGCAGCCATTCCTACGAAATAGCGGGCCGACGAGTGGAACTGGGAAACCACGCTCATTGTCGAGGTTGCAACGACGGATAGGGTATAACCGCCCATATTCGTTGTGCTCTGGAACGACGCATCTCCGCCTTCGCGTTCGTCATCGTTGCTGGTCACGATGAACTGACCGTCCGGCGTGATCGCCATGCCAAGCGGGTTCATGCCAATCTGGATGCTGGTGCCGGCGGGTGTGACCTTCTTGCCGTTAGGAAGAACCCCGGCGTAATAACTGCCGAGTTTGTTCGGTCCTGCCTGGATCTCGGCGGCGGAATAGTTGGGATTGGGGTCGGAGCTTCCGTATACCGGGGTCGTGACAGCGCCCCAGTTGGAATTTGTAATCGTAACCGATTGAGCGAGCAAAAGGCCGGAGGATAGCATCATAGCTACCGCCGGTCTCAGGGTGCGGGCTGCCGAAGCGGCAAGCCGACGCGCAGTAATACTCTTTCCAAGAACCTGGAATTTCACAATATTCCTCCGAAGGTGACGTCGCAGATGCGGCGCAAAGGTGAGGCTGCACCGCTCTAGAGTGTGCTCCCAGTAGGTTGCTGGTTGTTCACACCTCGGTGAATAGAATGTTAATTTTCAACTTCGCTTTGGAAAACCAGGCCTCTGGTGTGAAAGAAGTTGCGCTAGCGTGACAGCGTAAACGGGCCGCGTCCGTGGGGTGGCACGACAGTTGGTGTGGCGCGAAAGCTCGTCCATGCGGCAGGGGTCGTCCCCATGTCACCAGAGTGACAAGGGTGGCGATTTGCCACAGTTCTGGCGACTTGATAATGTGAGAAGGGTAGCGGTCGAGCAAACGCACGCGGGGCTCAAGGCGGTCACCGGAAAGGCGCGGAAAGCGAATGGCGCACAAGCCGGCAAAGCACCAGGAGCAGCACGCTGAGCACAAGAAAGGCTCAAAGATGGACCCAGTCCAACGAACTTCGGACCCAGATTCAACGCCGGAAACCTCGGCAGAGAGTGAAGACAGGCGTGCGCGACGTCGCGACGAGGGAGCGCTCTCCCGTATTGAAGACATCACCTATTCAGTGTTGCGAAAGCACAAGCCACAGCCCTAGGTTTCGTTTTGTCCTAACCGGTTCCAAACGATGGGTTCGTTGGACTCTGAGTTGGCCGATGGCAGTTGAGCCTTATCCCTTCACATACTTAACGCCGTACTCGTAGTATCCGTCCTCCGCTGCTTGTTTTCTGGCGATCATGCCCGCGACAAAAATGTTGGCAGTGCCCGGCGTGTAGGGAACAGCAACGTTGATCCAGCCATCCTTCTCGTAAGCGCGCTTGCTGAGGAAGCTGATGCCTCCTCGGGAGACATCGAGAACCTGAACCGCGTCGGCTTCGGATCCCTGTTCCTGAATGCAGGCCATCATCTTGACTTTTGTGCGCTGGAATTGCCGGTCCTGCGGACCCTTCTGGGGAATAGCTACGGCACCGGAACTGCCGTCCGGGACGGGAGTCCATGCTGTCATCTTGTCGCAGGTTTCACAGGGGCAGGAAAGCCTCTGGTTGGTCTCGAATACACGAAACTCGATTTCATTCAACGCGAAGATGCGTTGCCGAAGGCAGCCGCTGCACATGAGCAGGACTCGAGGCAGACCGTCCGTCTCTGAAGCGGGCGGAGGGAATGAGATTCCCCAGAAATTGGGCGCGTCGGTCGCGAATGCGACTCCGTAAACAGGGCCGTCGCTTCGGATACCGAGCTGCCCGAGGATCCTGCCGCTCACGTCTTCGTCCAAGGCTCGCCTACGCAACCTGATCGGTTGCTGCAACGAAACAACCTTGCTGAGCACGATGCTGGCTCCGTGACGACTGACCATCTCCGTGCGGGAGGGTTCGGTGAAGCGTCTCCCCGCCAGGTCCGTGGCTGTTACTTCAATCGGAATGCTGAGCATCACGCGGTCGCTACGCCGTTTTCCAGCTCCTGCTGCTTCTGTTCCGGAGGTTTCTGGCGCCGGAGCAGCTGCCGCTCCACCTCCTGACCCTAACGACGATGCAGCGCCTTTGAGTGGTTTATCCACCATGCTTGAATACTCCCGAACTCCCATCGACAGCGGTAGACCAAAGCAGTGGTAGTCCGTGAATGATGGTAGCTGGCTTTGTTTGTTAGTGGTCCCCTACGTTTGGACGTAGCTTCTAGCCGAGAGTCGCCCCCGCATGTTCGTCCTGCGCTAAGCAATCCGCGAAAGCTGTTATGCTGAAACCCGTCCATGTCCGCTGATCCGCCCGGAAATTTCATGCCTTACGACGCAATCCTTCTGGTCTCCTTTGGCGGCCCAGAGAAGGAAGCCGATGTTTTGCCGTTTCTGGAGAACGTGCTTCGAGGCAAGAACGTGCCGCGTGAGCGCATGCTTGCGGTTGCCGATCACTACTATCAATTCGGCGGCAAGAGTCCGCTCAACGAACAGAATCGCGCGTTGAAGGCGGCTCTCGAGAGAGAGCTCGCCCTGCACCAAGTTAGGCTTCCAGTCTATTGGGGAAACCGTAACTGGCATCCGCTTTTGCCGAACACGCTACGGCAGATGAGGGAGAATGGCATCGGTCGCGCAATGGCTTTTGTCACCTCGGCCTACAGTTCCTATTCTGGTTGTCGCGAGTATCGAGAGAGCATTGAGGCTGCTCGGCAGGACATAGGCGCAGGGGCGCCTATTGTTGATAAGCTACGTGTTTTCTTTAACCATCCAGGATTTATTGAAGCAACGGTTGATTATGCCACAGCCGCGCTGCGCGAGCTGCCGGCTTCCGACCACAACCGCGCCCAACTTGTGTTTACTGCGCACAGTATCCCGACGTCCGTAGCCCAGGGCAGCCGCTACCAAGTACAACTGCAAGAAGCCAGCCGCTTGGTGGCGGACCGGATGGTTGCGCTGCGAGGGGGGCGCGCAGACTTCGACCTGGTTTACCAGAGTCGAAGCGGTCCTCCGTCGCAGCCGTGGCTAGAGCCAGACATTCTCGACTTCCTGCGTCAGGTGAAGCAGGACCGCAAAGCGGAAAGCGTTGTTCTTGTGCCCATCGGATTTGTATCCGATCACATCGAAGTCCTCTACGATTTGGACACTGCGGCCAAAGCGTTGTGCGCGGAACTCGGGCTGCTCATGACGCGGGCGCGATGTGTGGGAACTCACCCGCGGTTTGTTGAGATGATTCGTGAACTCGTCGTTGAGCGAATCGAGCTGGAACAACTCAAAGCGAAGGGGCTAGGGAGCGAGAGCCTCGAGCGTCCAGCGCTAGGCGTGATGGGTCCGAGCCACGATGTTTGTCCGGAAGACTGTTGTCCGGCTCCGATACGACCGGTTGGTTTATCCGCGCACAAGCCACAGCAAGACTGAGCAATCGATCTCATGATTTGTTTCGATCACAGTATATGCAGCGACCTAAATTCGGCTACCAGTCGTGAGTGGCTGGAGACCAACGGTTTGGGTGGGTTTGCCTCGTCCACGATCGCTGGCATCCACACACGCCGGTACCATGGGCTGCTGGTCGCGGCGATGCAGCCTCCGGTGGGGCGGTTGGTGCTGCTATCGAAATTCGAAGAGAAGCTTCTGGTGGATGGTCAGGCTTTCGAGCTGTCGGCCAATCAGTATCCCGGAGTTGTGCAGCCGCGTGGATTCGAGTTTCTTCAGCAGTTCAGGCTCGATCCCTTTCCGACGTTTGTTTTCGATGTTGGGGGCGTAAGGGTAACGAAGACCCTCTTCATGGTTCACGGAGAAAACTCCGTCGTTGCCGTCTATGAGCTGTCCCCGGGTGCAACGGCGAAATCCGTCATGCTTGAATTGCGGCCGCTGATTGCGTTTCGCGATTACCACTCGCTGACGCAACAGAATGAAGCGCTCAATCCAGCAGTGGCAGTGGAATCCGGGTTGGCGAGCATCACACCATACGCGGGTCTTCCGATCCTTTATTTTGCACACAATGCCACGTTGGTTGGCACGGAGGGTGCTTGGTATCGCGAGTTCCAATACGAGGCCGAGCGCGAGCGCGGACTGGAACATTCGGAAGACCTTTTTCAGCCCTGCCTTTTGCAGTTCAATCTCTCGGACGGGCCGGCGACCGTTATTGCGTCTACTCAGCGGAGTGACGTCAGCGAAGTCAATCGCTATCGGATCACCGAAATTCAGCGTCGCGACGCGGTAACGGCTTCGGCGGATTCCGGGGACGAAATCGGAAAGACGCTAGTCGCCGCTGCGGATCAATTTGTAGTTTCTCGAGAGAGTGACAGTACCGTGATCGCGGGCTACCACTGGTTCAGTGACTGGGGTCGCGACACTATGATCTCGCTGCCAGGGCTCACATTGACTACGGGACGCTTCGACGTTGCACGCAGCATCCTTCGCACTTTCGCGCAGGCCGCTGACCAAGGCATGCTCCCCAACCGCTTTCCCGACAGCGGGGAAACTCCTGAATACAACAACGTGGACGCCACACTCTGGTTTTTCGAAGCGGTGCGCGCCTATGTGGCTGCTTCGAACGACAACGCGTTTGTCCGCGCCGAACTCTATAACGTGATGGCCGACATCGTTGGCTGGCATATTCGAGGCACCCGCTACAACATCCGCGTCGATACGGATGGGCTGCTTTATGCAGGAGCGGCGGGCGTTCAGCTTACCTGGATGGATGCGAAAGTCGATGGGCGGGTCATTACGCCCCGGAGTGGGAAGCCTGTCGAGATCGAAGCTCTTTGGTACAACGCACTGTGTGTGATGGCCGATCTGGCAGCCAGCTTTGGCGACACCCACGGACAAAAACGCTATTCCGCGCTGGCGGGGCTGGCGCGATGGAGTTTCAATCAAGTGTTCTGGAACGAGAGTCGTAGCTGCTTATACGACGTGGTTGATACTTCGGCAGGGAACGCGACGATTTTTGACAGCTCAATCCGGCCGAATCAAATTATTGCCGCAAGCCTCCATCACAGCATGCTCACGCCGGAGTATGCGAAACGGGTTATCGCAACCGTGCAAGAGTACCTACTCACGCCCTACGGCCTGCGCACGCTCGCGCCCAGCGATCCGCAGTATCAAGGCCGCTATACCGGAACGCCCGCTCAGCGGGACGCAGCTTATCATCAGGGTACAGTCTGGCCTTGGCTGATGGGCCCGTTTATTGCGGCGTACCTGAAGGTGAATCAGGGAAGCGACGTTGCACGTCAGCAAGCTGCGGAGTGGCTGCGACCGTTAGAAGGGCATCTGCTGGATTGCGGTGTGGGGCAGCTTCCTGAGATTTTCGATGGAGATCCGCCACACCGACCCTGTGGATGTATTGCGCAAGCGTGGAGTATCGCCGAGTTGTTGCGGGCCCGAGCTGAAATCAACGTTTCGTAGGAGGCGGGGACTACCTGGTGACAGTGTGTTCGGCGCTGGCATGACTCTGGGCGGCTACGATCAGGCTCAAGAAGTGCTGCTCGAAGCTGATGCTTGGTTCTTGCCGAAACAGTTCAGGATAGGAGCGAAGAGCGAGAGTGAACAGCGTGTCATCCACCTGTAGAGCGCGGACTTCTCCGGATCCTTTGCTTCCACATCCTTTGCTTGCACATCTTTGGCGTTGCAAGGAACACTCTCCACGAACGTACGTTGAGCTCAGTGACCGACGAGGGAAACCAGACTGGGCCAAGTTGTAACCAAGACAACCTCCTCAATGCGTATCTCGGGGAAGTTTGAACTTGGAATAGATTGAGTTTAGGCGGTCACGCGTATCCGCGAAATAGCACGGATGTGCAACTCGATGCACTGTGAGACGTGGTTAGTCGCGCACGACCGCTGGAGCCATCTCGAGTTCGCGGAAACTGAGCCGGTGTCTGGGAATCGTCGCCAGGCCTGCGATCAAAGCCACGCCTGCTAGGGCCAGCGTATCTGGCACGCCCATTCGTTTGGCGACCGCGCCCCAAATCATGCTGCCGATTGCCATTCCGCCCTGCAAGACCAACAAGTACATAGAAAGCGAACGAGCGCGTACCCAAGGCGGTGCCATGGTTTGTGCGGCATAGTTCAGGGAGGCCAAGATTCCGATCCAGGCAGCGCCGCCAACCGACATCACTAGGCAAAGAAGGCCCAATTGATGAATGCTGCCAGAAACCGCAGTCACCAGGGCCAGAAGAACAACCGCGCCCGCGACTATGCCGTCGAGTGGAATGTGGGGACGAACTCGGGGCAACACAACTGCGCCGCCAAGAGCTCCCAAACCGAAACATCCTACGAGCATGCCGAATCCTGTGGAACCAAATGGTTTGGCCAACAGTGGCATAAGCGCCCAGATCGCGGTGGCGGCCAGACTGAATACTCCCGTTCGCACCAGTACGGATTGAACGACTGACGATTGTCGTACATGACGGAAGCCCTCCAACACGCATTCCAGCACGCGAGACGCCTGGATTGGGGCAGGAGGTGGGACAGCGGCGGGTCGCTTCCAGCGATAGAGGAAAATAATGACGCCAAAAAACGACAATGCGTTCAACAGGAATGCCGTTCCCGATCCTGCCACGGCGATGACCCAGCCCCCGAGTGCGGGCCCGATTGCGCGCGCGACATTGAAGCCCGCTGAGTTGAGGGCGACGGCGCCAGCGTGGTTTTCCCGTGACACTACTTCCGGCGTGATGGCCTGCCACGCCGGGTCATTCATCACCGATCCTAATCCCAGCAGAAAGGTAAATAGCAGCAGGGTTCCAGGAGAAATGCAGCTTGTCAGCGTCATCAGACCGAGCGACGCCGATGCCAGCACCATCCACCATTGCGCGTAAAGCAGCAAGCGGCGGCGATCCATCATGTCGGCGATGGCTCCCGCCGGCAGCATGATCAAGAACACTGGAGCGGTCGCCGCGGTCAAGACCATGCTCACCATAAACGGAGACATGGTGAGCTGCGTCATGAGCCATCCGGCGCCCACATTTTGCATCCACGTTCCAGTATAGGAAACCACAGCGGCAATCCAGAGCGAGCGAAACAGTGGCTCGCCGAGCGGCGCCAGCGAGGAACGGCGGGCTGCCACCGGAGTGTTCGCCAGATTACTCGTAGCGGCCATTCTTAGTTCTCCACCGAGCCGGAAGTGGAAGCAAGGGCCGGGAAAGGCCACTCGCGGCTACGCCAGGCTCGAATGAAGTAGATGATCAGGCCCGTGATCAGAACCACCGCGGCAAGACGGATTGCACTCAAAGCATTCGGCCGCTTAAACAAGACAAACAGAAATCCTGCGCACGCTAACAACGCGGGCAAAGGGAAGAGCCACATCCGGAAGGGGCGGGGCAATTCCGGACGACGAATGCGGAGCACGATCACACCGACGGCCTGCACAAGGAATTGCAGCAAGATGCGAATGACCACCAGCGCGGCAATGACCTCCGCGAGAGGGAAGAAACAGCAAACAGCCGCGACACCTCCCAGCACGAGTAGCGAGACGTGCGGAAAGTGGTATTTAGGATGGGTTTGTGCGAACACGCGAAAGTAATTGCCATCCAGCGCGGCCGCATACGGCACGCGTGAATAGCCCAACAACAGTGAAAAGACGGACGCAAAAGCCGTCCACATGATCAGACCGGTGGCTAAATACGCGGCCCACTGCCCGTAAACCCGCTGCATGAAAACCGAAATGATGAAAAAATGGGTATCCGACTTGGACGTTGCAACCAGCTCTTGCCACGGGATGACGCCCAGAATGCTGATATTCATCACGATATATAGACA
>Ga0075021_10001978_pt1 | contig 10633 bp, 7 predicted proteins | sample ColStrG_CSR_2012_FD_72749 | JGI IMG/M metagenome (GOLD analysis project Ga0075021, IMG submission 72749) | Freshwater sediment microbial communities in response to fracking from Pennsylvania, USA - Cold Stream Run_MetaG_CSR_2012 | ecosystem: Environmental > Aquatic > Freshwater > Creek >... | reverse complement strand
GCCGTGCTGCTGTGGCAGCTGTCGCAAGTGACGGTGCCGGTCGGAATGTGCGGCGGCGTGGCCTGGCCTTGCGCCCCGGATGTGCCCTGGCTGACATAGGTCGTGCCGTTGTGGCAGGAGCTGCACGGCACGCCGCTCACCGCCGAATGGTTCATCGTGTAGGTGGTAAAGCTCGCAGCCGTGTTGCTGTGGCAGTTGCTGCATTGGACCGCAGCCACCGGGATGTGCGGCGGCGAGGTCATGCCGGTCGCGGTGGTACCGTTGTGACAGCTCGCGCAGTTGGTATCGGTCGCCGCATGGGTGAAGGCGGCGCCCGCGAAGCTCGTGGTGCTCTTGTGGCAGGTCGCGCAATCCTGGCCGTTGGTCGCCACATGGCCCGCGAAGGACGCGGTGCCCTGGGCCCCTGAGGTTCCCTGGCTGGTGAACGTGCCGTTATGGCAGGAGTCGCAACGGCTGCTGCTCACCGCCGGATGATTCATCGTGTAGGTGGTAAAGCTCGCGGCCGCGCTGCTGTGGCAACTGCCGCAAGCGACCGTGCCGCTCGGAATATGCGGAGGCGTGGTCTGGCCCTGCGCACCGGACGTACCTTCGCTGACGAAGGTTCCGTTGTGGCAGGAGCTGCAGGGTACGCCGCTCACGGCCGAATGGCTCATGGTGTAGGTCGCGAAGCTCGCCGCCGTGTTGGTGTGGCAATTGCTGCACTGGACCGTCCCGCTCGGGATGTGCGGGGGCGTGGTCATGCCGGTTGCCGTGGTGCCGTTGTGGCAGCTCGAGCAGTTGGTGTCGGTGGCCGCGTGGGCGAACGCCGCGCCGCTCCAGGTGGTGGTGCTCTTGTGGCAGGTCGAGCATTCAGCCGTGGTGGCAACGTGCCCGGCCCCTTTTCCCTGCGCCCCCGCGGTGCCCTGGCTGGTGAAGGTCCCATTGTGGCAGGAGCTGCAAGGAATGCCGCTCGCCGCCGTGTGGTTCATCGTGTAGCCGGTCCAGTTGGCGGTACTGGTATGGCAGTTGCTGCATTCCAGCGTCCCGGTCGGAATATGCGGGGGCGTGGCCAGGCCTTGCGCGCCGGATGTGCCCTGGCTCGCATAGGTCCCGTTGTGGCACGACGCGCATGGGATCGCGCTTACCACCGTGTGGTTCATTGTGTAGGCGGTCCAGTTGGCGGTACTGCTATGGCAGTTGCTGCATGCCAGCGTTGCGGTCGGAATGTGCGGAGGCGTGACCAGGCCCTGCGCGCCGGACGTACCCTGGCTCGCGTAGGTCCCGTTGTGGCACGACGCGCATGGGATCGCGCTCGCCACCGCATGGTTCATCGAATAGGTGGTGAAGCTGGTCGTGCTGGTGTGGCAGCCGACGCATTCCAGCGTGGCGGTCGGAATGTGCGGCGGCGTGGTCAGCCCCGTTGCGGCGGATCCGTTGTGACAGGTGGCGCAACCGCCCGTGATGCCGGCGTGGTTGAACGTCGCGCCCGCCCAGCTGCTCGTGCTGGCGTGACAGGTCGAGCATTCCGCCGTGGTGGCGACGTGGCTCGTACCCTTCGCCTGCGCACCCGCGGTGCCCTGGCTGGTGAAGGTCCCGCTATGGCAGGAGCTGCAAGGAATGCCGCTCGCCGCCGTGTGGTTCATCGCGTAGCCCGTCCAGTTGGCGGTACTGGTATGGCAGCTGCTGCATTCCAGCGTTCCGGTCGGAATGTGCGGCGGCGTGGCCAGAGCCAGGGCACCCGATGTGCCCTGGCCGACATAGGTGCCGCTGTGGCACGAGCTGCACGGAATGCTGCTCGCCGCCGTGTGGTTCATCGCGTAGGTCGTCCAACTCGAAGTGTTGGTGTGGCAATTGCTGCATTCCAGCGCCGCCGTCGGAATATGCGGGGGCGTCGTCAGTCCGGTGGCCGCGACACCGTTGTGACAGGTGGCGCAGCCGCCGGTGATGCCGGCATGGCTGAAGGTCGCGCCGGCCCAGTTCGTCGTGCTGGCATGGCAAGTCGAGCATTCCGCCGTGGTGGCGACGTGGCCAGGTCCCTTGCCCTGCGCGCCGGATGTGCCCTGGCTGATGTAGCTGCCGCCGTGGCAGGAGCTGCAAGGAATGCCGCTCACCGCCAGGTGAATCATGGTGTAGCTTGTCCAGCTCGACGTATTGGTGTGGCAATTTCTGCATTCAAGCGTTGCGGTCGGAATATGCGGAGGCGTGGTCAGGGCTTGTGCACCCGATGTGCCTTGGCCGGCGTAGGTTCCGTTGTGGCAGGATGCGCAAGGAATGCCGCCCGCCGCGGTGTGGTTCATCGTGTAGCTGGTGAAGCTCGACGTACTGGTATGGCAGTTGCTGCATTCCAGCGTTCCGGTCGGAATGTGCGGCGGCGTGGCCAGAGCTTGTGCACCCGATGTGCCCTGACTGACGTAGGTGCCGCCGTGGCAGGAGCTGCAAGGAATGCCGCTCGCCGCCGTGTGGTTCATCGTGTAGGCGGTCCAGTTGGCGGTGCTGCTGTGGCAGTTGCTGCATGCCAACGTTGCGGTCGGAATATGCGGGGGCGTGACCAGGCCCTGCGCACCCGACGTGCCCTGGCTCGCATAGGTCCCGTTGTGGCAGGACGCGCATGGGATCGCGCTTACCACCGTGTGGTTCATGGAATAGGTGGTGAAGCTCGTCGTGCTGGTGTGGCAGCCGCCGCATTCCAGCGTGGCGGTCGGAATGTGCGGCGGTGTCGTCAACCCGGCCGCCGCGGCGCCGTTGTGGCAGGAAGCACAGCCGCCCGTGATACCGGCGTGGTTGAACGATGCACCCGCCCAACTGGCCGTACTGGTGTGACAGGACGAGCATTCCGCCGTGGTCGCGACGTGGCCCGGTGCCTTGCCCTGCGCGCCGGCGGTGCCCTGGCTGACGTAGGAGCCGCCGTGGCATGAGCTGCAAGCGATGCCGCTCGCGGCCGCGTGGTTCATCGCGTAGCCGGTCCAGCTCAAGGTATCAGCATGACAGCTGCTGCATTCGAGCCTGCCGGTCGGGATGTGTGGCGGCGTGGTCAGGCCGGTGGCGGCGCTGCCGTTGTGGCAGGCCGCGCATCCGGCGGTAATCCCGGCGTGATCGAAGGTGGCGCCAGCGTAGCTCACCGTGTTCTTGTGGCAGGATTCGCACGACGCATTGGTGACCGGATGGTTGGCGGGCTTGCCGACCGCGATCGTGCCGTTGTGGCAGGTCCCGCAATCGCCCATGATTCCCGCATGATCGACCCGAACCTGCCGCCATTCGTTGACGACGTGACATTGCTCGCAAAGATTGCTGGTGCGCGGGTGATGGCTGATCTTTCCCTGCGCGAGCGTGCCGTTGTGGCAGGACGCGCATTGCTGCGGCGTCCCCTTGAAGCGGCCATTGACGTGGCACGATGCGCAGTCGGTCCGGCCATGGGCGCCGTTGAGCGGAAATCCGGTCGAAAAATGATCGAACGATCCGGGTGTCTGCGCGGACCCTGATGCAACAGAAAAGGCGAGCGCGGCCAATGCCACGACCAGCGCTCGCATCAATGTTGCAACACCATTCATCAAATGCCTCGCCCCGATTGCTCGCCTTCCCGCCGCAATTGATCCTTTCAGCCCCGACGCTCGACGCTGCCGATTGCGGCGGTTTCTGATCCCGCCTGGCTTCATTGGAGATGAATGGATCGAGACGCAGCACGTGCGCGGAGCGCGGGAGCGCAACGCTGCGCCCCCGCCCGGCCCCCTCCACGTCAGCGATTAGAAGCTGATGAAGCTCGACACACATTCCCCCCGATTGGTCCCAACCAAATTCCCCGATACACGCATGATCCCGAGCAAGCGCCACGCGATCAGCATGCTGGTCCCCTCGCGTTAACCATAGCATCGAGCCGAATCGGCCATATCGTGGCGGCTGAGGTGCTTGTTCGGGGCGATTTCGCGGCGGCGGCAGTTTGATTGGACTTTGGGGTAGCTCGCCACCACGTGAGCCATGTCAATGCCTCATGGCGAACGTCGGGATATTCATGGAATAACCTGAGCATCTCAAACGTTGTTGTCCGAGTTGTTGTGTGAACTCGTCCGAATTAAATCTTGTGAAGGTTTCCGGGTGCCGCACGGACGCGTTGATTTGGGGGGCACGGTATCGCGATGGCGCATGGCCCTGCCTACGATCTTGACGCGGTGGATCTGCCCGGCCCCGAGAATCGATCTTCACGACTGGGCTCCGGCCTGGACGATCGCGTGCCGTTGCCGAGCCGTTACATTCGCACCATCAATGGACCGATCGATCTCGACGACCCGCCGCCGACGGCGTCCAGCATCGACGCCAAGCGGACCGAGCCGGAACATCCGGCGCGCCTCCGACGGAGCGGCAAGAAACAAGCACCTCGATCGAACCGACTGAATTCAATCAAGCGACCTTCGGCGCGACCCCGGCTGATCTGGGTCGCCGGCGGACTGATTTTTGCCATCAGCTTTGTCACCGCCACCCGCTTGATCAAGCCGGCCATGCCGCCGACGCCGGCCATGACGACGCTGGCCGGAGCCACGATTTCGGATCTCGGCCGCTTGATGGCAGCCGTCAAGGCGGCCGGGCTCCGGGGCACGCCCGACGTCAAGGGAGCCATCGACCAGATCAGCCGTCTCGACAACGATCATGTCACATTGAAGGGCTGGGCGGCCGACGTCTCCGGCACCGGCACTCCGCTCGCCGTGATGGTCTTCGTGGACGGACGCAACACGCTCACGATGGAGAGCGCCGGGAGACGTCCCGAGGTCGCCGATGCGCTTGGGCTGTCCGATGCCGCATCGGCGAACATGTCTTTCCAGGGCAATCTGACGTGCAGCCGGGGCCAAAAGCTCATCGTCGTCGCGGTCGCGCCGAGCGATGTCTACGGTCATTTCGGCACCCGACTTTGCCCGTAGGGCGGCGCCCATTCACCGGCGCCCGGCAGGGGGCTGCCGATCGGCCGCATCGTGCAACGCGCGCCGCGCGCGCGCGAGCCTGCTCATGACCGTGCCGGCGGGCGAATCCACCGCCTGCGCGGCTTCCTTGTAGGAGAGGCCGTCCATGCACACCAAGCTGAGCAGCGCGCGCTGTTCCGAAGGCAGTCGCGCAATACATTCACGCAATTCCAGAAGCGACAGCCGCGTTTCGGTCACGACCCTGCCGTCGGGACCCCAAATGTCCTCGATGGCCGCGATGTCGACGATCTCTCCTTTCACCTTTTCGGCGCGCACGTGGTCGATCCAGAGATTCTGCGCGATGCGGTACATCCAGCTGTCGAGACGCGTATCCGGCCGCCACTGGTCCAGGCGGGCGAGCGCGCGCGCGCAAGTCTCCTGCACCAGGTCCTCGCTTTGATCCTGATTGTGCGTCAGCGCGTGCGCGAAGCGGCGCAGGCGCGGCAAGAACCTGACCATGTGAAACCGAACGTCGGCTGCGGCACGATCGCCGAACTCGGGCGACCAACGTCCCATGACCTGACTCGGTGCACCCGAGCCGATGGTTGCAATTTGCCGCGGGCCGGCCGGAGCGACCCGGGCAACCTTTGCGGCCTTGGCTAGTTTCATCGCACGATTGCCCCTCGTCTGAACGAACTGGTGGTGTGGCATCGCTCGCATGCCCGGCCAAACGAGCCCTGATGGACGTCGTCGAGCATGTGGCAGCCGTAGCAGCCGGTTTGCAGGACGACCTTGGTCACGTTCTTGATGGTGTGGCAGGCGTGACAGTCGAGGCCTTGGTGGGCTCCTGTCAGCGGATATTTGGTCTGGGTACTGTGATTGAAGCGCCAACGGGCCCAAGCGTTCGGGTTGTGACAGAGCGCGCAATTGGCGCCCAGGCGCCCCTCGTGAAACTGATCCTTGTGGCAGCCGGCGCAAGCCGATCGGGTGTCCTTGAACGAAGCGGTGCGATGACACTCCTCACATGGCACGACCGCATGGCGGCCGATCAGGGGAAATCGCGTGAGGTCGTGATCGAACGCGACCGTCTTGCGCCAATTGGAATCCCCGTGACACTGCTCGCAACGGGTTCCCAGCTGCCCTTTGTGGGCGTCGTTCTTCCTATGGCAGGACACGCAACTCGTCGCCAGCTTGTCGCGAAAGAGATCGCCGGTGTGGCAGAGGTCGCATTTGATCCCGGCGTGGCCGCCCCGCAGCGGAAATCTCGTCTTGTCATGATCGAACCGGGCCGGCTTCCACATCGCCTGATCGTGGCAGTCCTGGCATTTGGGACCATAACGTCCCAGGTGAACATCTTGCAGGCGGTGGCATTCGGCGCAGCCGGTGGCAACGTTGGTGTAGCGCTCGCCGGCGTGGCACGCCGCACACGCGACCGACCGATGCGCGCCCTTCAGCGGAAACTTGGTGGCGTCGTGATCGAACGCCTTCAGATGCAACCAAGTGTCTTCACCGTGGCATTGGTCGCATTTCTCGCCGAGTTGGCCCTTGTGCGGATCGCTCGCCTTGTGACAGTCGAAGCAGAGTCCGGGCGCGCTGCGAAACTTGGCCGGCTGCACGTGACATTCGTTGCAGGCCGTGGCCTTGTGGGCGCCCTGCAGGCTGAAATTCGTGGCCGCGTGATTGAATGTCTCGCGATCGAGCTGCACGACGTCGACGTCCCTGCCTTTGTGGTCGGTATGGCAGACCCTGCATTCCTGCTTGGCCGCGTCGAGCTGGTGGCCGTGAAAGCCCCTGCCCGCCAGCCGATCCGCTGCGATATCCTTGTGACATTCGAGGCACTTGCCGGTCTGCGATTGCCGCGAGAATGCGGCGTGGCACCCAAAGCACTCCTTCTCGAGCTTGGCATGCCCCTCGATGAGCGGACCCGGCATGACCAGCCGCTCCAGCACGTTTTGTGATCTGGCCGCCCAACCCGTCGACATCACCAGAACCGCCCCGATCGTGAGTGCCCGTATGACCCGACACCGCAATGCCGAATCTCCGGTCAAAACAAATGCGCCGCGACGATGTGGATCACGGCCGCCAAGACCAGGATGAAGAACAGAGGCAGGTGCAGCACATGCCAAATGCCGAAGAGCCGTTCGTAAAAGGTGAATGCGGCAGCCTTTCTGACCGCCGCCAAGTGCAGTTCGACCAACTCGGCGACGGTGCCGATCCGCTGCTCGCGGGTGCGCCGCGACCATCCGCAGCGCTTTGCTTCGGCGGTGATGGTCGAACGCACGTCGCTCAAAAGATGATACCGGATCACGCGCGCGCGAATCTCCAACCCCGGCAGAGCGCAAAGAGCGCCGAGGAAATTGCGCGGCACCCCGGTGGCTTGCGTGGCGAACGCGCTGAGCTGCTCCACCACGCGCTCGCCGGCGGGCAACCCGTCGCCGAGCGCGTCCTTCATGATCTCGATGTCGGCCAGGATGTCGCGAACCTGCGCCTTGCGGCCATAAAGACCGAGGTGGATCTTGCTGTACAGATAGCGCCCGAAAATTCCACTGGTCGCGACGATCAGCATTGCAAGCATCGCGACGTTGCTGTTGAGCGAACCGAGCTTGAAATTCGCATGGAGCAGGATCAGCGTCGGCCCGAGGAGTCCCAGCGCCATATGCAGGCGAAACCAGAAGGTCACAGATCCGAGCGCCCGCAGCCACGCCAGGCGCTTGCGGAGCGGATAGAGCAACAGCAATAGCATGAGACTGGCACCCGCAATTCCGAGCCAATAGCCAAGACCGCTTTCAGGCGTGAGGTATTCCTGATCGCGGTTCAGCCAGCCGATCAGGAGCGCGCCGACGAGGCCGGCGCCGAAGGTCATCGGCACGATCCGCAGCAGCGGCCGCGTCGCGTAGTGGCCGAAGCGGGACATCAATGCCCATGGACTTCGAGTTGCGCTTCGAATCGATGGGCCGCGATACTCGTTCGCGTGGCTCTCTGATTTCGAGAGCTGCGCAAACGGCTCGATGCGCAATGGTGCGAGCGCGGACTCCGCCATTGATCCCCCCAAACATGCCGACGCACACGCGTGCTGCGGACTCCCCCCGAAGTCACAAGCCTGCGTCGCCAAACCCAGCAGCACGAAAGCCCGATGATTTGGGGATAGTTTGGACAAATGCGGGCCGTTTTGGGGCGCCGCACAAAGCCGTCGACGGTACGTTTCTATCAAACGGACGCGTGATGACGTACTCATCTACCTAAATGGCCACGCTGCCTACAATTCAGGCGTTACCGCCGAAATATTTGTTCGTCCACATCGTTGTGCGCTGCGCGCGGGGAGAGTCATCGGCACCGCCGCCGATCCGGCCCATCGGGTAAAACCCCGACAATCTCATCGACGGCCCCCCGATCAACAAACAATTGCGCCAAACGTATCCACATACTCCACAGCGGCAACGGGCCGCGACCGGAATGACCAGGGGCTATGAAAAGCCAAAATCACGCGGGAGGGTCTCGACATGAATCTCAATCCGCTCTTGGTCCTCTACGCCCTGCCCTTGGCGATCGTCTGGATCGCCTATTTTGGACTGCGCAGGAAGGCAGAGTGGCGCAGCATCTCGAAACGTCAGGCAGCCGCGGAAGCCGGGTTGCTGGAGCCGCCGACGTTGCACCCGGAGATCGACCCCACCCTATGCATCGGATGCGGCGCCTGCGTCAGCGCTTGTCCGGAGGGCGAGATTCTCGGGCTCATCAACGGCAAAGCCATGCTGGTCGAGCCGTCGGAGTGCATCGGCCACGGCGCTTGCAGGGCGGCGTGCCCGAGCGATGCCATCCGTCTGGTTTTCGGCACAGAGCAACGCGGCGTCGACATTCCTCATGTCGGCACCGACTTCCAGACCAACATACCGGGAGTGTTCATCGCCGGCGAGCTTGGCGGCATGGGCCTTATCCGCAACGCCATCGAGCAAGGTCGCCAAGCGATTGATTCCGTGCGCATGCTGGACGGATTGGGACGATCGGATTGCCATGACGTGGTCATCGTCGGCGGGGGGCCGGCCGGATTTTCAGCGAGTCTCGCGGCCATGCAGCACAGGCTTCGCTTTGTCACCATCGAGCAGGACAGCTTCGGCGGCACCGTGGCGCATTTTCCGCGCGGCAAGCTGGTTATGACGGCGCCTGCCCATTTGCCGTTGATCGGCACGGTCAAGTTCAGGGAGGTGAGCAAGGAGAGGCTGCTCGAATTCTGGCACGGGGCCGCGCAACGAACCGGTCTGCGCATCAACTACGGAGAGCGCGTCGAAAGCGTGACGCGGACCGCCACGGGCTTTGATGTCGAGACGACGCGCGGCCGCTACCCTACCCGCTCGGTGCTTCTTGCGATCGGTCGGCGCGGCACCCCGCGCCGACTTGACGTCCCGGGCGAGGACCTGCCCAAGGTCGTCTACCGGCTGATCGATCCGCAACAATATCGTGGACGGCATGTGCTGGTGGTCGGAGGCGGCGACAGCGCGCTGGAAGCCGCGGCCAGCATCGCGGCGGAACCCGGTACCACCGTCACCCTCTCCCACCGCAGCGACGGCTTCTCGCGCGCCAAGCTGAAGAACCGCGAGCGCGTGGAGACGGCCTGCAAGGCCGGCCGTATCAAAGTGTTGATGCAATCGGCTGTCAGCAAGATCGGGACCAGCGATGTCGAGTTGGCCCAAAATGGCAAACCGACGGCGATCCGGAACGACGCAGTCATCGTGTGCGCGGGCGGGATTCTGCCGACGCCGTTTCTCAAGAGCATCGGGATCGAGGTCGAGACCAAATATGGCACCGCCTAGACTGACGCGCGTGGCTCTGATGATCGGCCTCCTGGTGCACGCATTTGCATCCGGATCCGGGACCACGCTCGCCCAGGAAGCGGGCGACGGCGCGGTCGCTCGCGCAATCGATTCAGCCGTGCGCACCGGACAGTATGCGCAAGCAGCCGCGCTCCTCACCCGAATGGCAAATTCCGGAAATGCCGAGGCGCAATATCAATTGGCCTCGCTCTATCGATCGGGACGCGGAGTACCGCTGGATGAGGCGCTTGCCTTCAAATGGATGAAGGCGGCCGCCGAGCACGGGCACGCGAGGGCCCAATTCAATCTCGGCTCGATGTATCTTTCCGGGCGCGGCGTGGGGCGCGATATCGACCAGGCGCGGACCTGGCTGCTCAAGGCGAAGGCCCAGGGATACCAGGACGCCGATCTGCTGCTCGCCAATCTTGCCGCCCGGCAGCCCAAGGAATTGTCGGCATCGCCTCCGGCGACCGCCAAAGACGCCGCTAGCGGCCGTCCGCCAATCACGCCACCGGCGGCTGCGGCGCAGAGAGCAGTCGCGGAGAATGGACGCCCTTTGATCCTGGATGCCGCACTACGCGGGCAAGCCGACGCGATCCGGCAATTGATTGCGAAAGGCGCGGACGTCGCGTCCCGCGATAGCGACGGCAACACCGCTCTCGCACTGGCTGCCGCCGCCGGACAAGTCGCGGCGTTGAATGCGCTGCTGTCCGCCGGCGCCGACACCGAGCCGACGAACAATTCCGGCGAAACGCCGCTGATGCTGGCCGCAGCCAAGGGCCATTCCGACGCCGTCGAGCGCTTGTTGGAAAAAAAGGCCGATGCCACGACAATTGCCCCGGGCGGCACCAGCGCGCTGTCGATGGCGGTGCGCGGCTGTCATGACCCGGTGATGAGGACGCTGATCAGCCACGGCGCCGATACCGGACTGGTTCTCGAAGGAGGCGTGTCGTTGCTCATGCT
>Ga0075021_10001977_pt1 | contig 10634 bp, 5 predicted proteins | sample ColStrG_CSR_2012_FD_72749 | JGI IMG/M metagenome (GOLD analysis project Ga0075021, IMG submission 72749) | Freshwater sediment microbial communities in response to fracking from Pennsylvania, USA - Cold Stream Run_MetaG_CSR_2012 | ecosystem: Environmental > Aquatic > Freshwater > Creek >... | reverse complement strand
CGGAAAACGAGTACTGCGTCTTGGCCATGCAGATGGGCAGGTTGCCGAAGCCGAAGCTGGCGAAGCGCTGCATCTTTTCGCGAGCCGCGTCAGTGTATTCGACGCCGGCCGCGCCGTAAATTTTCTGCGCGATGGTTTTGACTTTGTCTTCAAGGGGCGACTCAAGCGCGTAGATCGGCTTCACCTTGCCGGGGTCGGATTTGGACGCTGCTTCGATGACTTTCCGTGCCAGCTCCTCCGCGCCGGCGCCGCCGCGCGAGAACGCTTCGACCAGCGCCATGGGCAGACCTAGGCTCGCGCAATAGTCTTCGACCATTTTGAGCTCGGCTTCGGCATCGTCGGGGAAGTGATTAATGCCGACAACAACTTCGACACCAAAGCCCTTAAGATTTTGCGCGTGTTTGGCCAGGTGGGGCAGGCCGGATTTCAGGTCACCCGCGCCTTGCAGCTTCAAACTGCGAACGGATGTGACGAGAACCGCGGCTGAGGGCGTGAGACCCGAGGTGCGCATCACCAAGTCAAAATATTTTTCCGCGCCCAGGTCCGAGCCGAAGCCGCATTCGTTGACGACGTAATCGGCCAGGCGCAAGCCCATCTCTTGGGAAATAATGCTGCTGGTGCCGTGTGCGATGTTGCCGAAGGGCCCGATGTGAACGGTGGCGGGCGTGCCTTCGCTGGTCTGGACGAGGTTGGGCATCAACGCATCGTGCAACAGGGCCAGCATGCTGCCGGTAATCTGAAAATCCGCCGCGCGCACGGGCTTACCCGAGCGGTTGAAGCCGATCACGATATTGTCGATGCGCCGTCGCAAATCGGCGAGATCTTTGGTCAAGCCCATGATGGCCATGATTTCCGACGCAGCCGTGATGATGAAGCCGGTCTGGCGCGCGGGGCCCGTGGATTTGGTTCCGCCGATGGTGATGCGGCGCAGAGCGCGGTCGTTCATGTCCATGCAGCGCGACCAGGAAATGCGCTCCAGATCGAGGTCCAGTTCATTGCCGTGGAAGATGTGGGCATCGACAACCGCGGCGAGAAGATTGTGCGCCGCAGTGATGGCGTGGAAGTCGCCCTGGAAATGAAGATTGATGCGCTCGGCCGGTTCAACGCGGGCGCGGCCGCCGCCGGCGCCGCCGCCTTTCATGCCAAACACTGGACCAAGCGAAGGCTCACGCGAGGTGACGACAGCGATTTTACCGAGGCGCTCCAGGCCCTGTCCCAATCCGATGGACGTGACGGTCTTCCCTTCCCCGGCTTTGGTTGGGCAGGTGGCGGTGACCAGAATCAGTTTCCCCCGGCGGGGCAGATTGGGATCCGTCAGCAAACTCAGTCTTAACTTAACGCCGTAGGAGCTGCCGCGCTCCACGTGCTGGTCCGGAACCTTCAGCTTGCGGACAATGTCTTCGATAGGCAGTAATTGAGCGTTCACTAAAACGGGGTTCTCCGGTTCAAAATGTAGTTGGGTTAAACAACAGGCGAAAAATCAAGTGTAGCAAACGCACTGACTACGATCACGCAAATGACGGGTTATTTGACGGCAAATTGCCGCGTTTTGGGCAGCTCTGGCATGACACATTGCGCGCGCTGAGGAATGTTCGCGAGTTCAATGATAGATCAGATGATCATCGGGCAACGAACCGCTTGCTCTGGTCGCGAAGTTGACGCGTGGCAATAGTGGTCGTCTGGTCGAAAATCTACAGGCGCTTCTCCTATTGAACGGCAACGACGCCCGGCTCAACCGTGGTAGGAGTGAGCCGCGGGGCCGCCTTCTTGCGCTCTTTCTTATAGGCGTACATGCGGCGGTCAGCTTCGGCAAGCAGTTCGTCCGTAGTGGCCCCGTCGTCGGGATAGCACGCAACCCCAACACTGGCGGCGGTGATGCGCTCACCGCAAACAGTCTGGCCGGCGTCGGTGGCAAGGGTCGACAGCGTGCGAATTTTGTCGGCCACACCCTCCGATTTCATGCCCGGGAACACAATCACAAATTCGTCGCCGCCGAAGCGAGCCGTCACGTCATGCTCGCGAATGATCTTCTCGAGACCTTTGGCGAATACCTGCAGGACGCGATTACCTGCGCCATGGCCAAAGCGGTCGTTCACTTGTTTGAAACCGTCAAGATCGCAAACCATCACGGCCAGGGGCTGATTCTCGCGCTTGCATTGTGAGAGTTCGTGATTCATGCGCTCAAACAACGAGCGCGTGTTGTGCAGACCCGTGAGGTAATCGGTGGTCGCCGAAGCTTCGAGCGCCCGGTAGCGCAGGGCGTTCTCGAACGACATGCCGATTTTGGTATTGATGCCGGACAAGATGCGCAGGTGGTCCTGGGTGAAGGAATCCACTTCGGCGCGATAAAGAGCAAGAACGCCAACGATTCCTAAGTTGCCAACCAGCGGAACGGCAAGGGCCGCGCGCAGCAGGCTGTACTTGGTCGGGTCGTTCATGTAGCCAGGTTCGACCGACGGGTTGCCGTTAAAGATGGCTTTGTTGTGTTTCGCTACCCAGCCCGAAAGCCCTTCGCCCAGCGGAATTTCAAGCGAGGAGAACAGCATACGGTCGCGGCCATCGACGTAAACCGGGACCAGGCGTTCGTCTTTCAGTTCGTAGACGGCGATAGAATCGCAAGGAATCAACTGGGTGAGCCGCGCGCTCATCACCGAAAGCATTTCACCCAAGCTGAGCGAGCTGCCGAGCTCCGTGACCAGCTCGAGCAGATTCTGCGCTTCGCGGCCTGCCGCCGCGATTTGCGTCAGATAGTTTCCTTTTTCCTCAACCGCGGCGGCTTCAAAGCCCGCTGCGGGAGCCTCGCCGCGATCGATCTTCGCGTCAACGGAGAGCTTGGTCGAGTGGCCATTCATTTTCAGCGCTTCGGCTTCGAGTTCGCGGTAGCGCCGGTTTAGAATTTCGACAATGCGCGGATCGTAGCTCTTGCCTGCCTCGGTGACGACATATTGCATCGCTTCATCGAGGGGCAGGGCCCGGCGGTACTGGCGATCGGAGGCCAGCGCATCCAGGCAATCGACCGCCGCAAGAATACGCGCGCCGATCGGGATTTCTTCACCGCTAAGCCCCATCGGATAACCGCTGCCGTCCCATTTCTCGTGATGAGCCTTGACGATGGGCGCTACCGGATAGGGAAAATTCACTTGCTCCAGAATCTCCGCGCCCACCAGCGGATGAATCTTCATTTTTTCGAATTCCTGCGGCGTCAGGCGGCCGGGCTTGGAGATGATGTGCTCCGGCACAGCGAGCTTGCCGATATCATGCAACAACGACGCGGCGCGGAGGGCATCGAGTTCGTCGTGGCTGAGGCCCATCTCCTTGCCGATTTCAATGGCGTAGTGCTGTACCCTCTGCAGGTGATCATGGGTGGTATGGTCTTTGGCCTCGATGGCGAGCGTCAAAGCCTCAATGGTACGCAGGTGGAGACCATTCATCTCCTCAACGTGAGTCTTCTCTGCTTCGAGCCGGCCTATATACAAACGATAGGAACGATACACCACCCAGGCCACGGGCATGGCCAGCAGCGAGAATTCCCAACCCAGATTTACGTTCACCCAGTTGATTACGCCGACCAGCGTTGCGCCCAGCAGATAGTAGGGGAAGGCCCAAAAATAGCACTCTTTCCAGATCTGGGCCATATTGCGCTTTTCGGTCAGTGCAATCGCGGCGGCAATCGGAAAGGTGTTGGCCGCAAAATAGCCGCCAGTTGCGAGCAGCAGTCGAATGGGCAAACTGCCCCCCAAAATCCTGGCAAGATGGGAATGAAACCCCAGATCAGCAACGCCGATGGAGATCGCAATCACAGCCAGGTTGAACAACACCTGATGGGGCTTGGGGCGCTTTTTGGCATTCCAATAGATCTGAACGATCGCCGAGCTCAGTCCAAGAGTCATCGCCTGCCAGGGCCCGAGTTCGGAAACGCCGGTCATGATGAACAAAAAGCTCACCGACATTGTGCCCGTGACTCCGGGCAAAGACACCTTCAACCCCGACGACATCAGAGCCAAAGCGGTATAACACAAAAAACGAATAGTGAACGGCTGCGGAGCTTCCATTAACGTACGGGAAACGGCCAGCAGCCCGGTGAAAATCACCAGGCTGATGAACGCTCGCACGGGAATGGACAGTTGCTTCACCCTATATCCCTAATCGGATGTTTACTGCTCTCCGTTGATAGCGATGGTCTCGGAATTTTGCACTGTTCCTGTACCCCAAATTGCGGAAGTGCCCCAGATTGCGCTAAATCCAGAGGTAGTACTTGTACCCCAGATGGCGCTAGTACCCCAGATCGCTGACTTGCCATCGGTGAAAACGTTGGTTCCCCAAATCGCGCTCGTACCCCAGATGGCCGAAGTACCCCAAATCGCTGAAGTGCCCCAGATTGCGCTGGTGCCCCAGATCGCAGAAAGGCCCGAGTTGGTTGAGACCAAAGTCGTCACACCGGTCTTTGAGTTGTAGGTGACCGCTGGTGAAACCGCGACGCCGCTTACCGTCGATTTGTCATTCAGCGCAGCCCAAGTATCGAGATAGCCGGCCCCAATCGTGAAAATGTCGTATTGGCTGGTAAAGGTCTGGCCGCTCACCGGATCCACGGCAACGCTCGTCACCGGAAAGTGCTTGTTGGCCGTCTTCATGATCCGAGCCTTGACGGCATCCGGGGTGAGCGTCGAATCCTGAGCGAACATCAGGGCAGCCGAGCCGCTAACCACCGGCGTCGCCATGCTGGTGCCGCTCATCTGGAAATATTTGAAGGAAGGCAACCCCTGAAGCAGGGCTTGTAGTTTTGAACCAGAACCCGTGCCGCTCGAGGAAACGTAGTATGACCGCTGCACGCCGTTTTGCGGATAGGTGACGGACATGTAGCTGACCAGGGTCATATCGGAAATCACGCGGTTACCGGGAGCAACCACATCCGGCTTCACCACGTGATCGAACAGAGTCGGACCTTTTGAGCTGTAGCTGGCGATCAAGTCATCGCCGCTCGGATAGGTGCCTTCGGTTTTCATTGCGCCGACTGTCATCACATAGGGATCGTTACCCGGCGCGCCGATGGTGGCGTAGCCATGATTTCCGAACGTATTGTTGCGGCCCTCGTTGCCCGCGGCGACGGCGACGAAGATGCCGTTCTTCCAGGCTGCTTCGACGGCCTGGCACAGGGGGTCAAGAGTAAAGCTTTCAAATACGGGCCGCCCCAGCGATAGGTTGATGACGCGGATATTGTAAGTATTCTTTAGCTGGATGGCGCGATTGATCGCCGCGATGACAGCGCTATCGGTGCCGGCACCCTTACCATCGAGCACGCGCAGGTTGATCAGGTTGGCTCCCGGAGCCACGCCGCGAAAAGTATGAGTATATTGCGAACCGCTAGACGATTCACCATTCCCGGCCAAGATGCCGGCTACGTGAGTACCGTGCCCGTAGGCATCAAAGGTGGACGTGTCGCCGCTGACGAAGCTTTCGCTATAGACGATACGCGAATTGTCGCTCGCATCTTGCAGATCCGGATGAGGATTGATTCCGCTATCGATCACCGCGATCCCGACGCCGGTGCCCAGAACGCCATTCTGAAAAGCAACGTTCGCGTTCACCGCAGCGGTGCTATAGTCCAGCGTAGGCTTCACCGCATGGTCTAGCGCGATGTGCGTCACTTTGGGCAGCGCCGCGATATCATCCAGATCAACCGCCGGAACCGTCGCCATGACGGCGTTGACGTTGTCCAGGTGACCCTTGTGATTGCCATGTTTCTTAATCACTTGGTCGTCGGCGTCGGTCGGCGTCGACGAGTAAGTGACGATGACGTTTTGAAGGCCTACGGCCGCCGCCAGGTCCGCCGCAACTTTGGGATTGTTGCTGGCGGCCATTAGCGGCAGCGTCAGACCTACTAAGGCCGCGCAAAAAAACGCCCGTGGGCCGAAGCCCGAAGTCAGTTGAATCATTTTCACAGCGATTGTTCTCCCCGAAACAGTATGGTTCTCGCGCATCCCCGTCGACTCCGCGGCCTGTGGGCGGCGGGGTTCGTGTCCTGACATCTTCGAGTTCTGCACGCCCCAACAAATGCACGCTCATCGCCATTCGTACTCCGTTGAATTCATAGGTTTTCACAAGACTCGCCCAGGGACAGTCCGTCATCCAACTCGCGTCCACGGAGGTCTAGTCCTTTGGTTCGTTGCGGCACAAAACGGAGGTACCGCGTGGCTTTGAGCCTCTGGTTCTAATGGCTTTGGTCGAATGTCTCAGGCCTCGATGAGGACTTGCGTACTAAGCCGGACAGGTTTTGGAGGCTGAGGCTTGGTGTGACACGGGCCTGGCACAGTTGCGCCACTTTGTCACCTGGGAATGACTAAGAATCAAGGGGAACTTCGCTGAGACTCTGCGCGCCGTATTCCTTAATGCGGCGTTGCAGGGTGCGTTTTGAAATGCCCAGTTTGTCAGCGGCAGCCTGGCGGTTGCCACCGACTTCATCGAGTGCCTTCATGATCGCACCGCGCTCCATTCCATGGAGTCCAGCCAGAGCCTGCAGGCTTTGCGCGAAAATTTGGCCGCGCAGTTCGTCCGGCAAGTCTGCCACGGTGACTTCAGGACCACTGCTCAGAATGGCCGTGCGAACAATCACGTTACGCAATTCACGCACGTTGCCAGGCCAACCGTAAGCACACAAGCGTTCGAGCGCGTCCGGGGAAAAGCGAAACTCCGGGTTTTCGACGGCGAGATAGTGCTGAGCGAGGGGAACAATGTCGTCCCGGCGTTCGCGGAGGGGTGGAATCTTTAAATGAATCTGGCTCAAGCGATGAAACAAATCCGAGCGAAAGCGGCCCGCTTCGATGGCGCGGCTCATCTCCTGGTTGGTGGCGGTCACGATGCGGACGTCCACTGTAATCTTTTTGATGCCCCCCACCCGGTAGTACGAAGCTCCGTCGAGTACTCTGAGCAGCTTCACCTGCAGACGTGGATCGAGTTCGCCGATTTCATCGAGAAATAATGTGCCTTCGCTGGCCATCTCAAACAGTCCAGGCTTGGTCGAATCGGCTCCGCTGAAGGCTCCTTTTTCGTGGCCAAACAACTCACTTTCCAGCAGGTTATCGGGAATCGCGGCGCAGTTCACGTCCACCCACGATTTGCTGGCCCGCCGCGAAAAATGATGGATCGCGCGCGCGATTACTTCTTTTCCTGAGCCACTTTCCCCGGTGATCAGAATCGCCGCATTGGTGGGAGCGACCTTTTCAACCATCTGCAGCAGGCGCTGCATCGGCTCGCTTCCAAAAACCGCTGCCACTCCGAGGAATTGGTGCTTCTGTTGGGTGGTCGGCATTCTTAGTTTTGGAGGCGTGGATCGCCTAGCATCTATCTATTCGGCATCAGTGGGGTTGTTGCATATAGGGGTTTTCCTGGATTACGGCGCGGCCGCCCGTTCGGCGATGTACAGGCACGCAGGCCCAAAGCCGATAAGTCTAGAGACGTGGTGTCTCTATGTTGAAGCTTGTTCCAAAGCTCGCACGGCAATTGATCCGCATGATCGCTCTGACGGCGTTGGCCGGTTTGGCCTGTGCTCTGTTGGTGCGCTTCGCTCCAGGCGCCAATATTGACGATCGTGAACTCGATTTGCGGCTCAGCGAGCAAACCCGCTCTGCGTTGCGCGCTGAAAATGAGGCGCGCAATCATCTGAGCTCCGCTCTTCTCGGCTACTTTCGCGGTCTGGCGCATGGAGATCTGGGCTACTCGCATTCCCGCAACGCGCCCATTGCCGATTTAATCTCTGATGCCGCACCGGAAACCCTGCGCGAACTCTCGGCTGGACTCGCGCTCAGTTGGCTGGCCGCGCTAGCAATGGCGATTCCGTCCGGCCGGTCGTTTCCCGCGCGGGGCTGGACGGCGGCATCGAGTGCATTCACGGGCCTTTTGCTCAGCCTCCCAGCCGCGCTGCTTGCCTATTTGTGCTTATCGGCGGGAGCGAAAACAGAACTGGTCTTCGCCCTGGCATTGATGCCTAAAATCTATCCCGTCAGTAAAAATCTACTCGCTGAGGCCCGTGCCGCTAGTTTTGTCGATGCCGCGCGCGCCTGGGGCCTGAGCGAATCACGTATTTTGTGGCTTCACGTGCTACCGGCTGCCGCACCGCAAATGATCGCCTTGGCCGCGACGACGGTCGCGCTGGCTGCTGGTGCGGCCATTCCCATTGAGACCATTTGCGATGTCCCTGGCCTCGGCCGGCTGGCCTGGCAAGCCGCCACGGCGCGCGATCTTCCCCTGCTCATTAATTTGACGATGCTGGTAGCGCTCGCCACTACCGCTGCCGTGGCCGTGGCCGAACTGGCAACGGCTTGGTCAGAAACTGAGGCGGTGATGGCATGAAGACGTTACGCCGCGCCGCCATCGCGTTCCTGATGCTGGTGGGAACTGCCGCTCTGGCGCCGGAACTATGGGCGCCCGCCGATTACGCCGCGCAGGATCGCGAATCGCCCGACGCGCCGCCCTCGCGGAGTCACCTATTAGGGACCGATTTACTCGGGCGCGACCGCTTCTCGCGGCTGGTCTACGGAACCCGCATTTCGTTGCTGCTCGCGCCATCGGCCGCGCTCATTTCCTGCGTCACAGCGGGACTTCTGGGCTCGATCGCCGCGCTATCGGGCCCTGCCATCGAATGGGCCATCTTGTCCGCCGCGGATCTGTTTCTCTCTCTGCCCTGGTTGTTTCTATTGCTGAGCGTTCGCGCGTTTCTGCCTCTGAACGTATCTGCCATTGCGTCGGTCAGCATTACATTCTTACTGTTGGCGGTTTTAGGCTGGGCGGCGCCCGCGCGAGTCGTCTGTACGGGCGTCCGCAGACTGCGCGATTCCGATTTCATGCTCTATGCCTCGGCCGCAGGCGCCACGCGCGGGCAATGGTTGTGGACCCACATCCTCCCCAACATCAAGACGCTTCTATTCACTCAGTTTTGGGTGGCGGTTCCGGCCTACGTTCTGGCGGAAGCGACGCTCGGGATGCTAGGGCTGGGCATCAACGAACCGCTACCTTCCTGGGGAAGCCTTTTGCACGAGGTGGAGGGCGGAAGCATTGGCTCCCAGCCGTGGCTGCTGGCGCCCGTCGTCCTGCTTGCCATGGTCGTGGGAAGCTTTCAGTTTCTGGCGAAACATTCGCAATCAGGCCCACTAGAGGATTACTCATGAGAAGACTGCTCTGGCTGCTTTTGTTGGCCCTCGCTGTATCTGGCGCCTCTATTGATAAGGCTCGCGAAAAACCTGTACCGGGAGGCGAGCTCCGTTTTGCCATTCAAGCCGAACCGAAGAGTCTCGACCCCTGGCTGATGGACGATGCTGCTGCCGAAGCGGTTCGCTATTTGACCGAAGGCGTGCTGGTGCGCGTGAACCGGAGGACGCAACAACTCGAGCCCGAACTTGCGGCGTCGTGGAAAATTGCCAAAGATGGTAAGCGCGTCGAATTTGAATTGCGGCACGGAGTCAAGTTCCCCGACGGCTCGGCGTTCACCTCGCGCGATGTCGTCAGCACGTTTGAGCGTTTTCTCGACCCTGCTCTCCACGCGCCCATGGCAGATGCCTTCCGTTTCGAGAAAGGCGCGGTAAAAGTCTCAGCTGTGGGCGACTTCACCGTCGTAGCCGATTTCCCCGCGCCTACCCCAGGAGCCGAACGCTTTTTCGACCAAGTCGCGATCGTCTCCTCCCGCGCGCAGTCGCGCCCCGCGCCCGGCTTGGGTCCCTTTATGTTGACCGACCACAAGGCCGGTTCGCCGCTGGTTTTGAAACGCAATCCGGCCTATTGGAAACACGATTCGAACGGCATCGCCCTGCCGTATCTGGAAACCATCCGGCTTGATGTTCAGCAGAACCGGGACCTCGAAATGCTCAAGTTTCGACGCGATGAAATCCAACTGATCGATGCACTTGCGCCTGATTCATTCGAGCGTTTGTCGAAAGAGATGCCAGGCACCGCGACCGATGCCGGCGCCACCACCGATGTCGAATTCTTGTGGTTCAACCAGGTGAGCAAAGCGCCCCTGCCGGAGGCAAAGAAAGCGTGGTTTCAATCCGCTGCTTTCCGCCGCGCAGTGTCGCAGGCGACCAACCGCGCTGACCTCAGCCGGCTAGCCTACAAGGGTCACGCTAGCCCTGCGGCGGGTCCAGTTTCCGCGGCGAACAAGCTGTGGTTGAATGCAGCGATCAAACCGGAACCGTTCGACGTCACCGCCGCCCTGAAGCGCCTGACTGGCGAAGGCTTTCGACAGCAAGGTTCGAAGCTGGTGGATCGCGACGGCAACCCGGTCGAATTCTCGATCATCACCAATTCCGGCAGCAAGACCCGCGAACCGATGGCCACGCTTATCCAACAGGATCTCAGTAAGCTCGGCATCAAGGTGAACGTCGTACCCCTCGATTTTCCCTCGCTAATTGAACGCATCACGCGCACTTTCGACTATGAAGCTTGCCTGCTCGGTTTCGTCAATGTCGACCCTGACCCCAATGGCGTGATGAACGTATTCTTGAGTTCCGCCGCCAACCATGCCTGGAATCCGTCGCAGAAAACCGCAGCAACGCCGTGGGAAGCCGAAATCGATCGCTTGATGCTGGCGCAATCCTCAACCGCGGACTATAAGGCGCGCAAAAAGGCCTTCGACCGCGTACAGG
>Ga0075021_10001976_pt1 | contig 10635 bp, 10 predicted proteins | sample ColStrG_CSR_2012_FD_72749 | JGI IMG/M metagenome (GOLD analysis project Ga0075021, IMG submission 72749) | Freshwater sediment microbial communities in response to fracking from Pennsylvania, USA - Cold Stream Run_MetaG_CSR_2012 | ecosystem: Environmental > Aquatic > Freshwater > Creek >... | reverse complement strand
CTCCTCGGCCTGTTCTTCGCGTTCCTCTACGGCGCGCTCAACCGCTACGAAGGCCCGTTCTTCGCCGCCGGCGCCACGGGCTCGCTCGCGCATTGCGTCTACTTCAGCTTCATCACGATCACGACCGTCGGCTTCGGCGACTTCACCGCTCGCACGAACCTGGGTCATACGCTGTCCGCCGCCGAGGCGTTGCTCGGTCAGATCTACCTGGTGACGGTCGTCTCGCTGATCGTCGCCAACCTCGGCCGCTCGCGGCCGTCCCGAGCGGCGGGCTGAGCGCGCGGGCCTTTCCGAGCCCGGCGGTGACGGCTCGGCTCGGGAGCGTTGACAGCGCCGTCCGCTACTTTGCCGGTATGAGCGGCGCCGCGGAACCCGACGTGAACGAAGAGCTGATCGACGTCAAACGGCGCACGTGGCTCGCGGCCGAGCGCACCTGGCTCGCCTGGTGGCGCACCGGCGTCGCCGCGGCGGCAGTGTCGGTGGGCGTGGGGCGGCTGCTGCCCGGCCTCACCTCGGGCGCGCGCTGGCCGTTGCGCGTGCTCGGCCTCGGCTACGGCCTGCTCGCGATCTCGGTGCTCGTGATCGGCGCGGTGCGCCAGCGCCGCGTGGCCGCGGCGCTACGGCGCGGAGGCTTCGAGGAGCTCTCCTCGTCGACGGTGACGTGGCTGACGGCGGCCGGCGTGCTGCTCGCGATCGTCACGATCGCGACGATCGCGGCCGTCATCTGAGGCTGCGGTGCGGGCCCGACCTGGGCGCGCGAGCCGCCGCTGAGCCACCGAGCCGACCGGGAGTCGCGAGATGCGTCAACGTACACCTCCGAGGACCGCAGCGCAGCGTGTGCTGCGGCTCACCACGACGACAGGAGTCGATCATGCCCTTAGGACGTCGCCGCCCCATCATGAGAGCCGCCGCCGTTGGCACCGTCGCCTACCAGGGGAGCAAGCGCGGAGCGATGGCCGCTCAGAACCAGGCGCAGGCCGCGGCGCCTGCACCGGCCGCGCCGCCGGCAGCCGCACCGGAAGACCCGACCACCCAGAAGATCAACGAGCTCGCCCAACTGCACGCAAGCGGCGCCCTCACCGATGAGGAGTTCGCGGCGGCCAAGGCCAAAGCGCTCGGCATCTAATCCATCACGCCGATCGAGGGTCCGCTCTGGCGGGGCCGACGTCGGCACGCGACGCCGCGGCTGCGCGGCACGAAGGGAACGACAATGTCAATAGGACCAGTTCAGCTGATCGTGCTCGGCTTCGAGCGCCCCGACTTTCACGGTGAGATCATCGGCGAGCTCGACCGTCTGCGCGCGAGCGACACCGTGCGCGTGATCGACGCGCTCGCCGTTCACAAGGACGCCGACGGGGGGGTCGAGGTCGTGCACCTCAGCAACCTCTCGCAGGACGAGGCGGTAGAGCTCGGAAGCACCGTCGGCGCGCTCGTCGGTCTCGGGCTCGACGGAGAGGTGGGGATGCTCGCCGGTGCCGAGATCGGTGCCGAGGCCGGCGCCGAGGGCATCGAGGTGTTCTCGGACGAGGAGGCGTGGAACGTGCTCGCCGACATTCCCAACGACTCGGCGGCCGCGCTCGTTCTGCTCGAGCACCAGTGGGCGGCGCCGCTGCGCGACGCGATCGCGCGGGCCGGAGGCTTTCGCATCAGCGACGGCTTCATCGGCCCCGTCGATCTGATCGAGATCGGCCTCCTCACACGCGAGGAGGCCGTTGAGCTCGAGGCGATCGACGGATAGCCGGCGCCGTAGCTGCAAGTCGCCGAACGTCGTCGCTCCCGCTCGCCCGGGGCTCGGCCGGGTTCTCCTTGCACGGCCGAGCCCCGGGCGGCGCGTTCTCGCGCGACCGCCGCTGCGTTCGAAGGTGGGCGCCCAGCTCAGAACCCAGTGTTGGTCTTGACTTTCTTGCGGTCGGACTCGTGCATCGCGCCCTTCTGCTCGAGCGTGGCGCAGGCCTGTGCGATGTCGCGGCCAAGCGTGGCCGTGAGCGAGTGCCCGAGCGTCTCCTTGACGAGCACGCGCATGATCTTCACGTGTTCGGCGTTCGGCGGGAGCGTGTAGGCCGGGACCATCCAGCCGCGCTCGGAGGCGAGCTGCGCGGCGACGTCGAACTCGTCGTAGGTCTGTCCGCCGGTCAGTTTGAACGCGACCAGCGGCAGCTGCTCGTCGTCATCGCCGCCGATGATTTCGAACTCGCCGCAGCCCTCGATCTCCTTCGCGAGAGCGCGAGCGTTGAACTTCATCGTCTCCATCACGTAGCGGTAGCCGGCGTGTCCGAGGCGCGCGAAGTTGTAGTACTGCGCGAGCACCATCGAGGCGCCTGTCGAGAAGTTCAGCGTGAACGTCGCGTCGCGCTTGCCGAGGTAGTTCTCGTAGAAGACGAGATCCTCGGGGAGGTCGTCCTTTTCCCTGAACAGCAGCCAGCCGATGCCGGGGTAGACGAGGCCGAACTTGTGGCCTGACACGTTGATCGAGCGCACCTGCTCGAGGCGGAAGTCCCACTCGGAGTGCGGGTAGAGGAAGGGCCAGACGAAGCCGCCGCTGGCCGCGTCTACGTGCAGCGGCACGTCGAGGCCACGGTCGCCCTTCAGGCTGACGAGCAGGTCGTTGATCCCGCGGATGTCGTCCGCGTGGCCGGTGAACGTCGTCCCCAGCACGGCGGCGACGCCGATCGTGTTCTCGTCGATGTGGGGCTCCACGTCCTCGGGCCCGATCGTGTACTTGTTCGGCTGCAGCGGAACGATCCGCGGTTCGACGTCGAAGTAGCGGCAGAACTTCTCCCAGACGACGTGCACGTCGCCGCCGAATATGAGGTTCGGCTTCTCGGTCGAGCGGCCCGCCTGCTCCTGGCGTTTGCGCCACTTCCACTTCAGCGACAGCGCGCCGAGCATGATCGCCTCGGAGGATCCCTGCGTGCGCGCGCCGGTCGTCTCGCCGGGCGCGTTGAAGAGGTCGGCGAGCATGCGGATGCAGCGCTGCTCGATCTCAGCCGACTGCGGATACTCGGCGTGGTCGATGAAGTTGACGCGCAGGGCTTCGTTGATCACCTGCTCGGCCTCGGGCTCCATCCAGGTGGTGACGAACGTCGCGAGATTGCGGTTCGGGAGGCCGTCGAGGATCATCTCCTGCTGGATCAGGCCGAGCGCTTCTTCGGCGGCCATGCCGGCCGCGGGAAATTTGCCGTCGGGCGGCGGCTCGAGCAGGTACTTGTTGCCGTAGATGCCCTCGAGTCGCTCGATCTCCGTGCGCGTGAGCTTGTGCTGGTGGGACGGCATGCGCTCCTCCTTTGTTTGTCCGGGCAAGACGCGCTCGCCCACCGGCTCGTATCGCCGGCGCCGCGGGGCGCCGCTGCCAGCGGACCCAAGGTCCCCTGACCGAGTGCGGCGACTATATACCGGCGTCTGACTCGCGGACAGCACCGTCACCGGCGCTGCTCTTGCTCGCGAGCGCCGGCCGGTCGTCGGTGCTCGCGAGCGCGCTGTCACGAACACCGCGCTCCCACAGGGTCGCGTTGAGAAATGCCGAGGCGACAATCAGGCGCCCGATCACATACAGCCACGTGAGCAGGACGAGCACGCTCCCGAGCGCGCCGTAGGACGCCGAGGCCTGCTCGACCCTTTTCGAGAAGTAGTAGACCGTCGCGAGGTGGATGCCCTCGATGCCGACCGCGACGAGCACCGCGCCCGGCACGAACGCGCGCCAGCTGAGCTGCGGCGGGTGGGGGAGCATCATCGACACGGCGAGCCACAGAGCGAAGAAGCCGGCGAACAGCGCGATCGTCACGGGGATCCCGGCGGGCCCGAGTTCGGAGCGCGCCCAGCCTCCGAGCGCCCACAGACCGGCGAACGCGAGCGCCCAGCCGATGAACATGATCGCCGCCGTGAACGCCCGCGGGAAGCGGCCGAGCGGCATGCCCCAGGCGAGCGTATGGATCGCGCGCAGCGCGCGCACGGCGGAGCGCGAGGAGACGAGCAGAGCGAACAGGCCGAACGCGATCACGCTGATCTGCGCGCCCTGTGACAGCTTGGAGGACTCAGCGATCGACTGCAGGGCGGATTCGCTGATGCCCACCGAGTGCGAGACGGCGCCCGGCGCACCGGCGTCTTCGGTGCTCGCGTAGCCGAGCAGGGCGACCGCCAGCAGGCCGAAGGGGAGCAGTGGCACGAAGAGGCGGAACGCGAGCGCACCCGCGAGCACCGTCCCGCCGGTGCCGACGTCGCGCTCGCGCGTCGACATCGCGGCGTCCAGCGCGGGCACGACGGCGCGCAACTCGTTGACGCGGCGCTCGAGCTGTTCGGCTCGCGCGCGCAGGTCGGCGATCAGGGCCTTGATCCGCTTCACAGGACGACGACGATAGGGCGCGGCCGCTCGATGCGGCGCCGTGGGGGCCGCGGGCGCGAGCCTACGGCGCCCGCGAGTGCCTGCGTGCGGCGGCCGCGCGCGCCTCGGGCACGCTCAACGCGGCGGCCGCGGCCGCTTCGGCCGCGGCGAGATCGATCACGATCGTGTGCGCGAGTCGGTCCTGCAGGCAGCGGCCGCGATCGTCCCAGAGCATGATCACGAAGCCCGCCAGCAGCGGCAGCGCGGCGAGGATCAGCCCGCCGAAGCGCACGAGTGAGCGCACGGGCTTCGGCGGCTGGCGATGGCGGGCGTCGAGTACCTGAATCCGCATCAGGCGATCGCCCGGCGTCTGGCCGGATGCCGACCAGAAGAAGACGAAGTAGGCGATCGACCACAGGATCCACACGATGCCGCCGATCGCCACCAGCGCGACCCTGGCGGTTTCGCTGACGTGGAGCAGCGACAGGCCGAGGCCGATCACGACGGTGACGAGCATCGCCGCGCCGTTGACGACGGCCGCGTCGAGCGCGAATGCGATCGCGCGCGTGGCAAGGCCCGCGTAAGCGGTCGCGCTCGCGTCCTCGGCGGCAGCGCTCGCCGGGTGCGTCGCTGCCGGCAGGGCGGCCGCCGCGCGCGCCTGCGCGTCCTGCAGGCGGGACTCGGAGGCGCTCATCCGGCTCGCTTGCCGTTCGCCGGCGCCTGCGGCTCGACGTCCGACGGCGGTGTGGCGTCCGGGTTCTCGCCGCTGAACCTGCCGGCACCATTCTCAGCTGCCGGTTCGTTCGCGGCGGCGCTCTTGGCGCGACGGCGGGGAACGACGCGCCGCGCGGCCCGCTCGAGCCATGCGTCGGCGTCGCGCGAGCTGTCGCGCACGTTGCCGGCGACCTGGTCGATGAAGCCGGCGCTCTGATGAGTGATCGCCTCGGTGACCGCCGGACTGCGCGCGATCTCGTCAACCATCACCCACAGCTCGGGGCTTTCGAGGAGAGCCGCGATCGTCTGTTCGAGCAGCTCGCTTTCGAGGACCTGATTGAGCAGTCGCCGGCTGCCGGGACTGCCGAGCCCACTAGCGAGCAGACGTTCGACGGCCGGTCCTTCCAGCGCCCGCGCAAACGCCTCGCGCGTCGCGTCGTTGTCGAGCGCCTTGGTGAACACCGCCTCGAGCTGCCCACTCTCGAGCGCGCCCTGGACGATCTGCTCGGCGATCCCGTCGGCGAGCATTTGCCGCGCGATGCTGCGCGAGACTTCCGAGGCCTCGACGCGCTCGAGCACAGCGTCGATCGCGCCGCTGCGCAGGACCGCGTCGACGACGCCGACGACAACCTCGTCGAGGGCGGCGCGGATCAGAGGGCGAAGCTGGCGCTCCACCGCGAGGCCGACGCCGATCGGCAGCATCAGCACCCTCAGTGCGAGCGAGCTCATCTCTTCGCCGACGCGGAGCACGACGTTGCGCTCGCTCACGCGGTTCGCTCCTTCCGCAAGCCCGAGCGCGAGCGAGCGCGCGCTCGCGGGCCGCTCCCGCGGTCGCGGACCTCGAAGTTGAGCTCGCCGCCTTGCCCCGACATGCGCACCGCGCACTCTACGCGTGCGCGGTCGCGTTGGCTATACCCGCCCAATTCCAACCCGCTTCGCCCGAGACATTTGTGGCCAGCTGCCGCCGCCGCGCTCAAGACCTCCTGAATGCGGTCCGATTGGATCGACGTGAAGGGCCGCGTCGCAATCGCCGTGCTCGCAGCGATCGCAGTGATCGCCGGAGTCGCGATCTTCGCGGGTGCCGGCGGCGGCGGCGCGGGCGGCCCGCTCGACCCGGTCGCGCAGGCGGCGGAGACGACGACGCACGCGGGCGGCGCCCAGATGGCGCTGCGCGGGAGCGTCGGCGTGCCGGGCCTCGCGGGCGCGATCTCCTTCTCGGGCCAGGGCTCGTTCAACTTCGCCGCCCACGAAGGAAGCCTCACGATGACAATGGCCGGCTTCCCGGCGAGCGTCGCCGCGAAGCTCGAAGGTGGTTCGCTGCAGATGACCGAGCTGTTCAAGGCGTCGGCGATCTACATCGGCTCGCCGCTGTTCGCCGGCCGGCTGCCAGGGGGCGCCAGGTGGATGCGCCTTGACATCGCCCGCGTGCAGCAGGCGCTCGGGCTGGATCCCTCCTCGCTGACGAGCGGCGGCACGAACCCGGCGCAGTACCTCCAGTACCTGCGCGACGCCGGCGGCGCCTCGACGGTCACCGGGCACGAGCTCGTGCGCGGCGTTCCGACGACACGCTACGCGGGCAGCATCGATCTGCTGAAGGCGGCCGAAGCGCAGCCGGGTGCCAATCGCGCTCAACTGCGCGCGGCGTTCCAGAAGCTGATCTCCCAGACTGGCCTGAGCAGCCTCCCGGTCAACGTCTGGGTCGACAGCCGCGGGCTCGTGCGCAAGGTCTCGATCGAGCTGTCGGTGAACGCTGCGGGACAGCCGGTAAAAGCGACCGTCGTGACCGAATACCACGACTTCGGCGCGACCCCCACCGCCGCCGCGCCGCGGAGCTCGGAAGTGTTCGACATGACCGGCCTGGCGCTGCAGAACCTCCCGTCCGGCGGCTGACGAACGTCGTCTACGCTGCTGCGCATGAACGCGATGCAATCGCTCCGCGAGCGTATGGCCGAGCTCGCAGATCTGGCGGCGGTCGAGATGCTCGCGGTGTGGGACCAGCTCGTGATGATGCCCGCCGACGGCGCGCCGGCACGGGCGCTGGCGCTCGGTGCGCTCGCGCGAGTCAGCCACGACCGCGCGACGGCGCCTGAGATCGGCGACTGGCTCGACGCGCTCGATCCGGCGGCGCTCGGCGAGGTCGATGCCGACATCGTGCGTCTCGCGCGACGCGACTGGGAGCGCGCGCGACGGGTTCCGGACGAGCTCGCCGTCGAGCTCGCGCGCGCGAGCGCCGACGGCCAGGCGAGCTGGCAGCGCGCCCGCGCGGAGGATGACTTCGCGGCGTTCGCGCCAGCGCTCGAGCGCAACGTGGGGCTCGCGCGCGAGTACGCCGCGTGTGTCGCCGAGCGCGCGGAGACGAGCTATGACGCGCTGCTCGCCGACTACGACTTCGGCCTGAGCACCGGCGAGCTCAGGCGACTGTTCGGCGAGCTCGCCGGCGAGCTCGCGCCGCTGGTCGAGGGCGCGCGCGCACACTCGCCCCGGCGCACACTCGACGTGCCCGTCGAGGCGCAGCGGGCGGCGGTCGCGGGAACCCTGCGGCGGCTCGGCGTCGATCAGACGAGTTGGCGCGTGGACGTCTCGGCGCACCCGTTCACCTCCTGGCTCGGGCCGCGCGACTCGCGCGTGACGACGCGCTACGGCGACGGCGACGTCGAGGCGCTGCTGAGCTCGCTGCACGAGTACGGCCACGCGCTCTACGAGCGCCAGATCGACCCGGCGCTCGATCGCACCAACCTCGGGCGTGGCACCTCGATGTCGATCCACGAGTCCCAGAGCAAGCTGTGGGAGAACCATGTCGCGCGCAGCCCGGCGTTCGCCGAGGTGCTCGCTGCAGAGCTGGGCGCCGGGGGTTGCGCCGTCACCGCCGCCGAGCTGCACGCAAGCCTCGTTGGCGTCGAGCCGTCACTGATCCGCGTGTCGGCCGATCCGCTGACCTATCCGCTGCACATCGTCGTGCGCTTCGAGCTCGAGCTCGCCATGATCGAAGGCGAGCTCGCCGTCGTCGACTTGCCGGACGCGTGGCGCGAGCGCATGCGCGCGGTGCTCCGCGTCGAGGTGCCCTCCGATCGGCTGGGCTGCCTGCAGGACGTGCACTGGGGAGCGGGCAGCTTCGGCTATTTCCCCAGCTATGCGCTCGGATGCCTGATCGCGGCGCAGCTGTGGGAGGCGATCGTGGCCGACGTCGGCCCGCTCGACGAGGCGCTGCGGTGCGGCGAGCTCGGCGAGCTCCAACGCTGGTTGGGCGAGCGCGTCCACCGCCACGGCAGGCGGCTCGACACGCTTGAGCTGCTCGAGCAGGCGACCGGCGGCGGCCTCGAGGTCGCCCCGTTCCTGCGTTACGTGGCGCCCCTCGCCGGACGCTAGCCGGTTCGAGGCCGGCGGCGCGGTGCGCACCGAGGCGCGCGCGAGACGTCTACGATCGGACGCGATGGCCGAGCGCGCGACGAGCCCCGGCGCGACGAACAGGTTCGCGCGCACGCCGTCCGGCGCGCTCGTGATCGGGGCGATCGCCTCGGTACAGCTCGGCGCGTCGCTGGCGACGACGCTGTTCGCGCGCGTCGGCCCCGCCGGCACGGTCCTCCTGCGCCTGCTCTCGGCGGCGATCGTGGTGCTCGCCCTGGCGCGTCCGCGGCTGCGCGGGCGCAGCCGCAGCGAACTCCTGCTGGTCGCGGCGTTCGGGCTCGTGCTGGCCGGCATGAACCTGTCCTTCTACGAGGCGATCGATCGCATTCCGCTCGGCGTCGCCGTTGCGATCGAGTTCGTAGGCCCGCTCGCCGTCGCGCTCGCCGGCCATCGCCGGCGCCCTGACCTCGCGTGGGTCGCGCTCGCGGCTGCCGGCATCGTCGCGCTCACACGCGGCGGTGCGCACGGACTCGACGCCGCCGGTGTGGCCTTCGCGCTCGTCGCCGGGGGCATGTGGGGTGCCTACATCCTGCTGAACGCACGCGTCGGGCGGCACTTCGAGGGCGCCACTGGTCTGACGCTCGCACTGTGGGCGGCCGCGCTTGTCGTGGCGCCCGTGGGTGTGGCCAGCGGCGGCTCGGAGCTGCTGGAACCGCAGGTGCTCGCGCTGGGGGCGGCGGTCGGCGTGCTGTCCTCGGCGATCCCTTACACGCTCGAGGTCGAGGCGCTGCGCCGGATCGCCGCGCCGACGTTCGGCGTCCTGATGAGCCTCGAGCCGGCCGTCGCGGCGCTCGCGGGCTTCGTCGTGCTCGGCCAGAGCCTCGGTGCGCGCGAGCTGTTGGGGATAGCGCTGGTGAGCGTCGCGTCGGTCGGCGCCGCCCGCGCGGGGCCGCCGGCGCCGCTCGTCGTCTGAGCGCTCGCCGTGGCCGTGCCCCAGCGGCCGGTTTCGCGGGTTGCGGCAGATGCAGAGACGCGTGCACCCCATCCGACCGATCGCCTAGCTTCGTCGAACACATGTTCGATGAGGACCAGCCGAACACGCCGGGCCGCCGACCTGGGTGGCTCGAGGAGCTGAACGAGCGCCAGCACGCTGCCGCGACGCATGCCGGGGAGACGCTGCTGATCCTCGCGGGCGCTGGCACCGGCAAGACGACCACTCTGTGCGCCCGGGTCGCGTGGCTGCTCGGCGAGGGCGTGCCCGCCGAGCGGATCCTGCTGCTGACGTTCACGCGGCGCGCCGCACGGGAGATGGTCGAGCGCGCGCGCGTGCTCGCGGAGCATGTCGCGCCGCGTGCCGGCCACACGCAGGGGGGGACGTTCCACTCGGTCGCCCATCGGATCGTCCGCATGCACGCCTCCTCGCTCGGCCTCGACGCCGGTTTCGGAGTGCTCGACGCGGGCGACGCGGCCAATCTGCTCGACTTCGTGCGCGAGGAGAGCGGGCACGCGGCGAGCCGGCGGCGCTTCCCGCGGGCGCAGACGCTGCTCGACATCTACTCGCGCACCGTCAACGCGCAGATGCCGCTCGCCGAGGTGCTCGCCGAGGCCTATCCGTGGTGCTCGGATCATCTCGAGGCGCTGGCGGTGATCTTCCGCGCGTACGGCGAGCGCAAGCGCGCGCTCGGCGTGCTCGACCTCGACGACCTGCTGCTGTACTGGCGTGCGCTGGCCGCGGACGATGTCGTCGGTCCTCGCCTCGGCGCAGCGTTCGAGCATGTGCTCGTCGACGAGTATCAGGACGTCAACGGGCTCCAGGTGGACATCGTCGCGGCGATGCGTGCCGGGCGGCCGGGCCTCACGGTGGTCGGCGACGACTTCCAGGCGATCTACGGCTTTCGCGCGGCGAGCGCGAGGCACATCCTCGAGTTCGGAGAGCGCTTCGCCGGAACGCAGATGGTGCGGCTCGAGTGCAACTACCGCTCGACGCAGCCGATTCTCGCGGTGGCCAACGCGATCTCGGCGCAGGACCGCCGGGCGCTACCGAGGGAGCTGTGGACGGAGCGCCACGGCGGCGCCAAGCCGGAGCTCGTGACGCCGCGCGACGAGAGCGCGCAGGCGGCGGCCGTCTGCGATCGCGTGATCGCCGCGCGCGAGCAGGGGATCGAGCTGCGCCGGCAGGCGGTCCTCTTCCGCACGGGCCACGACTCCGATCTGCTCGAGCTCGAGCTCGCTCGTCGAGACATCCCGTTCGTGAAGTA
>Ga0075021_10001975_pt1 | contig 10637 bp, 9 predicted proteins | sample ColStrG_CSR_2012_FD_72749 | JGI IMG/M metagenome (GOLD analysis project Ga0075021, IMG submission 72749) | Freshwater sediment microbial communities in response to fracking from Pennsylvania, USA - Cold Stream Run_MetaG_CSR_2012 | ecosystem: Environmental > Aquatic > Freshwater > Creek >... | reverse complement strand
GCAGATCGGCCAGGTTCTTGGCCGCGATGGCCGAGGCGGGTCCGATGGTCCAGATGACCACGGCCTGGGGTTTCGGCATGGCCGCCTTGAACACCTCGGCGGAGAAGTCGGCTCCCTTGGCGTCGATGTTCTCTTCAGCCACGATTTCGATGCCGTTCATTACGGCCTGGGCCTTGAGCGCATCCAGGCCGTCCTGCCCGAAGGGGTCCTTGGCGGTAAGGAGTGAAACCTTGGTCAGGCCCTTGGCCTTGAGGTAGGCGTATATCTTGTCCACGGCGGTGTTGGTGCGCTGGGGAACCTTGAAGGTCCAGGCGAAGGGGCCGTACTTGCCGCCTGCCACGATGGCGTCGCCGCCCACGGTCATGACGGTGGGGACCTTCTGCTCCTCGGTGTACTTTTTCACGGCCATGCCTTCGCCGGTGGAGGTGGGGCCGATGAGGGCCAGCACCTTGTCCGACTCCACCAGCTGCCGGGCCATGCGCAGGGCCACCTCAGGGGTGGACTGGGTGTCGTAGGCGATGAGCTTGAGCGGGCGGCCCAGCACGCCGCCCTTGTCGTTGATTTCCTTGAGGGTCATTTCCGCCACCAGCCGGGTGGCCGTGCCGATCTCGGCTGTTGGGCCGGATTCGGCGAAGATGCCGCCGATGAGGATGGGGTCGGCGGCGAAGGCTTGAGAGCTCAGGCAGACAAGGGCCAGAACGGTAAGCAGGACTCGAAGCGGCATACGCCCTCCCGGATGTGTGGTGATTCCGGGAGGAGTACACGGGTTCGATTATCTGGGCAACAGACGAAGCCGCCCGGTCTCGCGCCAGTATCCGGCCACCAGGGCGGTGGTGAGGATGAGCCCGTGCACCAGCACCGTGGCCTCGCCCAGGGCGTGGAACCAGGCCAGCAGCGACTCCAGCACCAAAACGGCCAGGAGCGGGCGGATGAGCCGTCCCGGGCCGCCGATCACCAGGAAGAGGAGCGTCTTGAGCGAGAGCCCCAGGTCGAACTGGCCGGGGCTGATGAACCCGGTGGAGTTGGCCAGCACCATGCCTGCCAACGCGGAGAGCGCGCCGCCCACGCCAAACGACAGGGCGCGCGTGCTGACGCGGTCGATGCCGCAGCTGGAGGCGGCCAGGGCGTCGTCCTTGCAGGCCAGAAGCGCCCGCCCCAGGCGGGAGTCGCGCAGGGCGCAGAAGAGATAGCCCCCCAGGGCGATGAGTACGAGCAGGGCGGCGAAGTTGGCCCGGTCACCCTTGAGCTCCCCGATGAAGGGCAGGGTGGGGGCGGTCTGGACCATCATCCCGTTGGACCCGCCGGTGACGGAGCTGAAGGTCAGGACCAGGTTCACGAAGATCAGGCACAGGCACAGCGTGGCCATGGCCAGAAAGCCCTCGCCGAGTTTCTCCAGGGGTTTGCTCACCCAGTAGGCGCAGAAGAAGGCCACCAGGGCCACCCCCGGCACGATGAGCAGGGTCCCTTCGGGCCAGAGTCCGTGCAGGATGACCGAGGCGTAGGCACCCAGGCCGCAGAAGGCTCCGGTGGCCATGGAGGCCTGCCCGCCCAGGCCCAGGCAGAAATTGAGCGCCAGCACGTTGGCGGCCAGGAACAGGTGCTGGTTCAGGGTGAGCAGGTGCACGCCGGGCAGGAACGCTCCGAGCGCCGCCACCGCCGTCAGGAATACGGCCAGATTGCGCAGGTCCCTGGTCATGGGGCTTACACCTTCTGCCGTCTGCCCTGCTGGATGGGGGCCAGCACCAGAAGCGCCACCAGCAGGCTGTAGGTCAGGGTCTCCTTGAGGTCGGCGGAAAAGGCCAGGGTGAGGCAGGCCTCGATGACGCCGAGCACGAGCCCCCCGGCGAAAACCTTTGAAAGCGAGGAGTAGCCGCCCAGGGTGGCGGCCACGAACCCTTTCAGGCCCAGGCCGAAGCCCATGTCGTAGCGCAGCATGGTCTGCGGCCCGACGGCCATGGCGGCCAGGGCGGCCAACATTCCGGACAGGGCGAAGGACAGGGCCTGGGCGCGCACCGGGTTCACCCCTTGGAGCCGCGCGGCCAGGGCGTTCATGGACACGGCCCGGATGGCGCGGCCCGTGCGGGTAAGCGTCAGGAATCCCGAGAGTATGACCACGCTGGCCACGGCCAGGGTAAGCGAGGTGACGGTGTTGCCGCCCAGGAAGAGCGGCCCCAGGCGAAGCGGCGGCAGGGCCACGAACTGGTCGAGTTTGACGGGGTTCTTGCCCCAGATGAGGATGGCTGCGCCCTGCCAGACCAGGCTTGCGGCCACGGTGAGCATGAGCTGCCTAAGTGGCTGGGCGGTCAGCATGACCCCCATGGTGGTGGCGTAGAGGATGTGCCCCAGGGCGAACCCGAAGAATCCGGTGGCCAAAAGGGCGGTGACCGGACCCAGGGCGAAGGCCTGGCTCAGGCTGTACAACACCAATCCGCCCAGGAGGAGCAATTCCCCCTGGGCGAAATTGATGAGTCTGCTCGAGTTGTAGACCAGGGAAAAGCCCAGGGCCATGAGACCGTAGACCGCCCCCAGCGCCAACCCAGAGTTGATGGCCTGGGCCAGGTAGAGCGCCAGCACCAGTTGCGCTGTGGCGGGCTAGTTGCCCACCTCCTCCGTGTTGCCGAACTGGCCGTTGGTCTGCTGGGCGGAGTTGAGGTCCAGCGGGTAGGCCATGACCACGGTCCGGCGGGTCTTGAATCCGGTGGCGCCGGGATAGGTATTGATGCACACCACCAGACTCTGGCTGCCCTGGCTCTCCAGGTCGGCCACGTCATAGCCCACGATGGTGCCCTTGATGCGCCGGGTCTTCCACTTGAGGTTGAGGCCCACGCCGTCCCAAACCATGGAGTGGATCTCGCCCTGGGAGAAGAAGCGGTAGTTCTCGAAGAACTGCGAGGCGATGGAGATGTTCTTGCTCACCAGCAGTTCGGGGGTCTTGCCCAGGATCACCGGCACCAGCGGCAGCGGGATGTAGTAGTAGGACCAGAGGTAGTCGTTCATGTTGGGCTGGGCGGTGGGGGGCATGAGGCTGTCATGCTCGATTCCCATGCTGGACCCGGCGTACTGCTCCTCGGACTTGGCGATGACGTCGTTCTTGCCGGAGACCACGTTGAGATGGTCGTTGTCGTCGGTGTAGACCAGCTTGTAGCCGGCCTCTTCGGGCAGGTAGGCGAAGTTGAAGGGGTTGCACTTGGTGGGCAGGCTGAGCCGCGAACCGGGGGTAAGCTTGCCGCCGGAATAGCTCATCTCGTACACGCCGCCGGTGAAGATGTCCTTGCGGTCTCCCTTGGAGCCGACCAGCTGGGGCTGGAAGCGGGGGGGCAGCTTCACGGTGGACAGGTACCAGGGCTGGCGCTCGGCCTCGGCCACCAGCTTGTTGCCCTCCAGGCGGTAGATGGTGGACACGGGCAGCTTGTCGAAGAAAGCCGACATGACCAGCCTGGCCGACTTGTCGCCGCCGATCTTCACGATGGAAGCGCGGATGTTCTTGACCCGGGCGGAGCCTTCGACCTTGGCGATCTCGGCCAGCTGGCGGTCCTGCCAACGGTAGACGTGGACTTCGCTGTCGCTGAACACAACCACTTCGTTCTTGCCGTCGCCGTCCAGGTCGCCGATGGCGATGCCGTTGGCGGCGTAAGGCAGGCTCTGGCTGCGCCAGGAGCCGGGGGTGTCGGCGTTGCCGGCGTAGCGGAAGTTGGGGTTCAGGTAGACCTGCTGATTCTCCCCGGTCTGGTTGACCACGAAGCCCGGGTTCATCTGGTTGATCGGCTCCACGGCCTGGCCGGTCTTGGGGTCGCGCGGGCCTTCGGGACGCTTGAACACCTGGGTGTTGATGTCCTTGGCCACGGCCTCCATGGCCGGGATGAGCGTGTTGAGCTTGGTCTGGGCGGTCTTGGGAGTGACCTGTCCCTTGGAGTCCATCACCTTCACGTCCAGGCTGGCGTCGTCGCCGGCGATGGTCATGGAGCCGAAGACCACGAAGTCCGCCTTGAGGGCGGTCATGGCGGCCTTGGCGTCGGAGTCGGACTTGGGAGCCGCCTTGGCCTTCTGGTCAATGACGGATTTGTCCAGGGGCTGGAACTTGCCCTGCCAGGTCAGGCGGGAGACCAGCATGTCCTGAACGCCCTGGGAAAGGTAGGCGTATTTGTCGGGGCCGTTGACCGCGAAGGGCAGCACGGCGAAAGTCTTCACCTGGGCCATGGCGGCGGAAGCGGACATAATGATGGCCAGTGCGGCCAGGAACACCACGCGGACGCGGATCATGCAAGAACCTCCATTGGCTTGGGAAAGCCTTGACCGGCAATGCCGGGCGGGCAAGCTGTTAGCATTAACGCACATGCGAGGCAAAAGAAATGTACGGCCTGTGCCGCCGTGAAACCCAAGGGCGGCGCAGTTTTCAAGGGGGATGAACAAATATTCATGTGATGGTCCCGCCCTTTGCCGTGCCTTGCCCTGATTGGACGAACGCTGGGGGGAATTGGTTACAAGGGTGTCTTTACGGCGTTGCCCCGGGGCCACTTGCCAAGCGGCGTGGCTTGAGCCATCCTGTGGGCGTGGCACGCTCCTTCCGCATCGTCTGCGACGGTCCCGAAATCCCCCTCGTGGAAGCGCTGCTCGCCTCGCAGGGATTCTCCTTCGAGCCCGAGCCCTTCAGCCCGTGGTGCTTCAAGCTCGCCAGCGAACCGTTCCCCCTGGGCGCGTCCCTGGCCGCCCGCTTCGGGCTCATCTACATCCAGGACCGCTCCTCCATGCTGCCGCCGCTGGCCCTGTCCCCCGGCCCGGGCACTGCCGTGCTGGACATGTGCGCCAGCCCCGGCGGCAAAACTTCGTTTCTGGCCCAGCTGGCCGGGCGCGAGGGGTACGTGCTGGGCAACGAGCCCAGCGCCGATCGCCTGGCCACCCTGCGCCAGAACATGGCCCGCATGAATCTTCCCCAGGCCGTCACCACCGGCGCCAAAGGCCAGGACCTGGACTTGCCCCGGGAATCCTTCGGGCATATCCTGCTCGATCCGCCGTGCAGCGGCTGGGGCACGGCGGAAAAAAATCCCAAGGTGCTCACCCTGTGGAAGCCGGAAAAGGTGGAGCCCCTGGTGTCCCTGCAGCGCGAGCTTTTGGCCAAGGCGGCCGGACTGCTTGCCCCGGGGGGCAGGCTTCTGTACTCCACCTGCACCACCAACCAGGGGGAGAACGAGGACCAGGCCGTCTTTGCGGCCGGCGAACTGGGGCTTGTCCCCGTGGCCCTCGAACCGTTCGCGGGCTTTCGCTTCCATGAGCCGAAGCTCGCCCAGGCAACGGGAACGCTGCGGGTGGACGGCGAAGGCTCGGAGGCGCAGGGATTTTACCTGGCCCTGTTCACCAAGCCGGGCCGCGCGGGTGAAGATTTCGAAAACGCGTCCTTGCGCGTCGCCGCGTCCGGGTGTGGCGGAGACGGCCCGCACGAGACGATTTCCGGTGGGCATCGCCTGGGGCGATCCGGGGAAATGGGCCGGGCATTGGCGTCTGACGGAACGGACAGGGTCCGGACCGGCTCGACCCGCAAGAAAGGCCGTTCCGCCCCCGTCGCGGACGTGCCGGGCTTCCTGCCCGCCTCGGCCCTGGACGATCCCAGCCTGGCCCTGGGCAATCTGCCCGCCGGGACCTTCGAGACGTTCAAGGACGATCTCTGCTTCCTGCCCGCCCGGGGGCAAGGGCTCATGCCGGTCAGGCGCAAGGGGCAGCGGATCGGGACGGTGAAGGGCGGGGTGTTTAGGCCCTGGGGACGGGCCAGGCTACTCCTTCCCCCCGCCGGGACCGGGCCGGAGCTTAACGCCGACGCCCCCGGGACCATCTCGGCCCTGCTGGAGGGCCAGAGCGTCGCGGTCTCGGGCAAAACCGGACGAATGGGACTTTACTTCAGGGGGCTTCCCCTGGGATTTTTGACCGTCAAGGGCGGACGAGCCCTATGGTCGGACAGGTGAAAAACATGATCAGAAACGTGATGCCGCGAACCAGACTCCGCCAGGCCGCCCGAAGCGCGCCCGTGCCTGCCAGGTTCTTCGACTTCCACACCATGCTGGGGGAAACACCCATGACCGGTATCTACCGCAGGCTCGGCCGACTGTTCGACCCCTCCAGCGGGCGAGCGGTAGTCCTGCCGCTGGACCACGGCGTCGGCGAAGGCATGCTGCCCGGACTCGAAGCCGTGGGCGCGCTCCTGGGCATGCTCGACGGGCGGAACGTCCAGGGCGTGGTGCTCAACAAAGGCCCGGCCCGGGCGCACGGCGCCGTGATCCCCCTGGACGTAAGCGTGGTGGTGCAGCTCTCGGGCGGCACCAAGCACGCCCTGCCGCCCTACGGGCGCACCGTCGTATGCTCCGTGGGCGAGGCCCTGCGCCTTGGCGCCGACGCCGTCAGCATGCACATCAACGTGGGCAACGACCTGGAAGACCGCATGCTGGCCGATTTCGGGGCCATGGCCGACGAGGCCCACCAGGCCGGGCTGCCCGTGCTGGCCATCATCGCCCCCAGGGGCGGCCACATCGTCAACGAGCTGGACCCGAGCCTCATCTCCCACTGCATCCGCCTGGGCTCCGAGCTGGGGGCCGACCTGACCGGCGTGCCCTACAGCGGCGACCCGGAAAGCTTCGCCGAGGCCGTCGAGTCCTCCGACGCGCCCGTGCTGGTCACCGGCGGGCCGGGACGCGGCGATTACACGCGCTTCCTCTCCGCCATGGAAGAAGCCCTGCGCTGCGGCGCGGCTGGCCTCTGCGTCGGGCGCAACATCTTCCAGAACACCGACCCCCTGGAAGCCCTGGACCAGATCATCGAGCTGGTCCATGCCCCCCGCGCCCCTGAGGCCGCCGAAGCCCCGGCTGATCCCGAGGACGTCGAAGCACAGCCTGATGAGCAAGGCCCGGCGGACTGACGCCGGGGGCCCCGCGCAAGCTTAAGCGCTGCCGTCGGCCCTCGCCGGGCTCCGCCTGGAGCTGCCCCAAGCAAGACCGGGCTCCGCCCGGACCCGGCAGGGCGCTGCCCTGCACCCGCCAGGGGGAGAAGCCTCCCCCTGGACCCGGCTATTCGCTACGCGGGATTCGTGAGTGGGTGTAGCCGGGCTTGGCGCGGGTTGCCGCCGATGCCGCGCCCAAAGCGGCGCTTGCACCGGCGGAGCGCCATCGCCGAAGACGGCGATTTTAAAGAATTAAAGGCAGGGAGCGCGGCTTTGCGCGCTTCCTGCCTTCTTCGTTACAAGCTGTGCTCGCATCGTTCGACGCGAAGCTAAAGGGGATTCCAAAGGGACAATTCCGCAGGAAGCGGAATTGGACGCTGCATCGCAGCGCCCGGAGGGCGAGGGCCAGGATGGCCCGAGTCACTTGTCCCTTTGGCCGCCGGAGGCATATTCATCTTCCGTCTTCCCCGTTTCTTCGCCGCAAGGAGCGCGCTCCATGGAAAAACTCCGCCTGTTCGTGGGCCTGCCCCTTCCCGAATCCTACCAGCAGGGCCTGGCCGCGCTCACGCGCGACCTCAAGCCCGTGGTCCCGGGATCGTGTTCGTGGACCAGGCCGGGCAACTGGCACCTGACGCTCAAATTTCTGGGGGACGTTCCGTTGGAGGCCGTTGCGGGCATCCAGGCCGCGTTGGCGGGAATATCCTGGGAGGCTTTCACCCTGCGCGCTGGCGGCGGCGGGTTCTTTCCGCCGCAGGGGCGTCCGAGGGTGGCCTGGGTGGCGGCCGCTGAGGGGGGGATCGAGTGCGTGCGATTGGCGGGTTTGGTGGAACGGGCGCTTGCGCCGCTTGGCTTTGCGCCCGAGAAGCGGGAATTCGCCGCGCATTTGACCGTGGCCAGGATCAAGGCGGCGCGGGCCGGGGCCGACTGGAAGGCGGCGCTTGGGGTTATGCTCCGGGCGACGTGGCCGGAAACGGTGGTGGACAGGCTGGTGTTGTGGCGGTCGTATCTCGGTCAGGGTCAGGGTCAGGGTCAGGGAGACGGAGGCGGGGTGGGCCTGCCGGGGCCCCGTTACGTCCCGCTTAGGGAGTTCGGGGCCACCGGCCGATCCGCGTGAGGAGATGTCAGGGCTGGGCGAGCCTGCTACAGGTAGTCGCCCCGATTGAACTTGATCTTTTCCGTCGTGGTCATGACGTCCAGTTCATTGACCAGAGACGACAGCTGCGGGCTGTGTTCGTCCAGGCTGGGATGCTCGTCCTTGAGCTTCTGCACGCCGGCCTGAATGTTTTCGAGAGTCCCGTACGCCTGGCGGAGCTGGGTGCTTGAGCCGCCCGCCAATTGGCCGGAATATTTTTCCCATTGGTTGAGAATGCTGTCCACATTGTCCATGACCGTCTGCCTTTCGCTAGAAACGTCGGTGGTTTTGGCCACCGCCTGGGAGGCCATGGCCTGTGCCAGCCCGGCCACTCCGCCAAGGGGCGGAAGGGACTGCGTCGCGGATGTCTGCTGGCTCGCGCCCACCTCTTTGGCCAGGATGTCGCCGAAGCTTGTGGCTGGGGCGTTCTTGGCCTGTTGCGCCGTCCCGGTCTGTTGGACGGGGGTGATTTGGTCGGTTTGGATTTTCATAGGCTGCATCTCCTCGCCCTGACGTATTCCTTGGCCGGTATAAGCAAAGGCCTTGCCAAAGACGCTGATCGGACAAAGTGCTGAAATCGTTAGGCTTGGCATTATTCGGGCTCGGAATAATTTTCCCTGCCGTCTGGCTCGCCCAGGGTTCGGACCTGGTTCGGCCTCGCCGCCGCACCGAGGACCATCCGGATCAGGCCCACAGCCCGGCTCGACCCCGCGAAGCAACTCGGGATTCCAAAGGGACGAAGTCCCTTTGGCCGCCGGAGGCCTCTTAACTCTCTCGCTTTTCCCCGCCGGAGGCCTCTTAACTCTTTTGCCTTCCCCGGCCATCCTGCGCCAGCCTTCCCTTCTTTCTAGTACACCCAAAACCCCTTGTCTATTCTCGCCCGTCGCGGCTAAGATGGCCGCTCTGACAACGCGAAATCATTGGAGGCTGCCATGGCCGAGTTCAAGAAGATTCTGTGCGCGGTCGACTTCTCCGACCAGAGCCCCAAGCTGGCAGACTACGCCAAGAGCCTGGCCAGGTGCACCGGAGCCAAGCTCCTGTGCGTGTACGTGGCTCCGTCGCTGTCGCAGTATGTGGGCTTTCACGTGCCGCCGAGCTCCATCGAGGCCTTTGTGGGCGAGATCGTGGCCGGGGCGGACACCAGCATGCAGACCTACCTGGACACCCATTTCAAGGGCGCCGGGGCCGAGGGCAAGGTGCTGGTGGGCTATCCCGCCGAAGAGATCCTGCATCTGGCCGAAGACGAGAACGTGGACCTGATCATCATGGGCACCCACGGCCGCACGGGCATCGACCGTATCCTGTTCGGCTCCGTGGCCGAGAAGATCGTGAAGAGCTCCAAATGCCCGGTGCTGACCATCCGCCCCGAGCCGCACTCCGAGGATGAGGACTAAATGGACTTAAAGGATACGCTTCGGCCCGAGATACTGGAATTCACCCCGTATTCCCCGGGCCTTTCCATCGACGAGATCAAGGAGCGCTACAAGCTCGCCAGCGTCATCAAGCTGGCCAGCAACGAGAACCCCCTGGGGGCCTCGCCGCTGGTGCAGCGGGTGCTTGCGCGCAAGGCAGAGGTGGTGTTCCGCTACCCGCAGTCGGGCAACCCCAGGCTGGTCCAGGCCATAGCGGACTACCACGGCGTCCCGGCTGCGTGCGTGGTGCCGGGCAACGGTTCCGACGAGATCATCGATCTTCTGTTGCGGGTGAAGGCCCGGCCGGGCATCGACAACGTGGTGGCCTTCGACCCCTGCTTCAGCATCTACCGGCTCCAGGCCAAGCTGTGCGGCGTGGAGATCAGGCAGGCCAAGCTCTCGGACGATTTCCGCTTCCCCTTCGACGACATGCTGGCCTTGTGCGACGACAACACGTCGCTGGTGTTCGTCACCAACCCGGACAATCCGTCCGGGCATGCGGTGAAGGCGGCGGAGCTGGCCATGCTGGCCAAGGCCCTGCCGCCCCGGGCGCTCCTGGTGGTGGACGAGGCCTATGTGGAGTTCGCAGAGCCGGAGGACGAGTATTCGGTCATGGGGCGCCTTGAAAGCCTGCCCAACGTGGCGGTGCTCAGGACCTTCTCCAAGCTGTACGGGCTGGCCGGTTTGCGCCTGGGCTTCGGCGTGCTGCCCCGGTGGCTGGCGGACCTGGTCATGCGGGTCCGGCTGCCGTTTAGCGTGAACCTGCTGGCCGAGGCCGCGGGCATGGCCGCCCTTGAGGACCTGCACTTCCGCGAGGCGACACTCGGGACCGTGCGCAAGGGCAGGGCCTGGCTCACGGAGGAGCTCACGCGTCTCAAGTGCGACGTGCGTCCCTCCCAGGCCAACTTCCTGCTGTTCACCCCGCCCATGGACGCCAAGGCCCTCTTCGAGGCGCTCCTGGCCAAGGGGATCATCATCCGGCCTCTGGCCAGCTACGGCCTGCCCGCGAGCCTGCGGGTGAGCATCGGCAGCGAGCCCGAGAACCGGGCGTTCATCAATGCCCTCGAAGAAGTGCTCAGGGCGCATGGCTGATCCGTTCATCGTCACCATCGACGGCCCGGCCGGGGTGGGCAAGACCACCCTGGCCCGCAAGGTGGCCCAGGCCCTGAGC
>Ga0075021_10001974_pt1 | contig 10638 bp, 6 predicted proteins | sample ColStrG_CSR_2012_FD_72749 | JGI IMG/M metagenome (GOLD analysis project Ga0075021, IMG submission 72749) | Freshwater sediment microbial communities in response to fracking from Pennsylvania, USA - Cold Stream Run_MetaG_CSR_2012 | ecosystem: Environmental > Aquatic > Freshwater > Creek >... | reverse complement strand
GGGTCGGCCGCACCACCAACTCTGCGGGCCCAGCAGGGCGAGGTCCTCACCGAGGAGGGCCGGGGCCACGTCGGCCAGTAGCCCGGCCAGGGCCGGGCTCTCGAGGATCCCCGATCCGAGCGGGTTGAGCACGGCCACCCGACCTCGACGCACGACGTCCAGGATGCCGGGCACCCCGAGCAGCGAGTCGGCCCGTAGCTCTACTGGATCGCACCACTGGTCGTCGACGCGTCGGATCACCACGTCGACCGGGTCGAGTCCGGACAGCGACCGCAGCCACACCCGATTGTTCTGGACCACCAGGTCGCGACCCTCCACCAGGGGGTAACCGAGATAGGAGGCGAGGTAGGCATGCTCGAAGTAGGTCTCGGACAGTGGACCGGGCGTGAGGATGGCCACCCGGGGTTCGTCGACTCCTTCCGGGGCGGCCCGGGCCACGCCGGCCCGGATGGCCCGGAAGAAGCCGGCCTGACGCTCGACACCGGACTCGCGGTGCAGATCGGGCAGGACCCGGGACAGCGCCGAGCGGTTGACCAGCGAGTAGCCGAGACCGGACGGGGCCTGGGCCCGGTCGGCCACAGCCCGGAAGCCACCGTCGGCCTCCCGCACGACATCGATGGCCGTGAGGAAGAGACGGTGGGCCCCGGGCTGGGGTATTCCACAACAGGGCCGCAGGAATGCCGGGTGCCCCAGGACCACCTCGGCCGGCACCAGGCCCCGGGCAATGAGGGTGCGGTCGCCGTACAGATCGGCGATGACCAGGTCGAGTAGGGCGGACCGTTGGGCCACCGCCCTCTCCAGCCGGCTCCATTCGGTGGGGTCGAGGACCAGCGGCACCGGGTCGAGCGTCCACGGACGGCGGAGGATCTGGCCATCGACAGCCGCGTTGTAGGTGGCCCCCTCGTTGCGGAGCAGTCGGGCGAGCTCGTCCCGCCGCGTCATCAGGCCTTCGGCACCGAAGGTTTCCAGGGCATCGGACACCCGGTCCCAACGGGGACGGACCGAGCCGTCGGCATCACGGAACTCGTCGCATCCCCCGGGGGGCGCGACGTATGCGCCCACCGCAGACGCAACAGCCGTCCGATCGTCCGGCGGTCCGAATGGACCCACCGGCGCCGCAGTGGTCACTAGGTGGCGGCCGCCGGCTCCCAGCCGACGAAGCTGGGCCGGAAGTAGGTCTCGTCCACCCGCTCGTGGATGTCGACCAGGGCCAGCTGTACGTCTTCGAGGAACTCTGCGAGTCCGCTGACCGTGAGACGGGCCACGGATGCCGATGCCACCACCATGGAGGCATCCTGGCACGCTTCCTGAGCGCCCTCGGAGTGGGGGAGGGCCTTGAGCTGGGCCCGCGCCTCGGTCAGACAGGCGCCTACCGCCCGCGGGAAGCGATCGTCCTGGAGCAGGAAGCGCAGGGTCGAGCCCCCCTGGGGCCGCGCCGGCATGGCCCGTCGGAACGGCTGGTAGGCGGCCAGCGATCGGAGCACCGCCATCCAGTGGACCACGTCATAGGGATCGTCGGCGCCGGGGTGGTGCAGGGAGTCGGAGCGGACGTCGAGCACCCTCGTGGTCAGGTCGGCCCGTTCGATGGATTGGCCGAGGACGAGGAAGGACATGGCCTCGTCGCGGCTCATGGTGCCGAGCAGGATGCCGTGGATGCACTGACAACCGGCGATCACCCGGCGCAGCCAGCGGACGCGCCCCTCGCGGGTGTGGGCCTCGGTGAGGTGGTCATTGCTGCCCAGCCACAGGTTGTTGCATGCTTCCCAGGCTTCGCGGGGGATGACCGGCCGCGCCGTGCGCAGGTTCTCACGAGCGGCAGTCAGCGAACCCAGGATCGACGAGTTGTTATCCTCGCCGTGAAGGAGGAATTCGACGACGTCCTCCTCGGCGGCACGGACATCGTCGGGGTCCTCTGCCGCCTGATACCGGGCGGCGAATTCGGAGTCGACGCCGGCGATGGACAGGAGGGGTTCCCACCCGACGTCTTCGCCCACCGGCAGGTCCACGTGGGCGTCGGTGTGGACCTGGACGATACGTGCCGTGCCCTCGGCCCGCTCCAGGTGACGTCCGGCCCAATAGACGGCCTCGGCCATGCGTGCGAGCAGCATGGTGCCACTCCTTTCATCCAGTCCCTGATCCGTTTCCTCCGGCTCGCCCCGCTCGACCTGGTCCGGTGGTGTGCCGTGACCCGGCCCCTGCCCCTGCCCCGGCCCGGGGCCGCTCACGACTGCTCCTCGAACGGATTGTCGTTGGCGGCGTCGACCACCCAGGTGTCCTTGCTGCCCCCGCCCTGTGACGAGTTGACGACCAGTGAACCCTGGCGCCGGGCCACCCGGGTCAGCCCGCCGCGGGTCACATAGGCCCCGTCCGGTCCCATCAACGTGAACGGTCGCAGATCGACGTGGCGGGGTGCGATGGCGTCGTCGCAAAGGGTGGGCGCCGTCGACAGTTGGATGATCGGTTGTGCCACCCAGCGGTTCGGCTCGTCCTCGACGGCCTTGGCCGCCGCGGCCAACTCCGCCGGGGTGGCCTGGCTGCCCACCAGTACGCCGTAGCCACCCGACTCGTTGGCCGGTTTGACCACCAGTTCGGGCAGGTTGGCCAGCACATGGGCCCGCGACTCGGGGTCGCTGCACCGGTAGGTCGGGACGGTCCAGAGGATGGGCTCCTCGTCGAGGTAGAACCGGATGATTTCGGGGACGTAGGAGTAGACCTTCTTGTCGTCGGCGATTCCGGCCCCGGGGGCGTTGACCAGGGCCACACGTCCCGACTTCCAGGCCCGCATCAGGCCGGGCACGCCCAGTAGGGAGTCGGCTCGGAATGCCTCGGGGTCGAGGAAGAGGTCGTCCACCCGTCGGTAGATGACGTCGACCTGTTCCAGGCCGTCGATGGTCCGGGCATAGACGCAGTCGTCATCGAGCACGACGAGGTCGCCACCTTCGACCAGCTCCACCCCGAGTTGCTGAGCCAGGAACGCGTGCTCGAAGTAGGCCGAGTTGTGGATGCCCGGGGTGAGCACGACGATGATCGGGTCGCCTGTGGACGGCGAGACCGAGGCCAGGGTGCTGGCCAGCCGACCGACGTAGGGGTCGACCGGCTCGATGCTGTAGTGCCGGAACATCTCGGGGAAGATGTGCTTGGTGACCATGCGGTTCTCGAGCAGATAGGAAACTCCTGACGGCACCCGCAGGTTGTCTTCCAGTACGTACCAGAATCCCTTGTCGTCCCGGATGAGGTCACTCCCGCAGATGTGGGCCCAGATGCCGCCCGGCGGGTCCACCCCCACGCACTCGCGGCGAAAATTGGGGGAGCCGGCCACCAGGTCGGCTGGCACCACTCCTTCACTCACGGCCCGTTGGTCGTGGTAGCAGTCGTCGATGAACAGATTGAGTGCGGACAGCCGCTGTACCAGACCGGCCTCGATCACCTGCCACTGGTCGCGCGGAATGATCCTCGGAATGATGTCGAACGGCCACGGCCGGTCGACGCCGACTCCTTCGTCGTAGACGGTGAAGGTCACGCCGATGGCCCGGATCTCGCGGTCGGCAGCCAGCTGGCGCTCGGCCAGGGCGATCGGACCGAGTTCGGCGAAGTGGGTCCACAGCTCCTCGGCCGAGGGCCGCGGCCCTCCGGACGGGCCGACGAGTTCGTCGAAGAACGGTGCCGGATCGTACGAGGGCCACTCGGCCTGCGAGGCAGCCGAATCGGCCGGCGGCGCCATTGGATCTACGGGTGCTTCCACGTACACGAGTGTCCCCCATTCGTGGGTCGCACGCATTGCCGGCATGTTTCGACTCCGTGAATGCGGGGCTCGGGTAACATTCGCCCAGCCCGTAGCCGAGTTCCGGCAGGGGAATCGACCCGAACCAGGAGACGCCGTGCCCGCTGAGACCCACGTGGAGAAGGGTCCCATGGACCGCCAGGCGATCCTCGAGCTCATCCGTGAACTCCTGGCCGACATCTTGGAGATCGAGCCGTCCACCATCAGCGAGTCGTCCTCGTTCGCCGAAGACCTGGACGCCGACTCCCTGGCCCTGATCGAACTGGTGGAGGGCCTGGAAGAGGAGCTCGGCGAGCGTTCCGTGGGATTCCGTATCGAGGACGAGGACCTGGAGGAGCTCCGCACCGTGCGCGACGCCGTCGACTACGTGCATGTCAAGCTCGAGGGGGCCTGAGGCGCCCGATGGCGCCGAGTGACGAATCCGGCGAACCGGCCACTGACGGACAGCTGGCCGAGCGCATCGGCCATCGCTTCGAAGATACCGACCTGCTTGTTCAGGCGCTCTCCCACCGGTCATGGTGCTCGGAGCACAGCGGACGCGCCTCCAATGAACGCCTCGAATTCCTCGGCGACGCCGTCCTCGGATTGGTGGTGGCCGAGCACACCTTTCGCGGATTCCCCGAGTTGTCCGACGGGATGCTTTCCAAGGTCCGGGCATCGGTGGTGAATGCCCATGTCTTGGCCGAGGTTGCCGCAGAGCTGGGCGTTTCCGATCATCTGCGACTTGGTAAAGGCGAGGATGCCTCCGGCGGGCGGGACAAGATATCCATTCTGGCCGACACCATGGAGGCCCTGATCGGCGCCGTGTACCTGGATGCCGGGCTCGATCCTGCTCGTCACCTGGTCCTCTTCCTCCTCGAGGCCCGGATAGCGGTGGCGGTGGGTGAACCGGGGGAGTCGGACCACAAAAGCCGTCTCCAGGAGTTGGCGGTGCGCCTGGGGAACGGTGTTCCCCGCTACGACCTCGAGGGGTTCGGACCCGATCATTCCCGCAGGTACCTGGCCACGGTGTACGTTGCTGGCCAGCCCCTCGGTACGGGGGAGGGGCGATCCAAGAAGGACGCCGAGCAGGCTGCCGCCCAATTGGCCTGCGAATCGTTGGAAAGCGAGAGAGGCGGGGGAAATGCCTGAGCTTCCCGAAGTAGAGACCATCCGGAGGGACCTCCAGGGCGAGGTCGTAAACCGGAAGATCAAGTCGGTCGAGGTGCGCAATGGTCGCACCGTCGGTCGGCATGCGAGTGCCAAGGCCTTCCGGGCCCAGCTCGAGGGTCGCTCGATCGCGGCCATCAACCGGATGGGTACCTACCTGCTGTTCGTCCTCGACGACGGGGCCATCTTGGTGATCCACCTGGGGGTGACCGGTCAGCTCCACAAGGTGAAGAATGTGAAGGAGGCAAAGGTCCCCCACACCCACGCGGTGATCACCTTCACCCAGGGTGGCCAATTGCGCTTCGTCGACCCGAAGACCTTCGGAGAGATGTTCGTGTCGCCTGTACCCGCCGAAGGTGGCCAGACCCTTCCCGAACTCAACCATCTGGGCTTCGATCCGCTCGAGGACATCATGAGCTGGGAGAAGTTCTGGGTCCTGCTGTCCTCGTACAAGTTGACGCTCAAGGCGCTGCTACTGAATCAGGACTTCGTGGCCGGTATCGGCACCATGTATGCCGACGAGATCCTGTTCGCCGCCGGACTGCGCTACGACCGCCAGTCCGACTCGCTCTCCTCCCAGGAGGTGCGCCGGCTCTACCGTTCGATGGTCGAGACCCTGGCCGAAGCGGTCAAGCGCCGTGGCTCCTCGACCGCCGGCGATGAGAACCGCGACCTGTTCGGTGGCGTGGGGGACTACCAGGACCAGCACCAGGCCTTCGATCGGGAGGGACTGGCCTGCCGCCGCTGCCGCTCGGTCATCGTCAAAGTGAAGTCCGGTGGCCGCTCGACGTTCTTCTGCGAACATTGCCAGGTCTGACCAGAGCCGACGTCGGTCCGCCTGACCAGGGCCTCGGGCGGAACCGCAGCGATACCGGTAGGGTGAGCGCCCGGTGTTCCTGAAGTCCCTCTCCCTCAAAGGTTTCAAGTCATTCGCCGATCCGGCCGTGCTCGAATTCGAGCCGGGCGTGACCGTCGTCGTCGGCCCGAACGGCAGCGGTAAGTCGAACGTGGTCGATGCCGTTGCCTGGGTGCTGGGCGCCCAGGGCCCCCGCACGATGCGTTCGGCCAAGATGGAGGACGTCATCTTCATGGGCACGGCCAACCGGCCGGCTCTCGGGCGGGCCGAAGTCTCGCTGACCATCGACAACAGCGCCGGAAAGCTCTCTGCCGATATGGCCGAGGTGACCATCACCCGGACGCTCTTCCGTTCGGGTGACTCCGAGTACTCGATCAACGGCGCCCCGTGTCGGCTGCTCGACATCCAAGAGCTCCTGTCCGACACCGGCGTGGGTCGCCAGCAGCACGTCATCGTCAGCCAGGGGCACCTCGACGCCATCTTGGAGGCTCGGCCCGAGGACCGGCGTTCGGTCATCGAAGAGGCGGCCGGCGTACTCAAATTCCGGCGTCGCCGCGAGCGTTCCGAGCGCAGACTGGCTAGCACCGATGAAAACCTGGAACGCCTCTTCGACCTCGTCCGCGAGGTCAAGCGCCAGATCCGACCGCTCGAACGTCAGGCCGCGGCCGCCCGCTCGTACTCCGGTCTGGCCGACGAGCTGCGGGCGGTACGCCTGTATGTGGCCGGGTCCGAAATCGACGCGCTCGACGGACGCCACGCCGAGGGAATTCGCCACCAGGAGCAGCAGCGGGCCAAGGAGACCGAACTCAGCGCGGCGTTGGACGCCCTCGACGCCGATTCGGCACGCACCTCCGACGAACTCTCCGCCGAGCGCGAGTCGGATCTGACCGCCGCCCTGGGCCGTACCGAGGGAATGGTCGAGCGGGCACGTGGGCTGTCCAGCGTGCTGAAGGAGCGCCAGCGGTCGTTGGCCCGGGCGCTCGATGCGGCCGCCGACGCCGACGTGGTGTCCACCCTCGAGGCCGAAGGAGCTCGGCTGGCCGAAGAACTGTCGGCCGCCGGGCGGGAGGCTGATGATCTGGCACCGGAGCAGGATGGTCTGCTGATCGCCGAATCCTTACTGGCCACGGAATTGGAGCAGCATCTCGCCACACGGGGTGACGGGTCGGAGTTGCGCCAGGCGGAAGAAGCCGTGACCGTGGCCCGGGGCCAGCTGGCCTCGTTGGAACACGCGCTCGAGCGCGACCGGCGCAGCCTCGATCAGCTGGTCGCCCGCCAGGCGGCCGCCGAGCGTCGGGCGTCGCTGTTGGAGGGCGAGGACCACGAACTGGCGGAACGCCTGGCCGAAACCGAGCAGAGCCGCCACCAACTCCAAGCCGCCAGGGCGGCAACCGAAGCGGCCCACCAGCAGGCGTGCCGGAGGCTCGAGGTTGCCGAAGAGGCGTTGCGCCAGGCCGAACAGGAGCACGCCCGGTCCCAAGCTCGGGCCGATGCCCTCGAGCGGTCCCTGGACGAGGCCCGGGGCGCGGCAGGAGCCGAGCTGCTCGCAGGAGTCGACGGCGTCGTCGGCACGCTGCTCGATCTGGTCGAGGTCGACAGCGGATGGGAGGAGGCTTTCGAGGCCGCTGCCGGTGCTTCGCTGACCGCGGTCGTCGTATCGGGAAGCGAGCCTGCCCGTGCGGCCCTCTCGCGGCTCCGTCAAGGAGGCGCAACCGGTGCCGTACTGGCGCTGACCGAATCAGCTTCCCGACGTGCGGATCTGTCCGGGCCGGAAGTTCCCGATGACACGGAGTCGATCCGTGGCCACGTCCGGCCTCGCGCCGGGGGACGCCACTACCCGGGTCTGGACGGGGTCCTCGACATGTTGCTCCACGGATCGTGCTGCGCCACCCGTGGCTGGTCGGAGGCCATCGACCTGGCTCTGGCCCGTCCCGACCTGGTGGTGGTAACCCGCGACGGCGACCGTTTCTCCTCCACCGGGTGGCGGGTACGGGCAGGAGGGGGTGTCGTCACGGCGGCCGTCGTCGACGAGGCACGTGCACGGGCCGAGTTGGCTCGGAACGAGTCCGGGCGTGCCGCCGACGATCGTACGGCGGCCAGGGGTGAGGTCGAATCCACGCGCGATGCGGCCGCCGAGGCCCTCCGTGCCGATGACCGCAACGAGGTGGCCCACCAGGCCGCACGGGTCGGCCACCAACGGGTGTCCGGCGACCGCGACCTGCTGGCCACCGAGTTGGAAGAGATCCGCCGCAACCGGGCCGAGCTCGACGAACGGATCGGGCGCGATGCCACCCGTGTCGGCGAATTGGTGGCCGGGATGCCAGCGCTCGAACAAGGCCGTGTGCAGGCAGTCGAACGGGTATCGAGTGCTCGGGAAGAACGGCGTCGAATCGAGAGTCTGATTGCTGAGGCGGCTTCGGCCCGCAACGAGTGGGAGGTCCGCACCGCCGGTCTGGTCGAACGGCGCAAGGTCCTCAACGAACGCCTCGCCGAAGTCGAACGGCGACTCACCGGGCACGCCGAGGAACGCCAGCAGGCGGCCGAACGCCGCACCCGACTCGAGGCCGACGCTACGGCTGTCGAGCGGTTGCTCGATGTGGTGGCCGAGGCCCAGTCCGGGCTCGATTCACTGCTGTCCGCTCTGCGTGACCGCCACCGCCGCCAGCTCGAGGCCGTGCGGGCCGGCGGAGCCCGGCTCGAGGAGCTGCGGCGCCAGCGCTCGGTCAACGAACACGAACTGGCCGCTACCCGGAGCCGGTTGCAGAAGGCCGAGCTCGACCTCGTCGAGGCCGCCATCCGCCGCGAGTCGGTGGTCGAGACGCTGCGTCGGGAGCTCGGCTGCGGGCCGGAGGACGCCCGTGGCGCCATGGCCCCGGAACTGCCCGAAGGTATCGACCCGGCTACCCGGGCCGCTCAGCTCGAAGCCGAGTTGGCCGCAATCGGTCCGGTAAACCCGCTGGCCATGGAGGAGCTTTCCGAACTCGGGGAGCGCCATCAGTTCCTCGAGTCCCAGGTGGAGGACGTGCGCAAGGCCCAGCGGGAGCTCCGCCAGGTCATCCGCACCCTCGACGAGGAGATCATGCATGTGTTCGATTCGGCCTTCGCCGACGTCAACGAACACTTCTCCACCCTGATCACGTCGTTGTTCCCGGGTGGCACCGGGCGCCTGTCCCTGACCGATCCGGAAAACCTGCTCGATACCGGAGTCGAGGTCGAGGTGCGGCCGGCCGGGCGTAATGTGCGCCGACTGTCGCTCCTGTCGGGAGGTGAGCGTTCATTGGTGGCGATGGCCTACCTGTTCGCCGTGTTCCGCAGCCGACCCTCACCCTTCTACCTGATGGACGAGGTCGAGGCCGCTCTCGACGATGTGAACCTGATGCGGTTCCTCGCCCTGGTCAACGAGTTCCGAGATGAGGCACAGCTCATCATCGTCAGTCATCAGAAGCGCACCATGGAGGCTGCCGACGCGTTGTACGGCGTGACCATGGCGCCTGGCGGGTCGTCAAAGGTCGTCAGCCAGAAGGTGCCCCGTGACCGCACCGCCGTCGATACCCTCGAGGCCCGTCCGACCACCAAGGTCGACGTGGCGGCCAGCGCACCGGTCGGTGTCCCCGAACTGGCCGAGGGCGTCGGCCAGTTCGGGCCGTCGACAGAGGCCGGCAGCGATGCGGCAACGGACGAGGTGACCGTGCCGGTGGCCGGGGGGGCCGACGAGGCGTCACTGGCCCACCTGGTCGACGAACCGGAGCACGGCGAGGGTCCGATCATTGCGGTACCTCCACGTCGGATCGACGTCGGTGGTCCGGCCGCAGGTCGTGGCGACCTCGACACGACGCCCGCGACCGACCGGTGATCGAGGCCGCTTTCCTGACCGCGGCGTCTGACGTCGTCCTGGCGGTAGCCGTGGCAATTCCGTTGGCACTGGCCGGCGGGGGCGTGGCCATCGCCACCCGCCGAAGGGGCAGCGCCGGGAAGAGCACCACGGCGGAGCCGATCGGGTCCGGGGCCGGCACCGCCGTTGTGGAACCGATGGCGGTGTCGCCCATCGCCCCCGTGGACACCACCCCGGCCGTCGAGCCGACGTCAGAGGTGGAGCCGGAGGCCGCTTCCTACCAGGGGCGCCTGGGCAAGGCCCGCGGCCTGCTATCGGGCTACATAGGCGCGGTCCGGGCCCGGGGCAAGATCGACGCCACCACCTGGGACGACCTCGAAGAGGCCTTGATCCGGGCCGACGTTGGGGTCGGAGCCACCGACGCAGTGCTCGACGACCTACGGGGCAGGGTGACGTCCGGCGAGATCGGCGGCCCGGACGCCCTGGTCGACGCGTTGAAGGCCGACCTCGTCGCCATGCTCACGACCGACAACTCCGGTTTGGCCGAGATTGCGTCCGTAACGGCCGACGGGACCGAATACGTGCCCTCCGATGGGGAGGTTGCCCGCACGGTCGATGTCTGGCTGTTCGTGGGCGTCAACGGCGTGGGCAAGACGACCACCCTGGGCAAGGTGGCCACTCGTCTCTCCCGGACCGGCACACCTGTGCTGTTGGCAGCCGGGGACACGTTCCGGGCCGCGGCGGCCGAGCAACTCGGGCTGTGGGCCGAACGGGCCGGCGCCGACATCGTCCGGGGTGCCGAGGGGGGAGACCCCAGTTCCGTTGTCTTCGACGCCGTCCAGCGGGCCGCATCCAGAGGACTCCCGCTGGTACTCGCCGATACGGCCGGCCGACTCCACAACAAAGTCAACCTGATCGAGGAACTGAAGAAGATCCGCCGGGTTTCGGACCGGCCGCCAGGCCGTGTGACCGAGGTGCTGCTGGTCCTCGATGCCACCACGGGCCAGAACGGCCTGGCCC
>Ga0075021_10001973_pt1 | contig 10638 bp, 11 predicted proteins | sample ColStrG_CSR_2012_FD_72749 | JGI IMG/M metagenome (GOLD analysis project Ga0075021, IMG submission 72749) | Freshwater sediment microbial communities in response to fracking from Pennsylvania, USA - Cold Stream Run_MetaG_CSR_2012 | ecosystem: Environmental > Aquatic > Freshwater > Creek >... | reverse complement strand
GAACAGCAGAGAAGAATCGCCTTCAATATGAACCTGAGTATGGTAACCGGCTTTGGCGATCGCGGCATTACGCAAGCGTAGGGCTTCAAGCAACTCAGGCACGCGCTGCGCCGCTTCACTCAAGAATGGCGCGCCGGCTTCGCGAATCGGCGCGGCCAGCGGATCGAGAAACAGCAAGCCCATGCCTTTGAGCGTCTGCTCCAGAAGTTTGCGGAAGGCCGAGCCGAGGGTGGCGCCCGGCTGATACGCGGCCGCGACTTGCTTCATGACTTCATCGGCAAACGGCAAATCGCCGAGCGCGGCGCGCAGTTCCGCGAGCGGGATTTCGTTTAGGATGACGTCACCCACCGGGCCGCCATTCACCACGCTATTGGCGATGCCGATTTTGGCGCTGACGGCATCCTGATTGAAGACCCACGCGTGATCGACTTCAGCGAGATCGTGATCTTCCGTGGCGAGCCAGAAAACGGGAACGGCGGAAATGCCCTGCTCATTCAAGTGCGCCGCGAGTTTGACGGCGGTGAGCGCTTTGAAAATGGTGTACGCGGGCCCGAGCAAGAAGCCGACTTGCTGGCCGGTGACCACCACCACCGTATCGGGCTGGGCCAATCTGTCCAGAGCGGCTGAATTGTCGTTTTGCGCAGCCAAGGCGGCGACGATTTGCGCGCGGCGGGCGGCCGGAAACTGTATTTTCGCGGCAGTGGCAGCGACGGCGGCGGCATCCCAAGAACTATGGGGAAAGAATGAGCTTAGCTTGTCGAATTGGTAAAGATAATCGGCGAATAGCGCGCTCGTTCCGGGAATTTGGTCTTGGCGAACACACGAAGGCTCCATAGCTTGCTGCGCCTTTACAAGATGACGTTGGCCTACCGAAAGTTACCACAAAAAGTGCCGGGCGATTGGAGACAATGAGATGGTGAGCATGGACGAGCAGGAATTCAAGAGAGAATCGGACGCGGCGCTGGAATCGCTGTACCGCAAGCTTTCGGCGGCGACAGACCGTTACGATTTCGAACCGGATTTCAACGCCGGGGCGCTGACGATCGAGTTTGAAGAGCCGAAAGCGCGTTTTGTGGTGAGCCCGAATTCACCGGTTCGTCAAATTTGGGTTTCGGCACACTCCCGGAGCTTCAAGTTGGAGTGGGTTCCGGGGCAGAACGCGTTCGTGCTGCCCGATACGGGGCAGACGCTGGAGAAAATGATTGGCGGGGCGATTTCGCAGCATTTGGGCGAAGACGTCACCTTGTAAAAGACTGTGCCAGGCGTCTACATTTCTTATCCGTTTTGCAGCCAGAAGTGCAGTTTTTGCAACTTCGCTTCGGATGTGAGCGCGCCGCCAACCATTGCCGATTACGAGCGGGCGCTTCTGGCGGAGATTCGCGCGCACAAGTGGGCCTGGAAGCCTGAGACGCTTTACTTTGGCGGCGGCACGCCGAGTTTGATGGCGGCGGATTTCCTGCGGGAAATCATGTCGGCCATTCCAGGCGAGGCACTCACGGAGACTACGTTGGAATGTGCGCCCGGAACGGTGACGCGCGAAGCGGTGAATCTCTGGCGAGAGCGTGGCATCGACCGGGTGAGCCTTGGAGCGCAGTCTTTCGTGACGAAAGAATTGCGGCAAACCGGGCGGCGGCATGATCGCGAGATGGTCGAGCGCGAAGTGGGATTGCTGCGCGGCGGTGGCATCGCGAACATCAATATCGACTTGATTGCCGGGCTTCCCGAGCAGACTTTGGAATCGCTGGGCGAATCGCTCAAGTGGGTGGAACGGCTGGCGGCGCCGCATGTCTCGCTGTATATTTTTGAAATCGACGAAGACAGCAGGCTGGGCAATGAAGTTCTGTTGGGCGGCAAGCGTTATGGCGCGCCGCGCGTGCCGAATGACGATTTGACGGCGCAACTGTACGAAAAGGCATCGGCTGAGTTGCGGCGGCTGGGCTATCACCATTACGAAATCTCAAACTACGCGCAACCGGGCTTCGAATCGCGGCACAATTTGAAGTATTGGCTGCTGGAGCCCTATATCGGTTTCGGGCTGGATGCGCATTCGTTCGATGGGCAAAGCCGCTGGGGCAATGCGGACTCGCTGGATGGATATCTCAGGGGAGAGAAGTCCGCATCGGCGGCGAGCGATGCGCTGGAAGAGCGCTTTTTTGTGGGGCTGCGGCTGCTGGATGGCATCGAGCCGGTCCACGAGGAGTGGGTGCGCTTTGCTGAGCCCATCGGCAAGTGGGAACGCGCCGGCATGCTGGAGCGCGCCGGATCGCGCTTGCGCCTCACGCCACAGGCCGTGTTGGTTTCAAACGAAATATTCCAGGAGTTTTTGCGTGGCTGAGCGGCGCTGGATCGACTTGCGTAGCGACACGGTGACTCAACCGAGCGCAAAAATGCGCGCGGCCATGGCGCAGGCGGAGGTGGGCGACGATGTTTACGGCGAAGATCCGACGCTGAACCGCCTGGAAGAGCGCGCGGCCGAAGTGTTTCAAAAACCGGCGGCGCTATTCGTGCCGACCGGTACGATGGGCAACGTCATCGGCATCAAGTTGCACACTAATCATGGCGAAGAAGTGATTTGCGACGCGCGCGCGCACATTTTGGATTGGGAGCTTTCCATGATGGCGTGGTTCGCGGGCTGTCTGGCCAGGCCGGTTCCCACGGCCGACGGGATTCTGACCTGGAAGCAAATTGCCACCGCGCTGCGGCCCAAAGGGCCGCACAACGCGCCAACGACGCTGATTGCCTTGGAGAACACCCACAACATGTCAGGAGGCATGGTGTACCCGCAGGAGACGATTGACGAGATTTGCGCGGAGGCGCATGCGCGCGGCCTGAAAGTGCATATGGATGGCGCGCGCGTTTTCAACGCGGCGGAGGAAGGCCAGACTACCGTTGCGCGAATTGCGCGCGATGTGGATTCGGTGATGTTTTGCCTTTCGAAGGGATTGGGAGCGCCGGTGGGAAGCCTGCTGGTTGGCACGCGCGAGGCGATAGACCAAGGGCGCCTTTATCGCAAGCGCCTGGGCGGAGGAATGCGGCAAGCGGGCGTGCTGGCGGCGGCGGGTTTGCTGGCACTCGAAGAATCGCCGGCGGCGCTGGCGGCGGATCATGCGAACGCGCGCTATCTGGCGGAGCGTTTGAGCGCGCTGCCAGCCATCGAGATCGACCCGCAGCGGGTGTGCACGAATATCGTGATTTTCGATATTTCAGCGCTGGGCGCGACCACCGCCGAGTTCAGCCGAGGCTTGAAGGAAAAAGGAGTCTTAGCCAACGGCATCAATGCGACGCATATGCGAATGGTGACGCACCTGGATGTATCGCGCAAGGATTGTGAAACAGCGGCCGATACGGTCCGCGAAATGACGGCTTCGCCCGATGGTACTCGTAAGTCTGGTACCTCGGTTCTACGCTGAAGCGGCTATTCCCTGAGCCGATATAGCATTTCAACTCACATTCAACTAAACTCTGAGGAGCAGGAGATCTTAAATGGTGTTTTGTCCAAATTGTGGAACCCAATCAACCGGCGCGTTTTGCCCCAACTGTGGAGCGGCTGTAGCCGCGGCCGGAGCTGCGCCGCCACCGCCCGGCGGACAACCGCAATATCAACAGGCGCAACCCTTAAGCGCGCCCGGCATGGGCGACAACGTAGCCGGAGCGCTTTGTTACCTCTTGGGGTTCATCACCGGGATCGTGTTTCTGGTGCTCGCGCCCTACAATCAGAGCAAGTTCGTGCGCTTCCACGCCTTTCAATCGATTTTTCTGAACATCGGGTGGTGCCTTCTGTGGATCGTGATCGCCATCATCAGCCATGGGTTTCTTTTCTTCCTGTATCCGCTGATCGGCTTGGCTGGAATGGTTCTGTGGCTGTATATGATGTATTCGGCGTTCAATAACAAGAAAATCAAAATTCCGGTTGTGGGCGATATGGCGGAAAAACAGGCTTAACGCGATGGCGGACGCTCGCGTCTCATACTGAGACTGTGAGATACCTGTGGCTGATTGCGTTCGTGGCCGGCCAGGCAAGCGCCCAGGCAGTGGATGTTTCGCCGCGCATCGGATTGATTGAGGTTTTCGGCGCGCACAAAGTTCCGGCGCAGAAGATCCGCACGGCCTTGGCGGCGAAACCCGGCGAACCACTGCCGCCCGCTGAAGCGGCGGAAGACAGGATCAACAAGCTATCGGGCGTGCTGGCATCGCGGCTGGAGGCGGTGTGCTGCGTCGGCGGCGGAAAGATGATTCTGTACGTGGGCGTGGAGGAACGCGAAGCTCCGCACGTGGAGCTTCATCCCGCGCCCACGGGTGACATAAAGCTGCCCGCCGAACTCTACGACAACTACCTGAGCTTGCTGGAATCGGTGGAAGCCAGCATACGCGGCAGGAATGCCGATGAGGATCTGACGAATGGTTACTCATTGATGGCGGACCCGTACGCGCGCGAGGCGCAGCGGAACTTCATTCCGGCGGTGGAAAAAAATCTGCCGCTGCTGGATCAAGTGGCGCGGCAATCCTCCGATCCCGAGCAGCGCGCGGCGGCGGCTTATCTTTTGCAGTATGGGCCGCGCGGACCGCGCATGTCGAAGACTATCACCGATGCGCTGCAATATGCGGTGCGCGACCAGGAAGACATTGTGCGAAGGAATGCCATGCGGGCGCTGCGCGCCGTGTACGTGGGTGCGAAGTTGCATCCCGACCAGGAAATAGCGGTCGAGCCAACGTGGTTTGTGGAAATGCTGAATTCGGTTGTGTGGTCCGACCGGCGTAGCGCGGCGCAAGAGCTGGTGAGCATTACCGAGGACCGCAAGCCGGAGACGCTGGAACTGATTCGCGAACGGGCGTTGCCGGCGATTGTGGAAATGGCGCGCTGGCAGAATCTGGATCACGCGCTGCCGGCTTTTATTCTCGCCGGACGAGTGGCGGGGTTCGAGGAGCAGGAAATTAAGGATGCCTGGGTGAAGGAAGACCGCGAATCGATTTTGAGCGAAGTGACGGGGAAGAAGGGGAGACGGAAGGGAAAGTAGCAGGCGGATAGCCTGAGGAACAGCTTCGATGAAGGCCGCAACCACGCCATCGGCCGTCGGCTGCAGTTCCAGGCGCCGCTGCTTGGCTTCCAGCCGCAAAACAGCGTCGAGCCAAGCCATGTAGATCTTCGTGCGAATGCGGTGGCCGGCAACGGCGGCCTGCGCGAACAATTTCTGTGTGAACGACGCGGCGCGCATTGTGACGCCTTTCTTGCTCATGCTGTTTTCCGTCGTGGCATTGCCAGACAGATCTATTGGAGCAGTTCCCCCGCAGGCAAGAGAATGAGATCCAGATCAAGTGCCGCTGCCAACGCACGATCCAATTCTTGGAGTTTTGCTCTCTTCAGGTGGCCGACAAAGCGGGTCAGCATGACCCTCGGCAGACTCGCTAATTCGTCGCAAAGGACACTGCTCGGACGCTTCAAACCCTCGTCTACTCCAACCGTGACCTGGGTCCGCAAGCTGTCGTATCGGGAGTACACGGGAGTACAAGCTACCGTAGAAAATTTTGAATCGATCAGAACTTGGCGGCTGACCACCACAAACACTCGCTGTTTGCGCGAATCTTGTGTTCCACTTCGAGTAACCAGGAATAAGTCGCCACGCTGCACTTATTTGGGCAGCCCTTGGAACTCGAGAACCTCTGATTGCCGGTTGAGTTCGTCGGCTACGCGGTTGAGAATAGCGGCATCCTGGGCGTCAAGGTCGGATTTGACCCGCTTGCTGAGGTACGACAGAGCGGCGCGCTCCGGAAAAGCAGACCGGTTGCCTTCGAGGCGATCAATCTCCTTGAGCAGTGCATGGGGCAGGGTGACGGATGTCTTGACTCGCATACCACGACTATACTCCTGGCCCTGCGATGGTCGACGAATTGACTTTACCGTCGGGAGAGAAGACCGCTTGATCGTCAAAGGGGGGCATCCGTAAGCCGCTCCAGGCCGGAGCCGTCGAGGTGGGGTGCGGTAGATGTCGGCAGGTCCATTTCGCTCCGATGTAAAGATGACCCACTCTCCGCCGACGGAGAAGCCGCGACGGTGACGAACAATTTCGCATCTATCTCATCAGGCGCGACGGAACGGACCTGCATAGGCTGACTGACTCGCCGGGCGATGCTCATTGCACTTGGTCGCCCGATGGCAAATCCCTGGTCTTTACCAGCGCGCGCATGGGATTCAAAGACGAGCGCGCATTGTCGACGACGCCACAGCCCTACGGCGAGCTTTTTAACGTCAGAGCCGATGGCGCCGTTCTCCGCGCCGGCCGGAAAGTAACTAAATTAGTTTTGCTGATTACTTCCGTCAAGCCACTGGCGAAGTAATTCGCCGGGGTCGCCCTTGAGATCCACGGTCTGGGTTTTGGTTGCGCCGTCAACTTCAATGAAGGCTGCGACCACGCCATCGGCCGTTGGTCGCAGTTCCAGGCGCCGCTGCTTGGCTTCCAGCCGCAAAACGTCGTCAAACCACGCCATGTAAATCTTCGTGCGAATGCGGTGGCCGGCAACGGCGGCCTGCTCGAACAATTTCTGTGTGAATGCGCCAGTTCTTAACTGTTCGGCCCACGGGCCAACGGCCAACGCACGCTTCCGCTGCTCTTGCCGGTGCAGGCGTTCGCGTGGATCGCGCTGCTCGCGCTCTTCCAGATTCTTCAACGAACTTTCCAAATTATCGAGAAAACTCATCTTGCTCAATTATCCGCCAATGGGACAATGTTCGCCATGGATGCGACCCTTGAAGCCTATGCCGTGAAAGATGCCGCGCGGATTGTGACGCCGGCTCTGTTGATTTATCCGGAGATCGTGGATCAAAACATACGCATCACTTTGGGGATGGTGGGGAACGACCCGCAACGCTGGCGGCCGCACATCAAGACGGCCAAGCTGGGCGCAATCATCCGCCGCATGCTGGACGCGGGTATTCACAATTTCAAATGCGCCACCACGCTGGAATTGCTGATCGCTTGCCAGGCCGGCGCTGAAGATGTTCTGGTGGCGTTTGCCATGACGGGCGCGAATGCGCGCCGCGTGCTGGATCTGTCCCGCCAATTCCCGAAAACGCGCGTGTCCGTTCTGGTGGAGGCAGCGGAGCAACTCGCGGTTTGGCGCGATACCGGCATCGGCATTTTCGTGGATGTGAACCCGGGAATGAACCGCACGGGAGTCGGCAATAACCGGGTGGACGAGATCGTCAAACTCTGCCGCGACAGCGGCGCGGCCCTGCGCGGCCTGCATTGGTATGACGGGCATCTTTCGAGCGGCGAGCCTGCTGAACGTTCCGCGCAGGCGCACAAAGGGTATGACCGATTAGTCGAGATCGTGCGGGCCGTGGAAGCAGCCGGCTGCCGCGTGGGAGAGGTGATAACGTCGGGCACACCGGTTGCGCCGTACGGTTATTCTTATCCGGGATTCCGCAATGCCGGCTTCATTCACCGCATTTCACCCGGCACAGTGGTCTACAACGACATGACGAGCCTGCGGCAACTCGCCGGGTTTGGCTATGAACCCGCGGCCGTCATATTAGCGACGGTCATCAGCCATCCGCTGCCCGAAAAGATTACCTGCGATGCGGGCCACAAAAGTGTATCGGCGGATGCCGGAGTACCCACGTGCGCGGTGATCGGGCACCAGGAACTCACGCCGTTGAAACCGAGTGAAGAACATCTGCCCATAGAAGCGCCCGAGGGTGTAGCGTTGCCTGCCATTGGAGAGAACTTGTATCTTATTCCCCGCCACGTATGCCCTTCAGTAAATAATTTCGACGAGGCGTTAATGATTGTGGATGGCCGAGTGATTGGCGTGGAACGGGTGAGCGCGCGCGGGCATGAGAGCCCGCTGCTGGTTGCTTGAACTAGTGACGGCTGGCCGGCGGAATCACGCCGTTCATCCGCGCATAAACCACCGCCTGCCCGTAGTGATCGAAACTATGCCAAGCAAAAATCGTGGCGAGCGAAGCGCGCGTGGCATTGCCCTCTCCGAACGGCGACTTTACTTCGCCCAAATAGTTTTTGTCGGTGATGGTATCGATGGCCTTGTGGCTATAGGCGAATGAGTCCTTCAGGTATTTGACGATTGCGTCTTTGCTGTCGAGCGAATCGGCGCCGTTTTCGTTCTTGCCCATCTCCACCGGACTCTTCTCACCCAAAATGGCCGCGGCCACTTCATAGTTGACGGAAGCAATGTGGCGCATCTGCAGCGCAAAAGTGCGGACGCCGGTGAACTCACCCGTCGTCGGTGCGAAATTGTATTTATCGGCCGGCATCGCTTCGGCAAGCGAGACAATTTCTCCTTCGGCGGACTTAAGGTCGCCGTCGTAGGATTTGGCGATGGTGGCCTTGGGCTTTTCGGCGGTGAAGGCGAGCGCCGCGCCTAATAACAGGAAAGTTAAGGTTCGTTTCAAAAGTGTTCTCCCAGCACTCCACTATATGGCAGCGCGTTTGGCGAAATCGCCCGCGAGGAAACGCTCGCGCTCAACGGGCTTGAATCGCTCAATGGCGTATCGCAACGTCGTACGCGGCAGTGCGTCGTAATTTGCCATCAAGAACTCGGTGAGTTGTTGGGGCGAATGCTTGCCTGCTTCGCGTAGCGCCCAGCCCACGGCCTTGTGAATCAGTTCCTGTTCGTCGCCTAATAGCATTTGGGCGATGGCGAAAGTGTCCGCAGTGTCGCCGGCGCGAATGAACGCGAAAGTGGCGACGATGGCGATGCGCCGCTCCCAGAGATTGCGCGACTTGGCGAGCTTGCGCAAAATGGCGCGCGGACGCTTGAGAAGATATTCGCCAACGATGTAGGGCGCGGAGGTATCGACCAAATCCCAGTTGTTGATGCCCGCGGTGTTGGCCAGATAGAAGCGATAGACGGAAGATTGTCCGGCGAGAGTCGCGGCTTCAAACTGGGCTACCAGTATTTCAAGCGCCGCATGGCGGTGTTCGTGAATTTTGGAGACGAGCAGCTTTTTGAGAGCTTCCAAGGGGAGGTCGCGGTGGCGGTGGGCGATCTTGCGGAGAACCGGCACCGTGATGCCGATGAAGACATCGCCCTCGCCATACTGTCCTTTGCCTGTTTTGAAGAACCAGGCGGAGGATTTGGCGCGGGAAGGGTTGGCGGCTGCGTCCAGTTCGGCAAGCAATTTACGCAAGACCGATGGTATCTCACGGCCTGCGTTTACGATGGTTAGGTAACTCCCGATGGCAAAGCCGAATCTTCTCGTTCTCTCCCCGCCCGACCACTATTCGTTGCGGAACCTCGATGCAATCAAAGACGCCGCCCACATTTCCGTCAACAACGACGAAAAACAATCACTCGAGTTAGCTCGCATGGCCGACGTCATTCTGTTCTCGGGCTTCACTGGCAAGACAGTCAACTTCCCCGACGTGTTTGCCAACGCCGCTCAGTTAAAGTGGATTCATTCCATGTCGGCGGGCGTCGAGAAACTGCTGTTCCCGGCGCTAGTGGAAAGCGCGGTTCCGCTGACCAACGCGCGCGGCGTCTACAAACGTTCGCTCGCGGAATTCGCGTTGCTCGGCATGCTCTATTTCACCAAGCGCGTGCGGCGGCTGGTGGATAGTCAACGCGCCAACCATTGGAACAACTTCAGCACCGAGTTCATCAACCACAAAGTGATGGGCATCGTGGGCTATGGCGAAATTGGCCGCGAGTGCGCGCGCTTGGCAAAACCACTGGGCGTGAAGATTTACGCCACGCGCCGCAACCCCGGCCGTTCCGCAAACGACCCGCTCCTCGACCGGATTTTCCCCGCCGACAAAATGCTTGAGATGCTCAGCGAGATCGACGTACTGCTGGCTGCCGCACCGTTGACGCCGGAAACGCACCATCTAGTCAGTGACCCGGCGTTCAACGCGCTGAAGCCTTCGGCAATCGTGATGAACGTGGGCCGCGGCCCGGTCATCGACGAGGCGGCGTTGATTCGCGCTTTGCAGAGCAAACGAATCGCCGGCGCCGCACTGGACGTTTTCGAAACGGAGCCGCTGCCCGCCGATAGTCCGCTGTGGGGAATGGAGAACGTGCTCATCTCGCCGCACTGCACCGACAGGACGGTGAACCCGGATTGGCTCGACTTGAGCGTGCAGTATTTTGTCGAGAATTTTTGGCGCTTCGTCAAAGGCCAGCCGCTGGAAAACGTCGTGGACAAGAAGGCCGGCTATTAGTGACGATCGCGCTGGACGATATCAAAGCGGCGGCGATCCGTATTCAGGCGCTGGCCCGGAACACACCCGTTATGCATTCGCGCCTCTTTGACGAAGCCGCCGGCATTGAATGCCACTTCAAGTGCGAGAACTTGCAACGCGGCGGCGCATTTAAGATTCGCGGCGCACTGAATTTCTTGATGGCTCTTTCGCCGGAAGAGCGCAAGCGCGGTGTCGTGGCGTTTTCGTCCGGCAATCATGCGCAAGCTGTCGCCATAGCGGCGGCGCACTTGAATGTGCAAGCCACCATCGTGATGCCGACCGATACGCCCAGCGCCAAGATGGAATCGACCAAGGCGTACCGCCCCAAGATCGTTTTGTTCGACCGCATGCGCGAGAATCGTGAGGAGATCGCGCGCAAGATCGCGGCCGAGACCGGAGCAATAGTCCTGCCTTCCTACGACCATCCGTGGGTGATCGCTGG
>Ga0075021_10001972_pt1 | contig 10641 bp, 8 predicted proteins | sample ColStrG_CSR_2012_FD_72749 | JGI IMG/M metagenome (GOLD analysis project Ga0075021, IMG submission 72749) | Freshwater sediment microbial communities in response to fracking from Pennsylvania, USA - Cold Stream Run_MetaG_CSR_2012 | ecosystem: Environmental > Aquatic > Freshwater > Creek >... | reverse complement strand
CGCGGCGGCCCCCGCCACCGCGCGCAGCACGAAGCCCGCGGCCACCGTGAGCACGTCGAGGATCACCATGTGCTTGAGCCAGACCGAGTAGGCGGTGAGCAGCGCCGCGTAGGCGGTGCCCACCACGCCGAAGGGCACCGAGAGGGAGTAGGCGGCGATCAGGCTGCCCACCAGGAGGAGGACGCCCAGCCCCGCCGCCGCGGGCACCGAGAGCGCGCCGCGCGCGATCGGGCGATAGCGCTTGGTGGGGTGCAGGCGGTCCTTCTCGACGTCGGCCAGGTCGTTGAAGACGTAGATCGCGCCGGAGAGCGCGCAGAAGATCAGGAAGGCGGCCAGCGCGGGCCAGATCAGCGGAGTGAACAGGCTCTGCGAGAAGATCAGGCCCGCGAAGACGAAGAGGTTCTTGACCCACTGCCGGGGCCGCAGCGCGGCGAGGGCGGCGACGAGGGTGCTCACGACCGCTCGGCGGGACCGGTCAGAGACGGACCACGTGCGGGAGCTCGCCGAGCGCGCCGGTGGCGTTGCGGGTATCCACCACGAGCCGCGCCTCGGAGACCAGGCGCTTCGGTTCGAACTCCGCGTGGGCGGTCAGCAACAGGACCAGGTCGTAGGCGCCGAGGTCCGCCTTCTCCCACTCCACCGCCTCGAGCCGGTGGCCCCCCACCGTGACCTGCGGCACCCGTGGGTCCGCGTACTCGACGCGAGCGCCCAGCGCCTGGAGCGACTCGATGATCTCGAGCGCGGGCGAGTCGCGGATGTCGCCGACCCCCGCCTTGTAGGCGACGCCGAGGGCGAGGATCCGCGAGCCCTTCACCGCGCGACTCTGCTCGTTGAGCGCGTCGCGCACCAGGTCGACCACGTAGCGCGGCATGCCGCCGTTGATCTCGTCCGCGAAGGCGATGAACTTGGCCTCGTAGCCGGCCAGCCGGCTGCGCCAGGAGAGGTAGTGGGGATCGCTCGGCAGGCAGTGGCCGCCGATGCCCGGCCCCGGCTGGAACGCCATGTAGCCGAAGGGCTTGGTCGCGGCGGCTCCGATCACCTCCCACACCGGCATGCCGAGCCGCCGGCACATGATGGCCAGCTCGTTGACCAGCGCGATGTTCACGCTGCGGAAGGTGTTCTCGAAGAGCTTGACCATCTCCGCGACCTGCGTCGTCGACACCGGGACGACCCGGTCGATGATCTGCCGGTAGAGGGTCTCGGCGAGGTGACGGCACGCCGGGGTGACCCCGCCCACCACCTTGGGAATGCGCGCGAGCCCCCAGGTGCGGTTGCCCGGATCGATGCGCTCGGGTGAGAAGGCGAGGAAGAAGTCCTCCCCCACCCGCAGGCCGCCGCGGCTGAAGCGCGGCAGGAGCACCTCGTCGGTGGTGCCGGGATACGTGGTGGACTCCAGCACCACGAGGCGGCCCGGCCGCAGCACCCCGGCCACCCCCTCGGCGGCGGCCACGATGAAGGAGATGTCGGGCTCCTTCGACTTGCCGAGCGGGGTGGGCACGCAGATGACGATCGCGTCGGCCTCGCCGAGGGCCTCGGGCGTCGAGCGGACCACGAGGCGGCCGCTCTCCACCAGCGGGCGCAGCTCGTCGGTCGGCACGTCCTCGACCGGGCTGATCCCGCGCGCCAGCCGCGCGCTGCGGGCCGGATCGGCGTCGACGCCGATCACCGCGAAGCCGGCCCGCGCGAAGGCCGCCGCGAGTGGAAGGCCCACGTAGCCGAGACCCACCACCCCCACCGTCGCGGCGTGCGTCCTCAGGCGCTCCTCGAGCCGGGACCCGAGCGCGCCGAGCGGCGTCACGTCACATCACCTCGGCAACGGACCGCCTCACCGCCTCCACCACCTCGGCCACCTCGAGGTCGGTCAGCTCCGGGAAGCAGGGCAGGCAGAGCACCTCCGACGCGGCCTGGGTGGCCGCCGGGAACTCGCGATCCGCGTTCGGCCGCGAGAAGACGGGCTGAGCCGGGATCGTGCTCGGGTAGTGGATCGAGGTCCCGATGCCGCGCGCGGCCAGGGCCGCCGCGAGGGCCTCCCGCTTGGCGGACCGCACCGTGTACTGGTGGTAGATGTGGTGCGCGGGCGGCTGCTCGACCGGCAGCCCGAGGGGCAGGCCGGCCAGCGCGGCCGAGTAGTGGGCCGCGATGGCGCGGCGGCGCTCGTTCCACTGTGGGAGCCGCTCGAGCTTGACCCGCAGGAGCGCGGCCTGCATCTCGTCGAGTCGGCTGCACCCGCCGAGCTCGACGTGGGTGTAGCGGCGGGGCGCGCCGTGATCGCGGAGCAGCCGCACCCGCTCGGCCACGTCGTCGCGCGTGGTCAGCACCATGCCGCCGTCGCCGCAGCCACCCAGGTTCTTGGTGGGATAGAAGGACAGGATCGACACGTCGCCCCACGCGGCCACCGGCCGGCCGCGGTAGGCCGCGCCCACCGCCTGCGCGGCGTCGGCCACCACCGCCAGGCCGTGGGCCCGCGCGAGGTCGCAGATCGCGTCCATCGCGGCGGGCTGACCGTAGAGGTGCACCGGGACGATGGCCCGCGTGCGCGGGGTGATCGCCCGCTCCACCTGCGCCGGGTCGAGGTTGTAGGTGGCGGGATCGACGTCCACGAAGACCGGGGTCGCTCCCGCCATGACCACCGTGGTGCCGGAGGCCACGAAGGAAAACGCGGAGGTGATGACCTCGTCGCCCGGCACGACGCCCACCGCCTTCAGCGCCAGCAGCAGCGCGTCGGTGCCGGAGCCCGTCCCCACCCCGAGGCGCGCGCCGCACAGGGCGGCCAGCTCGCGCTCGAGGGCCTGGCCCTCGGGCCCGAGGACGAAGCGGCAGGAGTCCAGCACGCGGGCCGCCGCGGCCATCAACTCGGCGCGGAGGGCCTCGTGCTGGCGCTTGAGGTCGATCTGGGGGATCGACATCAGAAGCCGCCCGCCCGGGCCGACGAGCCCACCTGGCCCACGCCCAGGAGATTCACCATGACCCGGAACTCGCTCTCGTTGTTGTGCCGGTTGACGTACTCGGCCGTCACCGCCCAGCAGCTGAAGCGCCAATCGATGCCGATCCGATTCTCGATTGCCCGCCCTTTCAGGACGTCCCAGGACGTGGCCCCACGGACGTCGAAGTTGTTCAGCACCTTGACCACGGTCTCCGCCCGCAGGTACCGGCTGTTGGCCTGCTCGTTGAAGCGCGGGCCGACCGCAACGGACACGCGCGGATAGGTGAGGTGAATGTCCGCGTTCGCCTCGCGCAGCCCCAGGTCGTACACATTGTACCGGGCGTCGGCGTGGAAGCCGATCCTTTGGTTGGGCTGGATCGTCAGATCGCCGTAGAGGTCTTTGAAGGGCTGGGCGAGCGGGTCCATCTTGTAGGTCTGGCTGAGGGTGAAGCGGACCATCTCCCAGCGGATCGGGACCTGGTCGGGACCGGCCACCGTCTTGGCGTTGAGGATGTTGGTGAGGTAGTAGGTCACCTCGTTGGCCTTGCCCAGCCGGTCGATCCCGGTCCGCCGCTCGTAACCGGGGTCGATCCCGGTGCTGGTGCTGACCCCCGGGTCGTAGTTGGGATACGCCTTCTGGTCGATCCCCCGGATCTCGATGACCCGCACCCGCGGCTCGATGACGTGCTGGTACGCGGCCACGCTCCCGCTCCCATCGGTGGTGTAGACGCGCGAGGCCCGGCTCTCGACGTCGGCGCCCCACTCGACCTGGCGCCGGACGCGCGAGTCCTCGATGGAATCCTCGACCAGCTGGCCGCTCGCGAGCGAGATGTGCTGCCCGACCACCCGCTGGTCGTAGTAGGTGAGCCGGCCGGCCGCGAAAGGCGTCACGGTCAGGAGTCCGCCCACCGGGATCGGCATGAGGACGCGCGGATGGAAGTCGGCCCGAACACCCTCGGGTCCGAGAAAGCGGACGAAGTTGACGAAGCTCGCGTTGGTTTCGTAGAGCACTCCCGGCACGCCGGGCAGCGGTTGGCGGATGCCGACGAGCTGGATGTCGGGCACCCGCTGGAGCTCGACCGGCGCGGGGGTCGTGAGGTCCTGGTACCACTTCACGTTGGCGACGAGGCTCCAGGCGTCCCACGCCTGGGTCACGAAGACGTTGGTCTCCGCGCGCTGGGTGGCGCGGTCGGGGAGCCGGTTGCCGTAGTCGCGGAAGATCAGATCGTCGCTGACCACGTTGGCGTTGACCTTGAGCGACAGCCGCGGGGTGATCTGCCAGTCGTGGTGGAACGACGCCCAGCCGCGGTTCTCGGGAACGTGCGCGTGGGCGTCGTCACGCAGCACCTCGTTCACCCCGAACACGTTGAGATCGCCCCGCTGCTCGCGCGAGAGGACGTAGCGGTACTGTCCCTCCACGCCCAGGCCGCGCCGGCTGAAGGCGTCGAGCGTGACCGTGAGATCCTGGCTGTCGTCGATCGCCCAGAAATACGGCACCCGCGTGAAGAAGCCCTTGCGCGAGGACTGGCCGAACTCGGGGAAGAGGAAGCCCGACTGACGCTCCTTCCGGAGCGCGGCCGCGAAGAAGGGCACCCACGGCAGCACCGGCACGCTCTTGATCCAGAACGAGGCGTCCCGTCCGTAGACGATGTCCTCCAGGTCGGCGTTGCCGGAAGCGAAGTGGAACGACCACGCCGGGTCGTCGCCCTCGCAGGTGGTGAAGACTCCGCGCCGCACCTCGTAGATGCTGTCCCCCACCCGGTCCATCCGCTCCGCAGAGAGGTGGTAGTAGGGCGCCGACACCATGGAGCCGTTGTAGACCACTCCGGTGCCGGTCTTGAGGTTGTAGTCGATGCGTTCGCCGATCAGACGGTCGGGCCCGTCGTAGAAGACCACCTTGCCCTGCGCCACCGCCTGGCCGGTGTCGCGGTTGAGCTCGACCCGGTCGGCGAGGATCCGGCTCTGGCCCCGGATGATCTCGACGTTGCCGACCGCGATCAGCAGGTCCGAGGCGCCGCCCACCTGTTGGATCTCGTCGGCGACCACGCTCGCCTCCTCGCCCCCCCCGCCGACCCGGACGCCGCCGGCGGGACTCGCGGGCTGCTGCGCCCATCCCGGCGCGACCCCGATCCAGGTCGAGGCGAGGGCCGAAAGGAGGGCGAGGAGGGTGAGGCGCGCGAGCCGCCTAGGGCCGCACATCGAGCGGGCGAGAGCCGAGACCGGCGGCATGAGGCCCCATGCTAGCAGCGGGCCCCCGCGGTGAAAAGGACATCCTGCCCGTCACCCGCGGCGGCCAGGACGTCGCCGATCAGCGAGAGCGAGCCCGCCACGCACACGAGGCCGCCGGGCGCCTCGTCGGTGGCCCGGGCGAGCGCCTCCGCGGGGGACGACGCGACCTCCACGGCCAGGTCCGCGGGCAGGAGCGCACGGAGCGACGCGGGGGCCGCCGCCCGGGGGTTCCCGGAGGCGGTCAGCACGACGCGCGCGGCGAGGGGCGACAGCGCGCCGAGGATCCCGGCCGCGTCCTTGTCCGCGAGGATGCCGATCACGAAGGTGACCGGCCGGCCCGGGAAGTAGGCGCGCAGCGACGCGGCCAGGGCCCGCGCACCGGCCGGATTGTGCGCGCCGTCCAGGATGACGACCGGCTCGCGGCGGAAGACCTGGAAGCGCCCCGGCCAGCGCGCCCCGCGCAGCCCGGCCCGGATCGCGGCCTCGTCGGCCCCCAGGGCGCGGCCCGCCGCCGCGGCCAGCAGAGCGTTGCCGGGCTGAAAGACGCCCAGGAGCCCGCAGGCCACGTCGTCCAGCCGCCAGTCCGGACCGGCGAGGTCGACCTGCTGGGCCTCGAGGCCGAAGCCGCGCGGGGTCACGTGCAGCTCGTGGCCCTCGCGCGCGAGCGGCACGTGGACCTGGGCGGCCCGCTGCTCGAGGACCCGCGCCGCCTCCGGGTCCTGCCGGGCCGAGAACGCCGTCCCGCTCCGGATGATCGCCGCCTTCTCACCCGCGATGGCGGTCAGAGTGTCGCCCAGCTCGACCTGGTGGTCGTAGTCGATGGGCCCGAGCACGACCACCTCCGGCCGGCCCACCGTCGTGGCGTCGAGCCGGCCGCCCAGGCCCACCTCGAGCACCGCCACGTCGACCCGCGCACGGCAGAAGTGATCGAGGGCGAGCGCGGTGCCGGCCTCGAAGACGGTGACGTCGAGCCGCGCGATGAGGGTCCCGAGGGCGTCCACCCCGTCCACGAAGTCGGACTCCGAGATGGGGTGGCCGTCCACCCGGATGCGCTCGCGGTAGTGCCGCAGGTGCGGCGAGGTGTAGAGGCCGACGCGGCGCCCCGAAGCCTGGAGGATGGCGGCCAGCATCGCGGAGATGGAGCCCTTGCCGTTGGTGCCGCCGACCTGGGCGATGGTGAACGCCTGCTCCGGCCGGCCGATGGCGTCGAGCAGCGCCTCGATGCGCTCGAGCCCGGGGCGCATGCCGACCCGCTCCCCGCCCCGGAGGCCGAGGATCCGGGCCACGGCCTCCGGGTAGGTCATGGGGCGGGCGCGGGGTCGCGTCCGCCGAAGAAGGCGAGGATCCTCCGGAGCGTGGCGCGCATCTCGCGCCGCTCCACGACCAGGTCGAGCTGGCCGTGCTCGAGCAGGAACTCCGAGCGCTGGAAACCCTCCGGCAGCGGCTGCCGGATCGTCTCCGCGATGACCCGGGGCCCGGCGAAGCCGATGAGGGCGCGCGGCTCGGCCAGGATCAGGTCTCCCAGCATCGCGAAGCTCGCGGTGACGCCGCCGGTGGTGGGGTCGGTGAGCAGCGAGATGTAGGGCACCCGCTCCGCGGCCAGGCGCGCGAGGGCGGCGGAGGTCTTGGCCATCTGCATGAGGGAGAGGATCCCCTCCTGCATGCGCGCTCCGCCGGAGGCCGAGACGATCAGGAGGGGGGCGCGCTTCTGGAGCGCCAGCTCGATGGTGCGGGTGAGCTTCTCGCCGACCACCGAGGCCATGCTGCCACCCAGGAACGCGAACTCGAACACCGCGAGCGCGACCGGGTAGCCGCCGATCCGGGCGGTGCCGGTGACCACCGCCTCCTCCATCGAGGACTTGGCCCGCGCCGCCTTGAGCCGGTCCGAGTAGCGCTTGGTGTCCTTGAAGTTGAGCGGATCCTTCGAGCGCAGACCCGCCTCGCGCTCCTCGAAGGAGCCCTCGTCGACGATCGAGGCGATGCGCTCGCGGGCGGAGATCCGGAACGGGTAGCCGCACTTGGGGCAGACCCGGCCCGCCCGCTCGACCTCCGCGCGGTAGACGATCTCGCGGCAGGAGTCGCACTTGACCCACAACCCCTCGGCGATCACGACCTTCTTCGGCCGGTCCTCGTCGCCGTCCTCCTTCTTCTTCCAGAACCAGGCCACGCGCGCTAGCTCCCGCTCCGCAACGGCGCCTTCAGCCCTGCGATGAAGTCGCCCACCCGAGCCAGCAGGTCGGCCGAGCCCCCGTGCCGCTCCACCAGGCGGACGATGGCCGAGCCCACGATGACCCCGTCGGCGAGCCGGCCCACCAGGGCGGCCTGCTCGGGCGTGCTGATGCCGAAGCCCACGCACACCGGCTTGGTGGTGATCGCGCGCAGGGCGCGGAGCTGCTGGGTCAGCTCGGGGGCCAGCGCGGTGCGCTCCCCGGTCACGCCGGTGAGCGAGACCAGATAGAGGAAGCCCTCGCTCGCCCGCGCGATCTTGCGCATGCGCTCGGGCGTCGAGGTCGGCGCCACCAGGTGGATGAGATCGAGCCCGGCCCCCATCGCCTCGGCCCGCAGGGGCCCCGACTCCTCGGGCGGCAGGTCGGCCACGATCACCCCGTCGATGCCCGCCTCCACCGAGGTCCGGCAGAAGGCCTTGAGCCCGAAGGCCAGGATCGGGTTGTAGTACGTCAGGAAGACGAGTGGCACCGACACCTCGCCCCGCATCTCCCGCACCAGCTCGAGCACCCGCGGCAGGGTGACCCCGGCGGCCAGCGCGCGCTGGGTGGCGCGCTGGATCACCGGCCCGTCCGCGAGCGGGTCCGAGAACGGGATGCCCAGCTCGATGACGTCGGCGCCGCGGCGGGCCGCCTCCACCACCAGCGTCCGGGTGATCGCGAGCGACGGATCGCCGGCCGTGAAGTAGGCGACGAGGGCGCGCTCGCGCCGGGCGCGGAGGGCCGCGAAGGTGGCGTCGAGGCGCGACGCCACACGGGCGGCCGTCCTCACGCGGCGCCTCGGTGACCGCCGGCCCCGCGCCCGTTGCCGGGATGGTTGTCGAGCGCCTCGCCGACGGTGTGCACGTCCTTGTCGCCGCGGCCCGACAGGCCCACCACCACCGTCTGCGTCTTCTTCATGCGCGCGGCGGCCTGCATCGCGTGCGCGACCGCGTGGGCGGACTCGAGCGCGGGCATGATGCCCTCGAGGCGCGTGAGGGCCTGGAAGCCCTCGAGCGCTTCCGTGTCCGTCACCGAGACGTACTCGAAGCGGCCGGTGTCCTTGTAGTAGGAGTGCTCGGGCCCCACGCCGGGATAGTCGAGGCCGGCCGAGATCGAGTGGGCCTCCGCCACCTGCCCGTCGTCGTTCTGGAGCACGTAGCTCATGCTGCCGTGGAGCACGCCGACCGCGCCGGAGCCGAGCGAGGCGCCGTGCTTGCCGCTCTTGATGCCGTGGCCGCCCGGCTCGACCCCCACGATGCGCACCCGCCGGTCGCCGATGAAGGGCCAGAAGAGGCCGATCGCGTTGGAGCCGCCGCCCACGCAGGCCACCAGCAGATCCGGGAGCCGCCCGGTCGCGCGGCGAGACTGGGCCCGCGCCTCCTCGCCGATCACCCGGTGGAAGTCGCGCACCATCATCGGGTACGGGTGCGGGCCCATCACCGAGCCGAGGAGGTAGTAGGTGGTGCGCACGTTGGTGACCCAGTCGCGCAGCGCCTCGTTGACCGCGTCCTTGAGCGTCTTGGACCCGCTCTCCACCGGGATCACCTTCGCGCCGAGCAGCTTCATGCGGAAGACGTTGAGCGCCTGGCGCTCGACGTCGACCCGCCCCATGTAGACCTCGCAGGCGAGGCCGAGCAGGGCCGCCGCGGTGGCGGAGGCCACCCCGTGCTGGCCCGCGCCGGTCTCCGCGATCACGCGCGGCTTGCCCATGCGCTGGGCGAGCAGGGCCTGGCCCAGCACGTTGTTGATCTTGTGCGCCCCGGTGTGGCAGAGATCCTCGCGCTTGAGGTAGATGCGCGCGCCGCCCACGTGCCGGGTCAAGCGCTCCGCGAAGTAGAGCGGGGTGGGCCGGCCCGCGTACGTCGAGAGCAGCTCGCGCAGGCGCCGGCGGAAGCGCGCGTCCGCGCGCGCGGCCCGGTAGGCCTTCTCCAGGTCGACCAGCGGCTGCATGAGCGTCTCGGGCACGAAGCGGCCGCCGAAGCGACCGAAGTGGCCGCTCGCGTCCGGCAGCGCGGCGGGCCGCACCCGCGCCGGGCTCACGGCTGCTCCGCGGCCGCCGCGCGCGCCGCGTCCACGAACCGTCGCACGCGCGCCGCGTCCTTGCGCCCCGGTCGCGCCTCCACCCCGGAGTCGACGTCCACCCCGTAGGGCCGGACCCGGCGCACCGCGACGCCCACGTTGTCGGGGGTGAGCCCGGCGGACAGGAGCACCGGGTGCCGGCGCGCGGCCTCCGCGGCCACGTCCCAGGGGATCGGGGGCCGGGCGAGCCCCTCGCTCCACTTCGCGGGGGAGTCCAGCAGGAACGCGGCGACGCGATAGTCGGCCATCCGGCTCAGGTCGGCGGCCCCGGTGACCTTGAGGGTCTTGATCACGGGCAGGCGATGCTCGAGCAGATCCTCGGGCGCCTCGTCGCCGTGGAACTGCAGCGCGCCGAGCCTGCACTCCTCGGCCATGGCCTTCACCTGCCCCGGCGCGTGACCCCAGAACACCCCGACCGGCGTCACGAACGGGGGCAGTGCGGCGATGATGCGCGCGGCCGCTTCCGCGGTCACGTGGCGCGGCGTGTTGGGCACGAAGATGAACCCGAGGGCGTCGGCCCCCGCGTCCACGCAGAGCCGGGCGTCGTCGAGGTTGGTGATGCCGCAGATCTTGATCCTCATCGGAGCGACAGCTCGCGCACCTTCGCGGCCAGGTCGTCCGCGCGCAGGAGCGTCTCGCCCACCAGCACCGCGTGGGCCCCGGCCGCCACCACCTGCGCCACGTCGGCCCCGGTGCGCAGCCCGCTCTCGCTCACCGCGACGGGCCCGGGCGGGATCTGCGGCAGGAGGGCGAGCGACGGGGCGAGGCTCGTGGTCAGGGTCTGCAGGTCACGGTTGTTGACCCCGATCACCGGAGCGCCCAGCCGCAGCGCGCGATCCAGCTCGCCCGCGGTGTGCACCTCCACGAGGGTCGCGAGCCCGGCCCCCTTGGCCGCCGAAAGCAGGTCGCGCAGCGCGGCGTCCTCGAGCGCGGCCACGATCAGCAGCACCGCGTCGGCGCCCGCCTCGCGGGCCTCCCAGAGCTGGTACTCGTCGACGATGAACTCCTTGCGGAGCACCGGCACCGGGACCGCGCGGCGCACCTGCACCAGGTCGTCGAGGCTCCCGTGGAAGTAGCGCGCGTCGGTCAGCACCGAGACCGCGGCGGCGCCCGCGGCGGCATAGGTCGCGGCCTGGGCGATCGGGTCGAGATCGGCGCGGAAGAGACCCTGGGAGGGCGAGGCGCGCTTGACCTCCGCGATCA
>Ga0075021_10001971_pt1 | contig 10641 bp, 9 predicted proteins | sample ColStrG_CSR_2012_FD_72749 | JGI IMG/M metagenome (GOLD analysis project Ga0075021, IMG submission 72749) | Freshwater sediment microbial communities in response to fracking from Pennsylvania, USA - Cold Stream Run_MetaG_CSR_2012 | ecosystem: Environmental > Aquatic > Freshwater > Creek >... | reverse complement strand
ACCATCAAACGCAGCCGCTTCACTGGCACCGGCCAGGACTACGCCATCTACGTCCGGTCAGGCAGCGTCCGCATCGAGGATTCCGAGATCAGCGGCAACTACTCGACGGCGGCAATCGCGTTCGACAACTGGACTGCGGTACGGCTCAACGTCCACAACCTCCCCGATGACGGCTTCAAACTGGGTAGCAACACCTTGTTGCAAGACTCATGGATCCACGGGTTTACCCCCTCACCGGGAGCCCATGCTGACGGCGTCCAGATGCAAAACGGGGTCGTGAACGCCTCCGTCATTCACAACTACATCGACATTCCCGGCAACGCCGCCCTGTTCCTGGCCCCCGACCTGGGACCGTCGACCCGCGGCCCCCTCACCATCAAAGACAACATCTTGGGGGGCGGCAACTACACCATCTACGTCGTCGATGGGAACAACGGTCAGTACCTCGTGGGCAACATCACCGTCACCGGCAACCGGTTCCTCCGCAACTCTCGCTACGGACCCACCCGGGTCAACGTCGCCACCACCTGGGCCAACAACACCTGGATGGACAACGGCGTCCGAATCAGCCCCTAGTCAACGCTCGGCGAGAGCCTTTTCGTTGCGACGTTCGGCCCACGACCCGACCGCCTGGGTGCCGAGCTCACGCAGATGTGACGAGACCGGGATCAGCGGTCCGGCCACGGCGAGAACCCCGGCGAGGAGCATGGCTAGGACCGGATTGCCGACCTGGGGCACCAGCGTCAAGCCCAGCACGAGGGCGACGGCCGAACCGAGCAAAGGACCGAGGAGCGGTGCTCCGACGTCTCGTCCCCGCAACCCCACCACGCGCAGCGCGACGAGGTAGGCGGGCACCATGATCCCGCCGGCCACGACGAGGTGGCCGATACCCACCCCCTGGATTCCGTCCAGGTGAATGCCGATCACCAGCGCGGGGATGAGGGTGACGAGCCAGAGCCCTTGGAGCCACATCGTGGTCCGGCTCCGACCCACGGCCACCAGGAGGTCCGCTCCCAGCTGCAGACCGACCCTCAGTACGCCGACGAGCGCCAGGAAGCGGAGGGCCTCGGCAGCCGGTGCCCACCGGTCGCCGTACACGAACGTCACCAGCGGCACGGCGGCGATGCACAGGGCCAGTGAGACGGGCAGCGTGACCCACATGAGCCAGCTCAACGAACGGACGAACGCGGTCCGCAGCTCCTCGAGGCGACCCTGGAGCGCCGCGAATCCGGGAAGGGCGACGCTGGCCACGGCGGTGGAGAACAACTTGATCGGTGATGTCGAGAGATTGAACGCCATGAGGTAGTAGCCCAGCGCCACCGGCCCCAACACCCGACCGACGATCAGGTAGTCCACGTTGATCATCACGGTGGCCAGCAGCAAGGTCCCGGCGATGGGGAGACCCTGGGCCAGCAGGGCGCGAGCGAGGGGAGTCGACCACCCCGGGCGAACCCGGGTGTGGGCGAAGATTCCGTGCATCACGCTGGTGACGGCATTGCCAGCCACCCGGCCCCAAGCCAGGCTCCACGCGCCATGCCCGCTCACGGCCAGCGAGACCGTGATCACCACGGACACGGCGAACCCGGCGGCGTCGGCCGCGGTCCGGAGGTCCTGGCGGAACGTTCGGGTCAGCACCGCGGATGGCACCGCGAAAAGCCCGTTGATCACCACGCCCACGGCCAGCAGGCGAACGATATTGGTGGCCTCCGGCGCGTTCATGGCGGACGCGAACGGGACCGCGCCCACGCACACGATGGCGAAGAGGACGCAACTCGAGCCGAAGATGGTGGTGAACGCGGTAGGGATGATCCGATCTATCGAACCCGGCCAGCGCACGATGGTGGGCTCGAGGCCCAGGTCGTTCAGGTTGGCGATGATCATCAGCGCCACGATGGCGACCGTGAACTCGCCGTAGTCGGCGGGATCGAGCAGGTGGGCCAACACGATGCCCATCACGATCGTGCCGAGCTTGCTGATGACGTTGTTGGTCAGGCTCCAGCCGAGCCCCCGCTTCACCTGGCGCCCGAGCGCGGCGTCCTCTGTCATCGGCGCCGGAATCTCTGGGGGATCCGCTCGATCGTCGACGCCGCCATCCGGCGTGGGAGCGGAAGGAACGAGAAGTCGGGCCAGGAGCGGTTGAACGGTTGCCGCTTCCAGTTGTCGTCGGTGTCGGCGTCGGCGACCTTGCGGAAGGCCGAGGCCCGATCATCGGCGTAGCGCACGAAGGTCCAGTCGGGCGAGGACTCGAGGTAGCGGTGCACCACCGCCACGGCCGGGATGGGCACATCGTCGAGGACGAGCAATCCGCCGACGGCGAGGCGCTGTTCGATCAGGTGGAAATCCACGATCGGTTGGGGGAACGAGTGGCGACCATCGATGAAGGCGGCGTCGAAGCGGACGGTCGGATCGAGTTCGCCCAAGGCATCGTCGGAGCGTTGGGCCCGGAACGAGACTCCGGCGGCATCGACATCGATGCTGGCGCAGTAGGCCAGGATCCGTTCGTGTTCATCGGCCGTGGGGCTGATGGCCAGGTGCTCGGTTCCCAACGCGGCGAACACCACGGTGGAGGCGCCCGCTCCCGTCTCGACGGTTCGCGAGCCCGGCGCGACCAGATCGGCGAGCAGGTCGAGCGTGGCGGGTAGGGCCAACCATGCGCGCGTCCCGCCGGAGTGGAACGCCGGCTCGTCGGCCACCATTCGCTTCACAGCATCCGACGCCCGGCGCGGCGTGGTTCGGACCTCACTCATCACATCAACTCCTCGGAGACGATCTCGGCGATCCGTTCCTGGTCATCCACGGTGAGGTGGGGATGGAGCGGGAGCGACAGCAGCCGATCGGCGGCCTGCTCAGTAATGGGGAAATCGCCGCGGCGATGTCCGAACTCCTTGAACGCACCCTGCAGGTGGATCGGAATCGGGTAGTGGATACCGGCCCCCACGCCATGGCCCTGCAGGCGCTTTAGGAGGCGATCTCGCCCCTTGAGGCGGATGGCGTAGAGGTGCCACACGTGCACGTTGCCCGGCATCACCGTCGGTAGCCAGACGTTGGACAGCTCGCCCAACAGCTCGTGATATCGAGTGGCGGCCTGACGGCGGGCCTCGTTCCAGCCATCCAGGCGGGCCAACTTGGCGCTCAGCACCACGGCTTGGAGGGCATCGAGGCGGGAGTTGAATCCGAGTTCGGCATGGTCGTACTTGCTCGTGGCCCCATGGCTCCCGAGTAGGCGGACCCGCCGGGCCAACTCTTCGCGATCGGTTAGGACTGCGCCGGCGTCTCCATAGGCACCGAGGTTCTTGCCCGGGTAGAAGCTGGTGGCGGCGGCGAGACCGATGGTGCCCGGCGTGGCCCCCCGGCGACGTGCCCCATGGGCCTGGGCCGCATCTTCGAAGAGCAGGGCGGGATGGCCGTCGACGACCTCTTGCAGCACCTCCATGGGTGCCATCTGGCCGTAGAGGTGGACGGCAACCACGCCGCGCGTGCGCGGACTCAGGTGGGCGCTGACCTGAGCGGGGTCGATGAGCAGGTAGTCGGGGTCGACGTCGACGAAGACGGGGCGGGCGCCGGCGCGCACGACCGACGAGGCCGTGGCAATGAAGGAGTTGGCCGGCACGATGACTTCGTCGCCCGGGCCTATCCCCGCCGCCCGCAGCATCAACTCGAGGGCGTCGGTGCCGTTGGCCACGCCGACGACCGCTCGACGGCCCCACCATTGGGCCAGTTCCTCTTCGAACTGAGTGACGGCGTCACCACCGATGAAGCCGGTCGTGGACATGAGCTGTTCGAACCCGGCGAGGACCTCGTCGGCCACCTCCCGGTGCTGGGCGGCCAGGTCTACGAGCGGGATTGGTGCGTGCACGGTTTCGGTAGTCATGATCTCCCTGTCAGGCTCCGGATTCGATGCTTCATCTGGTCGGGGAGGATGAGGTCGCCCGCTCGCAGGCCCGTCGTCCGCGTCGCTCCGATCGCCTTGGTCCACCCCGACACCCGTCGTGCCATCGCCACCTGGTAGTACCCCTCCAGCCGATCGGCGGTGGCGTCGAGGCCGTAGCGGGTTCGGACGAGTTCGAGCCCGAACGCTCCCAGCTCGGTGCGTCGGGTCGGATTAGTGACGAGCTGTTCCATCTGGTCGGCCAGCGGGGCGGGGTCGAGGTCCCCATCGCCCAGCCCGTACATGCCCTGGTAGAGGAAGTCAGCGGCCGAGTCCGGTTCGAAGATCCGAGAGAACCCCCGCTCGCCGAGGATCACCAGGGGTTTGGCGAAGGCCATGGCCCGTAGCGACGAGCTGCCCATCCCTACGACGACGTCGGCCGCCGCGTAGGCCGGGCGGGGGTCGACGAGACCGCCCGTCAACAGCACGACCCGGCGGCCGTGACGAGCGTTGACGGCATCAGCGTGGCGGCCGAGGGTGTCGGCCGAGGTCCCCTCGCCGACGATCGTGAATCGGACGTTGTGATGCTCTGCGACGCGATCGACGGCGTCTACCGCCCGGATCAGGCCTTCCAGCTTGAGGCGGCTCACCAGGCGAGACACCACGACGATGTCGACCGCGTCTCCGGTGAGCTCGTAGCGGTCGCGGAAGGCGGTGACGTCGACTGCGTCCATGGAATTGAACACCGTGTCCACCGGCGGTTCGAGCAGGACGGCCGGTGCGCCGGTCCGTTGATGGCCCTGCTCGACCAGTTGCGGCGTGCCGAAGGTGGTGAGCGTCGTGGACGGCAAGAAGCGGGGCACGACCATGGACATACACGTGCACAACAGGGGGATGCCGTTGGGGAGATGTACGCCGTAGTACGCATCGAGGCACTGAGGCCAGTCCCACACGTGGATCAGATCGGGCTGCTCCTGGCGGACGGCCTCACGGAGCGCTCGGATCATGGTGATCGAGGGGTGCGAGTCGACCGTGGGCGCTTCCAAATAGCGCAGGCCATGCGGTTCGATGAGGGCGGTGGACGGGCCCGGCGACGCGAACAGGGTCACTTCATGGTGGTGACGGTCACGAACGGCGGCGGCCAGCTCGATGGCGTTGGTCTGGGTCCCACCCAGCTCCAGTCGGTGTGCGTAGACCAGGACCTTCATGCGCCCACCGCCTCGGCGATCGACGCCGTCAGGGCTCGAGCGGGAACGCCGGCCCACACCTCGCCGGCGGGGACATCGTTCAGGACCACGGCACCCATACCCACGAGGGCGGCCGGGCCGATGTGCACGCCTTCGCGCACGAGCGCCCCGGCGCCCAGATAGGCCTCGGTCTCGACGCGCACGCCCCCGCCCAAGCGCACCCCCGAGGCCAAAGTGGCGTAGTCGCCCAGCTGGTCGTCATGGGTCAACACGACCTGGGGCATGCACACCACGTGAGCACCGACCACGACTGACGCCGTGGCGACCACGCCCGCGAACACGATGCAGCCGGGGCCGAACTCGGTCGAGGGCGCGATCGACGCTTCGGGGTGGATCAGCGTCGGGAATCGGTCGGGCGTGAGTCCCAGGCCCGCGACGATGGGGCGCCGCGAACAGCCCACGGCGGGACGGGCAGTGCACACGGCCAGATCGACGGGTTGCGAGGCCACGGACGCGATCGACCCCAACACGGGGAGACCGGCCACGGTCGTCGCCGCCAGCGCCGGGTCGTCGTCGGCGAAGCCCAGCAGATCCCACCCCGGCCCCTGGGCGTTGATCGCCCGCACCAGCTCGGCGGTCTCGCGCCCCAGCCCACCGGCGCCGACGAGGATGAGCGGCCTGCGTCCGCCCGTCATGGTCGACCCCCGGCGGCCCGCAGCACGGACACGACTCGGTCCTGCTCGTCGTCGGTGATTCCGTGGAACAGCGGCAGGATCAATGAACGGGTGGTCAGTCGGTCGGTGACTCCCAGAGGCCCGGGGGCGCTGCCCGCATAGGCCGGCTCGCGGTGGGCCGCCATGATGCCGCGCCGGGCCGAGATGTCGGCGTCGGCCAACCGCGTCAACACCTCGTCGCGGCTGACCGCGAAATCATCGGGGAGCACGACCCAGAACGATTGGTAGTTCGTCGTTCCGTATGAAGGATCGGTCACCACCTGGAGGCCTGGTACATCGAGCAGCAGATCCTGATAGCGCTGGGCTCGGGCCCGGCGCTCGGCGAGGATGGTGTCCAGTCGGCCCATCTGGGCGAGGCCGACGGCGGCTTGCAGATCGGTCATGCGGTAGTTGAAGCCGGGTTCCAGGTAGGCCTCGAGCACTGGGCCGGTCGACGCGTGTCGCGCGAACGCGCTGGCGTTCATCCCGTGCTCGCGCAGCCGTCGCAGGCGGTCGGCCCATTCGGCGTTGGCGGTGGTGATCATCCCGCCCTCACCGCTCGTGATGATCTTGCGGGGGTGGAACGAGAAGACGGCCAGATTGCCGGATGCGCCCACGGGCTCGCCGCGGTAGGTGCTGCCCAGCGCACAGGCGGCGTCCTCGACCACGGCGATCCCTCGCCCATCGACGAGCTCGTGGATCGAACGCAAGTCCGCCGGTACTCCGGCCTGATGCACGACCATGACCGCTTTGGTCCGGGCGGTCAGACACGGCTCGATGGACTTGGCCGTGAGGTTCTGCGTGTCCTCGTCCACATCGGCGAATACCGGAGTCGCGCCCGTTTGGTGCACAGAGTTGGCGGTGGCGATGAAGGAGAGCGACGGGACCACGACCTCGTCGCCTGCACCTACATCGAGCAGGTGGAGCGCCAAGTGCAAACCGGCGGTGCAACTCGACACGGCCACGCCGTGGGGAGCGCCGGCCACGGCGGCCACGGCGGCCTCGAAGGCGGCCACTTTGGCACCCTGGGCGATCCAGCCGGAGGCCAGGACCTCGTTTACGGCATCGGCTTCTTCCTGGCCCAGCCAGGGACGCATCACCGGGACGGTCATCGTTCCACCACCTCGTCGGTGAGGGCGGAGGCCAGCGGTTGCGCCGGCGTGAGGCCGAGAGCACTGATCAATGGCCGGAGCCGCGCTGACCACCCGTGGGCGGCGGCGAAGGCTTTCCTGCGGGCCACCAACGTCGGGTCGTGGGCCGTGGCCGCCGCGTCGCGCACGGCGGCGGCGAACGCCTCGGGTCCCTCCGCGATCGTCACTAGATCGGTGTCCAGCGCCCGGATACCGGGAAGGTCGGTGGCCACAACGGGACGCCCTGCCGCCAGGTACTCCAGCACCTTCAGCGGAGAGCTGGCCTGGTTGAACGGGTCACTCGACGTGTACGGGACGAGGCCAACATCCATGAGCTGGAGGTAAGCCGGAAGCGCCTCGAAGGGCCGAGGGCCAACCCAGCTCACCTGGGCCTCATCGATCAGCGGTTCGAGCCCGTCGGTGGCCGGTGAGGGTCGGCCTCCCACTAGGAGGAGGGAGACGTCGGCGCTGACGACGGCGTGGAGGAGGCTCACGTCGATCCGCCCTCCGAGCGTGCCGATGAGTCCCGCCACCGGGGTGCGCAAGCTGAGGTCCGGAGGGGGCGGGACCTCGTCGGTCGCCGCGAAGTGTTCGACATCGCAGCCGTTGGGGATGACCAGCGGATGGTGGCCCATGGCCCGATAGTGATCGGCCAAGACTTCAGATACCGCGACCACCAGATCAGCGTCGGCCGGCTGGCGCGTGTCTCGGCGCCGCAGCCGGGCCGGAGCAATGCGCATCAGGCGAGCACCGGCGACGTAGTCGTCCTTGGCGTAGAAGACCTTGGTCCGTTCGCCGCACGCCCCGAACAGCGGGTTGAGCGAGGGCACGATGACGGCGAGCACGTCGGGCGAGCCCAGCGCGGTCACGGCTCGGGCCAGGGCGCGGCGGGTGCCGGCCAGGCTGAGGGTCTTGATGCCGGGTCGCTGATGAAGCGGGAATGCGGTCGGCGTGAGTCGAGCCAGGTTGGGTCCGATGGCTTGAAGGGCCGGCGGCGCTCCGGCCGATCCATGGTTGCGCAGCCGGCCGACCACCGAGACCGGCGGGTCCACGTAGAGGACCGGCGTATGGCGCGAAAGCTCGCGGGCCAACGTCTGGTCGAGCAGATGATGCCCACGCCACGGCGTCGTGGCGCACACCACCACGAGCCCATCCCACGAGCCGGGGAGTGCAGAGCTGCTCAAGTGGGAACGACCTCGAGAATCGCCCGGCGGCTTCGCCACCAGGCGACCAGATCGGCCAGGCCGGCTTCGAGCGGGAACGAGGCGGTGAAGCCGAGTTGGTCGCGGGCCTTCGAGATGTCGGCCAACCGGGACCGGACGCCGTTGGTGGAGCGTTCTGGGCCGTGGACGGGGACGAGTTCCGGTGCGCCCATCACCCGGGAAAGGGCGGCGGCCAGCTCGGCCAGGCTGGTGGAGGTGCCGGTGGCGACGTTGTAGGTCTCACCCACGTGCGGGGTGGCGGCGGCCAAGACGTTGGCCTTGGCCACGTCGGACACGTGCACGAGGTCCATGGTCTGGGCGCCGTCGCCCAGGATGAGCGGCGGCTCTCCGGCCTCGATGCGCTCCATCCACCGCACCAGCACCTCGGTGTAGACGCCGTAGATGTCCATGCGCGGGCCGTAGACGTTGAAGTAGCGCAGGGCAACGTAGTCGAGGTCGTACATCTTGCGGAACGAGAGCAGCAGACCCTCGTTGAAGGCTTTGGCGGCCCCGTAGATCGTGTCGTTGTTCCACGGGTGATGGTTCTCGTCGGTGGGCAAGATGTCGGCCTGGCCGTACACCGATGCCGATGAGGAGGCCACCACCCGACTGACACCGGCGTCGACCGCCGCCTCCAACACGTTGAAGGTGCCATCGGCGAGAACCTCGAGGGCCACCCGTGGTTCCTCGGCGCACCGGGTGATGCGGATGGCGGCGAGGTGGTACACGAGGTCGACGCCCGCGGTCGCCGCGGCCACCGCGGACCGGTCTCGGATGTCGCCCTCGACCACGGTGACTCGTCCACTCGCCAACGCCGGTTCCAGGTTGGCCACCGTGCCCCGGCTGAAGTCGTCCAATACCACGATCTCGCGGGGTTCGAACGGGAGCAGTTGGTCGATGATGGTGGACCCGATGAGACCGGCGCCGCCGGTGACCAGGATGCGGCGACCCTCGAAGGTCTCCAGTCCTACGACGCGGTCCATGACGCTTCCTCTCCGATGTCGACGAATCCCCCGCCGAGCTCCAGGCTGCGGCCGGCGGCCTCCAGTAGTTCCAGCACGCGCAGCCCGGCCCGGCCGTCGGTCAACGGGGCGCGGTGTTCGTCGATGGCCGCCGCGAACTCACCGACGACGCCTTGGAGCGCTTCGGTTTCGGGTAGGGCGGGGGCCACCATGTCTCCGAGGCGATACGCGACGTGGGCCTGACGGCGGGCATCGCCGGTCGACCCGGTCTGCACGTCGACCCCCCGGTCGTACACGCTGATGCGCTGCGCCGGGTTGAGGTCGTCCCACACCACCATGCGTCGCGAGCCGCCGATGAGCGTCGTGCGGACCTTCACGGGGCTGAGCCAGTTGAGGTGGATGTGGGCCACTGCCGTCTCGTTCAGGGGCAGGGTGAGATATCCCACGCAGAGGTGACCGGCGCCCACCGGGTCGGCGCCGTGGGCGGCGACCCGCCGGGGGCGCATGTCGACGGGCAGGATGAAGTCGAGGATGGACAGGTCGTGAGGGCCGAGGTCCCACAGCACGTCGATGTCGCTCTGGATCAGGCCCAGATTCACCCGCACCGAGTCGAAGTACTGGATGTCTCCGAGGTCGCCACCAGCCACCAGGTCGCGGATCTTCAACACCGCCGGCGTGTAGCAGTAGGTGTGGTCGCACATGAGCACGAGGTCACGATCGTCGGCCAACTGGACGAGCTTGCGGCCCTCGGCCAACGACGGGGCCAGTGGCTTCTCCACCAGCACGTGGCGACCGGCTTCGAGGCAGGCCATCACGACCGCGGTGTGGGTGGCGGCGGGTGTGGCGACGGCGACGGCGATCACGTCGGGATCGTCGAGGACGTCGTTGAGATCAGTGGTGATGCGTACTCCCGGGGCGTTGCCCACGACTCGACCGGCGCGTTCGGCATCAAGGTCGCACACCCAACGCAGATCCCACGCAGGATGCGCCTGCAGGTTCCGGATCAGGTTCGGGCCCCAATAGCCAGCGCCGATCACCGCGATTGCGGGGGTCGTCATGTCATCTTCCTTTCTGGGTCAGGTGGGGGTTACGCCGGTGGTGGCGGTGGACGGGGGGCCGGTGCCGATGGCGTTGATGGCGGCGACCTTGAAGGTGTAGAGGGTGCCGCTGGTGAGCCCGGTGACGATTTGGGTGAGGGCAGTCGACACGAACGTTTGCGGGGCTTGGGCGACGCCGTTGATGTAGGGGGTGACGACGTAGCCGGTGATGGCCGAGCCGTTGTTGCTGGCTGGCGCCGTCCATTTCACGGTGGCTGACGCGTTCAGCGGTGTGGCGGTCGGTCCGGTCGGGGCCAGGGGGGCGCCGACGGTGATGGCGGTGCTGGCGCCGGCGGATTGGGGGCCGGTGCCGGCTCCGTTGATGGCGGCGATCTTGAAGGTGTAGGTGGTGCCGTTGGTGAGCCCGGTGACGATTTGGGTGAGGGCGGTGGATACGAATGTTTGCGGGGCTTGGGCGACGCCGTTGATGTAGGGGGTGACGACGTAGCCGGTGATGGCTGAGCCCGTGTTGGCTGGTGCGG
>Ga0075021_10001970_pt1 | contig 10641 bp, 9 predicted proteins | sample ColStrG_CSR_2012_FD_72749 | JGI IMG/M metagenome (GOLD analysis project Ga0075021, IMG submission 72749) | Freshwater sediment microbial communities in response to fracking from Pennsylvania, USA - Cold Stream Run_MetaG_CSR_2012 | ecosystem: Environmental > Aquatic > Freshwater > Creek >... | reverse complement strand
ATCCTCCGCCTCACCTCATCGGACGGCATGAACCGGCTCACGCGCGCTTGCGTGCTTGCCCTGACAGTCGCCATCGCCGAACTGCGGAACCAGCCTGCACCGCTCGTCATCGCGGGTAATCCGCATTGCTTCTCCGTCGGAGCCGATCTCAACGAGATTGCCGCGCTCACCGGGCCCGCAGCATGCCGCTTCTCTGCCATGGGACAAACGCTCATGAGCCAGATCGCCGCCTTTCCTGTACCGGTCATCGCTGCCATCGCGGGCCACTGCATGGGCGGAGGATTCGACCTGGCGCTCGCGTGTCATCGCCGCATCGCTTCGCCGCACGCTGTCTTCGGACATCGCGGCGCGGCCCTCGGGCTGATGACTGGCTGGGGTGGCACGCAACGCTTGCCCCGCTTGATCGGGAAGGGAAGGGCGTTGGAACTCCTAGTCGCTGCCGAAAAAGTAACGGCGACTCGCGCCCTTCAGATCGGGCTCGTCGACCGAGTTGCCGACGACCCCGTCGAAGAGGCGTTGCGGCGCCTTGCGGATCTCGGCTAGGCCATGCGAACCGTGCCTCGCGGGCTTACAAGGGGCACTCTGATGCCAAAATGACAGACCGTCTTTGATTCGACGACGGAAGGCGACGACCCACACCTTCAGGGTCGCCTTTCAGTGTCCGGCAACTCGACCCAGGTAGGAAGGTTGGTAGGGCGCTTGTTTGGCCCGACACTCTTCCACGAATCGCAGAAACTCTTGCAGGGAATGAGACGGGGCCGGATCGGCTTCCAGGAATTTGATTCCGATCTTGAAATTTCCAGCGCCCTCGGCCATGCGCGCGTTGACTGCGATTCCCTTAACCCAGAGCAGACCGCTGGCTTCCAGCGGACTGATTGCTACCGCAGCACCGGTGCTTAGCAGGGTGGGAGTCTCGACACAGCAGCCTCCCAAGCTCACGTCCGATAACTTGCCGAGCATTAACCATCCTTCCTGCTCCGGCCGTACTTCGACCGCAAGGAAGCATTTCGCTCTCGGGTGGCGTCTGGCGACGACGTATTCTTCCTCGTTTGTGGGCAGGCCCGTTGCTCGGGCGGAGTCCGGGCTTGGCGCCGGGCTGCTATCTGCGCGCAGATTGTCTCTCTCATTCATCGGACACACTCCTCGTAAACCCTGACACAAGCGGGCTGCAGTGTTCTTCGGGATCAGTCGGCTTGCATCGGACCGGGGAAGTCCGCTGGTGTGACAATGCCCTGAAAACGTAACCGTGACAACGTTACAGAGGTAATTTGGTTTGGGGCCAAGAGGCTGCGTAAGTGAAGAGGTGTGGGGTTTACGCAGCTCCTAGAGCACCAGCGACCAATTCAGAAATGCCCACATCCAGGCGAGATTGAACAGGAACAAGGCAGCGCTTAGGAATGCAAAGCGAATGCGATGCATCGGCTGAAGCATCCTTCCCATGCTGAGGAAAGCTGGGTACGCTGGCAGCAGATAACGGGGCGTCCCTGACAGCGGCGGACTACAGAGGCGAAGAAGCAAGTGCAAGATGACCGCGCCCGAGAAACAGCGGTCCTCGATGCGACGAGGCGCAAGCACCCCCGCAATCGTAAACAAGACCAAAAAAACCAAGCTGACGGCCAGCAAAGCGTCCGGGTGGTGCGCCATCAAAACCAGCGCCTGCAACGCAGTGGTCCAAGGAGGTGCAATGCCGGTGCGCCAGTACGTCCAGTAAGTCGCGGCGAGACCCAGATGGCCGGTGGCATGAAGCCATGTCCAGTACGCTAGCGTGCCCGCGGGTGCGAACAGCACCGGCCACGCGGACAGGCGTCGCGCGCGCCACGCCATAATCGCCAGCGGAATGATCAGCAGGGTACCCATCGAGCGGGTGAGTCCAGCCGCCAAGGCACAGGCTGTGGCGGGCGTCCAACGTTGCTCCCGCCCAAACAAAATGGACCAGACGACCAACGCCAATGCCAGTGCCTCAGTGTATCCCGCAAAGAGAAAGAAACTGGCGGGCCAAACTGCAGTCAGGGCGAGCACACGGAAGGGTGACGAGTCGGGAAACTCCAGTCGAGCCAGCCGCGCCATGCCCCAAAGGAAGAGCCAGGCCGCCGCCGTGGAAATCAGCAGAGCACTCGCAGTTCCACCCGCCAGGGGCGTAAGGACGCGAATCATCCATGGATATAGAGGATAGAAAACGACGGACGGCGGCATGTCGTAGCCATGCTCGGCAATGCGCAAGTACCACAGCGTGTCGAACCGTTCCCACACGCCCAGCAAGGCGTAGTACCAACTCCCGGGCGCGGGTAGATTCCCAGTGAGGGCGTTGCTATGGATGAGAGCTGGGCTGGGATGGAGCAACGGCGAAGCAGCCGCGGCCACGATCGAGTAGAAGAGCCGAAGGGCTCCCGAGATCGCCAGAGCGATCTGCCAGTCCGGCCGGGACTCCAGCTTACGCAACATTTTCGCATCCGAAGTCTACCAGCAGGGAGGCTCCGGCCCGGTGTTGACGCTACGACCGGACAGGCCGCTACGAGCATTCCCTGCGTCCCCCGCTGGTATAGTAAGTAGTTTCCAAAATTGCCCCATGGCCAACCGCACCGAATCGACCGCAATCACGATCAATAACGTTCTTGCCACGAAACTCGATCCCGCCGCGCTGCGCTACGAATCGAACATGCGCGCCCTGGCCGATCTGGTTGCTCAGGTTCGAAACCAAGAAGAAAAGATCCGTGAGGGTGGGGGCGCCAAGGCCATCGAGAGCCAGCACGCGAAGAGCCGCCTCACCGCCCGCGAGCGCATCAAGTTGCTGGCCGATCCGGGCAGCTTCTTCGAACTCGGACTTTACGCTGCCCACGCCATGTATGAAGAGTGGGGAGGCGCGCCATCTGCGGGCGTCATCACCGGACTGGCGCGCGTCCAGACCCGCATGGTCATGCTCATCGTCAACGACGCCACTGTCAAAGCCGGTGCTTTTTTTCCGATGACCACGAAGAAAGTGATTCGTGCGCAAAATATCGCCATCGAAAATCGCATTCCGACGATTTACCTGGTGGACTCGGCGGGCGTTTTTCTCCCGCTGCAGGAAGATGTTTTCCCCGACGCCGACGACTTTGGCCGCGTCTTCCGGAATAACGCCGTCATGTCGGCCATGGGCATCCCGCAGATCGCCGCCATCATGGGGATGTGCGTCGCCGGCGGCGGCTACTTGCCGGTGATGTGTGACCACGTCCTGATGACCGATGGCAGTGGACTGTTTCTCGCCGGGCCCGCACTAGTGCAGGCTGCCATCGGGCAGAAAATATCACCTGAAGATTTGGGCGGCGCCGCCATGCACTCGGCGATTAGCGGCACCGTCGATTTTCGTGAGCCGAACGACGAAGCATGTATCGCCCGCATCCGCTCGCTTATCGAGAAGTGGGGATACCGCCGGCAGTCTCTCTGGGACCGCAAGAAGCCCGCCGACCCCGCGCTGGCGGCTGAAGAAATCTACGGAGCCTACGACGCTTCGCCCGCCCGCCCTTACGACATGAAAGAGATTCTGGCGCGCGTGGTCGACGAAAGCCGTTTCGACGAATACAAGGCTGAGTACGGCAAGACGCTGCTCTGCGGCTACGCGCGGATCGGTGGCTTCGCCGTCGGCATTGTGGCCAATCAGAAACTGCACGCGCAGCAGACCGACCACGAGGGCCACAAGCGCGTCGAGTTTGGTGGCGTCATCTATACCGAGTCTGCCGAAAAAGCCGCGCGCTTCATTATGGATTGCAATCAGAACCTGGTGCCGCTGGTCTTCTTCCACGACGTCAACGGCTTCATGGTCGGACGCGACGCCGAGTGGAGCGGCATCATCAAAGCCGGAGCGAAGATGGTGAACGCGGTGTCGAACTCGGTCGTACCGAAGATCACGGTGATCGTCGGTGGTTCCTTCGGCGCGGGCCACTATGCGATGTGCGGCAAAGCTTATGATCCGCGCTTCGTCTTCGCCTGGCCCACGGCGAGATACGCGGTGATGAGTGGAGACTCAGCGGCTGGGACGCTGGTGGAAATCAAGGTGAAGCAATTGGAGCGTAGCGGAAAGAAGCTGAGTGAAGAAGAAAAGAATGAACTGTTCGACTCCGTAAGGAAAACTTACGATGAACAGTCCGATCCACGCTACGGTGCCGCCCGCCTGTGGATCGACAAGATTATTGACCCGATGGAAACGCGGCAGGCCATCACGCAGGCGCTGGAGGCGTCGTCGCTGAACCCGGAGGTGGCGGAGTTTAAGGTGGGGGTGCTGCAAACGTGAGCCGCGACGCTGGCAAGAGGCGGGACATGCCTGAAAGCGTCAAATTGATCGAGTGTCCGCGCGATGCGTGGCAGGGCCTCAAAGGCCAGATCCCCACGGATCTCAAGGTCAACTATCTCCAAGCCCTCATCAGCGCAGGCTTCAAGCACATCGACGCCGTTTCCTTCGTTTCTCCCAATGCAGTTCCGCAAATGGCGGACTCCGAAGATGTGCTCAAAGAACTTGACCCGCCCGATGACGTCGAAATCATCGGCATCGTGGTCAACGAAAAGGGAGCGCAGCGCGCCATTAACACCGAATCCGTTCACACTCTCGGGTTTCCCTACTCGATTTCGCCGACATTTCTGCAGAACAACCAGCGGCAGACGCTTGAAGACGCAATCGAGGAACTAGAGAAGATCGAAAAAAAGGGCGCTGAGGCTGGCCTTGAGACCGTTGTGTATATCTCGATGGCGTTCGGCAACCCCTACGGCGATCCCTGGAGTGTGGACGAAGTCGTCGATGCCGTTGATCTGCTGGAGGTGCAGGACATCCACATGATCTCGCTCGCGGATACGGTCGGCGTGGCTTCGCCCGAAAAAATAAAAGAGGTCGTGTCCGCCGTGATGGCGAAGTTCGACTACCTGGAGATTGGCGTTCATCTGCACAGCCGGCCCGAGGACGCCGCGGCCAAGGTTCTGGCCGCCTACGATGGGGGGTGCCGCCGGTTCGACTCCGCCATCGGCGGACTTGGCGGTTGCCCATTCGCACAGGACGAGTTGGTCGGAAACATGCCGACGGAAGCCGTAGTGGACGCTCTGCGTCAAGGTGGCGCACAGTTGCCGCCGCTCAAGTCTCTTGACGTACTCCGCAGGGCTACCGCCGAAATCGGCACCAGATACGGGTTTTCACGGGAGGAGTGAAATCAGGCTCCCAGTTTGGCGAAAAGAATTGCGCGAAATTCGTTGATCCGAGAGGTATGATTGACGCGGAAGCGCGAGGAACTGAAGACGCCGACCGTCTCGCGACGCCTTTCAAAGTTTGACGCTCCTTCTGCTTCGACGATCTCAGTCCATTCCCTAGGAGGATCTCCATGAAGCCGCTTCGATTGCTTTGTCTTGTAACTCTTGTCCCACTCTGGCTTGCTTCCACATCGTTCGCTCAATCTCCCACCGTCACCAGCGTCACTGTCAAGGACACCGGCTGCGTCTACCGGGTCGGTGTTAGCACCCGTTCGTGCAACATCGGACCTGGGATGACCATCATTGTCAAAGGGAGCAATTTCGGAACTACTGGCGGCGGCGTTAGCTTGTGCGGCTGCCCGGCCGCAACCATTGTGCAATGGACGCCCATTCGGGTTACTGCCACCGTGAATGCTGTGACTCCCAACGCCAGCCTCGCTCTGGAAACCCTGGGGGGCTCATGGAGTAACGCGGTCCCCTACGCGCCGCTGGGTCCGGTAGTTACCAGTATCGTTGTTGGAACCTGTACCTATGTTCCCAATCAGAGCCCCACGCTTTGCCTGATTACTCCGGGAACTCAGGTCACAATCAATGGCAGCTATTTCGGGCCGGCAAGTGGCAATGGTTATGTATCGACCTGCGGCTGCACGGCGGCCACCATCAACAGTTGGAATCCGAACTGGCTGACCAGTCCTTCGCCTTACAACAACCAGATTGTCGTGACCGCGACACAGGCTGTTTGTGGCTCAACGGTCGGAGTGTTTGCCGGCGAGCTTTGGAGTAACTACGTTCCGTATACGGCCTGTTAACGGCGTTCCCACTCTTTCGTGGTCTCCGCGGAAGAGTGGGACTCCTCTTTGCGTGACGCCACTCCCGGTCTGCTTCTGTTAGACCGGCAACCAACCGCCGCCTCTTGTATACTTCAAGTCGTTTCGCGGCGCGCGCCCCTTTCTGAATGAAATACAACACGATCCATCTCGCTTTTAACGACGGCATTGCCACCCTCACGCTTAACCGTCCCGACAAGCGCAACGCTATCAGCTACGAACTGATTGACGATCTGCTGCGCGCTCTTGAGGAGGTGCGAGCCTCGTCCGCGGGGATACTGATCCTCACCGGCGAGGGCAAGGCTTTTTGCTCTGGCATGGATCTCGACAATCTCAAGGCGCTGATCGGCCGCACACCCGAGCAGAATCTGGCAGACTCGCGAACCATGGTCAGCCTGTTCCGGTCGTTGTATGAGTTTCCCAGGCCGACGGTTGCGGCAGTTAATGGGGCTGCGATCGCCGGAGGTACTGGGCTTGCGTTGCTTTGCGACTTCACTCTCGCCGTGCCAGAGGCAAAGTTCGGATATACGGAGGTCCGTATCGGATTCGTGCCTGCCATCGTTTCGACCTTCCTGTTGCGCCAGGTCGGCGAAAAAATCGCCCGCGACCTGCTGCTCACAGGACGGATCTTCGAGGCCGAGGAAGCGCAGCGCCTCGGCCTGCTCAAGGAGATCGTCCCACAAGAGAAACTGATGGATCGCGCCCGAGAACTCGCGGCGCAGCTGATGGAGAGCAGCCCGATGTCGCTTGCCTACACCAAGCGCTTGCTCACGGATCACGCGCGCGAGGAACTGGATTCGCAAATTGACGCCGCCATCCGCGAGAACGCGGGGATCCGGGCTACCGCCGACTTTCGTGAGGGCATCGCCGCGTTCCTTGAAAAGCGGAAGCCGAAGTGGACGGGGCAATGATCCGGAACGCTCCCTTGCTGTCGTCCGTAAGCCCGGTGAACGAGACCCGCATCCGCGTCCGTTACGCCGAAACCGATCAGATGGGCGTGGTGTATCACTCGAACCACTTCATCTGGTTCGAAGTGGGCCGGGTGGAACTGCTGCGTCAACTCGGTTTCAGCTACAAAGAAATGGAAACTCAGGACGACTGTTTTATCGCAGTTGTCGACGCCCGCTGCCGCTATAAGGCTCCGGTGCACTATGATGACGAGGTGGTCGTGCGGACGTACCTGAAACACGTGCGGGAAAAAGTGATCCACTTCGGATATGAACTTGTGCGAGCAGACGGAGCGCAATTACTTGCGGAAGGTGAAACTACACACATCGTGGCGAGCGCGCAAATGAAACCGCGGACGCTGCCCGAGAAGTACCTGAAAGTCTTTCGCGCCGCGGTGGGCAACAGATCTTCTTGAGTCTGGCTCATCCCGTGGGTCAGGGCGCGAACGGCGAACGATCGATGACCAGCAACTAGGAACCGCAACCAGCAACCAGGAACTGCCTTGAAAGCCCTTCACATCAACGGAAACGATCTTACTTTAGAGGCCGTGCGCGAAGTCGCGATCGACCGCAGGCCGGTTCTTCTCGACCCCGACGCGCGCGAGGCCGTCAGCCGCGCCCGCGCTGTCGTCGATGCGCTCGTCGCCACTAATCAGGTGTCGTATGCAATCACCACGGGCGTCGGCAAGCTCAGCGATGTGCGGATCATGGGCGATCAAATCCGTGAATTGCAAGTCAACTTGGTTCGCTCCCACGCCGTCGGGGTCGGAGATGCGCTCGCGATCCCGGAGACGCGCGCCATGATGCTTCTGCGCGCCAACTCACTTTCGAAGGGGAATTCCGGCGTATGTCCCACCACGATCGACACGATCTGCGAGATGCTCAACCGTGGGGTCACCCCCTTTGTTCCTTCGCAAGGAAGCGTCGGTGCCAGCGGCGACTTGGCTCCGCTCGCGCACCTGGCGCTCGCTCTCATTGGCGAAGGGGAATGCCTGGATCAAACAGGCGCTCGCGTCGCCAGCGCCGAAGCGTTGAAGCGCGGACAGATTAAGCCGCTCGTGCTCGAAGCCAAAGAAGCCGTGTCGCTCATCAACGGCACACAAGCGATGCTGGCTGTGGGCGCGCTCCTGTTGCTCGCCGCTGAGACTCTGGTCGATACCGCCGATGTCATCGGGGCTATGGCCTGCGATGCGCTCAAGGGTACCAACGTTGCGTTTGATGAACGGATCCAGTTGGCGCGACCCCATCCCGGCCAGATCAAGACGGCGGCGAACCTGCGCCGGCTGCTCGAACACAGCGAGATCCGCGAGTCCCATCGCGATTGTGGACGCGTGCAGGACGCTTACTCGCTGCGCTGCATCCCGCAAGTCCACGGCGCGGTCCGCGACACCCTCGCCCACTGCCGTCGCGTTTTTGAAACCGAAACGAACTCAGCCGTCGACAATCCCTTGGTCTTCGTGAAAAACCTGCGGGCCATGGATGGCGAAGGCGATGTCCTCTCCGGCGGAAATTTTCACGGCGAGCCAGTGGCCTTTGCGCTTGATTTTCTCGCGATCGCATTAAGCGCTCTGGCGGGCATCAGCGAGCGCAGGCTGGAGCGCATGGTGAACCCCGCGCTCAGCGAAGGGCTTCCCCCATTTCTCGCGCCCGGCGCGGGATTGAACTCGGGATTTATGATGCCGCAAGTTACGGCGGCCGCACTGGTCGGTGAGAACAAAGTGCTGGCGCATCCTGCCTCGGTCGACTCGATCACCACCTCCGGAAATAAGGAAGACTTTGTCTCGATGGGAATGACGGCGGCGAACAAATTGAGGAAAGTGGTGGAGAACACGCGCAGCACGCTTGCGATTGAGGCGATGGCAGCGGCACAGGCGATCGACTGCCTGGCGCCGCTGAAGACGTCGAAGCCCCTGCAGCAGGCGCACGCTGCGGTCCGCGCGGTCTGTACGACGATGGAGACAGACCGCGTGATGTACCAGGATTTCGCGCGCATCGCGGAGATGATTGCGAGCGGCAGGCTGGCGGAGGTGGTCCGGTAGATCTGGTCTTTGGCGTGTGGCGGGAGCGGAAATTATGACAAGGCCCACAGCTTGATGTGGGCCTTTGTCAGGTTGGTGTGACCGCTGCCGAGCAGCCGCATGATTAGGGTGTGCAACCACCTGAGTATGCGCAGTCGCTGTCGTAAAACCACAGGCTCTCCAGCCCCTGCGGTCCGGTCTTGCCAGCTTGCACATATTCGATGGGAGTTACTCCATCATCGGCGAGCATGGTGATGTTGTAGGTTGTCAGCGTTTGGGATCCGGGATAGAAAACCTTGACTCCGGTGCCCGCGAAGTCATAGTTGAAGAAGTCGTAAACAGTGTTGGCCAACGCCAGCGGGAAGCCGTTGGAAGCGCAGCATGGCCGCTCCACGATCCACTCCGCGCTGCTGCCAACCAATCCAGGACCGGTGACATAGGGCAGGGAGTACGTTCCGAAAGTCTGGGTGGTGATGTCCTCGACAAAGACCTGCTGGGTGCTGGTACCGGGGAAGCCGTACGTCACAACATACATGTCGTCTCCCGGATTTACACCAAACACTCCCAGGATCGGATAGCTGGGGAACCATTCCACCCAGGCTTCGTACGCCGTGTTGCCGTTACAGTCCGCGGCGGACAAGCTACCACCCTGCACGACATCGCCGTTGGAGAAGCCGTCAATGCCATTCCAACTGACTTCGTAGAATGGCCCCACGATCCCAGCTCCGCAGGCCCCAAACGGAGGCTGAGCCACGGCACGTTGAAGACCGACAGCACTGCCTGGAATGAGGTCTTGGCGTTCCAGCTTTTGTTCTTGTTCGTGGATGCAATGCCACTCCAGTTGTACGAGTTGGCAAGGCTCGGACCAGCGGAGACGGCCGCAGCCTTGGACTGAACCGGTTTCAGGTTTGTGCTGGAACAAAGACTTCACATCCAGCTTGGCAGGCGCGCGATGCTTTGCAGCCTGCATGGCCCGCTCCCAATTCTGGTAAATCCTTGGTTCAGTGGTTTTGTCCGGCCGCTGAGGCAAACCGTAGGAAGCGAGTTCCCGGTCGGTTGCTTTGAGCGGATCGAAGCCCTTGGGCGGACCGGCAAAGACACGAACGCCATTAACGTTGGTGGCTTCTTTGGCTGCTGAATCGAAGATCGCCTGCAGGTCTCCACTGTCTTGGGCTTTGGCCAAGGTCGCAAAACTTGCCACCAATGCTGCGGCGAGCGTGATCGCGAGTGTTCGCTTCTAGAACTGCCACATCTGTATGTGCACGGATCGTTTCTCCTGTTCCTGGACGGAACTATTTTTGAGCGAGACGGGCAGAGTCCTTTTTTTGCCCCCAGCGTGCATCGCAGAGACGCAGGAATCCGCCTATCTCACTTTGAGGTTATGGTTAACCTTGGGCCAGGGAAGAACACAACAGACCCTCGGAGTTATTTCATTTTGTCGGACCGGGGGAAAACATCAGCCCTAAGACTTGGCAGCATCTTGTGGCAGGTTCGATTGTTTGTCAAGCGAAAGTCGTAATCGTGTCGTTCGCACATGATATGTCCGGATGAGATAGCAAGGGAAGTGTCCGCTGGGCCGGCGGCGAGGGTAGGAGAGCATGGAGGGCATGATCTCTTACACCCAGGCCGCAGTGGAGCGGG
>Ga0075021_10001969_pt1 | contig 10641 bp, 2 predicted proteins | sample ColStrG_CSR_2012_FD_72749 | JGI IMG/M metagenome (GOLD analysis project Ga0075021, IMG submission 72749) | Freshwater sediment microbial communities in response to fracking from Pennsylvania, USA - Cold Stream Run_MetaG_CSR_2012 | ecosystem: Environmental > Aquatic > Freshwater > Creek >... | reverse complement strand
GATCCCGACCGCTTCGACATCACCCGTGCGGCGCCGCCGGCGATACTGACCTTCGGCGGCGGCGTGCACTACTGCCTGGGCGCGAACCTGGCCCGGCTGGAGCTCGCCGAAGCACTCAAGATCCTCGCGCACCGCCTGCCGAACCCCCGCCGCGCCGGACCGGCACCGTGGAAGCCGATGCTGGGCATGAGCGGGCCCACCAGCCTGCCCATCCAGTTCGGAAGTGCTCAGGTGCCGCAAAAGGTTTGGTACGTGCCGAATTCCTCGGGCGCCGGGGACGCATAGCGGTCGAGATCCGGGCGTTCGTCGTACGGGGCGGTCACCGCGTCAAGCAATGGCTGGAGCGGACCGAGGTCACCCGCCGTCGCCGCCGTCAGAGCCTCCTCGACGAGATGATTGCGCGGAATATAGATCGGGTTGATCCGGTCCATCAGTGCCACATCCGGATTCAGCGCGCGCCAGCGTGCTATCCAGTCCGCGGACCCGCCGTCGCCCCCGGCCGATTGGCTGAGGTGCCGAAAGAACGAGGTGTAATCGACGTGGTTCGCGTGCAGCAGGAGAAGTAGATCGCCGATCAGCGGCGCGACGACTTCGGCTTCCACAGCCGGGGACAAGCCGAGCTTGGCGCGCATACCGGAGGACCAGGTGGCCTCGTACTGGGCGCGAAACACATCGAATGACTGCTCCGCCAACGAGATTGCCTCTTGCTCGTCAGCGGAGAACAACGGCAGAAGCGTCTCGGCGAACCGCGCGAGATTCCACCCGGCCATGACCGGTTGGTTGTCGTAGCAATAACGCCCCCAGGAATCGATCGAACTGAACACCGTTTCGGGATCGTAGACCTCCATGAAGGCACACGGTCCGTAGTCGATGGTTTCGCCTGAGATCGTCATGTTGTCGGTGTTCATCACCCCATGCACGAAGCCGACGAGCATCCAGCTAGCCATCAGCGATGCCTGCACGCCGGCCACGGCTTCGAACAGCGCGAGGTAGGGCCGTTCGGCGTCCGCAGCGCTGGGATAGTGGCGGGCGATCGCATGGTTGGCGAGGCGACGCACCAAGTTGATGTCCCCGGTGGACGCTGCGAATTGAAAGCTCCCCACCCGCAGGTGGCTGCTTGCCACCCGAACGAGCAATCCGCCGGGCAACGGCGTCTCGCGGTAAACCGGGCGCCCGGTGCTCAGCACGGCCAGGGATCGGGTGGTCGGGATGCCCAGCGCGTGCATTGCTTCGCTGACGATGTATTCGCGCAGCATCGGTCCCACCGCGGCCAGCCCGTCGCCGCCACGCGCGAAAGGCGTCGACCCGGACCCTTTCAGGTGCAGGTCCCGAACGCGGCCGCTGCCGTCACAGATTTCCCCCAGCAGCAACGCCCGCCCGTCGCCCAGCCGCGGCACGAAGTTGCCGAACTGATGTCCGGCGTAGGCCTGAGCTACCGGCCCGGTGCCGCTCGGTAACAGGTTGCCCGCCAAGAATCGCAGCCCGTCGGCGCTTCGCAGCCAGGCGGCGTCGAGACCAAGATCGGCCGCCAGCGGTTCGTTGAGCACCAGCAGTTGCGGATCAGGCGGTGTCTCGGCTTGCCACGGGACAGCCATCTCCGGCAAGTCACGGGCGAAGCGATCCTGCAGCACGATGGTCACTTCTCCCACACTAACGCCGCAGCGAGTCAGAGCTCGAGCAGATGGATTTCGCCCGTAGCGCCGTCGACTTCGATTAGCGCCCCGGACGGCAGCGACCTCGTCGCCCCCTGGACGTCCACCACGCAGGGAAACCCGAACTCGCGGGCCACCACGGCGGCGTGTGACATCGGACCGCCGAGCTCGGTCACCACGGCCGCGGCGTAGCAGAAGGCGGCGGTGTACCCGACGTCGGTGACTTCCGCGACCAGAATCTCGCCGGGTTGCAGATCGTCGATGGTCTCGGGCCGCACGATCCTTACCCGGCCGCGCACCCGTCCGCCGCACACGCCGACGCCGCGCAAGATGTCCCCGACGCCAAGGGCCGTCGACGACGCGGTCGATGGCTCCCAGCTGCCGCTGATAACCGTCGGCGGCACGACGCCCGCCAGCCTGCTCTGTTCGGCCCGGCGCCGCGCCACCAGCTTCGACACGTCGGCCGGGAGCGCGTCGAGTTCGTCGACCAACAGATAGAACACGTCCTCAGCGCTCTCGAAGGCGCCGGCCTCGACCATCCGGCGCCCATACTCACGTAACAGACCGCGCAGCACCCAGTTGGCGCGCACCATCTTGTCGCGGCGGACTTCGCGGTCACGCAGTTGGCGGGTCGCCAGCAGTGCGACAGGCCGGGCTCGCAATGGAATCCGACGGTCCGCGGGCGCAGAAATGGGTTGCGCACGCGAAACGTTCAATGTCTTGGTCACCATCCGGACCAGCAGCTCGGGGTCGTCGGAGTAGCTGGTCGAGAGCATCTCGAGTTCCGCCGGACCGCGGTGTCCGATCAACGCTAGCTCAGTCAATACCGCGGTATGAAACTCCGGCGCTTCGACGGCCAGCTTGCCAAGGCACTCCCCCGGTTCGGCCAACAGCGCAAGCACATTCGGATCGCGCTGTGCGGCAACCACCAACCGATGCACCGCCTCCACCGATCGCGCGCTGACCAAACCCGGCCCCGCCGGCGCGGCGGTGTCGCGCCCACACAGGCCCCGCAGCATCACGTTGAACGCGGCGGAGAGCATGAACGACCCGGACGCCAGCACCCACCCGTGCACCACCTGGTCACGTGCCAACAGGATCAAGCTTGCGAGCCGGTGATCGTCGAGCTCGGCAAGATCACCGCCGGCGAGTTGCTCGAGACGATCGATATCGGCGACGAAGTCGTCAGTGTCGATCTGCGAACCTGCGCTCAAACAAATCTGGTTGACGCCGAACACGCCGATGTTGCGTATGGTGCGCAGGTGCCTTCGGGTGCCAACGGAATTGGCGGGCGGGCGCTCCTCGCCGAAGATCGGCAGCGACGCCATGCTGGGCCCGAAGAAACCGCTATTGCTGACGACGGTGGTGGGCTTGACGAACGGCACGGTTTCGGCCATGAAGTGCGCCGCGGTGATCGCCCCGTACAGTCGGTGGGCGAACACCGCGACGGTTCGCACCGCGATCTCGCGCTGGACGATCCCGCCGGGCCGCAGCCGTTCGGCGATGCCCACCCCCGAGGCACGCAGACCGCGCACGGTCACCGAGGCCGACGACGGCGAGAACGGGCCGGGCAGCGCCTCGGACAAATTGGTGGCCAGGAAGGTCGGGAACCGCGGGTCGATCGGGGTGTCGAATTCTCCATTGAATTCGGCATTGTCGCCCTCCGGACCGGCCAATCTGGGGACCACTCCGTCGTCCGCCGCCGCGTCGACGGCCGGCACGTCTGTCACGTTGGGCACCCGCCAGGGCAGCGATATCACCCGCCTCCCGAGCGCTACTCGCCCTCGCACCGCGCGCGTCAAGTCCTCGAGGCATTCGTCGGCGCTCCACGCGGGTGAGAATCCCCACGTGTCACGCAGTCGGGAAGTGTCCAGGAACGGCGCCCGCTGCATCAACTCCAGCCTGGACCACGCCAGCCCGGCCGGCAATGGCACGATCAACCGTCCGAGCGCTTTGCCGATACGGCGCAAGCTCAGCTCGCCCGGTGCAGCGAGATCGACTGGGCCACTGTCTATCTCAGTGTCCAGGACCGCACGGATCAGCAACCGCAACGTGTCATCGAGATGCACGACCTGCACGGGGAGATCCACTGATGAGCCGGCAAAGGCGGGTTGCGCCAGCAGCTGGAGCACCCGGTCGTCGACGCTTCGCCCGATGACCAGGGCACAACGGACCGCCACCCACTGCGCGCCGGAATCGGCCAACATCTCGTCGGAGCGGGTCCGATCCGCGTACACCGAAGACGCGAAAACGATGCGCCTGGTTCCGCTCTCGACCATCGCGTCGAGGACATTTCGCGTGCTCGCAATGTCCCTGTCCCCCAAGATGTCCGATGCACAGTGCGCGACGACGTCAGCGCCCGCGACAGCCTGCCCGACGGCCCCGGCGTCCCGAATGTCAGCGGCGACGAAGTCCGCGACGCTGGGCCAGCTTTCGGGCCGGTGCCGGGAGATCCCGACAACGTCGTGGCCTTGGCTCAGCAATCGGGCCACGAGGCCGCGGCCGATCACTCCGCCGGCCCCGGTGACCGCAATTCTCATGGCTAATCGTCGTCGTCGTTCATGAACGCAGCGTTGACCAAGGCGTCGAGGTCCATGTCCGCGAGGTCCTTCTCGCCGGCCGCCGAGCCGGCCGCCGAGCCGGCGGTGTCGGCTTCGTTCGCCAGCGCGAGCAATAGTTCCAGCACTCCCGCCTGCCGGAGGCGCTTGACCGGAATAGACGCCACGACCCGTTGGATCTCGGCCTCCCCGGGCGCCGCTGTCTCGGACTCTGCCGCGGTGCCGACAAGCTCCCCGTGCATGTAACCGGCCAGCGCGGCGGAGTTCGGGTAGTCGAAGATGATTGTGGCTGGAAGCGCAAGACCGGTCGCAGCTTTGAGCCGATTCCGCAGCTCGACCGCGGTCAGCGAGTCGAAGCCCAGTTCCTGGAACGCCCAATCCGGGTCGATGGTCTCAGGGCTTCTGCCGCCCAGCACGGTGGCGATGTGGGAGCGCACCAGGTCAAGCAACACCGCGAGTTGCTCGTCTTCGGCCAGTCCCTCGAGGCGTTGCACCAGAGCCGATTTCGACTTCTCTGCCACCAATGAATCCTCGACCTGACGCCGGCTCGGCGCATTGATCAGATCGACGAACATCGGCGGGAGGGTGCCGCTGTCGAATTTGACTTGCAGTGCGGCGGTGTCAATGTGGGCGGGCACCAGGAAAGGCTCGTCGACAACGAGCGCGCTGTCCATCAGCTCCATCGCTTCCTCCGAGGACATCGCGACGACGCCGTCCCGGCCGAACCGAGCCAGATCGGCGGCGCCGAGTCCCCCGGTCATAGAGCTGGCCTGATCCCACAGTCCCCAGCCCAGAGATATCGCCGGCAACCCCTGTGCCCGCCGGTGCACCGCCAACCCATCCAGGAATGAGTTGGCGGCCGCGTAGTTGGCCTGCCCCGAGCCGCCGGCCAACCCGGCCATCGACGAAAACATGACGAACGCGGAGAGGTCCAGATCGCGGGTCAACTCGTGCAGATTCCACGCAGCGTCCACCTTGGCGCGGAACACCGATTCCACCCGCTCCGGGGTCAGCGACGAGATCACGGCGTCGTCGAGGACGCCCGCCGCGTGAATCACGCCCGAGAGTGGCCTCTGCGATGGCCCCTGCCCCGGGATGTCGGCGATCACTTTTGCCAGGGCATCCCTGTCGGCCGCGTCACAGGCAACCGCGTGCACCCGAGCGCCCGCCGCGCTCAGCTCGGCCACCAGTTCGGGGGCGCCCGGCGCGTCCAAGCCACGCCGGCCCAGCAATATCAGGTTGCGCACCCCGTGGCGGTGCACCAAGTGACGGGCCAACGCCGAGCCGGCCATTCCGGTGCCACCGGTGATCAGCACCGTGCCGTCCGCCCAAGCGTCGGGAATCATCATCACAACTTTACCTACATGGCTGGCCTGGCTCAAATACCGCAATGCCGCGCCCGCCCGCCGAACGTCAAATGTCTTCGCCGGCAAGGGCCGCAGCACCTCATCGCCGAATAGCCCGGCCAACTCCGCAAGGATCGCCTGAATGCGATCAGGTCCCGCCTCAAAGAGATCGAACGCGCGGTAGCGCACACCCGGGTGCTTGCGTGCGACCACCTCGACATCGCGGACGTCGGTCTTGCCCATCTCCAAAAACACCCCGCCAGGTGCCACCAAACGCAGTGAAGCGTCGACGAATTCACCGGAGAGAGAGTCCAGCACCACGTCGACTCCGCGTCCGCCGGTGACCGCGCGGAACTTATCTTCGAAGTCCAAGCTGCGCGAATCCGAGATGTGGTCATCGTCGAAACCCATGGCCCGCAACGTGTCCCACTTGCCGCGGCTTGCGGTGGCGAACACCTCCAACCCCAGGTGCCTGGCCAGCTGCACCGCGGCCATACCGACGCCGCCGGCCGCCGCGTGCACCAATATCCGCTGCCCCGGCCGGACGCCCGCCAGATCCACCAGTGCGTACTGCGCGGTTGCGAAAACCACCGATACGGTGGCCGCGGCGGTGTGCGACCATCCCACGGGCACCTTGACGAGCAGTCGGTGGTCGGTGGTCGCGACCGTGCCCGTGCCTTCGGGGAACAGGCCCATGACCCGGTCACCGACCACGAAACTCCTCTCAGACGAGCCGGACGGATCCGTTTCCAGAACGACGCCGGAAGCCTCGATGCCCATGACCGCGTCCTCGTCGGGGTAGAGGCCCAGTGCGATCATGACGTCACGGAAGTTGGCGGCGATGGCCGACAACACGACCCGAACCTGACCGGGCAGCAACGGCGCGTCAGCATCGGAAATTCGTTCCAACTGCAGATTCTCAAACGTGCCGCGACTGCTCATGCCCAACCGCCAAGGTCCGTCACCCGGAGGCACCAGAACGCTACTCAGGGTGCGGCTGCCGTGCACCCGTGCCGTGTAAACCGTTGTGCCGCGAACCAACACCTGCGGCTCGCCGGGCGCCAGAACCGCGGCTATGGCGTCGCCATCGAGTGGCCCGTCAGAGTCGACGAGAACGATCCGGCCGGGATGCTCGGTCTGCGCGGACCGCACCAATCCCCACACCGCGGCGCCCGCCAAATCCGTCACATCCTCGCCGGGCAACGCCATCGCGCCACGGGTGGCCACCACCAAGATGCCTGCCCGATCGCCCGCCAACCACGACTGCAGCACCGTCAGCGCCGCTAGGGTAGCCGCATAGACTTCCGCCACGACGTCGCCGGCAACAGGCGTCGACTCGAAAACCACCGTGGCGGCTTCTGACTCCCCTGACCCCAACGACTTTGTGCTTCCCCAGGCACTCACCGTTACCGGTTCCACCGTGGCGGGCTGCTGTGCCGACCAGATCAGCTCAAAGATCCGGTCCGGACCCGAACTCGACACCGCGGCACCCAATTGCCGGTCGCTTACCGGCCGGGCCACCATCGACGCCACCGACAACACCGGCAGACCCACCCCATCAGCCAGCTCGATCGACACCGCCGACTCGCTCACCGGCACGATCCGCGCCCGAACCGCCGACGCGCCCGCGGCATGCAAAGCCACGTGCTGCCAGGAGAACGGCACCAGCACCGAACCCTCCGCAATCTCGGCACTATCGGATGCCAGCACGACCGCGTGCAGCGCCGCGTCCAGCATCACCGGATGCACCCCGAAACCGGCCACCGAGACCCCGGCGTCTGCGGGCAGCGTCACCTCGGCGAACACTTCATCGCCGCGGCGCCACATCGAGGTCAAGCCCCGGAAGGCGGGACCGTACGCATAGCCACGCTCGGCCAGCCGCTGATATCCGTCGGCGACGTCCACCGCGACCGCACCGACCGGCGGCCACACCGACAGATCCGCGGACGGCTCCACCGATCCCGCGCTGACTACGCCCTCCGCATGCAGCTGCCAGCCGGAGCCCGCTTCACCGCGCGAAAAGATTGACACTGCGCGGACGCCCGACTCGTTCGGTCCATCAACCACTACCTGCACCGCGACCGTGCCGGAGACCGGCAACACCAGTGGCGCAGCCAAATTCAACTCGTCGACAATTCCGCAGCCCACCTCGTCGCCGGCGCGGATCGCCAGCTCGACAAACCCGGCCCCGGGGAACAGCACCACGCCGCCAACGGCGTGGTCGTTCAACCAGCCCTGCACGCTGGGCGATAACCGACCCGTCAGCACCGCCCCGCCCGACGCCGGCAATTCCATGACCGCACCGAGCAGCGCGTGCTCGCTGGCCGCCAATCCCAAACCGGCGGCATCGACAGCGACGTCGTCGCGGGAGAGCCAAAACCGCCGCCGTTCAAACGCATACGTCGGCAACTCCACAAAATTCGCTTTGCCGAGCACATCACGCCAGTCCACGTCCATACCGGCGACAAACCCCTGCGCGATCGCATGCGTCAGGGTCGCCGGCTCCGGGCGGTCCCTGCGCAGCGCGGACACGGTTGTTACCGCGTCTGGCGCCAGCGATTCTTCGATCGCCGCGGTCAGGCTGTTCGGTCCGACTTCCACGAATCGGGTTACCCCGGCAGCGTGTACGAACTGGACACTGTCGGCGAACCGCACCGCGTCCCGGATGTGCCGCTGCCAGTAGGCCGCGGTTCCGAAGTCGTCCTCCGCCTGCTGTCCGGTCAGGTTCGACACGATCGGGATGGTGGCCCGTCCGATGGTAAGGCCGCGCGCAACCGTTCCGAATTCCTCGATCATCGGATCCATCAGCGGGGAATGGAACGCGTGCGAAACGGCCAGCCGGTGAACTCGGCGCCCTTCGGCGCGCAGCCGATCCGCGATCGCGGTCACCGTCTCCTCGGAGCCCGAAATCACCACTGAGGCCGGACCATTAACAGCGGCGATACCCACGTCTTCGCCCAGCAGTGGCCGCACTTCCTCTTCGGTGGCCTGCACCGCGATCATGGCCCCGCCCGCCGGCAGCGCCTGCATGAACCGGCCGCGGGCAACGACCAAGACCGCCGCGTTCTCCAGAGACAGCACGCCTGCGACGTGTGCGGCGGACAACTCGCCGACCGAGTGGCCCATCACGAAATCGGGATTTACACCCCAGGATTCCAGCAGCCGGAATAACGCAACTTCCACCGCGAACAGCGCTGGCTGCGCGAATTCGGTGGTACTCAATAGGTTTTCGTCATGGCCCCACATCACCTCGCGCAGTGGGCGCAGCAGGTGGCGATCCAGTTCGCCCACCACAGTGTTGAACGCCTCGGCGAAAACCGGGTACGCGGCGTGCAGCCCCATCCCCATGCCGAGCAGCTGGGCCCCTTGACCGGGGAAGACGAACGCAGTTTTGCCACCTGCTTTGGCGGTACCCTGAATCACCGAGACCGCTGCGTTGCCGGCCACCTCGTCGAGCCCGGCCAACAACGTCTCGTGGTCGCCGCCGAGGACGACGGCGCGATGTTCGAAGACCGAACGGGCCGCCAACGACCACGCCACGTCCGCGGGGTGGAGGTCGCCGTGGGTTCGCACGTGTTCGGCGAGCCGGCTGGCCGCAGACGCCAGCGCGGTCACCGATTTCGCCGACACCACCCACGGCAGCACCGGCGGCGTGGGCCGGTCGATGACCTCCGGGGCCCGCCCCGTCCAGGTGGGTGGGGCTTCGAGGATCACATGCGAGTTGGTGCCGCTGATCCCGAACGAGGACACCCCGGCCCTTCTGACGTAGGCCGACCCGGCCTTCTCGGCCGGCCACGGCCGCGCGTCGGTCAGCAACGACACCGAGCCCATGGACCAATCCACGTGCGGGCTGGGTTCATCGACGTGCAACGTCGCCGGCAGCAGCTCGTGGCGCATCGCCAAAACCATCTTGATCACACCGGCTACACCCGCGGCCGCTTGCGTATGACCCATATTCGACTTGATCGACCCCAGCCAAAGCGGCTCGGTTCTGCCCTGCCCGTATGTCGCCAACAGCGCCTGGGCCTCAATGGGATCGCCCAACATAGTGCCCGTTCCGTGGCCTTCGACAACGTCCACATCGGTCCCTGACAACCCGGCATTGGCCAGCGCCGCGCGCACCACCCGCTGCTGAGACGGCCCGTTCGGTGCGGTCAGCCCGTTGGACGCACCGTCCTGATTGACCGCCGAACCCCGCAGTACCGCCAACACCGGGTGCCCCGACCGCTGCGCATCCGATAGTCGCTCCAGCACCAGCATCCCGCCGCCCTCGGCGAACCCGGTGCCGTCGGCGGCTGCCGCGAAGGCCTTGCATCGGCCGTCCGCGGATAACCCGCGCATGCGGCTGAACTCGACAAAGATGTCGGGTGTGGCGTTGACGGTGACACCGCCGGCCAGCGCCAGGTCGCACTCACCCGAACGCAGCGACTGCGCCGCCATGTGCAACGCCACCAACGACGACGAACACGCGGTATCCACCGACACCGCCGGGCCCTCCAGCCCGAGCACATAGGACACCCGCCCCGACGCCACACTTGACGACTGCCCGGTCAGCCGGAAGCCTTCGACCGCTTCGGAGGAGGACAGACCGTAACCCTGCGCGATGATTCCGGCGAACACCCCGGTCGCGCTGCCCCGCAGCCGACCGGGCTCAATTCCCGCTCTTTCCAATGCTTCCCAGGACAGCTCGAGGAACAAGCGCTGCTGGGGGTCCATCGCCAGCGCCTCACTGGGCACCACTCCAAAGAAGGCGGCGTCAAAGTCCGCAACGCCGTCCACGAAGCCGCCGGTGCGGGTGTTGCACGCACCCGCAACGTCGGGATCCGGGTTGTACAGGCCGGCCAGATTCCAGCCGCGATCGCTCGGGAATTCGGAGAGCACATCACGACGCTGCGCCAGCATGTCCCAGAGATCGTCGGGGGAATTTATCCCGCCCGGGTAGCGGCACGACATGGCGACGATCGCGATCGGATCGTCGCCCGTGACACGAACCGCTGCGGCGTGGTTGATTTCTTGGGGGACTCCGGCGAGTTCGGTGCGGATGTAGCCGGCCAGGCTGTTGGGTGTCGGGTAGTCGAAAATAAG
>Ga0075021_10001967_pt1 | contig 10648 bp, 6 predicted proteins | sample ColStrG_CSR_2012_FD_72749 | JGI IMG/M metagenome (GOLD analysis project Ga0075021, IMG submission 72749) | Freshwater sediment microbial communities in response to fracking from Pennsylvania, USA - Cold Stream Run_MetaG_CSR_2012 | ecosystem: Environmental > Aquatic > Freshwater > Creek >... | reverse complement strand
GCAGTCATCGCTGCCATCTCCGACACCAGCGGCATCGTCGGTCTTGTGGTCGGGGGGGCGGGAACCAGCGGCAATGCGCAGATTGCCGTTTCCGGCGTCGCCAGTTGTGTTTTCGACAACGCCACCACGGCCGGCGACTACGTGCAGATCAGCTCCTCCACCGCCGGCGACTGTCATGACGCCGGCTCCACTACGCCCACCGCCGGCCAGATTCTCGGCCAAGTCCTGGTCACCGGCGCCGCCGGCACCCGCTCCCTGAAACTGTTCGACGGTCAGACGGTCGGCATCCCTGCCGCCCCCGTCAGCTCGGTCTTCGGCCGCACCGGCGCCGTCGTCGCAGCCGCCAACGATTACGGCTTCAGCCAGCTCTCGGGCAGCCTGGCGTCCGGCCAGGACTACGCCGTCGGCACCGCCGGCACCTACACCAAGCTCACCACCAATGCCCAAGGGCGCGTGAGCGCCGGCGCGACTGCCGCGGCGAGCGATTTGTCTAACGGCACCACCGGCAGCGGCTCGATTGTGCTGGCGACTAGTCCGACCATTACCACACCCAGCATCGCCGGCGCGCTTGGCGGCTCTCTCGACCTCGGCACCGCAGCTGCCACTAATATCGAAATCGCGAATGCAACCACAACTGGTACAACAACAGGCAAGCTGGCGAAGCTTACAGGAGCACCTTCTTCCACCGCTGTGATCGCCGCCACCACCGACACCAGCGGCATCGTCGGAATCGTGGACAGCGGAGGCGGAACCACCGGCAACGCGCTCATCGCCGTTTCCGGCGTCAGCAGTTGCATATTCGACGGCGCAACCTCTGCGGGCGATTATGTCCAGATCAGCTCCACGACCGCTGGAGATTGTCATGACGCCGGATCCACCAGACCTACCTCGGGGCAGATTATTGGCCTTGTGCTGACCAGCGGTATAGCCGGATTCCATACTGTGCAAGTCTTCGGCGACCAGACCCTCGGCACGTCTGTCGGATTTTCGAATCCAATGACAACGCTGGGAGACATCATGTACGAAAATTCAACGCCCGCGGCTGCGCGTTTAGCTGGCAGCACATCGTCAACATTGGCAGTTTTGACCCAAACCGGCAACGGCTCCGTTTCGGCGGCCCCAGTTTGGACCAGTTCAACCGGAACGGGCAACGTCGTCTTGTCCACCAGCCCAACGCTAGCAACTCCCGCACTCGGGACCCCTTCCTCTGTGACATTGACAAACGCCACTGGCTTGCCGTGCGCCGCGCTTCCGGCTTTGACGGGAGATACCACCACATCAGCGGCCTCGTGCGCCACAACCACCGCCAAGATAAACGGGACTGCATTCCCCGCTTCCGCAACTGTCATCGGCTCAAATAGCAGCAGCCAGCCCGTTTCGGCCACCACAACCGGAAGCGGTTCCGTGGTACTGGCCACCACGCCCTCGCTGAGCTCACCTTCGCTAGGCACTACTGCCCATACCTCGACCTACACCTCCAACGCCAGCACAATCAATCTCCTTCAGGTGCTCACGACGGTTTCAAACGCTTCACGCGCGACAAACGCCGCGACTACAACGACGAGTGGCGTGGTCGGCATTGCGCAATCAACGGTTAGCGCAGGTAGCTCAGTGGAGGTAGCGACCAGCGGCAAAGCTACATGCCAATTCGATGCGACCGCGGTTACTGCCGGCGATTACGTCCAAATCAGTTCCACCACCGCCGGAGATTGCCACGATGCAGGGAGCACGAGGCCAGCCTCCGGGCAGATCATCGGATTCGCGCTTGCCACCGGTTCGGCCAGCACTACCCAGGTCGTCCGCTTGTTCGATGGCGAGGTGATGGCCGTACCAGTTCCTTCCGCAACAACCGTTGCGACGCAAGAAAGCACAAGTTCAACATCATACGTGAACCTTACGACTTCCGGTCCAGCGGTAACCGTTACTGTCTCTTCCTCCGGTAAGGCCCTAGTGACGCTGACGGGCGCACTAAACAATACAACCGGCACATGCTATATGGCATTCGCCGTTTCGGGTGCTACAACGTCGAGCGCCTCCGATACACTGGCTGTGAGTGCTGGTCCCAGCCCAGAGCAAATGTCTGCGACTTACTTAGTGACCGGACTAACGGCTGGCAGCAATACTTTCACGGCTAAGTACAGGTCGAGTGATGGAAGCTCATGTCAGTTCAGCAGCAGAAATGTCATTGTGATTCCGTACTAGATGATGGCGGCCTAGAAGTTGGACTCCGAAAAGCCGACTACGGAGAACCAGCAGCATGATTTAAAGCAAAAGTTAATGTAAAACTTTAAGTGTTCCGCCCAGCTTCCGCAGCGGGGACTTCCCTGCCCTCCACCAGTCAGGCAGTATTCTAAAACAGCAAGGCATGGAAAACCACTTTCGAAGAATTTTGGTGCGCGCCACGAACTGGGTGGGCGACGCGGTCATGTCGGTGCCGGCTCTGCAAGCGCTGCGTCAACACAATCCGCAAACGCAGATTGCCATTCTGGCGCGGCCCTGGGTGGCGGGGCTCTACGGACGCGAAGCGTTTTGCGACGAGTTGATTCCTTATGACGCGCCACGTGGCTGGCAAGGCCTGAACGAAAAGCGCCGCTTGGCGGCATCGCTGCGCGCCCGCAAGTTCGATTGCGCGCTGCTTTTGCAGAACGCTTTTGAGGCCGCCGCCTTGGCGCGTTGGGCGGGCATTGCCATCCGTATCGGCTATGACCGGGATGCGCGCGGCTGGCTGCTCACGCATCCCATCCCACTTCCGGCCGCCGGTGAAACGCCGCGTCACCAGCGCTTCTACTACCTCGAACTGCTCAAGCGCGCCAAACTCATTCCGGGCTACGAGCACGACGGCGCTATCCGGCTCGGCGGAACCGGAAGTGCCGCGTCGCGAGGCCGCGAACATCTCCAGGCAGCCGGGCTCGAAGGTCCGGTCATCGGCGTGAGCCCCGGCGCGGCTTATGGCGGGGCGAAACGCTGGCTCGCCGAACGGTTTGCCGAAGCAGCCGTCGCGATTGCCCGCGAGCGAGGGGCGCAAGTGGCGGTGTTCGGCTCAAAGGAAGAATCGGCCATTTGCGAAACGGTGCGGCAAGAGATTGCCTTCGCGGGCTTGGCGTGCCATAACTTCGCAGGCGCAACATCGCTCGCCGAGTTCATTGAAATCGCGGGAGCTTGCCAGCTATTCTTGACAAACGACTCCGGCGCGATGCACATCGCTTCGGCGTTGGGCGTGCCAACCGTGGTTGTTTTTGGCGCAACCGACGATGAAGCCACCGGCCCCACGGGAAGCTGGAGCCGGGTAGTTCGGCATTCAGTAGAGTGCAGTCCTTGTCTGCTGCGCGAATGCCCGATTGATCACCGCTGCATGACCGGCGTTCCGGCCAGCCAGGTGATTGCAGCCGTCCAAGGGCTGGTAGAAATAGGAAGAAAGTAACCGTTTATATTGGATACGCGCGAGAAAATTGTAGGTTTGAAGGATCTGCCGCAGAGGCTCGGCAACGCCCATTGGGTGGCGGTGGTTGGGAAGTTTGATCCGCTCACACTGGCGCAGGCCGATCGGTTGGCGGAACTGACGGCGCGCGGCCGATCTATCCTCGCCGCAGTTCAGCCCGGCGTGGACAGCCTGCTTCCGGCGGAGGCGCGCACGGCCCTGGTAGCGGCCCTGCGAAGCGTGCAACTGGTCGTCATCGCCGATGCCGCTTCCCTGCCCCCTCATCCGCAAATCGAGATTCTGGAAGATGAGGCGGGCGAACGAAAACGTTCTGCGGAATTTGCTGAGAGAATTGCCGACCGGCAAAAGGCGGCAGTGTGAGTACCGGCTCAATTCTCGTCGTGCGATTGGGCGCCATGGGCGACATCATTCATGCTTTGCCCGCCGTGGCAAGCTTGCGCCAATCGTTTCCGCGGCACCGCATCACTTGGGTCGTTGCCGGCAAGTGGGTGCAGATTCTTGAAGGCAATCCGCATATCGATCAAATTGTGCCGTTTGATCGCCGTGGCAAAGCGGCCATCTACCGCGCGTGGCGGAAACTGCGTCCGCTGCGGCCGGAAATCGCTATCGATTTCCAGGGTTTGATTCAGTCCGCTCTGGTAGGCCGAGCCGCCCGGCCGAAGAACTTCATCGGCCTTCACCGTTCGCTGGCGCGCGAATCGCTCGCCGCGCTTTTTTACACGCAGCAAGTTAGGGCTGTTGGTCCGCACTGCGTGGAAATGAATCTGCAACTATCGGCTGCCGCAGGCGCGACTCAATTGACCGATCAAGCTTGGCTCCCCACCGGACACGCCGAAGGCAAACTGCCCAGCGGCCCGTTCGTTTTCGCTAGTCCGTTTGCAGGCTGGGCGAGCAAGCAGTGGCCCCTTGATCGCTACTTGCTGTTGGCGGAAGCGCTCAAAGCCGAGGGTCTGCCGCTGGTGGTCAACGTGCCTCCCGGCCTGGGCACCAAATTGGCGGGCCTCCCGGGCCTGAAGATTCACGAGTCGGGCATTCCCGGCCTCATTGACGCCACGCGGCGCGCCACCGCGATTGTCGGCGTCGACAGCGGCCCCATGCATCTGGCGGCTGCGCTCGCTAAACCCGGCGTGGCGATTTTCGGCCCCACTGATCCCGCGCGCAACGGCCCCTTCCGTAGCCGCTTGATGGTTTTGCGCGACCCAAACGCCCTGACGACTTACAAGCGCAACGAAGGAATCGACCCCAGCATGCTGGCGATCACCGCCGACCAAGTGAAAGAAGCTTTGCTCCACTCCATTCGCATGGCCAGCGTCTCCGCATGATCTTTGCCAAGACTTACGCCGATTTCGCCCAGCGCCTTCGCGTGCCTGCCGGATTTGTGCTCCTGATCACGTTCGCGTGGCTATCGCAACCGTCCCTCTTTTCTATGCAAGCGGGTTTGCCGATCTCAATTGCCGGCCTGTTGCTGCGAGGTTGGGCCGCCGGGCACCTGGCAAAAAATCAGCAGCTCGCTACAGCAGGCCCATTCGCCTACGTGCGCAATCCTCTGTATCTCGGAACTCTCATCACGGCATTGGGCCTGGTGATTGCCGCGCGGCAGCTTTGGCTGGCACCGATCTTTGCAGCGGTTTTTTTGTTGGTTTACCTGCCCGCAATCGAACTGGAAGAGCAGCATTTGCGCCAGATCTTCCCGGAATATGCCGCTTATGCGGCGCGCGTCCGGCGTTTCTTGCCAGTATCCAAATGGCCGGGACAGCAAAGTGCTTTTTCGTGGAAGCTGTATCGCCGCAATGAAGAGTACAAGGCGCTGGGAGGGTTTGTGATTGCGGTGTTTTGGCTCGCGTGGAAGTGTGCGCAAACTATAAAATGACCACCTATTAAGCAACGGCCCGCAGGAGAGGGCCAATAGCGAGATCCTCATCGATTAATGGCCAGTGGATGCCGTAACCAGAGGGCGAGAGTTCCGCGCGACTTCGTTCTATGAGAGATGCGCGGGCAAGCCGCTCGGAGCATCTTTCCCAGGGAATGGAAACGGACGCCGCATCCGTAATCACAATCAGCGCCTCGGATGTAGTCTTGTGATCGCTCTCGCTAGAACTGGGGTCGTTTCACTTTTCACGATTTTCTCCGAAATGTTCCCGCCAAGCAGAAACAATCTGATCGAAATGCGCAAATACGATCTGCTGGACCTCGCGCCGCAAACGCGGCGTACAGTTGTGGTCGAACTCCTCGACTATGTCGAAACGCTCAGGGAGCAGCCAATACTTGCACTCCGCACGCACCTGGATCAGTTGCAAGTCTGCGTAGTGCCGCCGCTAGGGGCGGTACCGCTACTACTGCCCCCCCCGCAAGACACTTGCAACAGGCATAGACTGGCGAAGATAAGAGCAACGCAAAGACTCAAACGTCGTCTTCTAGGACCGGTGAACGCAACGATAATCAAGGTTTGGCAAATCAGTACAATCAAAATCGTAAAGATAATTTGCTGGTTCCAGTGGAGCGACAGCGGTGGAGCGGAAGACAACTGGCAACCATTACCGCTAACAGTTATTGTCTGTGCACTCGGCTTAGCATTATCGTTTATGCTGATTAAAGCAGACCTGGAACCACGACTCGTTGGAGTAAAGGTAATCGCAAGAGAACAGCCAGAGTTTGGTGCCAATTGATAAGGGAATGGGCTGCAGCCAACCTGCGAGAAGTCCCCAGGGTTCGATCCACCTGAGGCAATCCCAGTGATTGTTATGGAATTGTTCCCTGAGTTAGTGAGTTGGATGCTTTGAGAGGCGCTGGTTGAGCCCACGCGTTGAGTCGCAAAGCTGATCGACGTGGAACTCAAAGACATCGTTGAAAATGAACCAGAAGCAGCCCCATACTGGAGGTCTTTCAGCAACAGCTCCACACTACTCCCGCTAGTCGGTGCCAATCCATTGAATAACCACAGATTGAAATGCAGAGATTGATCAGGCGCCGGGCGTGGCTCGGTGCTGCTGAACATCCATTGATAAAACGGTGTGCTGAGATTGGCATCATTGTTTGGAAACGCCAGAAAATCGACGCCAGTTGGCGTCCACTGAATCCGATAGGTGGATTCGGTGAGGCCATGCGGAACGGTGAACCGCTGTAGATGGCCCGGAGATTGATAGGGTTGGACTGTAAACTGTGCGTTCGTCGCATTATTGGCTACGCCGAACTTTGAAAATTCGATGTCCCTCTCTCGATTGCTGTACGCTGCATCCTCGGACCAGGTAAAGAGTCCGGTCACGGCGTTTGGATCCAACGTACTCGGATCGCTCAGCACATCGAAAGTGTAGGTTCCCCAACCAAAAGTTTGCTTAGAGATGACCTCGGCACTTTGCCATGTACCGTTTGTGTTGGTTACCTTCAAGTGCAAGATGCCCGAGCTGTCCACTGAGACATTGTCTGCTGAATCCGAGAACATATTGGGTCCTGGCCCCAGCGGAACGGAATTAGCTTTCACCGCCCAGTTGTATCCGGCAAAACTAATGATCTTTTCGTTCGGATTTTGACGTTCTACGATAAAACGCGCGACAGCCGCTTGGTCGAGTGTTGTCGGGAGGGCGCTACCTGCCGCAACACAAGTGAAGGTGAAGTCTCTTGGAACTAGATAAACAGCAAGTTTAGTCGCGCTGCTATCAACACCGCCAGTGGCATACGGAACACTCCAGGTTCCATCAGAATTCAGCGCCGTTAGCAAAGAGGTGCAAGAAGGTTTTGAATACCAGCCTAGCCCCGGAACAAAGATTGCCAGAGCGATTGAGTAGTTGGAGGCAACGACATTCGCGGTTTTGCCTTGAATAGGTTCACTGGATCCGAAGCTAGGAACACTGGTCACAAACAGTTCGGGAGTAGTTGCGGTTGGCGGAGCAATTACCAACGGTGCAGAGGATGACGAGGTCGTCCTTTGGCTAGAGTCCGTAGCTGTTATAACGATCTGATACGTCTGTCCCACTTGATTGAAATCGGATGGAATGTTGAAAGTGCCGCTCCAGGTCCCAGCGGTCAGCGATCCCGACTGTTCAGTTAGATTTACAGTCGTCACACTGTTGTCCGGGAGCGTAATGATTGCCTTGACCGAAGTGATGTTTGCATCGTTGGTGACCGTGGTCTCGATCGTAATGGCACCACCCGAAAAAGAGGTCGGCAGGACCTGCGGGTTTGAAAATATTGGTCCTGGCACCGAGCCAGAATTCGTCGTTGCAGTAAAATCGACGACCATATTAGCGCTGAGACTCGAGAATGAGCTGCTTGAAGGATTGAAGATATAACCAGCCAGCGATGGGACGATAGAACCGTTCGCACCCGGCGCAAGGTCGCCAAAGGAATAGTTTCCCGATAGGTCGGTAATCGATGATACCGTTTGGGAACCACCTAACGTGACGGTGACACCAGGAACCCCAGCGCCGTTAAGTTTAATCTGGCTGGTGACCGCGTAGGTTAAGGGACTCGTTGTCGAATTGACTGTGCCCTGAAATGCTCGGAAGATTTGGTCGCCCACGATTACAACTCCAGAGCGCGGCGACCCGTTTATGTCTGGAGTTGCGGTGATAGTAACGAGAAATTGCCCAGAACCTTCCGACTTCATATTGACAGCCAACCACGAAGCCCCTGTGGTGGGTGCAAGAGAGCAGCCATTAGCCGAACTCACTGTCAGCGTTACAGATCCACCAGCCAGGTCGATAGTACCTGCCGACGACGAAACCTGATAGGTGCAAGCCGATATTGCTGAGGCATTCTTCAAAGTCTCGAACGCTTGCAGATCTGCCAGGGTGGTATCGACTTGGGCCAGCGAATCGGGGACACCACTCTGCTGGATTTGGCTGCGGGCACCAGTGAACGCCGCTGCCAGTGCGGTGCTGCGTGAGTTAAGCATTGCAATCTCGTCCGTGATCTTATTGTCGGTGATGTCCGATACCAGCGTAGTAGCGAATCCCGCAAAATCGGATTGCACCGCAGCGGCGTCGGGAATCGAGCCGTTGCCGTATAGCACTCCCTGCAGCGAACTGCTGGTCTGCAGGTAGCTCGGCAAACCGAAATTGGCGTAAGCTTGCGCCAGAAGCTTAGTTCCACTGAGAAAGTGTGCGGCTGGAACAGCGCTCCCGCTCTTAAGATCAGTGGAGATCGTAGCATAGAGCGTCTGTTGGTCCTTTTGGAATAAGCTTGTAATAGACCCAGAAAACGCGGCTAACTGTTGACTCGTTGGTGAAGAGATTGTTACCGAGTTTCCGGCGAACAGATTTGCCAGATTGTACGTCTGGGTTGTGTACTCTCCGCACAAATAGAGGCCGCTATGCTGATTTATAAACTGCAGGAACTCCGCGTCGATGTGACTGGGGAAAAAGAAATAATTTAAACTGCTGCCCAGTGTTTGGCACGTATCGGAGTTGCCGCAGCACTGGTCGATAGGGGTCGGCGTAATAGTTAAGTAGTGGAGATGATTATCGGACGGGATGGCTAATGGGTCTATGCAGTATCCTAGATTCCAGATCGAACCTCTACAATCCGGTGTTCCAGACGACAAAAACTGCGCTCCTTGGGCGACGACGTAAATCGTATGACTGAGTATCGTTCCGCTACTCGTTGTCAGCTGTATCTGATAGCTCAGCAGCCGGTAAGGAAAGTCAATTGCATCGCCTGCCCACACGTTTGAGGAAGCCATGCAAATGCCAATCACCCCGGCATTTGGCGTATCGAATAACTGCGAGGCGTTAATCACTACAGAAGGCAATAAGGATACAAGATTGGGTGGCTTGGCATAGGTATTCGGGTCCCCTGGGCAGCCAGGAATACTGGTACTAGTTGCTGTATTCAGAGCGGAAGGGACGTACGATGTGCTTGGCTGGGTTGGAGCGCCCCACAAGTTTAAGGTCTGCGACGGATTGGATGGATTTGCGAGGCGATTTGATGGGTCGCTAACAAAACTGTTCACGTCTGACTGAATGGCGCTCTGGAGATTATTGACGGCTGCATTGTACTTGTTGACGACTGCGTTGAACAGGGGTTGGTTGGTCACGATGCTGCCGCCGCTGCCCGTGCTGTTGGCTTTGTGAATCGCCTGTTGCAAACTCGTGCCCACTTGGATCAGATTATCGAAATGCACTGAGTTGATCGTCACTGTGTACTGCGGCCACTCCTTGGCCAACTGCAAGTACGCCCGCGCCACCAGCGTCCACATCTCCGGATTGGGGAGCCTCAAGGTGGCCAACGCCGGCAGGCCCAATCCTGGGTTTTGCGCCGGAAACTGCGCCAGGTAATTCACGTCCGTCGAGAACGGGCTCGCGCATCCCGAGCACACGCCGGTCACCGAGCTGTTGAGGAAAATATTGTAAATGTTCGTGTTGCTGTAGTCGGGCTGCTGCACGCCCGCCCAAAGCTGGTCCGTCACGTCGTTATTGGCCCAGGTGAACAGCTCGTTCTCACAGGTGTTGTACTGCGGTAGCCCGATATCGGCTCCGTTGTGTATCGTCCGGTAGTTCAGACACCCATTCAGGTATTGAACCAGCGTTTCATACTCCTGTGTCTGCGCATGCGCCAGCGAATACACTGCCAACTGGTTGAGTTGCGTCTGAACATCCAGCAGGCCCACCTGGATCGCATGCGCATCCCCATTCAGAACGCCAAGCTGATAGTTGATCAAAGCGAAGTTTTGATTCAATGTCACCAGGATAGTGTGTAGCGTGTTATTGACCTGCGCGAACTGGGCATCCACGTCCTGCTGCAGCTTGGCGATCTGCCGGCTCAAGTTCTGGATCTGCGCCAGCACGGCTGCGTTCGGGTTGGGAGTTCCGGCTCCGCCTCCGAACAGGCCGAAGATCTGTACGGCGGCTCCCGCCACGCCAGCCATCGGATTGAGCACGCCGAGCACAGGTGCGAGATCGCCGAAGATCGAACCAGTTGCACCCGCCAGATTGGCAATTTGTTCAATCCCCTTGCCCGCCTGAACGATCCCGCCGCCCAGCGTGATGATCTCGCTGGCGAGTTGAGGATCTGCCAAGCCGACCAGCTTCGAGATCCCGTCACGTCGCTCTGCAGTGGCGTCCAAGGATCAGTTTTGTTGCTGCCGGAGCTCGGACTATATATACAAATATCGGTTTGAATCGTGAGGTTTAGCGGGTTGACGGTCGCACAAGCCAAAGTTGTTCCGGATGCTAGTGGCTTCAGCCGGGCCTCAGGGCTCTGGCTTCCCTGGAG
>Ga0075021_10001966_pt1 | contig 10649 bp, 10 predicted proteins | sample ColStrG_CSR_2012_FD_72749 | JGI IMG/M metagenome (GOLD analysis project Ga0075021, IMG submission 72749) | Freshwater sediment microbial communities in response to fracking from Pennsylvania, USA - Cold Stream Run_MetaG_CSR_2012 | ecosystem: Environmental > Aquatic > Freshwater > Creek >... | reverse complement strand
ACCATCTTCTTCACGGTGGTGATCGGCACGATCTTCGCGTTCCAGTCGTTCGGCCAGATCGATCTGCTGACCGAGGGCGGCCCGCTCAAGAAGACCAATGTGCTCACCTACTACATCTACGACACGCTCCAGCGCCAGAGCGATCCGGGCAAGGCCGCGGTGCTCGCGGTGGCACTGTTCTTCCTCACGTTGATCCTGGCGTTGTTCCAGATCCGGTTGCTCGAACGGCGGGTGTCGTATGACCGCTGACGCGCGCGCACAGCACCGCCGCCGCTTGCTGGGCAAGGCCGCCAACTACGCGCTGCTGACGGTGCTGGCCGCCGTCGTGTTGTTCCCGATCTACATCACCATCGTGAATTCGCTGCTCCCGGCGCGCGACATCTTCCAGCAGCCGCCCAAGCTCTTCCCGACCAATCCGCAGTTCGGGTCCTACCAGGAGGCCTGGAATGCCGGGCACATGGGCAGGTATCTGACCAACAGCTTCATCGTGACGTTCATCATCACCGTCGGCCAGGTCCTGACCGCGATCCTCGCGGGCTACGCGTTCGCGTTCCTCGAGTTCCCGTTCAAGCGAGCGCTGTTCGTGGTGTTCCTCGCCACGCTGATGGTCCCGTTCGAGGTCACCATCGTCACCAACGTCTCGACCGTCAGCGATCTGGGTTGGTACAACACCTACGCGGGCCTCGCCGTGCCCTTCCTCGCCACGGGTTTCGGCGCCTTCCTCATGCGCCAGGCGTTCCTGACGCTTCCCCATGAACTGCGCGATGCCGCCGCGCTCGACGGCTACGGCCACTGGCGGTTCCTGTGGCGAGTCGCGGTCCCGTTGGCCCGGCCCGCAGTCGCCGCGCTCACCGTGTTCGCGTTCCTGGCCGCGTGGAACCAGTACCTCTGGCCGCTGCTCATCACCAAGGACGACCGTCTGCGGACGGTGCAGATCGGGCTCAAGCAGCTGCGGTCAGTGAGCATCGACCAGGTGAACGTCACCTTCGCGGGCGCGATCATCGCGGTGATCCCGCTGGTGATCCTCCTGCTCTTCTTCCAGAAGCACCTGGTACGGGGCCTGACCGCGGGGGCCGTCAAGGGCTGACGACACCTACCCGTCGACTTGGGCCATGCTGGGGCCCGCATTCGAGCGTCGACGGGGAGTGGACATGCGATCGTGGAAGCGCTGGGCGGGCTCGGGAATCGCGATGGTGCTGCTGGCCTCGGGCCTCTGGGCGGCGACGGCATCACCCGAAGCGGGCGCGGCGAGCAGCGCGACCTGCCCGTTGAACGCCCTGAAGAAGGCGTCGAAGCCGGTCGAGATCACGATGTGGCACTGGATGACGCGCGACAACGAGACGACGCTCCAGAAGCTCACCGACGCGTTCAACGCCTCGCAGTCCAACGTCAAGGTCAAGCTGGTCAACCAGATCGACTGGGAGGCGACGTTGCAGAAGTACAAGGCCGGGCTCGCCACCGGTGATCTTCCCGATGTCGTGCAGCTGCAGGAAACCGATCAGCAACAGGCCATCGACACGCAGACCATCCTGCCGGCGAGCGCGTGCGCCAAGGCCGACCACTACAGCTTCTCGGACTTCCTGCCCCGCGTGATCAGCTACTACACCGTGCAGGGCACCCAGTACGCGATGCCGTTCAACACCTCGGGGTCAGTGCTGTACTACAACAAGAAGGCGTTCAGCGCGGCCGGGCTCGATCCGAATTCGCCGCCGACCACGCTCGACGCCCTGCGCGCGGCCGCAGTGAAGCTCAAGGCCAACGGCGTCTCCGCGCCTCTCGGGCTCAAAGTCGACCCGATCTTCTTCGAGCACTGGACCGCGCTGGCGAACAACCTCTTCTCCAACAACCAGAACGGGCGCAAGGCACGAGCGACCAAGTCGGTCTTCGACACCGCGACCGGCCAGCAGATCTTCACGTGGCTCTCGGGCATGGTGAAGGACGGTCTCGCCACCACCAACCCCGATCTCGGCGCCAACATCTACGACGACCTGCTCGGTATTCGGGCCGGCTCGCACGCCATGGCGATCGACACCAGCGCCGCCTTCACCACCATCAAGTCGGTGCTGTCCGCCGGGAACGACCCCAACATCGATATCGGCGTGGCGCCCCTGCCCGGGCCCGGGGCCAAGCCGGCCAAGGGTGGCGTCTTCGTGCAAGGCGGCGCCCTCTTCATGGTGAACAAGTCGAAGCCGGAGAAGCAGGCGGCCGCATGGCAGTTCCTGAAGTTCCTCGACCAGCCCGACTCCATGACCACGTGGGCGATCGGCAGTGGCTACATGCCGATTCGTCAGTCGTCGGCCAACAGCGCCGCGATGAAGGCCTACTGGGCTCAGAACCCCGGGGCGAAGGTGGCCTACGACCAACTCCTCAACGGGGCCAACAACGTGGCCACGTCCGGATCCGTGATCGGCAACAACAAGGGTGTGCGCGACGCGGTGCGCGACGCGGAGAACAGCATGTTCCTGCAGGGCGTCGCCCCGAAGAAAGCGCTGTCCGACGCGGCGAAGAACGCCACCGCCGCGATCGACGACTACAACAGTCGCATCGGCGCGTAGCGGCTGGGGAGGCTGGTCAGCCGCGCTCGTCGACCGGTAGGTAGGGACGCTTCGTCGGGCCGGTGTAGATCTGGCGCGGGCGGCCGATCTTGGTGGCCGGGCTCTCCATCATCTCCACCCAGTGCGCGATCCACCCGGGCAGGCGCCCCATCGCGAACAGCACCGGGAACATCTGCGTGGGGAAGCCCATGGCGCGGTAGATGAGACCGGAGTAGAAGTCGACGTTGGGGTAGAGCTTGCGCTCGATGAAGTACTCGTCGCTGAGCGCGACCTCTTCGAGCCGCAACGCGAGGTTGAGCTGCTCGTCCACGCGGCCGAGGTCCTCGATGACGCGGTGACACGCGTCCTTCAGGATGCGCGCACGCGGGTCGTAGTTCTTGTACACACGGTGACCGAAGCCCGAGAGCCGGAACGCGTCGTCGGGATCCTTGGCCATGCGCACGTACTTGTCGACGTCGCCGCCGTCGGCGGCGATGCGATCGAGCATCTCGACGACGGCCTGGTTGGCGCCACCGTGCAGCGGACCCCACAGCGCGTTGATGCCCGCAGCGATCGACGCGAAGAGGTTGGCCTCGCTCGAGCCGACCAGGCGCACCGTGCTGGTGGAGCAGTTCTGCTCGTGGTCGGCGTGGAGGATCAGCAGCTGCTTGAGGGTGACCACGGTGGTGTGGCTCACCTCGTAACGCTCCGAGGGCACCGCGAACATCATGGTGAGGAAGTTCTCGATGAGGTCGAGGGAGTTGTCGGGGTAGAGGAACGGCTGGCCGATCGACTTCTTGTAGGCATACGCCGCGATCGTCGGAAGCTTGGCCATGAGCCGCAGGATCGAGAGGTGGACCTGCTCGGGATCGTGCGGATCGTTGCTGTCCTGGTAGAAGGTGGAGAGCGCGCTCACCGCTGACGAGAGGGTGCCCATGGGGTGGGCGTCTTTCGGGAACGCGTCGAAGAAGCGCTTGGCGTCTTCGTGCAGGAGCGTGTGCTTGCGGATGCCGAATCGGAACTCGTCGAGCTGTGTGCGAGTGGGGAGCTCGCCGTAGATGAGCAGGTACGACGTTTCGAGGAACGACGGCACCGGCACCGAGACGAGCTCTTCGATGGGGATGCCGCGGTAGCGGAGGATCCCGGCTTCGCCGTCGATGAAGGTGATCGCCGATTCGCACGACGCGGTGTTCACGAATCCGTTGTCGAGGGTGACCGCGCCGGTCTGGGCGCGCAGCTTCGAGATGTCGATGCCGCGCTCGCCCTCGCTGCCGACGACCATCGGCAGCTCGGTCTCTTCGGCGCCGATGCGAAGTACGGCCGATGGCTCGCTCATGGTGTTGCGCTCATGGGTCGCTCCTCCTGGTCCGCGGGCCAGCGTACCCGTCGGCCCGGCACCGCTTTCCGCTCGTGCGGCGCGCCTACCGTGGCGCCGTGACGGTCGCTGAACGCGAGCTGACGGCGCGGCGCTCCTGGCTGCCGTGGTCGGGCGTGGTGGCCCCGTGGCTGGTGTCTCGCGTCGTGTCGATCGCGGTGTTGCTGGCCGCAGTGAACGACCCGGCGCGGGGATCGCGCTTCGAGCAGGTCGCGACCCGATGGGACGGCGCCTTCTACCTCGACGTCGCCCGCCACGGCTACGGCCCGGTCGACGTGCCGTTCCCGAAGTGGCCGTTCTTCCCGTTGCTGCCGGGGCTGATCCGCGTGCTGAGCGAGTTCGCCGACGACAAGGCCGCGATCTTCGTGCTCAACCAGATCCTCTTCCTGGTCGCGCTGGCGGGCGTGCATCGGCTCGCGTCGCGCCACGGTGGACCCATGGTCGCCGGGCTGTCGGTGTGGGCGCTCGCGTTGTTCCCGGCGTCGTTCGTGTTCTCCATGACCTACCCGTCGGCCATCTTCCTCGCCGCATCGGTGTGGGGGTTCGTGCTGGTGGAAGACGACCACGACCTCGCGGCCGGGTTGCTGGCCGCCGCGGCCGCGCTGGTGCGACCCAACGGGCTCGTGGTCGCCCTGGCACTGGTGGTCGCGGTGCGCACATGGCGACGGGCGGCACTGGTCGCGGCACCGGCGGTGGTGGTCGTCATCGGCTGGTGCATCTACTGCGCCGATCGCACGGGTGACCCGCTCGTCTTCCTCACCACGAAATCGCGCTGGCAGGAGATCACCCTCGTCGGGTTGTTCGAGGGCCACGTGAAGTGGTCGGTGTTGCCGCACGTCGTGCTCGCGGCCGGCGCGCTCGCGGTGCTCGTGGTGCAACGAAAGCGGCTGCCGGTGTCGTGGCTCGTGTTCGGTGCGCTGTATCTGATCCCGTCGCTGCAACTCGGGATCGTGGGTGTCGGCCGCTACGCGAACGAGTGCTTCGCGCCGTTCGTCGGCGTGGGGCAGATCCTCGAACGCTGGCCGGTGGGAGCGCGGTACGCGTACTTCGTCTTGTCGACGGTCGGTCTCGCACTGTTCGCCTTCGTCGCCGCACGCTACGAGCTCGTCCCGTAGCTCGACCGCCAGAAGGGGGCGGGTTAGCCGCCCATGAAGGCGCGCCAGTGGTCGAGGTCACGGATGCGGAACACGTAGTTGTGCTCGCGCGTGTCACCCATGGTGGCGTGTGGCTCACGTGAGTACAGATGACCCGGGTACAACACCGTCGAGTCGGGCACCGTGGCGAGGCGCTGGGTGAGGCTCTCGTACATTGCGTCGGGGTCGGAGCCGGGGAGATCGGTACGCCCGCAGCCCTCGAGGAAGAGCGTGTCGCCGGCGACCAGCTTGTCGTCGACCACGAAGCACTGGCTCCCGGGCGTGTGGCCCGGAGTGTGCATGAGCGTGATCGGGATCTCGCCGACGTGCACGACGTCGCCGCTGTCGTGTTGCGTGAGGTCGGAGTCGGAGAGACCGGTCGACCGCTTCAGCCACTCGGCTTCGGTGCGCTGCACGTGGATCGGCACTGCGCCGTCGTCGCGGGCAAGCAGCTCGCGCACGCCTTCGATCGAGTAGCCCATGATGTCGCCGCCGCAGTGGTCCGCGTGGTAGTGGGTGGCGAGCACACCGCGCAGGCGCATGCCGTCGGCCGCGAGCAGGTCGAGCAGCTCGCCGACACCGTAGGCAGGATCGATGGCGACCGCGTCGCCGGTCTCGCGATCGCCCACGAGGTACACGAAGTTGACCATCTGGCGCGCCAGGGGATCGTCGCGAGCGAAGTCGCGACCGGACAAGAGCTGGCGGAAGTAGAGACGGTCGACGGCGCTCATCGTGACCGCATCGCGGCCATCGCGGCGACGAACGCACCCGGGTCGTTCGCCTTGCTCACGACGATGTCGTGTTGCGCCCCCCCGCCGGGGAAGTTCGGCGGCGCGTAGTACTCGAAGGCGCCGCCCTCGATGGCGTCGACGACCGACGCGGCGGCGTCAGCCGCGGGGACGAACGGACCCTGGTAGTCGGCCGGATCGTTCCCGGGCTGGTCCCAGATCTCGGTGTCGATCGGGCCCGGGAGCACGAGCTTCACCTCGACGCCGGTGCCGTGCAGGTCCACGGCCATCACCTCCGTCCATCCGCACAGCGCGAACTTGCTCGCGCAGTACGCGGCCTCGTGGGGAATGGGGACCCGGCCGCCCAGGCTCGACACGTTCACGACGCATCCGCTGCCGCGCGCCAGCCAGTCGGGGAGCAGCGCCAACGACATGCGCACCGGTGCGTGGAAGTTGACATCCATCACACGCGCGACGTCGGCGGGTGTGAGGCGCGGGACCGGGATGCGTGCGGGGATTCCCGCGTTGTTCACCAGGACGTCGACGCGGCCCCATTCGCGTGCGGCCTGGTGCACGAGCGCCTCCGCCGCGGTCAGATCGCCGAGGTCGACGGGCCAGGCACGCGATTCGGGCGTGTGCCCGCGACATTCAGCGAGCACCGCTTCCAGTCGGTCGGCGCGGCGGGCGACCAGCCCAACGGTCGCGCCCCGCTCGGCGAGCATCGGTCCGAGCGCGGCGCCGATCCCGGACGACGCTCCCGTCACGATGATGTACGACCCCGAGATGTCCATTTGTGTCCTCTCCGGCGAACGTGATGAGCAGCCGCCGGCCGGTCATCGGCTCACGCCACGATGGAGACGGGGGTACCCAGCGGCAGCTTCTTGGCGAGCATGGTGATGGCGTCGTTGTCCATGCGGATGCACCCGTGGGTGGCGTTCTTGCCGAGCACGGACGCGTCGTTGTTGCCGTGGATGCCGATCTCGGCGTCGCTGCCCGCGAATTGATCGAGAGCGTCGGAGTGACTCGACAAGCCGTACGCGTACGGTCCGTAGACCGTGTTCGGGTCGGGCGCTTGGAGCAGGATGCGGATGTAGTAGTCGCCGGTGGGGGTGGGCGTGGGCTTGCCCGCGTCGGGCAACGGCGGGTCGGTGGCGCCGACCGCGACCGGGCCGGTGTAGATGACCGCGCGGCCCTGGGTCACCGTGATGGTGTGGGCGCCGAGGGCGACCTTGATCGCGTACGGGTTGGGGGTGAGGATGACGTCGGAGCCCCTCAGCCAACCGGTGCTGCCGTTCGGCCGGACGGGCAGCAGGACCTGCACCCATCCGTCGGCGCGGCGCTGCTTGACCAGGAAGACCTGCGGCACCTGCGACGTCGGAACCGTCGGGTCGTAGAGCCACGGGTTGTCGAGCGTGAGTGAGGGCGTCGAGGCACTCGGCGAGCTGTAGACCGGGACCTTGGTGACGACGCTCTTCGCGGTGGCGATGTAGGACGTGTTCGTGGGTGTCTTGACCGGGGCGCCGGGCTTGAGCGTCGACGGCGACTGCTGGTGCAACGTGGCGCTGCCACTGCTCCCTCCGCAGGCCGAGAGCGCGATCGCCAGCGCGATCGCGCACGTGGACAAGGCAGTGAGGCGGCGAGACACGGCGGGCAGACTACTGGCCGGACTCGGCTACGGTGCCGCGCGTGGCCCGGCGAGCCGTCGTCGAGGGAAGTGCTGCGCTGGCCCGCCAGGCGCCGGCGTTCAGTGACATCGTGGAGCAGGTCGGACCCGCCGATCTGAGCCGGGCGAAGCCGCGCCGCTCCCACTTCGCCGAGCTCGTGCGCGCGATCTGCTACCAGCAGCTCGCGGGCGCGGCCGCGCGCACCATCCACGGACGCCTCGAGGCCGCGCTTGACGGCCCGCCGACCCCCGAGACGGTTCTCGCTCTGCCCGCCGCCGCGATGCGGGCCGCGGGACTCTCGGCCAACAAGGCGGCGTCAATCCGTGACCTGGCCGAGAAGATCGTCGTTGGTGAGGTCGTGCTCGATCGCGTGGCTCGCCTCTCCGACGACGAGCTCGTACGCGAGCTCACGCTCGTCCGCGGCATCGGGCCGTGGACCGCGCAGATGTTCCTGATGTTCCAGCTGGGGCGGCTCGACGTGTGGCCGGTCGCCGACCTCGGCGTCCGGAAGGGATACGCGGTGTTGCACGGGATGACGACGCCGCCGACGGCGCGCGAGCTCGAGTCGCTCGGCGAACCCCTGCGGCCGTACCGATCGATCGCGGCCTGGTACTGCTGGCGCGCCGCCGACACCGAGGTCTGATCGGCTCATCAGCCGGATCGAGGTGGCGATGGACGCTCGCGCCAGCGAGCCGCCATCGCCGCGGCGTGCGCCGCGAAGGGCGGCAGCCCGATGCGGGCGCGGCGCGCGTCGACTGCGACGGGATCGTCGACCGGCCACGGTTCGAGCTCTCCACCCGCGCCGAGCACGAACTGCGATCCGTAGAGCTGATCGAGGCCGTCGTTCATGCGCACCCGGTCGGCGAGGAACGCGAAGTGCACCGGGTCGGCGTCGTCGCACGCGACCGCGTGTTCGAGGAGGTCGAGGCACCGGTGCTGCAACCCGGAGTCGTCGATGGCGGACTGCGCGAGAAGCCATGCGGCGTGCGCGCCGTCGACACCGACGAGCTGCCAACCCGGCCAGCACTCGGAATCGTCGAGGATGGACCAGAGGCGATCGGCACGCGCGGTGCGACGTTCTGGATCGGTGTCGGCGGCCAGCGCCAGCAATTCGTCGCGCAGCGTGGGATCGCGCGGACCAGCCGTGGTCGACCGGTTGGTCGGCATCGAAAAGAGGTTACGTCGGGATTCGGGTGCGACTACCGTGACGGCCATGTAGCCGACTGATCCCACCTCGTTCGCCATCAGACCGCGCCCATGGGATCCCGCGTGCCACCTGCTTCGTCGTCCACTCCGTCCTCCTTCTCGCTCGTCGCCCGCGACCTGTCGCGCGCGCACGGTTCCTTCACCGTGCTCGACGCGGTCGACGTGTCGGTCGGCCCGCGCACGCGCCTCGGTGTCGTCGGCCCGAACGGCGTGGGCAAGACGACGTTGCTGCGTCTGTTGGGGGGCCGGGAGCAGCCCGATCGCGGTTCGATCACCGCCACGCCGTCGTCACTGCGGGTGGGCTACCTGCCGCAGGAGCCCGAGCGGGGAACCGAGACGTTGCTTGCGTTCCTCGGGCGCCGCACCGGCGTCGCCGACGCCGAAGCCGCGCTGGAACGTACGGCGAGCATGCTCGGTGCAACGCCCGACGACGCCGAGGTCGCCGACCGGTACAGCGTCGCGCTCGACGCGTACCTGGCGGCCGGCGGTCCCGACTTCGACGCGCGCGTGCGCGCGGTGTGCGCCGATCTCGGTCTCTCCGAGCGCGCGCTCGACGTTCCCACGGGCGCGCTGTCGGGTGGGCAGGCGGCTCGCGCCTCGTTGGCCGCGATCCTCCTGAGCCGCTACGACGTGTTCCTGCTCGACGAGCCCACCAACGATCTCGACTTCGCCGGCCTCGACCGACTCGAGTCCTTCCTCGACGAACTTCCCGGTGGGGTTGTCGTGGTGAGCCACGACCGCGCGTTCCTCGAACGCACGGTGAGCCGGGTGCTCGAGCTCGACGAGCACACTCGGTCGGCCAGGGAGTTCGGCGGTGGCTGGCTCGGATATCTCGACGCCCGCGCGACCGCGCGTCGCCACGCCGAGGACGACTACGCGTCGTACCGCGCGCAGCGATCGCGCCTCGAGCAGCGGGCCCGGACGCAACGCGACTGGGCGGTGCAGGGCGCGAGCAGAGCCCGGCGCGACTCTTCGGAGAACGACAAGCACATCCGGCAGTTCAAGGTTGCGACCTCGGAGAAGCAGGCGGCAAAGGCGCGCGCGACCGAGAAGGCGATCACCCGCCTCGACGTGGTCGACAAGCCGTGGGAGGGGTGGGATCTGCACTTGCAGCTGGCGTCGGCGCCGCGGAGCGGCGACGTGGTCATGCGACTGCGCCAAGCGGTCGTCGAGCGGGGCGCGTTCACGCTGGGCCCCGTCGACCTCGAGATCGGCTGGGGCGAACGGGTGGCCATCGTCGGTCCGAACGGATCCGGGAAGACGACCTTGCTGCTGGCGTTGCTCGGGCGTCTGGTGCCGGTATCGGGCGAACGGTGGATCGGTCCCGGTGTTGTGGTCGGTGAGATGGATCAGGCGCGTGTCGGGTTCCTGGGCACCGAGTCGTTACTCGACGCCTTCGTCGGCGCCACCGGACTCCTCGTCGCGGACGCGCGCTCCCTGCTGGCGAAGTTCGGGCTCGGCGCCGAACACGTCACGCGCGCCGCATCCACACTGTCCCCCGGAGAGCGAACTCGCGCAGTGCTCGCGCGCTTCGCCGCGCAGGGCGTGAACTGTCTGGTGCTCGACGAACCGACCAACCATCTCGATCTGCCCGCGATCGAGCAGTTGGAGCAGGCGCTCGCGTCGTTCGACGGGACGTTGCTCGTGGTGACGCACGATCGCCGGTTGCTCGACACTCTCGAGTTGAGCCGGGGCATTTCGGCTGCCGGCGTCCCCATCGCCCTCGCGACGGGCTGAGCCGAGATCGCTCAGCAGCCGCCGCCCCACGGGCCCTTGCCCTGCCACTGGTAGAGCGTCCACGCCATGTCGTCCTGGTCGTAGGGCGTGGCGGTGTTGGCTGGGACACCGACGAGGCCGGTACGGCCCGCGTGGCTGGCGGTCAGGTTCCAGGTGGCCTGCAGGAACTGGTAGGCGCCGAGATACGGACCGGCGGCGTTGACCGCGCTGTAGTTGGCGCCACTCTCCCGTAGGCGCACGCAGGTGAGGAACGGGTCGTCGTGGTGCGGGTT
>Ga0075021_10001965_pt1 | contig 10649 bp, 13 predicted proteins | sample ColStrG_CSR_2012_FD_72749 | JGI IMG/M metagenome (GOLD analysis project Ga0075021, IMG submission 72749) | Freshwater sediment microbial communities in response to fracking from Pennsylvania, USA - Cold Stream Run_MetaG_CSR_2012 | ecosystem: Environmental > Aquatic > Freshwater > Creek >... | reverse complement strand
CCGAAAGTGGTCTTCAGGACTGTCAGCCCAGTGCCTTTGAAGATGTTGCTCGCGAACACGAGCTCCAACGCCGTCTGGTCGGTGATCACGTAGCTGCCTCCGAACCGCGGACTGCTCGCCGGGACGATCGCGCCTGAGTCGACGTCACCGAGCAGCAGCTTCACGGTTCCGCTTCCGGTGTTGCCGTTGGCGGCCGTCGCATCGTCGAGGAACGTCGGGCTGAGCTTGGCCACTCCAGTGCCGGTCGGGCTGCTGGGCGGGACCAGGACGACCTTGAAGACCGCCGTTCCGGTCGACGTGCCGGCGTGCGAGGCGGTGATCAGGACGTTGCCGGAGCTGTCGACGCTCACCTGATCGGTGCCTCCACCCGTGCGCAGCGCGGTTGGCGTCGAGGCAGCCCGCGGATCGGGCGAGTAGGTGTAGTAGGTGACCTGCTGGCCCGAGGGGGCCGACGGGGTGATGGTCGCCAGATGCGTGTTCGCGTCCTCGTTGAGCGAGGCGATCAGGTAGTGCTTCAGCGGGTCGGCGGCCAAACCGTCGATCTTGTCCTTGATCGACCAGGTCTTCAGGACCGCGCCGGCAGGACTCAGCTCGACGAGCGTGCTGTCGCCGCCACCCCCGTTGCTGAGCGTTTTGTTCTGGCAGCCCATGAACAGGTTGCCGTTGAGAAATGTGAGGTCATCGCAGTTCGAGGCGCCCTTGGGTGCATCAGCCACCTTCGTGATCGTGAACCCGTGCGCGACCGACGGCTGAGGCGCCGAGGCCGCCACAGCGGTGGCTGCCTGGCCTCCGGCTCCCAACAGCCCCGACACGACGAGCGTCGCCAGTGCCAGGCGGCTGGCGAGTGAAGCAGGGCGATGGTTCTCGGGAGCGACGGAATGTGTTGACACTGCGACTCCTTGTGATCAGAGAGCGAAGTAAGTCGGCGTCACGATCGGGCCGGCTCGGGTGGCGACGCGATGCAGAAGTCCGAGTGTGCGAAGAGTCAGGCGAGACTATTCACAGCCGGTCGGGAGCTGGTTAACGAGGTGTGAACACATCGGGCACACATCGGGCGCCAACATCGCGTCGACGAGCCGGTACGCGCCCGAGGCCGACTGGGAACAGTGTGCCGTTCTACAACCGCATTACATGACCATGAGGTGCTTGGCAGCTCTCAGCCTCCATGGGTCCTGACAGGCCAACCGCTCAGGAGCCGCGTCGAGACCCGAGTGACCCTGATGGACGAGCGATGCTCTGCCTTGGACCTGATCGCGGCGCCCAGGATCGAGAATCTGGTCGACGAGCTGAAGGCCCTGGTGCGACGTGTCCGAAAAGTTCGGCCAGCGCTCTCCCAGAAGCTGCCCGATCAGCCTCTGGGCGAGCGCTGAGAAGAGAGCCGCTCGCCGATCACGATTCCCACCTGGCCGGCCCACCAGCCCATCGCATCGCCCGAACGTCGGGGCCTGATGTAGCCTGGGCACTCGCGACCCACCACGCGCGAGTGCTCGGATGCGGCCGAGCATCTGGCCGGTCCGCTCGTTCATTATTCCTCCGTGTTGTCGAGAAACCCGATATGAGCATCAGCACGAACCAGTTCAAGAACGGCAACCACATCGACGTCGACGGCACCGTCTTCAAGATCGTCGAGTTCCAGCACGTCAAGCCCGGCAAGGGGGGAGCGTTCGTGCGCACGAAGCTGCGCCGCGCAAGCGACGGCGCCGTGATCGACCGCACGTTTCGAGCGGGGGAGAAGTTCCGGGCGGTTCGAACCGAGGTGCGCAGGATGCAGTTCCTCTACAAGGACGGCTCCGATGCCCACTTGATGGACTCTGAGTCCTACGAGCAGCTGACCGTGCCGGAGAGCACGCTGGCCGAGGCGCTGCGGTGGATGAAGGAGTCAGACGAGGTCGAGGTGCTGTACATCGATCAGCAGCCGGCCGACGTGCAGCTGCCCAGCGCGATCGACCTGGCGGTATCCGAGACCGAGCCGGGGGTTCGCGGCGACACCGCGTCGGGCGGCGGCACGAAGCCGGCGGTGCTCGAAACGGGCGCGCGCATACAGGTGCCGCTGTTCGTCGACGTCGGCGACGTCGTCCGAGTGGACACTCGCTCGGGCGAGTACGTCTCGCGTGCGTAGAACCGACCAGCGGCGCGCGGCGGTCTGGGCGCTGTATCAGAGCGACCTGCTCGGACGGCCGCTGGAGGAAAGCTTCCCGCGCGACGTTCACGGGTTCACCCGGGCGCTTGCGCTCGGCGTGAGGGATCGGCAGGGCGAGCTCGACGACCTGATCGCGCGCCATGCGACTGGCTGGACGGTCCAGCGGATCGCGCCGCTGGAGCGCTCGATCCTGCGCGTCGGGATGCTCGAGTTGATGCACCCGGATGCGGTGCCGGGCGAGCGGGAGATCCCGCCGGAGGGGGCGATCGACGAGGCGGTCGAGACCGCCAAGCGGTTCTGCGGCGCCGAGGCGCCCGGGTTCGTCAACGGGATCCTCGCGGCAGCGCTGCGGGAGCGACCGGCGGCAGCCTCGGAGCACTCGTGAAGCTCGCCGACGCTGTCAGGTTCCACCGCCGTCCGGGGTCACGCCGTTCGCCGGACACCGTCGCCGCGGGCTCGGGCGCGGGCTCGGCGAGGGCGTCCACTGATCGGCCGCGCGTGTCGGTTCGCCCTCCGGCGGCCGCGGACCGTGCTGAGTTTCTGGCTTCGATGCGCGCAAGCCAACGGCTCCACAGGCCGTGGCTTGCATCGGTTACCACCGACGAGGGGTTCGACGCGCTGCTCGAGCGTGTAGGTAATGACCGCTACGAGCCGCTGCTGGTGTGCCGTGAGCCCGACGCGGCGATCGTCGGCTTCTTCAGCATCAGCGAGATCGTGCGCGGCGGGTTTCAGAGCGCGTATCTCGGTTACGGGGTGGTCGCGGCGCACGCGGGACGGGGCTACATGGGCGCCGGACTCGAGCTCGTGCTCGCGCACGCGTTCGACGCGTTGGGACTCCACCGGCTGGAGGCGAATATCCAGCCCGGCAACCAGCCGTCGATCGCGCTCGTGCGGAGAGCGGACTTTCAGCGCGAGGGCTTTTCCGAGCGCTATCTGCTGATCGACGGACAGTGGCGCGACCACGAGCGCTGGGCGATCCGCGTCGAGCAATGGCGCGGTGCCGACGGCGCCCGTCAGGTGACCGGGACGCCCGCTGTCGCCGACTGACCGCGCAGCCGGTTGGCCATGACGCTCATCACGACCTGCGCGAAGTACGGGGTCTCATGCACGAGCACCCAGAAATGGCGCTCCGGGATCTCGACCAGCTCGGCGTCGGTTGCGGCCACCGCGGTCAGGGCGCGCGGGGCGTCCTCGATCAGCGCGAGCTCGCCGAATAACCCCGGTGCGGACACCGTCTCCACGGTGCGCTCATCGCTGTTGAGCGCCACGGACCCGCTGGCGACGATGTACATGCTTTCGCCGCGGGCGCCTGCCGGAAAAATCACGGTGCCGGCGAGCGCCTGCTGCCGCGGCCTTCCCTCGGCGATCATCTCCAGCAGCTTCTCGGGCTGCTCGCCTCGTGGCATCCGCGCTCCTGTCGTCGTTTGGCGCTCCCCTTCGAGCGCCAGGGGGCGAGGATCATATGGCCGTCCCGCGGGGCCAAATGTGACCGCGATGTTAATAGAGTCGGCAGCGATTCGCCGCCGCCGGAGGCCCGGCGGCGCGGTCAGCGGATAAGCTGCACGCTCGAGATCAGAGTCAGTAGATGGCCGCACTCCGATTCAGACGATGCTCCGGATGCACGGCCGGGACGTCAGGGGGATCATCCAACTGATGACGACCAACAAGACAGGAACGGGCGGCGTCCGAGTCGGCGACAGGATCGAGACGCGCGGCCTGCACGGGCAGCCGCCGCGCCGTGGCGAGATCCTCGAGCTGCTCGGCGGCGAGGAGCACGAGCGCTATCGGGTTCGCTGGGACGAGCAGCACGAATCGATCGTCTATCCGGCCGATGGCGTGGTTGTGATCCCGCGGAATCGGCGCACCAGGCACCGCGACGGCTGAGACGCGGCCGGCGGATCGCTGCGCTGGGAAGCCCGGCGGGTCCGTGCCGCCATAGGAGAGCTACGCTCACCGTGAGCTGAACGCAGCGGCTGAGACCAGTATCCACAGCCACGCACGCGAGCGGGGAGTCTCGCCGCGTCTGCATGCGTTCGTGCGGATGCTGACGATCGCCTTTCTGCGCACATGGTTCCGAGTGCGAATCTCCGGCGCAGAGCACATCCCAGCCGAAGGCGCCGCGATCATCGCGCCGAACCACAAGAGCTTCTTCGATGCGTTCTTCGTCGGGATCGCCACCCGCCGGCACGTCCGTTACATGGCGAAGGTCGAGTTGTTCAAAGGGCCCTCGCGTTGGCTGTTCCCGCGTCTGGGGGCGTTTCCGGTGCGCCGTGGCGAAGCGGACGCCGAGGCGATCGAGACTGCGCGCACGATCCTCCGAGGAGGCGGGCTGGTGGTGCTGTTCCCGGAGGGCACGCGTGTCGAGGAGGCCGATGCGCTCGGGTCGCCACGTCACGGCGCAGGCAGGCTCGCGCTCGAGACCGGAGCGCCGATCGTGCCCGCGGCGATCGCCGGCACCTCGCATCTGTGGCGGGGGGCCTTTCCGAGGGTCAAACGCGTGCAGTTGACGTTTCTGCCGCCGGTCCGAGTCGACGATCAAACAAGCGGTGCCGCCGTTACGGAGCTGATCGACGAGCGCGTCTGGCCTGCGGTTCGAGAGGAGTACGGGCGATCGCGCGCTCGCCCGGGGCTGATCGCCGCGGGGCTCGCCGCACTTGGCATCGGCGCTGGTGTGCTCGCGCGGCGCCGACTTGAGGCGAACAGGACACGCCAGCTTGGCAAGATGGAGCCGCGCAAGCTGCGCCGTCGCGAGGCGCGTCGTCGCCTGCTCAATAGGCGCGACCCGCCGCGCTGATACGCGACGGCTCGGTCCAGAACCAGGCGGCGTCGGCGGTCCGCGCCGAGCGGCGGGGCCCCGAGCCCGTCCGTACCCTCTGGCCATGCGCCATGCAGGTGACTGGGGGGCAGCGGGAGCATCCGCGCCCGCCTCCGGGCGGACACGCTGCGTCCGCACCCGTTCGCAGCCGCGGCGTCCAGCATGATCAGGACCATGCCCACGATCCTGCTCCGGCCATCGGTCCCGTGCTGCTGCTCCGGATAGCGTTTCTGGCGGTCGCGTCGATGATGTGGCCGCTGCTTCTCGTGATCGTGGTGATCGCACTGCGCTCCGAGCGGCCGCTGCGGGTCCTGATGGCGTTCTACGTAGCGGGCTTTCTGACCGCGAGCGCTGTCGGAACGCTGTTCGTGTTCGGGCTCGAGTCAAGCACCCTGATGACCGGACCCGCGCTTCCGTCGGCCGATTGGTTTGATGCCGTGCTCGGCTCTGCGGCGATCGCGGTTGGCGTCGCGTGCCGAACTGCTCACCGTCGCCGGCTCGAGCGACAGGCCGCGCCTCGGGGCGGCCGATCCAGGCGTTCACGGGGCAAACAGTTGATTGAGCGACTCGTCGCGAGAGGCGGTGCTCCCGTATTCGCCGCCGGGGTGATCGCGTGCATCGTCCCGAGCCCGCTGGTCGTACTGGCGATGGCCGACGTCGCCCAGCTGGGTTACTCCGTCTTCGTGACGATGGTGGTGATAGTCGCGTTCTTTCTGATCACGTTCGCGTTCATCGAGGTCCCGATCGGCGGGTTCATGGTGTCTCCCGCAGCGGCGGAACGCTCCAGTCTCAGCCTGACGACCTGGCTGGATCACAACCTGCTGCTGCTCGCGGCATGGGCGCTTCTGATCGGCGGCGCTTCACAACTGGTGATCGGGCTCGTGGGGATCGTGGCCTGACCCCGGGCGGAGCCGGGTGGTTGGTGGGGTTCCGCAGCGTCCGGTCGCTCAGACAGGTCCGCGAGAACCGAGCTTGGCCGATGCTCGCTGCCACGCCGGACGCGCGGCGAGTGACTGCATGTATGCCGCGGTTGTCGGTGACGGTTCAAGCGCGCCGACGCGGACCGCTACGCCCAGCACCCCGCCGGCGACGATGTCCGCGACGGTGAAGCTTCCTCCGACGAGGCATGGAGGCGTCCCGGATAGGTTGCCCTCGAGCACGGCGACCGCCTCCGCGCAGCGCGCGATCGCCTTTGCCGATGCCTCCGGGTTGGCTTCGCGCTGGCGAGCGCTCTCGATCGCTGGCGCCTCGAGCTCGGTCATCGCGAAGATCGACCAGCCTTGTACGACCGCGCGCTCGTGCGTGGCCGCAGGCGGCAGCAGTCCGGCGTCCGGGTGGCGCTCGGCGACGTGGAACACGAGCGCGGTGGATTCGAACATCGGGCCCTGTTCGTCCTCGAGCACCGGCACTCGACCGAGTGGATGGCGCGCGCGATGCTCGGGGCTGCGACCCTCCTCGACGCTCAGCGTCACGAGCTCGTAATCGGCGCCGGCCTCCTCGAGTGCCCAGACGACCCGAATCGGCCGTCCGGCTCCGGCGCGGTGGTAGACGCGCAGCCTGCTCACAGGAGCAGCCTAAGCTGCGCGCAGCCCCGCTGTCCAGTGCAACGGGGCCTCGAGCAGTGGGTGCCCCCCGGATGCGAGAGCGGCGACGTTCGATCGTCGCGGCAATGGGCGATCGAGCCGCCCTCGCGAAGTGCACGCCTACGACCGTCGCCGGACGGTGGAGGACGCGGTCGGTGCTTGACCGGGTCGGCGTTGAGCGTGCGGTGGTCGTCTCGTGGTGCGGCGCCGGCGACGACCTGATGCTCGCCGTCGAGCATCCGCACCGGGTCGCGGGCCTCGTCCTGATCGCGCCTGATCTGCTCCTCAGCGACGATCCTGCCGACGAGCAAGGCCCCTTCTCGTTTGACGAAGAGCCGCAAGCGCTAGAGGGCTGGGCGAAGTGGAATCGCCACTACTGGCGCTGTGACTGGCCAGGGTTCCTGGACTTCGTCTTCCGGGAGACGTTCACCGAGCCTCACTCCACCAAGCAGATTGAGGACGCGATGGGGTGGGGCATGCACACGGACCGGAAGCCTGTCGTTGGGTGGTATTACGGCTATCGTTGCTGTGGTGCTGATCGGCTGGGGAAGTCGATTGATTCACAGTTGCGGTTGCTGGCTTCGCGGCGTGATCGATGCCTTTGGGGGGTTGAGTGAGATGCGTACAACGCACCGGTTTGGACACGTGATGAGGCTGGGGTTTGGCGGTTGGGTTGTTGGGCGCAAGCTGGTGGTATTGGCGGTCGTGGCCGTCCTGGCGGTGTCGGCGGTAGTCGCTTCGGCGTCCACGGCGTCGCCGCAGCGTTTCGGACTGGCGGCGGCTGCCGCGCGGTCAGAGCAGCTTCGCCTCTCGCAGGCGCCCACGGGGCTGCAGGCGGCGGTGCGTCGCGCGCTCGGTGTCTCGCGCAGCCCTCTCGGTGGCGCCTCCCTGCAGGCTAAGCTGACAGGCTCCCCCAACGCCTCGGGCAGCTTCGGCATCTCGGTGGCGATCGACGGTTCGACCGCAGTGGTCGGAACGGTGAGCCCGAACTCGAGCACCGGGGCGGCGTACGTGTTCGTGCGCTCGGGCTGCGCCTGGTCACAGCAGGCGAAGCTGGCCGCCCCTGTCGGCGCGCCGGGCGGCCTCATCAACGTCTCGGTTGCGATCAACGGGTCGACCGTGGTGGTGGGAGCGACCGACTTCTTTTCGGGCACCGGGGCGGTGTACGTGTTCGTGCGTTCCGGCACGGCCTGGTCACAGCAGGCGAAGCTGGCCGCCTCCGACGGCGCCCCGGGCACCCAGTTCGGCATCTCGGTGGCGATCGATGGGTCGATCGTCCTGGCGGGAGCATCCAGCAACAGCGGGAGCACCGGGGCGGCGTATGTGTTCGTGCGCTCCGGCACGGCCTGGTCACAGCAAGCGAAGCTGACCGCCTCCAGCGACGGGCCGGGGCAATACTTCGGTGCCGCGGTGGCAGTTGATGGGTCGACCGTCGTGGTGGGAGCGCCCATCAACGGCGGGGCGGTATACGTGTTCGTGCGCTCCGGCACGGCCTGGTCCCAGCAGGCCGAGATGACCGACCCAGGCGGCAGCTGGCCGAACGACTTCTTCGGCGGCTCGGTGGCGCTTGATGGGTCGACCATGGTGATCGGCTCGCCCGGCGGCAACCCGGGCGGCGCGGCGTACGTGTTCGTGCGCTCCGGCACGTCCTGGTCACAGCAGGCGACGCTGGCCGCCTCCGACGGCCCCCCGAGCGCATTCGGCGACTCGGTGGCAATCTCCGGGTCGACGGTGGTGGTGGGCGCGGTGCCCTTAGTCGACTGGGACTCGGGCACCGGGGCGGCGTACGTGTTCGTGCGCTCCGGCACGGCCTGGTCACAGCAGGCAAAGCTGACCGGCCCCGGCGGCGGCGCCCCAGGCGACGGATTCGGCAACTCGGTGGCGATCGAAGGGTCGACCGCGGTGGTCGGCGCGCCCGGCCACAACTCGGCGTACGTGTTCGCGCTGCGAAGCTGACGGGCCCCGACGGCGCCGGGGCCCGCCTCTGGTTCGGCGTGATACCGAGCGTCCGGCTGGCGCTGCCGGGACTTCGGCGAGGGCGCGGCAGCCGCTCAGACCGTTGCTATGAACGAAACGGGCTAGCCACACGCAAGCTCGACGCAGCAGTCTTGCCACCCTCCGGGCGATCACTCGTCTTGCCGCGAACTACGGGCTTGGTCGGCGCTCTTTCGTGGATGTGGTGCAGATCCGCGGACGGCATTGTGTCCTCATGTCCACCCTGCAGGGTCCGCATCACGTTGCAAAGTGGCGGGTGGCATTGATCGTGATCGGTGTGGCCTTCGCCCTTGTTGGGTTGCTGTGGTTTCTGCAGGGCGCTGGGATCGTGCACGTGCGTCCGATCCTGTGCGTGTCGAATTGCAAGCCGGTCGCGAAGTCCGTGGGGTGGCTGATCGCAGGTGTGGTTGCTTGCATCGCGGGAGTCGCGCTTGCGCTAGCGAGCGCGAGAGGTCTGCTTCGCGACTAGAGATGGCCGCGTGACATAGACGCTGTGATCGAGCAGCAGTCGCGGGCTGCCGCAATGATGTACTCGTGGCGACGATCTCGGTACGTGTTCGAGCCTCGGCCCGCCAGGACGAACTCGTCGGGATGCGGGACGGCATACTGCTCATTCGGGTATCGGCTCCGGCCCTAGAGGGACGCGCGAACGAATCTGTCCGCCGGGTGCTCGCAAAGCATCTTGGTGTGCCCAAATCCTCGGTCACGATCGTTCGCGGACATCGCTCCCGGGAGAAGGTGATCCAGATTGACGGTCTCGACCAGCCTGCGCTACTTAAGGCGCTCTGAGAACCGTCCGTCGTTGTCGCTTCGATCGACAAGCAGCACTCTCAACCGGGCGGAATAGGGGTGGGGGAAGACGCTCGTTCGAGATCTCTTCGATGCCGGGCCGTCGCATGGGATGCTGCCGGGGGTCGGAGGGGCGGGCGCCGCCGATTCCGGAGCGGAAGAAGGTTTCATCACGAAAGCGCGAACCTCGGATAGGGTGTGCGCCTGAAGACGAAGTGGCGAAAGCCACAGGAAAGGGGTGCCCGATGCACATGGTAGTTCGGACCTATTCCGGGCAGGGTGCGTCTGAGCTGTTCGATCTCCTCGGGCAGCGGCAGGGGGAGGTCAAGACCCTTATCAGCGGGGTGCCCGGCTTTCTTAGCTACGCAGCTTTTCGCGCTGGCGGCGGCGGGACGACCGTGACGGTATGCCAAGACAAGGCGGGCACCGACGAGTCCTCGCGGCGTGCGGCCGAGTGGGTGAAGGAGAATGTCGGCACGACGGTTGACCCGCCCGCGATCGCGGAGGGGAGCACCCTCCTCCAGTTCTGATTCTCGGCTCGTCAAAGGCCTGGCCAGAGCCTGCGGTTGCTCAGGGACGTAACGTCAGTCCCTCTCAAGACAAAGCTGCAACCCGCGGGGGAGCGCGGCCCAGACGCCGCGCAGTCGAGCGTTGCCTTGATCGAAACGGGGCAACCGCCCGCAGCGCGCAGGAGCCGTCTTCGCCGAACCCGGTGAGAGTGCCCCAATGCGCTCGACGCGGAAGCGATGTGAGCGTCAGGTATTGCCTTCGGAGACTGGCCGCGCGAGACTCGATGTCGCGCGGTTTAGGCTTGTCGTGCGATGAGCGGCCCCGGAGATATTGCGCGCGCGTTCGCTGATGCCGGCGCGAGTGTCGGTAGCGACGCGCTGAGCAGCTACCTCGACACCGTGGCCGGAGTGATGGCCGAAGACAAGCGGCAAACGATCGAGGCGATGGAGTTGCGGTTGGGTGATGCGGCGCTGGATGTCGGCTGCGGTACAGGCGATGAGGTGCGGCTTATCGCCGGGCGAGTCGGCCCGTCGGGGCGTGCCGTTGGCGTGGACGTCAACGAGAAGTTGGTCGCGGTTGCGCGCGAGCGAACAGCCCGCGACCTGCCGGTCGAGTTCGTAGCGGCGGACGCGCACTCCCTGCCGTTCGCGGCCGGTGAGTTCACCGCAGCGCGTGTAGAGCGTGCCCTCCAGCACATGGTCGACGTTGGGGACGTGGTCGCTGAGATGGCGCGAGTAGTGCGTCCTGGCGGGCGAGTGGTCGCACTTGAGCCAGATTGGGACACGCTTGTGATCTCGTCCGTGGACACACACACGAC
>Ga0075021_10001964_pt1 | contig 10655 bp, 6 predicted proteins | sample ColStrG_CSR_2012_FD_72749 | JGI IMG/M metagenome (GOLD analysis project Ga0075021, IMG submission 72749) | Freshwater sediment microbial communities in response to fracking from Pennsylvania, USA - Cold Stream Run_MetaG_CSR_2012 | ecosystem: Environmental > Aquatic > Freshwater > Creek >... | reverse complement strand
CCGGCAGATGGTCAACTTCGTCTACCTGGTCGGCGACCGGGAGACGGGCGAGGCGGTCATCGTCGACCCCGCCTACGCCGTCGACGAGCTGCTCGGCATGGTGGCGGCCGACGGGATGGAGTGCGTCGGCGTGCTGGCCACCCACTACCACCCCGACCATGTCGGTGGCGACATGATGGGATGGGGCATCGAGGGGATCACCCGTCTGCTCGAGGTGGCCCCGGTCCCCGTGCACGTGCAAGCCGACGAGGCGCGGTGGGTGGTCCGCTCCACCGGGGTCGGTGTCGACGAGCTGGTCGTCCACAGCGGCGGAGATGTCGTCTCGGTCGGCGCGGTGCCGATCACGCTCATGCACACACCCGGCCATACGCCGGGGAGCCAGTGCTTCCTCGTCGATGGGCGCCTAATCGCCGGCGACACGCTCTTCCTCGACGGCTGCGGTCGGACGGACCTGCCCGGGGGCGACCCCGAGGCCATGTTCGAATCATTGACCACCCGGCTGGCCCGGGTTCCCGACGACACGGTGCTCTACCCAGGCCATCTCTACTCGCCCGACCCCTCGGCCACCATGGGCCACACCCGGTCGCACAACTATGTTTTCCGGCTGCGCACCCCCGAACAATGGATGACCATGTTCGGTGGATGACAAGGTCCCTCCCAGGCGCCGGCCGAATGAGCCTGCAGGCGCCCGGCGTGTTGGTCGTCCCTCGGGTGCCAGACCTACGATGTCGCCCCCATGAGCGATCCCCAGCCGGCCGACTCCACCATCGTCGTGGTGGGAGCGTCCCTGGCCGGTCTGCGGGCGGCGGAGGAGATCCGCCACGAGGGCCATTCCGGCCCGGTGATCATCGTGGGCGACGAGATCCACGCACCCTACGACCGCCCCCCGCTGTCCAAGCAACTGCTGGCCGGGACCTGGGACGTCCACCGGGTCCACCACCACACCCCGGACAAGCTCGACGCGCTTGGCCTCGAGTTCCGGCTCGGCCGGCGCGCCCTGTCGCTCGACACCGAGGACCGCACGGTGGTCCTCGACGACGGCCACGAGCTCCGATACGACGGCCTGGTGGTGGCCACCGGGGCTTGGCCGCGGTCGTTGCCGGGGACCGAGGGCCTGCCCGGGGTCCGGACCCTGCGCACGCTCGACGACTGCCTGGGCATCCGCTCCGACCTCGAGTCGGCCGGTGTCGGCGCACGGGTGGTGGTCATCGGGGCCGGGTTCATCGGGTCCGAGGTGGCTGCCACCTGTCACGGCCTCGGCGCCGAGGTCACCGTGGTCGAGGCGCTCCCGACACCTCTAGGACGGGTGCTGGGCGACCAGATGGGCGAGGCCTGCGCACAGCTCCACCGGGCCCAGGGTGTGACCGTGCTGACCGGCGTCCTGGTGGACCGGCTGTCCACCCGACCCGGAGGCACGACCCCGACCGTGGTGCACCTGGCCGACGGTACCGCCCTCGAGGCGGACCTGGTGGTGGTGGGCATCGGCGTGGCGCCAGCCGTCGGGTGGCTCGAGGGCTCAGGGCTCACAATCGAGGACGGGGTGGTGTGCAGCAGTGCCCTCTTCGCCGGCGACGGGGTGGTCGCCGCCGGCGACGTGGCCCGCTGGCTCCATCCAGCATCCGGGGAACAGCTGCGCATCGAGCACTGGACCAACGCCGCCGAGGGCGGTGCCGCTGCCGCCCGCAACCTGCTGGCCGGATCCGCCGCCGCCGAGCCCTATGGGCCCGTCCCCTTCTTCTGGTCGGATCAGTACCAGACCAAGATCCAGGTCATCGGCCTCCCGGGTCCCGACGACGAGGTCGTGGTGGTCGAGGGGTCGGTCGGGGAGGGCCAGCTAGTGGCCCTCTACCGGCGCGGCGATCGGCTGCGGGCGGCGCTGGCGTTCAGTCGGCCCCGGCACCTGATGGCCTATCGGCCACTGTTGGCGGCCGGCGCCTCCTTCGACGAGGCGCTGGCCGTGTCGCGATCGTGATCGTGATCCGCGTTCCTCGCTGAGACCGATCTGCGGCGCGGCGACCGGAACCGCCGGGTGAAGGCCAGGGCGGCGCCGATCTGGTCCGACGAGGGCTCCACCCCGCCGTACGAGTAGCGCTCCACCAACCGGGTGGCACCGATCAGGTCGTCATGGCTCGGAGGGTCGGCGACCGCCAGGCGCTCGCCGTAGGCCGAGAGGGTCTCGCCGGTGCGTCGGTCCCGACCCAGTCGGCCGCCGCCCCGGGCCAGATCGGCGGCGATCTGCTCGGTCCAGGTGGCCGGCCGCCCGATCCGTCGCCGACGGACCTCCAGCGCCGCGCCGGCGAGCCCGAGGGCGAGGATGATCGGGACCCAGGGCAGGTGGGCCAGTGTGGTGCCGGCGCTGCGGGCCAGCACCGAGCCCGGTGACGGATTAGCCAACGGCACATCGGCGGTGGGGTCGAAGTTCTGCCAGCCGTAGCCCGGGAACCAGACCTGCACCCAGGCATGGGCATCCTTGGCCTCGACGTCATAGAGGTCGGTGATCGGGTTGTAGGAGCCTGGCACATACCCCACCGTCTCCCTGGCGGGGATACCCAGTGACCGGAGCATGACCACCGTGGCTGTGGAGATCTGCTCGCAGAACCCGCGACGGGAACCGAAGAGGAAGGTGTCGACGGCATCAGCGCCGGGCGCCAGCGGGGGGATGTCGGTGGTGTAGGTGATGTGGGCCGACATCCAGGCCTCGATGGCCTCCACCTTGTCGTAGGTGTGCAGGCTGGAATCGCCCGGGGAACCGACGGGGGCGGTGATGTTCCGGGCCAGCGTGGCCACCCGGGCATAGCGGTGGGGTAGTTGAAGGTAGCGGGCCTGTTGCGAAGGATTGAGTGCTTGGACGGCGGGATCGGTCGGGGGCAGCGGCAACGTGGCGTCGCGCAACTGCCCGGGGGTGGCGGTGTTGTCGTCCGACACCACGGTGTACACGGTGCCCGCCCCCATGGAGGTGGCCGAGACGATGGTGCCGTCCCCGGTCAGGAAGAGATACCGGGACTGGATGTACACCCGCTGGGCATTGTCGGCGTGGAACACCAGGTTCGGCCCGGACTGGGCGAGGTAGAAGGTCTGCACATCGGTGGATCCGGTGGACAGGGTGCCCAACTGATCAGCGGCCAGGGGCACGGTGAACGGAGACCCGAACTGCAGTTTGGCCACACCGCTCCCTCGGGCCGGTTCGGCCGACTGGTCCCAGCTCTGGCCATCCCACCGGTCGTAGGTCTGGCCCACCCAGAAGCTCGGCCGGCTGGCCCGAACCCGCATCACGACCTCATTGCCCAGCGAGGCGCGGACCCCGGTGTCGAGGGACTTGGCGAATCCCAGGAAGCCACCGATCCCGGTGCGGCCGGAAGGGCTGGCGGCATGGGCCGGCAACGACGCCGAACCGTCGGTGAGGTTGTTCGAAGTGTCGACCGGCGAGGAGTTCGCCGAAGCCGACGGGAAGATGAGCGATGTCGACACCTTCGGAGCCGGCAGCACCGCCACCAGGAGAGCCGCCACTACGACCACGGCCGTCCCGGCCACACCCAGGCTGAGCCAGGGAACGCCGCGGGCTCCGGCCATGGACTGCCACATGGCCACCAGTCCCCACAGCCCGGTCCCGACCCAGGCCACTACGTAGACACCCAGGGCCAGGTCGACCGACTGGGCTGCCGCCACCGCCATCAGGGCTGCGGATCCGGCCAGGGAGTAGGCGACGTCCCTCCGGGCGGGCACGTCGAAGGCGTGGGTGCTGAGGACCCAGGCGAAGAGAGTGGCCAACGGACCTTCCACCGTGGAGATGTCCCCGGGGGTGGCGTTGTGGCTGGCGGTGACGATGAACCACACGAAGCCCCCGACGGCGCAGACGGCCAGGATGGGCTTGATCACCGGCCACGGCTGCCGTCGCCGCCAGTAGGAGAGGACATTGCCGACCACGGTCGCGCCCATGGCGAACAGGGCCATCGGTCCGGCGAGCTCTCCCTGGCTCCAGCAGGCCCCGATGGCGATGACCACGGTGGCGGCCGAAGCCATCCGGAATGGGACCGAGTCCTCGGCCGGCCCCGGTCGGTTGGCCTGGACCACCCGCTGCCAGAGAGTCACCGCCGTCTCCGCCGGCCGATGGCAGAGCCGGCTTCGGGGCCAGTACCGGGCGTCGTAGGCGTGACGGCCCGGGCCAGGCGCCGGCCCAGGTCGACCCGGTCGCGGACCGGTCGCACGGTCCGGCCCCCGGACTCGAGGGTGGCGAGCACCACCGGCTGGCCGCGGGCCAGACAGCGGCTGACCGCGGCCATGACCCGCTCCGTTTCCTCCTCCGCCCGCTGGGCGTCCGGGGGCAGGACCACCTCGACCATGACCGGGTCGTCGGTCGGCCGCACCCGCTCCTGCACCATCAGGGACCCGACGTGCGCGGTCGCCGGCCAATGGACCGATCGCCGGGTGTCACCGGGTTGGTAGGGGCGGACGCCCCGGGGCTCGCCGGCCCCGGTCAGAGGCCGGAGTTGGGCATCACCGGCCGCGTCGTCGGCAAGGGAGCCCACCGGGCCGGGATCGCCGAACCTCGGTGCCACATGAAGGGGGCGCGGCAGAAGGACCGTCACCTCCCGGGCCCACCACACCAGGCCGAAGGGCGCGCAGGTTGCCAGTTCGAGGGCGACCTGCTCCACGACGCCCCGCCGGTCGGGGGCGATGGCCACCTCGACCGGGCGGGGACCGCGGGGTGCTCCCCCGGCCCCGGCCGGCGGGCCCACTGGTTGGAGCGAGGTGATCCGGATCGGCCCCCGGGCCACCATGTCGAGCCGCACCGTCTGGCCCGCCTCGGCGTCGGACGGGGAGGCGGTGCAGACGACCGTCGCCCTGCGGGCGGGGAACAGCGGGGCCACGATGCCGGTGATCAGCACGGCGGCCAACAGCGCGCCGACAGCCTGGACCCATCCTGACCCGCTCGAGTGGGCAACGCCGGCCCAAGCCAGCATGGCCACCACGCTGCCGACGACCGGGGTGAACCACGCCAGGGGATGGACCCGTCTCCGCAGCCGCCGCCCGGCGGGGATCACGTGGTGGGGGCGGGCATGTCGGTGATGATCCGACCGACCAGGCCCGGGCCGTCACCACCGCCTCCCTCGGCGATCAACCGATGGGAGAGGCAGGCCATGGCCACGGCCTGGATGTCCTGGGGCGTGACGTAGGCGCGGCCGCTCAGGACCGCATAGGCCTGGGCGCTGCGGATGAGCGAGATGGCGGCTCGGGGACTGGCTCCCAGGCGCACGGTACCGGCGGCCCGGGTGGCCCGCACCAGCGCCACCGCGTACTCGGCCACGGTGGTGACGACGTGGACGGAAGCCGTCGTATCGATCACCCGTGCCCACTGGAGGGGGTCCGACACCGGGACCAGCGTGTCAAGGGCGTAGCGGCCCCCGTTGTGGAGCACCAGCCGGGTTTCCACCTCGGCATCCGGATAGCCGATGGAGGTGGAGAGCCCGAAGCGGTCCAGTTGGCTCTCGACCAGCGGATAGGTGCCGAGCTGGCCGATGGGGTTCTGGGTGCCGATCACCAGGTGGGGCCGGGGAAGGGGCCACGACTCGCCGTCCACCGACACCTGCTGCTCCTCCATGGCCTCGAGGAGGGCCGACTGAGTTCGGGGCGGCGTCCGGTTGAGCTCGTCGAGCAGCACGACATGCCCGAACACCGGGCCCCGTCGGAACTCCCACGTGCCCGAATCCGGCGAGAAGACCGTGACGCCGGTGACGTCTGAGGGCAAGAGGTCGGGATGCCCCTGGACCCGGGAGAGCTGGACCCCGAGTGCGCTGGCCAGGGCCCTGGCCAGGACAGTCTTGCCCACGCCGGGAACGTCCTCGATGAGCAGATGGTTGCCCGACATCGCCGCCACCACGGCGATGGTGACCGCCCTCGGGGTGCCGAGGAGCACGGCCGAGAGCGCACTGTGCAGGTTCCGCGACACGGCGACGGCCTCGTCGAGAGCCGGCTGGGACCGGTCCACCGCCATCGGCGAACCGGCCTCTGTTCCGATGCCGATGTCGGTACTCATGCGTTCCCCTGCCTCCACGGCATTCGCGGTCGGGTCGACATCACCGCCGAGCGTGGTGATCTACCCACCCTAGGCGTTGCCGGGGTGCCCATACAATGCACCCGGGTGTGGGCAAGCCTGCTCGGGAATCGATGATTCCCCTGGTCACCTACCCGTCGGCCATACAAATGGGCGGCTCCGAGCCCGCGACCGAGAGCACAGTCGAGGGAGCCCGGCTCAGAAGTCAAGGGCGGACAATTCGGGGATGGTGGCCTCGGCCCGGGACCGGGCCTCGAGCCACCGGGCCCGCCGCCCGTCCCGCTCAGCATCGGGCGTCGCCGGCTCCAACACTTCCCGCGGCGCCCAGGCGGCGGCCACGTCTTCCTCGTCCGACCAGGTGCCGACGGCCATCCCCGCCAGATAGGCGGCGCCGAGGGTGGTGGCTTCGAGCACCGGAGCTATCTCGATCGGCCGGCCGCAGGCCTCGGCCAATGCTCGGGTGAACACCGGGTTGGCGGACATTCCGCCGTCGACCCGCAGCGCGCCTATGGCGAGGCCCGAGTCCGCCTCGGCGGCCTCGAGGAGGTCGGCGCCCCGGTGGGCCACCCCCTCCAGCACCGCCCGCACCAACTCGGGCCGGCCACTGCCGCGGGTGAGCCCGAGGAAGGTGCCCCGCGCCCCGAAATCCCACACCGGAGTGCCGAGGCCCAGGAGCGCCGGCACGAACCACACGTCGCCCGTTTCGTCACAGCGCGAGGCCACCTCGGCCGACTGGGATGCGGTCTCGATGATGGCGAGGTCGTCCCGCAGCCACTCCACCGCGGTTCCGGCCGACAGCATGATGGCCTCGACCCCCCAGGTGACCCTGGACCGGCGTCGCCAGGCGATGATCGGAATGGTTCCCTGCGGCCCCCTGGCCGCCGGGGACGGACGCGTGGCGCCGACGCACTGGTCGAGCATGCCCCCCGTCCCGAAGGTGGCCTTGGCCAGGCCGGGACGGGTGCACCCCTGACCGATCAGTGAGGCCTGCTGATCACCGGCCATGCCGGCGATCACCGGTTGCCCGGTGAGGATCTCCGCGGCGCCCGTGGCACCCGAGGAGTCGACGATGGTCGGGAGCACGGCTTCGGGGATGCGCAGGGCGGCCAGAATCTCCGGGCTCCAGCCCGATCCGTCACCGTGGATGAGGCCGGTGACCCCGGCATTGGATGCGTCGGTGATGTGGAGTTGGCCTCCCGAGAGGGTCCACGCCACCCAGGTGTCCACCGTTCCGAAAGCGAGCTCGCCGCCCTCGGAACGCGACCGGTCCGGGTCGGCCATGTCGAGCAGGGCGGCCAGTTTGGTGGCCGAAGCGTTCGGCGCCACCCGGATCCCTTTGCCCTGTAGCTCGAGGCAGGTGCCGACCGTGCGGAGGTCCTGCCATCCGAGTCCGGGCCCAACCGGGACGCCGGTGGACCGGTCCCACACGAGAGTCGATGCCCGTTGACTGGCGATTCCCACCGCCGCCACCGGACCACCTTCGGCCAGGCTCTTCGAGGCCACATCGACCACGGCTTCGGCCATGGCCGTGGCGTCGAACTCGACCAGGCCGGGGAAGGGGGTGTCGGGCAGGACCGGGACATGGTGGATGTGGTCGACGGCACCGTCAGGCCGTACCACTGCTCCCCGCACGCCGGACGTGCCCACGTCCACCACCAGAATGCTCACGGCCAGGGCACCGCACCGTAGGGACTGGCCAGGCCGAGCTTGCCGGGGTTGAGGATGCCGTTGGGGTCGAGCGCCTCCTTGACCGAGGCGAGCACGCCGAAGCCGGCCCCGAGCGCGCCGGCGAGGAAGCGCGACCGGTTGATGCCGATGCCGTGATGGTGGCTGATCGCCCCTCCGGCGGCCATGGTGGCGGCGGTGACCTCGTCCCAGGCCCGCCGGTAGTACCGGTCCACCCACTCCCGCTCGGCGGCCCCCGACGTTCCCTCCCGGTCGGCGGAACCGCCCGCCGCATCGTCGGCCATCGGTGGGCGACCGGCGAAGGTGAAGTACAGGCAGGCCCCGTCGGTGTAGGCGTGGGACTGGTGGGACGAGGCGACCAGGGTGCCCTCTACGCCGGTCAGGGCATCGAGCACCGAGCGGTAGAGGCCGGGCAGGACGCTCCAGCGGGCCGACACCTCGACCGTGTCGACCGCGATCCCCGACCGCCACAGGGGGGCGAGGGCGGAGACGTCGTTGCGGTGTCCCAGCCAACGCTCGACCAGCGCCGCGTCGAGCGGGTCGGCGGAGCCGCACTCCTGGTCGACCACAGACATCGTGGCCTCGACCAGGCCGGGGTCGGCCTCATCCAGGACGATGAGCGCATTGGTCTCGGCATGGTCGAAGGAACGGCCCGACTCGGTCTCGTCGTAGAGGCGCAGCACCGCCGGGGTTGCCCCCCGCCGCAAGATCCGGCGGCAGGCCTCGAGGCCCTCGGCGAACGACTTGAACCCGAAGGCGCGGCGGGCCTCGGCTGCGGGCACCGGGTGCACCCGGAACCGGCCCTCGGTGATCACCCCGAGGGTTCCCTCACTGCCCACGAACAACTGGGTCAGATCGGGTCCGGTGGCGGAGCGTGGCCCGTGACCGCCGGTCCGGACCACCGTGCCGTCGGCCAGGACCACCTCAAGGCCGGTCACCATGTCCTCGATCTTCCCGTACCGATTGGAGTACTGGCCTGCCCCGCGACAGGCCAGCCATCCGCCGACCGTCGACAGGTCCATCGACTGCGGCCAGTGTCCGAGGGTGAGCCCGTGGTCGCCGCGGAGCCCCGTCTCCACGTCCGGTCCGAAGGTGCCCGCCCGGAGATCGGCGATCAGCGAGTCGGAGTCGATGGCGGTGATGCCGGCCAGCCTGCAGAGGTCCAGCGACACGCCGCCGAACACCGGGATGGAGGCGCCGCACACGCCGCTGCGGCCGCCGGCGGCGGTCACCGGCACCCGGGCGCTATTGCACAGGGCCAGCACCGCGGCCACCTGCCCGGTGTCGGTGGGTCGGGCCACGACGGCGGGCCGGGCCGGGACCTCCCCGCCCGCGGCCCAGCCGATGGCCAGCGGCCACCAGTCCCGGCCGGCTTCGGCCCGGTCCAGGTCGTCGACGGAGACCTCGGCGCACACCCCGGCCAGTTGTCGGCGGAGGGTTTCGTCGACGACCACCCGTTCACCGCCGAGATGATCGACGATCCCGGCCGGTCCGGCATCGATCGTCGTCACCGGCGTCGGTTCGGTCACCCCGGCTCCGATGCCCGAGCGGCAGAGCCCGCCGTCCCGTCGGCGCTCTCGGGAGCGGGCTCCCCGGCGACCGGTCGGAGGTCGAGCCCGGCCCGCGTGAACTGGGAGCGCAGGGAATCGCCGTAGGCGGCGGCCTCGGCGTCGACGCGATCGCCGTCCCACCCGAGCTCGGGGCCGATGAGGGCCGCCACCGCCGCGGCCGCACCGGCGGCACCCCGGCCATCCCGGAGTGAGGCCCGCGTACGCCGGTCGAGGACGTCGGCCACCGAGCAGGCCATTTCCTCGCGCACGGCATAGACCGCCTCGGCCCTGAGGTACTGGAGCCCGGGGACCAGCGGGTCGAGGAGCTCAGGGTGGCCATGGGCGAGGGTCAGCACATCGGGAGTCTCGGTGCCGTAGCGGCCGGCCAGGTGTCGGGCCAGGGTGGCAGCCCCTCCGGCCGTGTGCGCGGGACCGTCGGGATCGATGCCCCCGGCCCGGGCCGGCGCGTGCGGGCCGTCACCCGCACCCCGGAGCCGCAGGCTCTTGGTCGCGCAGGGGATCGTCCGCCGTCCGAGGGCCTTGCAGACCGCATCGACCGTGTCCTGGGCCATCTTCCGGTAGGTGGTCAGCTTTCCGCCGGTGACCGTGACCATACCGCGGTCCGACGTGCGGACGGTATGGCGGCGTGACAGGTCCGCGGTGCGTTCGCTCAGCGCGTGGCGCCCTTCGACCGGCGCCAGGAGGGGACGCAGGCCGGTCCACAGCCCGGTGATGTCGGCGCGGTCGATGGGCCTGGTAGTGACGGCATTGGCGGCGGCGAGGATGTAGTCGATGTCCTCGGGCAGGCAGCTCGGATCGTCGAGAGGCCCGTCCCACTCGGTGTCGGTGGTGCCGAGGTAGACCTGGTCCCCCCACGAGACCGCGAAGATCGACCGGTGGTCCTCTTTGACCGGTATGACCGCGGCGATGTCGCACGGGAACACCCGGCTGGGGACCGTGACGTGGATGCCCTTGGCCGGGCGTATCGAGTGGGGGTTTCGCCCTTCGTCAAGGCTCCGCACCTCGTCCGACCACACGCCGGCGGCGTTCACCACCACGGAGGCGCGGATCTCGAACGGCGCCGCTCCGTCCGGTGCCACCCGGACTCCGAGAACCTTGCCCCCTGAGTCGGTGGTGAGGGCGACCGCCGGCGTGTGGTTGGCGGCCACGGCCCCGTGGTCGAGCACGGCGGTGCGGACCACGGCCAGGGTGAGCCGGGCATCGTCGGCGCCGGCGTCCCAGTACAGGAAGCCCGCCACCAGGCGATCGGCATCGAGAGTCGGCATGTGGGCCAATGCCTGCTCCCTGGTCACCTTCTCGTGGCGCCTGCCGATGCGCATCCCCCCGGTCAGGTCGTAGAGCCACAG
>Ga0075021_10001963_pt1 | contig 10657 bp, 8 predicted proteins | sample ColStrG_CSR_2012_FD_72749 | JGI IMG/M metagenome (GOLD analysis project Ga0075021, IMG submission 72749) | Freshwater sediment microbial communities in response to fracking from Pennsylvania, USA - Cold Stream Run_MetaG_CSR_2012 | ecosystem: Environmental > Aquatic > Freshwater > Creek >... | reverse complement strand
CCTGAGGGGACTGGCGATAGAACCCGGCATCGTTGACGCGGGCATGAAGGGCGGCGAGTTCCTCATCGAGGCGATGGATGTGATCGGGCATCGACTGCAATTCACGCTGCTCCTTGAAGGAAAGCTTTCGCGGCCCTTTAGGCCGAAGCTTTCCGTCCACGGCAGTCGGCGGCAGCGACGCCTGTGACGGCGGCGAGTGCCTGGGTGCCGGCGGCCTGCGCTGTTTCAGCCAATCCGCGTATCCGCCGACGTATTCGTTGATGAGTCCATCGCCCTCGAACACCAAGGTTCCCGTGACCACGTTGTCCAGAAACGCCCGATCATGGCTCACCAGCAGCAAGGTGCCGGAGAATTCCGCGATCAATTCCTCCAGCATGTCGAGCGTCTCGACGTCGAGATCGTTGGTGGGTTCATCCAGCACCATGAGATTCATCGGCTTCGCGAACAAGCGCGCGAGCAGAAGCCGGTTCCGTTCTCCGCCCGACAACATGCTCACCGGGGCCTGCAACCGCTCGCTCGAAAACAGGAAATCGCGCAAGTAGCTCGAAACGTGCCGGGCAACGCCGTTGACCTGAACGCTGTCGCCGCTGCCGCCGGTCACATTGTCGGCGATGGACAGCGCGGGGTTGAGTTGTTCGCGCTGCTGATCGAAATACGCCTGCTGCAGTCCCGTGCCGATCTGGATGCTTCCGGAAGTCGGCGCGAGCTCCCCCATCAGCAATCTGATCAGCGTGCTCTTGCCGCAGCCGTTGGGCCCGATGATTCCGACCCGGTCGCCGCGCAAGATGCGGGCGGAGAAATCACGGATGACGATGCGCCCGTCGAATTCCATGTTCACATTCCGCGCTTCGAAGACCAGTTTGCCCGATTTGTCGGCGTCTTGGAGCCGTGCATCGATCTGACCGGCCCGTTCGCGCCGCGCCGCGCGGTCGCGCCGCAGCTGTTTGAGCGCACGCACGCGCCCTTCATTGCGGGTACGGCGCGCCTCCACGCCCTGGCGGATCCAAGCTTCCTCCTGGCGGAGCTTCTTGTCGAAAAGCGCTGCGTGGCGCGCCTCGACCTCCAGCGAATCACGCTTGCGAATCACATAGTCGTCATAGCTGCAGTCCCAGGAACTCAAGGCGCCGCGGTCGAGTTCCACGATGCGGTTGGCGACGCGGCGCACGAAGGCGCGATCGTGGCTGATGAACAGGAGCGCATTCGGAAAATTCAACACGAACTCTTCGAGCCAGGTGATGGCCTCGATGTCCAGATGGTTGGTGGGCTCATCCAGCAGCAACAAATCAGGATCGCAAACCAACGCGCGCCCCAACATGACGCGACGCCGCCAGCCTCCGGATAAGGATTTCATCCGCAGCGTGAGGTCAAGACCCAGATCCATCGCCACCCGTTCGATGCGCTGCTTCAATTCCCAGGGCTCGAGACCTTGCGGATTCCCGGCAAGGCCGGCCGCGATCACGTCCGCAACGAATTCCTCATCGAGTTCGCCGACTTCCTGCGCCAGTGCTGCGACGCGCGCTCCCGGCCGCACCCAAACCTCCCCGCTGTCGGGTTTTGCATCGCCCGCGATCATTTTCAACAGCGAGGACTTGCCCTCGCCGTTGCGGCCAAGCAAGCACAGACGTTCCTGACGCCGGATCTGCAAGTCGACATCGTCGAGCAGCGGACGCATTCCGTAGCTCAGGGACACTTTATCGAGTCGGACTATGGGCATGATTTTCGTATAATAGCGATTTGAGGAGAACTAACGTGCCAATTAGCATGTATCAAGCATCCGTGCCGGTTTTCATCCGCGGCCTGAACAACCTGAAAGGCATCGTGGACAAGGCCGCCTCGCATGCGCAGGCCCACAAGATCGAACCGAGCGTGCTGTTGAATGCCCGCCTCTTCCCGACGATGTTTCCGCTCACGCGGCAGATTCAGATCGCAGGCGATTTTGCGAAAGGCACGGCCGCGCGGCTGGCCGGGATCGACATCCCGAAATACGATGACACCGAGACGAGCTTCCCCGAACTTGCGGTCAGAATCGACAAGACCCTGGCGTTCATCACTCCGATTAAGCCTGAACTCATCGACGGCTCCGAAAGCCGCGCCATCGAATTGACCGCCGGCGGCCAGATTTTGAAATTCACGGGATTGACCTATCTATCGAACTTCTCGCTGCCCAATTTTTATTTTCATCTGACCACGGCGTACGGGATTTTGCGTCATTCGGGGGTGGAATTGGTCAAACGGGATTTCATCGGGCCGATCTAAGATCCGGCCGATACTCCAGCCGTTCGCAGCGAAAAATCGCCCGTGTCGACGTCGGAGACGAAGGCGCTCGCGCCGGTCTGATCCGCGGTTCCAAGAGCCGCGATCAATGCCGACGGCGCGAGCCCGCCGCCCGCAGTTCCGTCAATCTGCGTGACGGTACCGGTCCAGGCGAGACGGTCGGCGTCGCGGGCGCCCCCGCCCGACCCGTGACCCAATTGCTCTATTGCGGCGACCAACTGCCGATCTTGACGGAGAGCCTAAATCAAACGAAGGAGACATATTGTGGCATGCCGCACACCCTTGGGAATGAGATCTGTTTAGGCTTCGACGAGCACTGGGTTTGAATACATGACCGACTTCACATTTCGAAACAGCGACCTCATCCGACACCAGATGTATTCATATTCGAAAGCGAAAATATTCACGCTCAAGCTCTACTCGGGTTCGTCGCGGATGAGCGCGGCGTTCGACAAATCCCGCCTCGTTGTCCCGGGGCGCAACATCCATGACTCGATCGTCGGATTCATCGCCGCCGCGCCTTCACCCTGGCCTGAATGATCCGCCATGCGTCTGCGTACCAGAATTGCCGTCATTTTCATCCTGCTGCTGGCCACCGTGCTGGCGGTGGCGCTGTCGATCGTCTCGGCGGCGAATCGATCGAACGCCGAGCGGGAGGTCAAACGCCAGTTGGACGTGGGCACACTGGTATTTTCCCGCGCGCTCGAAACAAACCGCCGCCAGCTGACTCAAGCGGCACAGGCGGTCGCCTCGGATTTCGGGTTCCGCGAAGCCGTTTCCACACGGGATACGGACACGGTCGTTTCGGCTCTTCAAAACAGCGGCGCCCGCATAGGCGCAACGATCGAGGTTCTGGTATCGCTGGACGGAAACGTCATTGCAAGTTCGGGATCGGATGTCAAGAAAGGATCCCGGTTCGCTCCGGCGAGCCTGTTCAAGGTCAATCCAGGCACGGACAAAGTCGCGACGATGATGGAGGAAAACGAGCATGTCTATCAGCTCGTGATGGTATCGGTGCGCAGTCCGTTGCCGGTTGCCTGGGTCGCGATGGGCTTCGAACTGGACCGGAAAGCGGCGGCGGAACTCTCCGGTATCACAGGCCTGGACGTCACGCTTGCGTTCGCGGGTGACGGGAAATGGACGAACGCCGTCAGCACCGTGGCGCCCGATCAAGGTGAGCCGGCCGACCGCATCGAACGCCGCCTGGAACTGTCGGCCAATCAGGGCGGCAAAGTGGTCGCGATTCTGTCGCGCTCGCTGTCCGAGGCGCGAGCCCCCTTTGCACGGCTCACCGATGTCTTGTATCTCGTCGCCATCGTCAGTTTGCTCGCATCCGGCGCGGCTGCCTTCTATCTTGCGCGAAACATCACCCGGCCTCTGCAAGACCTCACGGAGGCCGTCGACTTCATCCGGCTCGGAAAGTACTCGGCGCCATTGAACGTCCAGCGCCGTGACGAACTCGGCGTACTCGCCGAAGGCCTGCAGCTGATGCAGCAGGCCGTTCAATCCCGCGACCAGTCGATACGCCAGCTCGCCTACGAGGACTCGCTCACCGGTTTGCGCAACCGCACCGCGTTCGGCATCGCGCTCGATCAAGCGCTGAGTCAGCAGAATGACGATGCTCCGATCGCCGTCGCGCTGATCAACGTGGAGCGTTTTCGGCGAATCAACGAATGTTTGGGATACAGCGTCGGCGACGAAGTCCTGAAGTCGATCGCATTGCGGCTCAGCGCAAGCCCGAGAATCGCCGATACCGTGGCGCGTCTGGCCGCGGATGAATTTGTGGCCTTCGTGCGCATTGACAGCGCCACGACGCCACAGACATGGGGCGCAGCGCTGCTCGAGCGATTGAAGGAGCCGATCTCGGTTCAATCGCAGCCGATCGACATCAGCGCCACGGTCGGCATCGCCGTGGCGCCCGAACACGCCAGCGCATCGGATGAACTGATGCGCTGCGCCGACCTCGCGCTGGAGCGCGCTCGAACCGTGAAGCGTTCGTTTGCCCTGTACGAACCGGCGCTGAAGCGCGCCGCACGCGACCAGCTGTCGATGCTCGGTGACCTGCGCCACGCCGTCGAGGAAGACCAGCTGATCCTGTACTTTCAGCCCAAAGTGGATTTTGAAGCCCGCCGCGTCGCCGGCGCCGAAGTGCTGATGCGCTGGCGGCATCCGACGCGCGGACTGCTCGCGCCCGGCTCCTTCATTCCGTTTGCCGAACAAACCGGATTCATTCGCAGGCTGACGCGCTGGGCGCTGGACAAGGCCGCGGCACAAGGCGCGGCCTGGGTCAGGGCCGGAGCCCCGCTGCCCATTGCGGTCAACATCAGCGCGGACGACATCGCCGATCCACTTCTGGACCAGCGGGTCGCCGCGGCTCTGGCAAAGCACAACCTGCCTCCGGCCCTGTTGACGCTGGAAGTCACCGAAAGCGGATTCATCGATGATCCGGCGCGCGCGCTCAAAATGCTCGAATCATTGGCCGCGTTGGGTGTTCGTCTGTCGATCGACGATTTCGGAACGGGATATTCATCTTTGAGCTACCTGGCACGCATGCCGGTCAACGAAGTCAAGATCGACCGGAGCTTCGTGCAAGGTCTGGAGTCCGATCGCGACTTCGCAGCGGTCGTGCAAGCCGCGATCAACATGGGGCACAGCCTGGGTTTGAAAGTCGTCGCCGAAGGAATTGAGACTGAAATTTCGGCCTCGCGCCTCGCCGGCATGAACTGCGACCTCGCTCAAGGTTATCTCTTCGCGAAGCCGATGCCGGCGGCGGAGCTCGAGCAATGGCTCGAAGGCCGGGAGCGGCTCCCCGTTATCGCGGTTCATCGCCAATTCGACGTCGACGACGTCGGCCTGCTGGATGCTACCGACGTGTTGCGCTCGCCGCGCTTCGGAAGCTGACGAAGCGGCGGATGCGGGCGCAGGCGTCCTCGATCGTTTTCTGCTCCGTCGCGAAACAGATTCTGACCACTCCCGTGGTTGCGGCGCCAAACACTCCGCCATCGAGAACTGAAACCTTTTCCGCGGCATACAGTTCGAGCATGAACTCCCGCCCGGTCAAACCGGTTTCAGCCACATCCACCAGCATGAACATTCCGGCCTCCGGACGGTGGCATTTCAAGCCCGGGATTCCGGACAGACCCGTCTGCATCCACTCGCGGCGGCGCGCACAATAGTCTCGAACATTGGCTTCCGCCTGCGAGGCGATCCGCAACGCAGTGACGCCGGCGTCCTGAATGAAGCCAGGCAGGCCGAACAGCATGCACATGACCAGGTGCTCCGCGTGCAGCGCCAAGTCCAGCGGTGCGACCATCCAACCGGCCCGCCAGCCCGGCATCGACAAGGACTTGGAGAGACTGCAGATGGTGACGACCCGATCAGGGAGCTTGGACGCCAACGAGGGTACCCGCCCGTCCGGCGCAAGTCCGGCGTACACCTGATCGGCGACGATCCACAGATCGTGTTTGAGCGCGAGTTCGGCGATTCCGGCCAATTCCTCCTCGTTCAAAATAACGCCGCTGGGATTGCTCGGCGTTGCAAAGAACAAAGCCCGCGTTCGCGGCGTGATGGCGCGCTTGATGCCATCCAAATCGGGACGAAAACCGCCCTTGGCCGATGCGCCTGCGCGAATCAGTCGTGCCCCGCTTACCTCGATCGTGGCCGGATATGTCGGATACATCGGTTCGAACGCGATGACCTCATCGCCCGGTCCCGCGAGGCAAAGCGAGGCGATGAAAAGCGCGTTTTGTGCGCCCGACGTGACGACGACGTTGTGTGCCGACACCTCGTGGCCATTACGGCGCGATTGATCCAGCGCAATCGCCTCGCGGAAGCTGTCCCGGCCGGGAGCCGGGGTGTAGTGAGTGTCGCCGGCGCGCAGGCCTTCCACCGCCCGATCGACGACCGGCACCGGTGTGTCGATGTCCGGATCACCGACGCTCAACAAGATCACATCTTCGCCGCGATCCCGCGCGCGCCAGGCCTCATAGTGGGTGATCCAGGCATCCGAGCCTTCCCCTGCGATACGGTCAACCAAAGGTGAAAATTTCATATTCATCGATACACTAGGTTCATGAGCCAGCATCGAAACACCATCGGGCACTATATCGTCGAGCTGTTGGCGGTTAACGGCATCGACACCGTGTTCGGCATCCCAGGCGTGCACACGCTCGAACTCTACCGGCCTTTGGCCGACTCGGCGCTGCGCCATATCTTAGTCCGTCACGAACAGGGCGCGGGATTTTCAGCGGACGGGTTTGCGCGAATCAGCGGGCGGCCGGCGGCGGCATTTGTTATTTCAGGCCCCGGATTGAGCAATATCTTAACCGCGGTCGGCCAAGCGTATTCGGATTCCGTTCCGATGATTGTCATCGCCAGCACGCCGGTGTGCGCGTCCTTGACGAAGGGATGGGGTGTTCTGCATGAATTGCGCAACCAACATGCGCTGGCGCAGTCCGTCTTCGGTTTCGCGCGCACAGCCCTGTCCGCGGAGGACGTCCGGGACCATTTGCGCGCGGCACTTGCCTCATTCAAAGGCGTGCGGACGCGTCCTGCCTATCTGGAAATCCCGCTCGATTTGCTCAGCAAGCCCACCGCTTTGAGGGCGGAACGATTCGCCGACGCAGGCAACACCCCCCAGGCTGTGAATCTGCATGCCGCGATCGAGGCGCTGGAAGAAGCGAAGCGCCCGATGATCATCGCCGGCGGCGGCGCTCGTGCCGCCGGCGCCGCGATCCACGATTTGCTCGACAAGCTCGATGCATATCTTGTGACCACGACCGCCGGAAAGGGGATCGTGAATGAGTCTCATCCCGGAAACATCGGCGCTTCGCTGCCGTATCGGCACACACAAGAACTCATCGCGGAGGCCGACGCCGTTCTCGCGGTTGGCACCGAAATCGCGGAAACCGATGTCTACAATGTCACGCGGCTGCCCATGCGCGGAAAGCTGATCCGGGTCGACGTCGATCCCTTGAAATTATCGGATCATTATCAGGCCGATTTTCGGATACTGGGGGACGCCAATGCCGCCTTGACCGAAATGGCTTCCGCCGTGACCCCGCGTCAAGGCTGGCGCACGCAATCCGGCCCGGCCGCCTCGCACCGTTCCAGGATCAACGCCACATTTGACCACGCCACCCATGCGCGTATTGCCGCGCTGAATGCAATCCGCGCAGCGCTGCCGGTCGATGGCGCGGTTTTCAGCGACATGACCCAAATCGCCTATGTCGGAAACTATGCGTTTGCCGTCGACAAACCCAACTTGTGGCATCACCCGTCAGGTTACGGAACGTTGGGGTACGCCTTGCCGGCCGCAATCGGCGCCAAGATTGCGGAACCGGACCGCGCCATCGTCGCTCTGGCCGGAGACTTTGGCGTGATGTTCACGCTCTCCGAACTCATGACGGCGGTCGAAGAGAAGATCAGCCTGCCGGTCATCGTGTGGAACAATGCCGCACTGGGTCAGATCCGAGATGACATGGTCGCGGCCGGCATCGGTGAAGTGGGTGTCGTGGCGCAGAATCCGGATTTCGTGGCAACGGCGAAAGCCTTCGGTGCGAACGCCGTTCTTGCGCGGAATGCGGATGAGCTGACGCGCGCGATCACCCGATCACTGGATGCGCCCGGACCCACATTGATCGAAGCCAGAGAGATCGATTTCGCCCTCACCGATCGACAATAGCCGCGAGGTCGGGCGCGAAGTTGGCATTCGGAAGATGCGGCAGGTAGCCTCTCGGATTGCACAACACGCGAGTTGCGCCGATTTCGTAGTCCATCGACTCATGAGTGTGGCCATGCACCCAGAGCTTCACGTGATCGCGGAACAACGCCGACAAATCGCTCGCGAACGCGGGATTCGACCGCTCGCCGTCGAAGATCGGATGCACGCTTTTCAGGTGAGGCAAATGGTGCGTGACGATCACCGTCGGACCGTCGAACGGCGCACCGATTTGCTCCTTGAGCCATCGTGCCTGTCTGTGGTGCATCTGGCGCGTATGTTCCGGAAGCAAGTCCTCCATCGGGGATAGCTTGATCGCCCGATAATCATGCATCGCCTGGTGGGCATAGGACATGGCGCCCGAGAGCTGCTGCGGATCGGAACCGTAAAGCTCGAAATCCGTCCACAGTGTCGTTCCAAGAAAACGCACGCCATCGATCACGGTGGACTCCTGATCCAGAAAGTCGATGTCGAATTCCCTGGCGGTCTTGCCCATCTTGCGTTGCATCAAGCCAATGTCCGAACCGAAGTACTCGTGATTTCCCGCGACGTACACGATCCGTTCGGTCTTGAAATGCCGGCGTGCCCATGGAAACGCCCGGGATCCGACGTGGATGTCGCCGGCGAGAACAACGACATCGGCCGGCAGTCTCGGCGGCGTCCAATCGCTGAATTCGAGATGCAGGTCGGAATAGATGCGAATCTTCATGGGACTTGCGAATATTATCGCGTCCAGATTGCACTATCGCTACTTCTCAACACGCACCATCCCGGTGCGTGGCGCCTCGGAAAACACGCGGGGATTCGGTCAGCGCAGGAACTGGAGCATCGTCGAGTCAAAAATCTGTTGAGCCGCCTCTTCGAGAGGCCGCGCACGATTTTCATGGGACAGGATTTCAACGCCCATCGGACCTTGGTAGCCCGTACGCTCGACGGAGGCAAGAAACGCCTTCACATCAAAGCCGCCCTCGCCGCAGAGTTTGCGCCGATCGATCGATTCTTCAAGGAGCGGCTCGATGACATCGAGCGGACCATCGTTCAGCTCGATCGCCGCAACGAATTGCCGAGGAACGCCGGCGACTTCTTCGTACGATATTCCAGCGCGGTTCATATGCCATATGTCGAGGAGCAGACCGCCATTGTTGATTGCACGATCGCCGACCACCGCCAATCCGGTTGACAGATCCTTGACGTTCGTGAAAGGCAGGACTTCCAGGCTTATCCGCGTGCCGGCGGCCGCAGCTTCTGCGCACAGCTGCCGGTAGGGTCCCGCCAAAGCGCTGACCGGCCAATCGCCATTGATGTCGCCGGCAATTTTGATTTGATAGGCCCCGAGTTTTTCCGCGGCCCGCAGCATTTGCAATCGCACGGCGTCGGATTCGCGGCGCCGTTCACCATCCGTAAACCAGTCCAGCAACGCCTCGATCTCAAAAAACTTCATGCGATTATCATCGAGTATGGCCCTGATGCCCGAATACCCGTGCTTTTTGATGTTGTGGATCAAATCGCTGTAAGTACTTCCGATTCCCTTGAATCCCGCTCTTGCGGCCGCCTGTACGCGACTTTGGAAAGAATGCGGACTCGTCTCTTTTCCGTCGAACGGCGATGCGTCGCCGGCCAGCGTCCAATAGGACGCGATCAGTTCGGGTATGCTCACAAAATGCCCCTAATTGTTGACCGAGATAAGCGCCGAAGAACGGTTGCCGCCATCGCAACGAAAATGATTGCCGAGCACGGACCCGATGCCGTCACCGTGAGAGGCGTGGCGGCGGCCGCTGGATACAGCACGAAGATTGTCTCGCATTACTTCCACAGCAAGGATGAATTGCTGTGTTTCGTGTTCCGTGAAGCGGCCAAGGAGTCCGTGAGACAGGTTCGCAGTTTGCAGCGCAGCAAAGACTTGCGGCGATGCCTTGAGCTGCTTCTGCCAATGGATGGCGAGACGCGCCAAAATTGGCGCATGTGGATAGCCTTCTGGAGTCGCGCTGCGTTCAACAAATCGTTCGCACGAGAGCAGGCTGCGAGCGCCAAAGCCGCGCAGCAGCTCATCAAGGATCTGTTGGATTCCAATCGCCGGCGCGGACTTCTGCCGGCCGATTTCGACAGCGAAGTCAATTCGCGGCGGTTGCTCGCCGCGATCATCGGACTCGCCATACAAGCCGTTCTGGATCCCAAATCCTGGCCTCCGGCCAAGCAACGCCGTCTGCTGTCGGCTGAAATCAATTCCATGCTCCCAGACGCCTGAGCGGCGATTGACAGCCCCCGCGCCGACCATCATTATGCAACAGTGTTGCATAAACGGAAAGCATAAATCATGGAACCAACACTGATGATGCGGCCGGGCGAAGCACGGGTGCCAGAACCCGGCGTCCAAGAGATTCTGAAAGCGGACGGCGAGCAACAGCCGCCGAGTCATACGACTGTCTCCAATATCAAGGTCCCGAATCGACCCGTCGCCTTTGAACGCTACACGTCTCAGTCATTCTTCGACCTCGAGATGGAGCGCATGTGGCCTCGCACCTGGCAATGGGCATGCCGCGAAGAGCACATCCCAAGTCCGGGCGACTATTACGTCTACGACGTCGGCCGCAATTCGCTCATCGTCGTACGTACCGACCGCGGCGGGATCAAGGCCTACTACAACGCCTGCCTTCACCGCGGGAC
>Ga0075021_10001962_pt1 | contig 10657 bp, 7 predicted proteins | sample ColStrG_CSR_2012_FD_72749 | JGI IMG/M metagenome (GOLD analysis project Ga0075021, IMG submission 72749) | Freshwater sediment microbial communities in response to fracking from Pennsylvania, USA - Cold Stream Run_MetaG_CSR_2012 | ecosystem: Environmental > Aquatic > Freshwater > Creek >... | reverse complement strand
GGTGAATATCACCCTTCCGCTGCCCGGACCAACGGTGGCAGCCATCGCCGTCAGGTCATCGAAACTGATCAACCCGTCGGCCGGATCGCCGGTGGAGGCCAGTGCATCGCGGAACCACTCGAGAGCCCGACCGCCCGACTCCTGGTTGTTGGCCACCAGGCGCAGACCGGGCAGGATGCCGGGAACAGTTGCCATCTGGCGGTAGATGTCTGTCTTCTTCTTCTGTATTGGGCAACTGATCCAACTTGTGGTGGAGATGGCGATATGGGGCTGGTAGGCGAGCAGCGCGCCGGAGCCCACACAGGCCGAATGGAGGTCTGGTGTTCCCGCTACCACCCGCACTCCTTCGGGCAGTCCGAGGTCGGTCGCCACGCTGGCCAGCACCGTTCCCAGTATCGAAGCGGTAGCCGACAGCGGCGGCAGTTTGTCCTCGGGCACGCCGCTGGCCCGGATCAGTAGCGGGTCGTACCGGAGGGCATCGGGTCGCCGATTGTCGGTGAGCCAGGCCCCGGCCATCGAAGCCGGTGTGGCCGCCGCCCGCCCGGTGAAACGCATGGAGAGATAGTCCACCGGTTCGAGGTACCAACGGGTGGCACGGGCCACGTCGGGCTCGTCGCGCTCGATGTGGAGGATATGGCCGATCGGGTCCGCCCCCGATGTCGAGGGTGCGCCTCCGCTGTGACGGATCCACCGGATGAGCGCCACCGGGTCGTACCCGGCCACCGGCCCGGCGATCACGCCCCGACTGTGGGGACCGCCGCGGGTGTCCGACCACAGTTGGCATGGACCCACGGGTCGGCCTCCGGCATCCACCGGCACCGTGCTGGCTCATTGCCCCGTGCACGAGACGGCGGTGACCGATGCCGGGTCGACCACTCCTGACGCCAGGGCCCGCCGGGAGGAGTCACAGATCAGGCTCCACCAGAGTTCGGCGTCCTGGGTGGCTCCACCGTCGGCCGTTCTGTCGGTCTGGACGGCCCGGTGCTCGTGCCATGCGATGGTGCCGGTCAGCGAAACCAGTCCGATCTTCGGACCGCCGGTGCCGAGGTCGACCGCGAGCACCCACGTGTCCTCTCGTCGGCCGGCGACCGATGCCGTCAACGTCGGCTCGTCAACAAGATGCCGTCAGGGAGGAGGCGTCAGGCATCGTCCGGCACGGACTGCTGCGCGTCCATCATGTCGGCCATCACCATGCGGATGAAGTCATCGGCCTCGTCGGTCAACCCTCCGGCCACCCCGCCATAGACGGCACTCGATTGCGGTGTCTCGGTGGCGTGCTCGTTGGCGTAGGCGACGGCTTCGGCCAGATCGGTGGCGAATGCCTCGGCCACGCCTGGCCTCGTCTGGGGCCGGGTGACCGCCATGTGAAGCGCGTTCGGGTACTGCTGCCCGTTGAGGCGCCACCCCCGCTTCCGCAAGAAGTCATTGACGTGGTAGATGTCGAAACGGTCCGAGGTGAAACTGAACAGGAACGTCGGGCTACCCAGGATGCGCAGTTCCTCGTGACTCCGTACCGCTGCCTGCATGGCCGCCGATGTGGCGAAGATCTGTTCGGCGTAACCCCGGTAGCCCTGGCGGCCGAGCTGCACCATCGATGCCCAGGTGGCAGCCAGTAGTCCCCCTGAACGTGAGCCGTCCATACCGGGAGAGCAGTACTTGCCTCCGCTCCAACCGGTGTTGAAGAAGTACTGGGCATTGCGTAACGCCTTGTCCCGAAACGACAACACCGACGTGCCCTTCAGCGCATAGCCGTACTTGTGGGTGTCGGCCGAGATCGACGTCACACCCGGCACCCGGAAATCGAACAGGGGAATGTCGTAGCCGAGCTCCTGACCGAATGGCAGGATCCACCCGCCCAGGCAACCGTCGACATGGAGGCCGACTCCACGGGAGAGGGCGATGTCGGAGAGTGCCTCGATCGGGTCGACCGTCCCGTAGCCGTAGTTGCAGGCCGAACCCACCAGGGCGACGGTCTGGTCGTCGATGGCTCCGGCCACCCAGTCGGTGTCGACCTGGGTGGTGACCGGGTCGACGGGGGCGACCCGCAATTCGATGCCGAACAGGTGGCAGGCCTTGTCGAATGCGGGGTGCGCCGTTTCGGGCTTGATCACGTTGGGACGGACCGTGCCCCGGGTTGCTGCCGCATGGTCGCGGTAGGCGAGAACGGCATGGCAGATACTTCCGGTGCCACCTGAGGAGATCAGACCGACGGGCTCGGTTCCGGTCACAGCTTCGGCGTGCAGCAGACCGAGGGTCATGGCGATGATCTCGGACTCGAATCGTGTCGCGCTCGGACACATGTCGCGTTGCAGCACGTTGACATGGGAGAACAAGGAGAACACCTCGTTCAAGAAGTTGTAGTGATCGTGGTCCCCGCAGTACATGGTCCCCGAGCACTTACCCGACTCCCATGTCTGGTCTTCCTCGGTGGCGATGGACCGGAGGATGTCGAGCACCGCCTGGCGGGGCTGGCCCTCCTCGGGCAGGGTCCGGTGGACGGACACCCGGTCGGTATAGGGAAATGGGCTCATGGGGCGACTCCTCAGGCGGGCGGTGTCGGACGCGTTCGACGTAGGCACGGTACAACCTGCTCGTAGGACAGGCACGCCAGTGGCGGACATCGAGCGATGCGGACCAGCCCCGCAACACTCAAGCCCCCAGGCTGGCACGCCGATGGAGCTACGTGGACTGGCTATCGGCGGCAGACACCGTAACCAAGGAGGCGGACGGCTCACTGAATCGTGTCGTCAGCGGTCGCATCGCCTCGATCGCGTTGATCGTGGCCAGTGCCCTGGTGCTGGCCTCGGAGTTGGTCGACCCCGGTCCCTACTCAAGGGTGTCCGTGCTCCTCGTCGGCGGATTCACCCTGGCCGTCGGTATCGCCACGTGGTGGATCCCCTGGGCCCACCTGCCACGCCGGACGGTGCTGTGGATAGTCCCCTTCGCCCTCGTCTCCGTGGATCTGGGATACATCTATGCCGACCGCAACGGATTCAACTACGCGGTCACCTTTGTCATCATCTTCGTACTGGTCGGATTGACGCAACGCCGTTGGACATCGGTGGCGATGACGCCACTCCTGGCAGTGGCCTACCTCCTGCCGCTCCTGGTCGTGCCGAGCCAGTTGTCGACCATCGGTCTCGGCTCTGCGCTCTTTGTCATCCCCGTGTGCATTCTCCTCGGTGAGACAGCGGCTTGGGGTATGAGTCGCTTGGCCGCAGCCACTGAAGAGATCGCCGAAGGCGAAGAGAGTATCCGCCAGTTGTTCGACGAGGCGCCCATCGGTATCTCGAGAGTGGGGCTCGACGGTCGCCTGATCGAGGTCAACCGGGCCTTCGGCGAGATTGTGGGTTACGCACCCGCTGAACTCGTCGGTGTCGAGGTGTGGGCGTTGACCCATCCCGACGACATCGACGAAACCCGTTTGGTGGTGGGCAGGCTCATTGCCGGTGAAGTCGACCGATTCCGCTTCGAGAAGCGGTACATCCATGCAGAGGGCCATCCGGTGTGGGTCGCGGTCAACAGTTCGATGGTTCGTGACGCCCAGGGCGAACCCCTGTTCATGATCGGCCAGATCGAGGACGTGACGGAGCACCGGGCGCTGCGCTTGGAACTCGCCCACACCGCCGTTACCGACCCCCTTACCGGGCTACCCAACAGGAACCTCTTCATGGAGCGCCTCGATGCCGCGCTCCGGTGTGCGGCCGGGGCTGACCATCGAGTCGCCCTGATGTTCCTCGACCTCGACCGCTTCAAATTGGTGAACGACGGAATCGGACACGATGCCGGGGACCGGTTGCTGAAGCGAGTGGGACAACGCCTCCAGGGGGCCCTTCGGCCAGGCGATGTTCTGGCACGTTTCGGCGGCGACGAATTCACCGTGCTGTGCGAAGTATCCGGCCAGGACGAGGTGCTCGAGATCGTGGGGAGTCTCCGACAGGCCATGGCCACCCCGGTGGTCGAGCCCGATTTCGAGCAGTTCGTCTCCATCAGTGTAGGCGTGGCCCTCGCGACATCGGAGACGATGGCGCCGTCGGTCCTGCTGCGATGTGCCGATGTAGCGATGTACCAGGCGAAGCACCTCGGACCAGGCCGATTCGTCATCTACGAGGACCGTGATGAAGGGGACACCGGCCGCAATCTGCGAACGTCGAACGAACTACATCGGGCCATTCTCGGGATGCAAATGGTGCTGCACTACCAGCCGTTCGTCGACGTGGAAGACCTCCGCCTGGTGGGGACCGAGGCCCTGGTGCGATGGCGACACCCCGAGCGGGGTCTGCTGCCCCCGGGGGAGTTCATCGAATTGGCCGAGGAGTGCGGACTGATGGTCCAGCTCGGTGCGTGGGTGCTGCGGGAGGCGTGTCGACAGGGCGCGCAATGGATGGTCGCCCGGGAGGCGGCCGGAATCAGTGGGCGGGTGCCCGCCATGTCGGTCAACATCTCACCACAGCAGCTGTCGGAACCGGGGTTCGTCGAGGTTGTCGCTGAGGTGCTGGCCGACACCGGATATCCCGCTGACAGTCTGTGGCTCGAGATCACCGAGGGGGCTCTGTTGCGCGACCCGGCGGCGGCCATCGCCATTCTCCAAGCCCTGCGGGAGCTCGGAGCCCACTTGGCCATCGACGACTTCGGTACCGGCTATTCATCGCTCAGCTATCTCAAGCGACTGCCGGTAGAGGCGCTCAAGATCGACCGTAGTTTCATCCAGCAACTGGACGAGGATGCCGACGACAGGGCCATCGTCGAGGCCGTCGTGGCGCTCGGACGTACGCTCGGACTCGTGGTCATCGCCGAAGGAATCGAGCGACCGGACCAGGCCATCGAACTCGCCAGCCTCGGTTGTCACCTGGCACAGGGTTTCCTCTATGCCAAGCCTGTCGACCCGTCGATGATCGGCAGGTACCTACCGAAGTCCGTCGCCGACTGGGGCGTTGCCAGTCATTTCCACCCGGTGGGGGCTGAGGAACAGCGTTGACGGCGGGACCCCGAACCGGCGGTTGCGGTCCAGTGGTCTACGGCCCGCCCGGTCCCGAAGGGTCACAGGGGTAGTGACCCCGTGGCGGATACCACAACGGGCGGCAATGACGTCCCGTCTCCGATGTCGAAGACGAGGAGGCAGAGGGATACCCCCTATGGGCGTGCCACCCTCGGCCCAGGTCAGGGACGCCGACCGTTGGGCATGATGTCGCCCATGCCCCATTGGTCGATCAGGTTCAGTTGGACGTGGTCGCCCGTCGACTCGACGATCCGGTTGCCGCCCACGTAGATGCCGGCATGGTAGACGGTCCTCCAGTCGGCGGTGTTCGATCCCCAGAAGATCAGGTCGCCAGCCGCCATCTGGTTGAGGGCGACCGGGGATCCAGCCGTGTGGTACTGGTCATTGGCCACTCGGGCGAAGCCGATGCCCGCTCCGTGCTGCCACGCAGCCAGCGTCAGTCCGGAGCAGTCGTAACCGACCGGTCCGTTGCCGCCCCAGATGTAGGGCTTGCCCAGTTGCTGGAACGCGAAAATTGCGGCCTTGTCGCCCGGGGTGATCGGTTGGAAGAGCAAGGCCTGCGGCGGTGGTGTCTGGCCGGCCGCGCTCCCGAATCCCTGCACGGTGCCGTTCTGCTGGATGACCCAGTAGCCGTCACCGGTACCGGCCGACACCAGACGCGTGACCGGCTCGGTGGCCGCGCCGGCGGACGATCCCAAGAACTTGGCGTCACCGAACGAGAACACTCCACCATCAGCCGCCACCATCCAATAGCCGGTGTCACCCGCGGTATGGGCCATGTTCACGATCGGCTGGCTGAGACTGATGCCTCCGGTGGAGCCGTAAAAGGCCGCGTCACCGAACGAGAACACTCCGCCGTCGGAGGCCACCATCCAGTAGCCCTTTCCGTCGGAGGTCGGGGCCATGCCCACGATCGGCTGGTTCAGGTGAAGTGCCCCGGTCGAACCGTAGAAGACGGCATCGCCGTAGGCGAAGATCCCTCCGTCGCGGGCCACCATCCAGTAGCCCTTCTCATCCGGGGTCGAGGCCATACCCACGATCGGCTGGTTGAGGGTGATGTTCCCGGTCGACCCGAAGAAGTGGGTGTCGCCGAAAGCGAACACTCCACCGTCGGATGCCACCAGCCAGTACCCGCCGAGCGAATGGTCGGTCACGGCGGCCACGATCGGACGATTGAGTGGTCCGCTCAGTGCGCCGTGGGAAGGGACCCCGTATGGCTCCACCGACCCGGACGGTGTGACCAGCCAGAAGTCGGGGGTGATGGGAGTGGGGGTGACTGCATGTGGTGCCACGACGGCGTCCGCCGGGGCCGGGCTCCAGGTCAAGGATCCCATCACCATGGTGGCAGCCGCCACAGCGATCAATGCGACCCGTCCGCTTCGTCCTCTGCGCATGCCCTGTCCTTCGCACTCGACGGTGATCCGTTGATCACACTCAGAGTGGCCATAGTACCACCTAGAGTGGTATTAACTCCAGTGGGAGGCGGCCGCCCCGGCGAAGGTTCGGCAGGGCGATCAGCCGACGGTGGCGATGCCTCCGTCGACCGGGATGATCGCACCGGTGAGATAGGCACCGGCTCGGGACGCCAGGAAGATGGCCACGCCGGCCATATCGTCCGGTCTGCCGATCCGCTTGAGTGGGGCACTGGAGGCGATCTGCTCGCCGAAGGCCTCGAGGGTGGCCGCCATCATCTTGGACTCGAAGGGCCCAGGGGCTACGGCGTTGACCGTTATCGACGGCGCAAGATGTCGTGCCAGGTGACGGGTCAACTGGTGGACGGCCGCTTTGGACGACGAATAGGAGTACGACTCCAGGATCGGTACGTGGATACCGTCGATCGATCCGATGTTGATGACCCTGGCCGGGTCGTCGGGCGTTGCCGCCGCCTGGAGCAGGGGCAGGAAGTACTTGGTGGTGTGGAATACCCCCTGGACATTGAGATTCAGCACCCGTTCCCATGAAGCGGTGTCGTGTTCCGTCAAGGGCGCCCCCCAGGTGGCGCCGGCGTTGTTGACCAGGACGTCGACCTTGGTGTGGTCAGCTGCTACTTCGGCCGCGAACGTCCGGGCACCCTCCTCCGTGGACAGGTCTGCGACCAATCCCCGGCACGACCCGTACCCAGAAAGCTCAGCAGTCGCCGCCGCCACGGTTTCGGCCTTGCGTGAAGCGATGATGACGTCAGCTCCACCGGCCACGAAGCCGCCGGCGATCATCCGACCGATTCCTCGGGAGCCTCCGGTGACGACCACCGTCTTGCCGGCCACACCGAACAGCTGGTCGACGGGAGTAGGTGCGTCAGGTGCCGTGGGTTTGCTCATGGAAGGGGACGGTACCCCACGTCGGCCGCATTGGTAACGTCCGCAGTCATGGGAGCAATGCCGTGTACCTCGCACTGACCGCCGAACAGCTCGCCCTCCAGTCGATGTTGCGTGCGTACTTCGCGGAACTGGCTGCCTCGACCTCCGTCGACGGGCGCCATCCGGACTACGTCACGGCCATCAGGCAGATGGGCTCCGACGGCTGGCTCGGCATCGGCTGGCCCGAGGAGTACGGCGGGCTCGGCCGGGGCCCAGTCGATCAGATGATCTTCGTGGAGGAGTCCCATTGGGCCGGGGTACCGTTGCCCTTGCTCACCTTGAACAGTGTCGGCCCCGCCATCATGCAATTGGGCACCGACGAGCAGCGCGAGCGCTTCCTGCCGGCGATCCTGCGGGGCGACGTCCATTTCTCGATCGGCTACACCGAGCCGGCCGCCGGCACCGACCTGGCGTCGCTCCAGACGCGTGCGGTACGGGACGGGGACGAGTACGTCATCAATGGCGAGAAGCTCTACACCAGCGCCATCCAGTACGCCGACTACGTCTGGTTGGCCGCCCGGACGGATCCCGATGCCCCGAAGCACAAGGGACTGTCCGTGTTCATCGTGCCGGTCGACACGCCTGGCTTCAGCTGGACCCCGCTGGCAACGATGGCTGGCGAGTTCACCAGCTCCACCTTCTACACCGATGTCCGGGTTCCTGCCGCCAATCTCGTGGGGGAGGAGAACGCCGGGTGGACCCTCATCACCAATCAATTGAACTTCGAACGCGTGGCCATCTGCCCGGTGTCGGGCATCCTTCGCAGCATCGCGGAAGTACGGACGTGGGCCCAGGACACCCGATTGGCCGACGGACGCCGCGTCATCGACCAGGAGTGGGTCCAACTTCACCTGGCCCGCCTCTGGGCCCGGGCGGAGTACCTGAAATTGATCAATTGGAAGGTGGCGTGGGCCGCCGACAAGGGACTCAATCCGGCTGATGCCTCGGCCACCAAGGTCTACGGCAGCGAGTTCGCCCTCGAGGCCTACCGGGTCCTTTCGGAGATCGTCGGGCAAGCGGGCTATCTGGCCGCGGGGTCCCCTGGCGCGGTCCTCAACGGGCGCCTCGAACACCGGTCCCGGGGCCAGACGATCTTCACCTTCGGCGGCGGGACGAACGAGATCCAACGGGACATCATCGCCTGGGTGGGACTCGGACTGCCGAGATCCAAGCGCTGACTTCACCTTCCGACCCCGTCGGGTCCGAGCCCAACTTCACGCGCTTCGGGGTAATGGCGGCCATACCCGCCTACGATCCGCGGATGCGGCCTCGACGGGAGACCGTGGCGATCCGAGGAGAACACGTGGTGGCAGTCGAGGCAATTGGGGCGATGGCGGAGGTCAACGGGGCCACACTGGCCTACGACGACACGGGAGGCGACGGGCCGGTGGTAGTGCTGTGCCACGGATTCCTCATGGACCGGACGATGTTCGCCGATCAGGTCGCGGTCCTGCGTGATGCCTACCGGGTGATCACATGGGACGAGCGTGGATTCGGCGACACCGTCTATGACCAACAGCCGTTCACCTTCTGGGACTCCGCCCAAGACTGCCTGGGATTGATCGACCAACTCGGCGTCGAACGGGCTGTTTTCGGCGGGATGTCTCAAGGCGGCTTCATCGCGCTGCGGATCGCCTTGCTCGCTCCCGACAAGGTTCGTGGACTGATCCTGCTCGACACCCAAGCCGGCCCGGAGGACGCTGAAGTCATCCCCCTCTACCAGGGCATGATCGACGCATGGGTGGCCGACGGCCCGACCGACGAACTGGCCGAGGCCAGCGCATCGTTGATCATCGGCGAACCTCGCCTGTCGGCCACGTGGATGGCCAAGTGGCGAGCACGTCCTGCCGAGTCCTTGCGCAACCCTGGTCAGACCCTCCTCGAGCGGGAGGACATCACGGACCGACTCGGCGAAATCAGCGCCCCGGCACTCGTAGTGCACGGGACCGCCGATGTGTCGATCTCGATGGACAAGGCCGGCACGCTGGCGGCCGGTCTCGCGGGATGCGAGGGAGTAGTACCCGTTGAGGGGGGCACCCACGCGGCCAACATGACGCACCCCGGTCCCGTCAACGACGCAATCCTGGCCTTCTTGGCCGGTCTGCCCGCCTAGCGGTTCACCACCACTGCCGGTTCCGTGCGGGTGCTCCGGATCAACCGGCGGGGGCGGTGGTCGTCGGGTCCTGGGCGGACCCAGAACTCGGTGTGAGCGACGATGTCACCGGCAGGGAGAGGTGTATGGCCGAGAAGTGCATCGATCCCCCCAGTCGTGGCACTGCGTACGTGACGGTTGTGGCCACCAGCTGAAGATCGATCGTCGAGGACGTGAACGCGGTGAATGCCACGATTTCGAGTGGAGCCTGAACGGTGCGGGTGGATCCGTCGAGTATCACGGGGATCGGTGTGACCTGGTTTCCCAGCACCGTACCGGTGGACCGGTCCACCAATTGAGCGAAGATCCGGGTCGGTCGGGCCCCGGCCGGTGAAGTGCCCGAGTAGGTGATCGCGACACGGGGGGCTCCCACGATCACGCCGGCCCGGGTGATCCGTACGGGCACGTTGACGGCGTTGGACGCCGGGGCCGGAGTGATCGGGCCGACCAGACTTCCCAACTGCTGGCCACCGGGACTGGAAATGATCGGACCGGAACCACCGGTGGGGATCAGGGACAGGGTGCCCGAACCCGAGGCCGTGAACGGAACACCCTGGGGGAGCGGGTAGGACGGAGCCGAGTAGGTGGTTCCATTCTGGTCCACGAAGGCGAATCCCGGGCCGGTGTCGGTCGAGGTGTCGTGCTGCACGTAGCGCTTGAGCCAAGCCAAGGTGACCTGCCCGATGGCGTTCGGGTCTCCTGCCGGAGTCAGACACACCCCGTGTCCACCACAGAACCAACGCATCGACGTGGTCACGCCATCGGCCTGCAAAGCCAGGTAATTGTCGACTCCCTCCTGCAGGGTGAAGAGGGTGTCGACGGTGCCCTGGACGATCAGTGTGGGGATCCGGACCTGGTGCAGCAGTGGTGCGGGCCCACGGGCCGCGAACCAGACCAATTGGGCCGGGGTGGTGACTCCGTCGATCACTCCGGAGCGGTACGAGGCCGTCACGACGGGGTCGACATGACTACTGGTCGCCAGGTTGGTGAGGATTCCCGACCAACCGCTCTTGACCGTTCCGTTCTTGTCCAGGCTCGTCGTCAGTGAGTGCCAGGCGATGGTGGGCACGATGGCGTCGACACGACAGTCGGTGGCCGCAGTGACGAATTGGACGCCGCCGCCGTACGAGCCGCCGACCATGCCCATAC
>Ga0075021_10001961_pt1 | contig 10659 bp, 22 predicted proteins | sample ColStrG_CSR_2012_FD_72749 | JGI IMG/M metagenome (GOLD analysis project Ga0075021, IMG submission 72749) | Freshwater sediment microbial communities in response to fracking from Pennsylvania, USA - Cold Stream Run_MetaG_CSR_2012 | ecosystem: Environmental > Aquatic > Freshwater > Creek >... | reverse complement strand
GCCGTCGACCAGGCGGCCGCCGACGCGGCAGCCGCGGCGACCGCGGCGAGCCTCGTCGACGCCACCCCGGTCGCGTCCGCGGCGCTCGAGGTCACCCCGACGAGCACCGAAGCAACCGCGATGGCGACGGTCAACGTCGGCGGCGAGGTTGTCGCGCCCACCCCCGACGTCACGGCGGGAGAGTCGGCCGGCACCCCGACGGCGTCCGACGCTGCGAGCTCCTCGACCAGCTCGGCAGCGTCGACGCCGCCCGGGCCCATCGTCCCGGTCGTGCCCGCGCATCGTGGGCAGCTCTGCTCCTACCCGTGGTGGGACGTCTACGAAGAGCGGCAGCGGGTGGTCTACGGCGTGGTGATCGACGTGGCCGACAACGGCAACGTGGACGTGGCGTGGCTCGGCGAGGACCTCGCAACGATGGCGTGGGCGGATCTCCGCCCCCTCGGCGACTGACCCGGGAGCGGGTGGAACATGGCCCGCGCCGCGCAGGCCCGCCGAGTCTCGAAGGTCGACGCCCTCGACGAAGCCCCGACGATGGAACGGTCGCGTCGTGCCGCGTTGCGACGCAACGACAAGACCATGGACACCGCATACCGCCATGGTCAGAACAACGGGCGGGTGGCCGCACGCGCTCGTGGTGCCCGGTCGCTCGTCTCGCCGGGCGCGCTGCCCGACGCGTACCCGCTCGATCCGTCGGGTGAGAACATCGAGCAGCACCGCGCGTATCAGCAAGGCGCCGACGATGCGATCAGCACCGAACGTCGCCAGGTCGCGCGCGGTGTCGCCGGCGACGCCCGCGACCGTGCCACCAAGCGCGTGATGCCGCCGCTGAAAGAAGGGTCCGGGTTTCTGCTCGGCCTGGTCGCCTACGCGTTGTTCCTCGCGTACATGCGTGACGGCACCGCGGGCCCGAAGAACTGGCTCAAGGCCAAGTTCCTCAACGAGACGCCCACCAAGTCCCAGGCGCCGAAGCCGAACCTGCCGCCCGGCACTCCCGGCCTGCAAGGTCCCGTGCAGGTGGCGCCGGGTTCACCGCCCCGCACGCTGAACATGGCCGCCCGGATCCCCGCTACGACCGTCGCCTACGTGCCGCTCAACCGGGCAGGCCCCGGATGAACCCCGCCGGCTTCGTGCTCATCATCGCGGGTGTCTGGATCATCGCCCAGGTGCTGCGCGGCAAACTCCTCGACCGCATCGGTGCCCTCTGATGGGCTGGCGTGGGTTCCTCACCGGCGCGCTCGGTCTCGTGTTCCTCGAGACGATCGTGCAACCCGCAGCGTCGAAGCGAGTCGACTCCGGCATCGGAGTCCTCGTCGGCCTGGTCCGCAAGTTCCTCGACCCCGCGGTGCCCGCAATCAGCGCCGCGCCGAAGAGCTCCAGCGACAGCGGCAGCGGCGGCATCTTCGGCGACATCCTCGGCCTGGTCCCCAAGGGCCCCATCACCGGCATCCCGTTGTTGCCCGTGTCGTACACCAGCCCCGCCGCCGGCAGCTCGAGCAGCTCGAGCTCGCCGTACAGCCTCATCCCCAAGCCCAGCACCGGCGGCTCTGCCACCGTGCTCGCGTGAACAGGAGACCCGCATGCGCACCGCGCTCAAGTACTCCGCCATGTTGATCGGCACCTACCTCGTCGTCGCGTACGCCACCGGCTCCGGCACGGTGATCACCGCCGCGACCAAGGGCGGCAGCAACGTCATCAAGGCGTTCCAGGGCCGCTGAACCTGATGGCCGGATTCCCCGCCAACGGCACCCCCTACCGCGGCCGCTACCACGGGCCGTCCGCAATCGCGGTCGCGGTCGACCGGGCACTCAAGACGATGAGCACCTGGGCGGTCACCGCGCACGCCCGCGACATCCGCGTGCAGGACCAGGGCTCCAACTACGCCGGGTGGGCGTTCCGTGGCGACGCCGGCCCGCTGCAGTCATTCCGTGGTGCTGCACGATTCGTCGGTGCCAGCCCCGCCGGCATCCGCGCCGGGTTCAACACCGTGCTGCCCGGCACCACGGCGCTCCCGTCGCAGGTGCACGGCCTGTTGCCCGGCAACCCCGGAGGCTGAACCCCATGGCAACCACGACCCCGACGCCCACCCCCAAGGCTGGGGCGAAGCAGGACCCCACCAAGTTCGTCAAGGAACACCCGGCGATCGCCGCGGTCCTCGCCGGCGGCGGCCTCGGCGTCTTCATGCTCATGCGCGCCCGCTCCAAGGCGGCGACCGCGACGGGCAACACGACGATCATGCCCGCCGCGATGAGTGACACCAGCGCCACGGACCTGCAGTCACAGATCGACGCGCTCGCCACCTCGATCGCCGGCCAACCCGGCAACCTCCCCGTAGCACCGGGTAGCACCGTGCCGCCCACCCCGCCGATCCCGGCCACCGGGTCCGGTCAGGTGCTCTACACGCCCGCGGGTGGCGGCACCCCCCAGCTCGTCCCCGCCGGCACCGTGCTCCCCGGCGGTGGCACCGTGAGTCAGGGTGGCGTGACCCTCGGCCCGTCGGACTTCGACGCGCTCGGCCGATACCTCGCCAGCCTCCCCGGCGGTCACTGAGCTCATGGCCAACCGGCTCGACTTCGCCCGGGGTGTCCTGTCGCTGCTCGGCGCGCCCGACACGCCCGACAACGAAGCCGCGATGCTCACCTGGATGTGGGCCGAAGAAGGCCCGGGGATCAACGACGGAGCGTCGTTCAACCCGCTGAACATCAGCGCGGGTGACTACCCGCACTCCGGCACCGGCGGCGCGGGCGCCTATGCGTTCGTGTCGTTCGACCAGGGTGTGCAGGTCACCGCCGACTTCCTTCACCAGGGCATATACGCGGGGATCGTGTCGGCGTTGCAGAGCGGCGGCAGCGGATCGTCAGTGCTTCAGGCGATCCAGGACTCTCCGTGGGCAGCGAGCCAGTACGGCGGTCAGCTCGTCGGCGAGATCTCGGGAACGCTGGCCGACTGGGCAGGCCGCGCGGGCGCACCGATCGCAGGTGCGCCGCCGGGTGGCGCGCTCGGCAGTGGGGGAGTGGGCGTGCAGGGCGCCACGAGCGGCACCGCCGCGGGAGGTTCCGCGACCGCGACGAACGCGTCCATCACCTCGAGCATCACCGACAGCGTCGTGCAACCGATCCTGAAGGGCGCCATGCGTATCGTGCTCACCGGCGTCGCGGTCGCCGCGGGACTCGCGCTCATCGTGATCGGCGCTACTCGAGTAGTCGCCCCGTCTGTGCAGGCCGCCACCGACCAGGCATCCGACATCGCGGGGCCCGTCGCCGCCGCGGCGGCCCTCTAGCCGAAGGGTGAGACACCCAATGACCAAGACCAGCGAACCCACCGACGCTGTCGTGCTCGCCGACCCGGCCGCCGCACTTCCCGGCACCCAGCCCGGCCAGCCCGCCCTCGACGGCAACAACCTCGCCGCGATCTCCGGCCGCTTCACCCAGTTCGTCGGCGAGCTCCGCGGCCTGCTGCTCAACGACTGCCTCCGTTTCCAGACCGTCCTGTTCGACGCCAACGGCCAGGCCGACATGAACCAGTTCGCCGACGTGCCCTACGCCGGGCTCGCCGTCTGGAACATCGGCACCGGTGCGGTCACCGTCGAAGCGGGCCCCCCCCAGGGTCTCGCACCCCTCCAGGGCATCGGGGTCATGCGTATCCCCGCCGGCGGATCTGCCGGGTGGCCGTCAACTGGGACGACGCTCTCCATGTACGGCACCGCCGGCCAACCCGTCGCCGTCGCCCTATACGCGAAGTCGATCCAACCGTTCGCGAGCGGTGGCGGCTCAGCCGGCGCGACGTACCCGACGATCATTCCCGCCGACGGCACCGCGAACCCGGCCGCCGCGATCCTCGAGGCGGAGAGCTTCGGGATGATCTGGAATGGAGCCACCTGGGACCGGGCCAAGTCACCCCAAGCGGTCGGCGATGCCGGCAACTGGCCTGGCGTCGGCGCCGTCGGCATCTACCTCCGCGACCCCGGAAACGTCAACGTCGCCGACCGACTCTGGGCCTGGGGCCAGCTCGGCTCCGGTCCCGGCACCATGCAGGCCGCGCAGCCCAGCTCGACGCCGTCGACACAGACCAGTGTGGCCAACAGTGCGAACACCATCACGATCGCCCCCGGCGGCGGCGGCTCCCTCTATCGCCTGACGTTCCTGTCGGTGTCGTGGAGCGGCGCGGCCGCGACCACCGGCACGCTCACGATCACCAGCAACGGCGTGAACATGCTCGTGATCGACATCCCCCTCGCGTTGAACACGCCGTTCCAACTGGCGTTGCCGGCCGGTGGGCTCGCCATGACCGTCTCACAGAACCTCGTGGCGACAATCGCGGCCGGTGGCGTCGGTGCGATCTCCAAGCTCACCCTCGGCTACGTGCCGGCCTGAGCGATGGCCGACGTCTACTACGTCGTCGCGATCGTCGGCGGTGCCATCGCCGTGCTGCGCGGGGGAGTCGTCCCCGTCATCAACGCATCGCGCCGTCGCGTCGAAGCACGCCGCCAGCTCGTGCGCGACGTGCAATCCCTCACCCGCTGCATGCGTTCGCTGTGGCGTGTCGTCCGACGCCACGAAGCAATCCTCGCTGACAACCCCACCGCATTCGGAGGAGATCACCCGTGAAGCTGCAACCTGTCGCCCTCGCCCTCCTGGTCCTCGCCGCGCTGCTCGTCATCGCGACGACGGTCCTCAGTGCCACCGGCAACCTGATCCCGTCCTGGTTCGAGGCCCTCGCGTTCGCGTCGCTCACCGCCGGTGCGGGCGTCACGATCCCCAACATCGGCACCGCACCCGCCGCGGTCCCCGCGCCCGCGCCCGCCCCGCCGGTCGCGCCCGCGGCGGCACCGGTTGTGCTCGGTACGCCATGACGATCAACCGGCCACTCGTCAAGGACCGCACCGTCGCGCTCGTGCTCGGCGCCGTCGCGTTCGTGATCGGCGCCGTGCTCATCCACGACGCCTACGACGGGCGCGGCATCCCGACCCCGTGGCCGCTCGGCGCGGTCATGCCCTGGTGACATGCTCGTCACTGGCACCGCGACTCTGTCAACCGTCCGAGCGACCGCACCGCCGACCCTGATCGGTTCAGCGGGCGCGCGTCAAACCCGTGTGGTCGTCACGAACCGCGGCTCGGTGCGCGTCTGGCTCGGCAGCCGCGACGTCCTGGCGCCACCGACCTACGGCATCGTCCTCAACGTGCTTGAGCAGTATGTCCACGACGGCCCCGACCCGCTTTACGCCGCGCTCGACCCGGCCCTCGCGCCCCTCTCGCCGGCGCTCATCGCGACGCTCAACTTCCTGCAGTACACCGCAGATCCTCCGGGAGCGGCGAGCATCACCGGGCCCGCGTTTCCCTGGCCGACCCCAGCCGACCAATGAGCGACCTCGACGTCGACACCCCGATCTACACCGGCATCGTGAAGGACGGCACGATCCTCGGACCGTTCCCTTCAAGCGACACTGCCGGGTCACTCATCACGCTCGGCAACGGTGTCGGCGCGTCCGGTTGGCTCGTCTGCTCGATCCAATGGCCGACGAACATTCTCACCGCGGTCACGCTCACCGCCGGCAACAGTGGCGGCGGTGTCGTCGCCTACGTCCGACACAACGGCCCCACCGTCACCTACTCGTTTTCCAACCCGACGGTGCCCGCCGCTCAGGGCAGCGTGATCATCCGTCACACCAACCGAGTCACCTCACAGAACGACGGGCCCTTTACCCCCAGCAGCCAAGGTCAGGTGCTCGTCTCATCGACCACCGGGACGCTCGCCCAGTTCAACAGCCAGTCGTACATCCTGTGGGGCACCGGTGGCGACCCCCTCGTCCCCGGCTACTGCGGAGCCGCGAAGCTCTACGTCCGCGGGCTCAACGCAGTGAACGCCGCAGCATGCATCGCCACGCTCAACGACAGCCAGACCGGCCAGGAACTCGCCGGCGCATCGTGCGCCTCAGCGACGGGCAGCATCGGATTCGCCGATATCTGGATACCCGCCCGGCCGTGCTCGATCACCGCGACGAACATCTCGAGCCCCGCGCAGAGCATGAACGTCGCACTGGTGGCCGCATGACCCGCACCATGTACGACGCGCTCCCGGGCGCGTTCGCCAGCATCCCCGCCGACGCGCAGCTCGTCGCCGGCTACATCGACGGCGGCCCAGGATTCCCGGTGATGACCGACGAGCTGTGGGCCCTGTTCCCACACGCGGTCCACGTGCGCATCGCTACACAGCCCGCCACGAACGACGGGCACGTCCTCGACGTCGAAGCCGGCGACGCCACCCCCGAACAGGCACCCGCCTGGGTCACGATGCGCCGCGCCGCCGGCGTGCACCCGTCGGTGTACTGCTCCGAGGCCGCATGGCCCGACGTGCGCGCCCAGTTCGCCGCGCAGGCCGTCGCCGAACCCGAATGGTGGATCGCCGGCTACCCCGGCTCCGTCGGCGAAGGCAACCTGTACCCCGGTGCGGTCGCGCACCAGTGGGGCGGCCCCGCTTCAGGCGCCTACGACATCTCGGCCGTCGCCGACTATTGGCCCGGCGTCGACCCCGCCCCCCGACCGAAGGACGACCCCGTGGATTACATCTCCCGCAAGGCCGACACGACCGGCGCGATCTACGTGACCGACTGGCAGACGAAGCGACACATCAACCCGGCCGAATGGTCACTCGCCCAGGTGCTCGCCGCGCTCGCCGGGAAGCCCGCACCGCCGGTGTTGCCCCTCGACGACGACACCTTCGCGAACATCCCCAACGTCGGGGCCATCACCATCGACGTCAACGCGCTCGCTACAGCGATCGCAGCGAAGCTCCCCCCCGGCACGCTCACCGCCGCGCAGGTGCACGCCGAGGTCGTCGCTGTGCTGCACTCGTCGAGCTAGGGAGCGCCCTGCCCCGAGCATCCCGCGCTGCTGCTGCGATTGATGCCGTCCGGGTCGGGGGGATGCGCGCAGTACCAGGCTCGGTCAATGCTCGAGTTCACCGGAGGCCGCGGGCCGGAGATGCCCAGGGCGTCGTAGCAGTGGCCGAGCGGGTCGCGGCCCAACGCGCACGCGCCCGTGGTGGGAGCGGCCACCGTCGTCGACGTGGTTGGCGCGGGTGCCTGTTCGACCACGACGTGCGTGGTGCTCGAGGTGCCCCGCAGCAAGAATCCGACGGTGAACGCCAGCGCGACGGCGAGCACGACCACGAGGCCGACGAGGTAGGAACGACGCACGGCCGGATGTTACGGCGTCGGGCAGCCGGGCGGCGCCGGCCAGTTCGACCCGTGTTCGCAGCCGGTCGACTGCGGCGGTGGGGGAGTGCACCCGGCGGCGAGCAGCCCGGCGGCGATCGCCACCGCGACGAACGTCGAAGCGATCCGCCGCGGGCTGGGCATCCGATGGCGGGGGAACCGGCGGCCGTCGTCGACGAGCTCCATGGTGCGATGGCAGTGCGGGCATCCGACCGGCTCGACCGACCCGGACACCGACGGGTGCGCGAGTTTTCCCGAGTGCGGGCAGATCGGCCGGCTGGCACGTCGTCGAGCATCCATCTAGACCACCTCCACGGAGAGCACGCCGTCGTGCCTCAGGGTTTCGACCAGTTCCGCCACGCTCACCGACCCGTGACGATGACGCACCTCGCCGTTGAGCTCGACCACCAGGCGCACGAGCACCCGGTCGCTGTTCTCAAGATTGCCGCGCTGCAGTTCGATCCTCACGTGAAACTCCCACTCCGGCGGCACGTTCGTGCACACATAGTCGACAATCCCGGCCACCACGCGGGCAAGGTCGGTCTCCGCGATCTCGTCAAGCTTTGCGATCAACGCGCCGCGTGCATCCGGCGGCGTTTGACCGGGTGCAGCTCCGTCACCTTCGCGTCGAGTGCCGCCTGACGGGCCCGCTTGGTCGGCCGCGCCAACGGCAACCGGTGAGCGTTCGACACCCCGAACTGTTCCGCGACGTCGCGAAGTACTCGAGCGGCGCCCTCGGCGGTGCCAGCCTGCGCGGCGAGCTCGTTGATCCGCCACAAGGCCTCCCCGTAGAACTTGGCGAGCGCCTGGTCGAGCAGCTCGCGTCGATCGAACGTCACCCCGCACGTCGAGCAGTCGAGCTCGCCATGGTCACACGACCGCATCAGCGCGCCGAGCGCGTCGCGGAGTACTTCCGACAAGTTCAGCCCGGGCTGCTCGGCGCGAACGCGCTCGAGCAGCTCGCCGGGCACGCTCAAGTTGACGTGCGCCATGTGCTCCCGCCCCGTGCAACGCCGACCCGGGCCGGACGCTCCCACAACAGACGACAGCGTCGGCATCACGTCACCGGCACCTGACCGGTCTCGGCGTTCGTCACATCGCGAGTGAAAAGGAACCCCGCCTCTAGACCGACCCGGGCGTGCTCGCGCAACTCGGCGCGCACCCGGCCCTCGCGGAACGACGCTTCATCGAGCGCGCTCTCCGCGACTCGCGCGATCTCCAAGTCGGCGTTGTGGCATTGCTGACGGGCGAGGTCCTGGTCGATCACCGCGACCGCGAGGTCTTCACACAGCCCGTTCATCCGCACCTGCCAGTCGTGCTGGTTCACCGCCACCTGACCGACCCTCCGTAGGCGACCAACATCACAGCCATCGGCGCTTCACGACACCGCCAACGCGCCCACTCCGTTCGCAACCGACGCCACCACCGACGCGCCCGGGCGTTCATCGCTCTTCGATTCGTTCGACCGTGCCAAGGCCGGTGATCGGATCCACATTGCGGAGCAACAGGCCGTCGCCGAGATAGGCGTCAGGCTGGTCCTCGGTGTCGACGATCGCACGGTGGATCGCGTACCCGGCGATCGCGAGCACGACGAGAAGATCCCAGGTGCTCACGAGCACACCAGCCGTTGCACGACCGCGTCGAGCGGCTGAGTGTGCAAGCCGACACCACCGAACGTCGCGTTCAGCACGTGCACCCGGCCCGAGAGCACCACGGCGTCGATCGCGGCGTGATGGTCGAGGTGTTCGTAGCAGCTCGTGAAGTGCCGCAGCGCGCGCTCGATGAGCTCGAGCTCGTGCGCATCGAAGCACACGAACTCACCGCGGGGCGAGTGTTGGACAGGTCCATTTGCGCGTGTCACCATGGGTCGAGATTCTGGACCTACCCACGGAGGCTGTCAAGCATGCTCGGTTCCGAGTTCCGCGCCGCACTCGCGCAGATCGACACTGCACGGTGGCGGCGCTCGTCGCTGAAGCTTCAGGTGCTCTTGCTCGCGGAGGTGCTGAGTACCGACGGCGGTCGGTCGCCGGAGATCGACCACGAGCACGGGGTGCAGTTGGGCGTGCGCTACGTGGCGGCCAGCCTGGGCAGGTCGATTCGGACCGTGACGGTCGCGCTGGATGAGCTCATCGAGGAACGGATTCTCCGGGTCGGCCTCGAGGCGGCCGGGTCGCGCGGGGTGACCTACGTCATCGAATCCGACCTCGCGCGGTGGCAGGTTCCGTGGCCCGCGGCGAACCCGCGCGAGCTCGTGCAGATGCGTCTCGACCTGCTCGCGGGCCGGCTGGTGCAGGTCGTTGCGCCAAAACCGGCCTTTGCGCGCGCTACGGGGCGCGCGCAACCGTGGACAGCGCGCGTGACGGGACGCGCGCAAGATTCGCCTAGCGCGCGTCCCGGGGCGCGCGCAAGGTCTGCGCTGGTGTATGCCCCGTCACGCGCGCAAACCAATCCCGACCTCGCGCCCACACCTATTCCTAATAATTCAGCTAGCTCTAGCGAGCGAGATTCCAATGCACAGAAGGTGATGCAGGCGATCACCGCTCGCACCGGTGCCGGGGTCTACGGATCGCTCGTGGGCCGGATCTCGGCGCTCGTCGACAACCACAACGCCGACGAGCTCGTGCGCCTGGTCGTCGCCCACCCGAACGCCAACGCCGGACCCCCTGCGCTGGTCGCCGACCTCGAGGCTTCGGTGGCCACTGGTGCCGCCGGCGGGCCGCGCCGTCCGGCCTGGGTCGCCGAGCCTGACTGCGGCCTGTGCGAAGGAACCGGCCACGTCCTCGCTGGGCGGGGAGCTCCGCCGGGCCCGTGCCCTTGTCGTCGTTCCCCTGAGACCGCTCTTGTGGGAGAATCGGTGGCATGAGCGTGACCCGATGGGATGACGACAGCAACCCGGAGCTCGACTGGTACGAGGCCTCGGTCGATGACCTCGCCGCATTGCGCGCGTGGGTGCTCGACCAGGGCGCCACGATCACGACGGCGAACGGTCTCGTCGGCTGGATCGTGGCCGGCGATCCCGAGAGCGTCTCGAAGACCACCCGAGCTGGGTATCGCCGACTCTTGCGGACGGTCGGGCCGCCGCCGAGCGGCCCCGTGCCGCGCAGTCGGCGCACCGTCGGCCAACGGGGCGCGGTCACCCTCCGAGTGCTCGCGGGTGCAGCCGCGGGAGGCTCGGCACTCGCCATGGCCGCTCAGGGCGGCCCTGTGGGCCTCTCGCTGGTTCTGGCGTGCGCAACGCCCATAATCCTCGACCCGTCGGTTATGTCGGCTCCTGAGGGCACACAGCGTCTCTCGGTCGCAGCATGACGGAGGATCAGCCTGGGATCGTCATCGATGGTTGGTTGACCGTCGAGACCATCCCGGCCAGTCGGCAGGCCCGTTGTGAGCGGTGCGGATGGCACACGGTGCCTCTGCGCAACCTGCCCACAGTCCAACGCCTTGCTGAAGAT
>Ga0075021_10001960_pt1 | contig 10660 bp, 11 predicted proteins | sample ColStrG_CSR_2012_FD_72749 | JGI IMG/M metagenome (GOLD analysis project Ga0075021, IMG submission 72749) | Freshwater sediment microbial communities in response to fracking from Pennsylvania, USA - Cold Stream Run_MetaG_CSR_2012 | ecosystem: Environmental > Aquatic > Freshwater > Creek >... | reverse complement strand
GTCCTGACGAGGTCGTGCTGGCGGCCCCGACCGCCTCACCCGGCCAGTTGGACGCGGCCGCGGCCGCGTCCAACTGGCCGGGTGAGGCGGTCGGGGCCGCCAGCACGACCTCGTCAGGACAGGCCGGATTGAACACGGGATACGAGCCATCGGCTCCGGGCACCAATTCGCCGCCGATGACCAGGGACACGGTCGTCTCAGGCATCGCCGTCATCGTGTTCGCGCTCACCCCCACGGCCCACTGTCTGGGACGCTACTCGGGGCGGAGGCGGCGGGATACCGTTGAGCGACACCGGCAGGGGTGCGCCGGGAGCCCCCGGCGACGATCTCGGGGTGCCACTCCGCCCGGCAGCGAGAACAGAGGACCAGACGGTGGCCATTCCCGAAGAGGAGACCGACGAGCTCCTGGGGCCCGACACGTTCCGCGACCAGCGCCACCACGAGGTGTTCGCCGCCTGGCGGGACTCGGACCCGGTGCACTGGCACGTGGACAGCGCCGGCATCGGATTCTGGTCCCTGACCAAGCATGCGGACGTCCAGTGGGCCAGCCGCGACCCGGAGACCTTCGTCAGCGGCGACGGCTTCACCCTCATCGACATCGATCCCGACGACCTCCAGGGCGCGGCGATGGGCCAGATGCTCCCGGGGATGGACATGCCCGAGCACACCCGGTACCGGCGGATCGTCAACCGCGGCTTTTCGCCCCGGACCCTCCGGCTCGTCGAGGACCACCTTGCCCAGAAGGCCAGGGCCATCGTCGACCGTGTGATCGACCGTGGATCCTGCGACTTCGTGGTGGATGTCGCCGCCGAGCTCCCGCTGCTGGCCATCACCGAGCTGATGGGGGTCCCGGCCGAGGACCGGCGCAGGATCTTCGAGTGGAGCAACGTGATGACCGGAATCGACGACCCCGAGTACGAAGGTGACATGGATGCCGCCCTGAGCGCCACCGCCGAGATGATGGCCTATGCGGACGACCTGCGTGACAGGCGGACCAGGGATCCCCGCCAGGACATCGTCACGACGCTCACCGGGGCGGCTGCGGACGGCGACGGGTTGACCGACGCCGAATTCGGCATGTTCTTCCTCCTCCTGATCGTGGCGGGCAATGAGACGACCCGCAACGCCATCTCCCACGGCATGCGGGCCCTGATCGAGCACCCCGATGAGCTGGAGAAGCTCCGCCGCGACCCCGGACCGGAGTCGATCACGGTCGCCGTGGAGGAGATCCTCCGCTGGTCGTCGCCCATCCACTACTTCCGCCGCACCGCCACCCGGGACGTCGAGCTCCGGGGAAAGAGGATCGCCACCGGTGATCGGGTGGTCCTCTGGTACGCCTCCGCCAACCGGGACGCCGAGGCATTCCCCGATCCGTTCCGGTTCGACGTCGGACGGCAGCCCAACGATCACGTCGCCTTCGGCGCGGGCGGTCCTCACTTCTGCCTCGGGGCCAGCCTGGCCCGGATGGAGCTCCGACTGCTGTTCACCGAGCTCGTGACCCGCATGCCCCGGCTCGAGCTGGACGGACCGGTCGAGATGCTGCGGTCGAACTTCGTCAGGGGGATCAAGCACATGCCGGTGCGGTGGTGACAGGCGGGCACGACGAGCCGACGGGGTGGCCGGGGGCCGAGGAGGCCTAAGGGGAAGCCCCGGGCGACGGTGCGTCTCCGGTCCCCATGGGGACGGGTGTCCCGAGTAGGCGATCGAGATGGCGGGGATCGCCCGGCCAGGCGGCCCGCACGTCGGGGCGCGGCAGGTGCCGGCAGGTGTAGCGCAGGGCGACCATCAGAACCAGGATGTCGTCCACCTGACCGATCACCGGGATGAAGTTCGGAATGAGCTGGATCGGTGAGACGAGGTAGGCCAGCGCCGCACCGAGCGCCAGGCGGCCCCGCACCGGCAGGCGATGGTCCCGCCGCAGCCGCCGGATCAGGATCAGGCAGTTGGGGCCGAAGGCCACGTACTCCCTGGTCCGTCCGGGGGGTATGAACCGGGCCGCCACGAACAGGGCCGCCCAGAAGGCGATGACCACGAGGAGTCCGATCCAAACGGCCGTGAGCCACACGACGCGAGTCTGCCCGATGGAAGCATGGCGGCCGGGGTGACGGCAGCCAACCTGTGGCGATGCCGATCAGCGAGTGCCACCGCCCGGTCACGGGCGTTGCTGCACCGGGCGGTTCGGGGAGTCCGAGAACGGGGCCCCGCTCCGGGAGGCTGCGATCTCGACGGCCCTCATGACGACGGCCTCGAGCTTCTCTGCGCTTCCGCGGTCACGGGTGTTCCAGGCACGGGGGGACGGATGGTACGACTGCAACAGGGTCAGGCTCCTCCCGGGCACCCGGGTCTCCTCCGCCGCGTTGGGCTCGAACCTGGGCGGGAACGGGAGCCCGAGAGCCGCGGCCACGCCCTTCAGGGCCTTCTCCCCGAGCGGCACGATCACCCGCAGGTCGACGAGGAGATCGAGTTCGGCCATGAGAAAGGGCCGGCAGTTCTGTCGCTCGGAGGCTCGCGGGTCATGGTCGGCCGGTGAGCACTTGACCAGGTTGGTCACGAAGCAATTGTGCAGGACCAGCCCGTCACCCTCCCGATCGGACGTCCGCTGACTGGACAGCCCGCATCGGTGCAGGGCGGCGAACAGGCGGCTGCCGGACACGTCTCCGGTGAACGGCCGCCCGGTGCGGTTCGCTCCATGGGGTGCCGGACCGAGGCCGAGGAAGAGAATCTGGGCCGCGGGATCGCCGAATCCGGGAACACCCCGGGCCCAGTAGCTTCCCTGACCCCGGGGGCTCAGGGCCGCCGCCTCCCGGTCGGCGACCAGACGCGGACAGAGGGAGCAGGTGCTGACACTCCGGTTGACGGCGGTCCATCCCGGCGGCATGGGCGCTAGATCCGACCCGATGCCCGACCCCGTAGGCGTCGACTTGCAACCACGGGGGCGGCTGACCGCCCCCCGACCAGGTGGGGCCCGGGCGCGCGCCAGCCACGATGGGACTCGATCAGCGACACGGGCTCAGGTGGTTCAGATGTCGTGCACCGGTCCCACGCTACCCAGCGGGCAGGTGGGTTGCCCGACGACCGCACGGGCCGGTCTCCCGACGGCCGCACCGAGCGCCCTAGCCGCTCGGCCAGGACGCCGGACTGTCGCCGTAGCCGGTCGGCGGGGACGGCCACTGCAACCGTCGACCGCCCAGGGCCCCCGGCGGGGCCACGGCCGTGACCGCACCGCTCCCACTCTCGAGCCGGGCCAGCCACCCGGGCGATTCCGGTCCAACGCCGACCGGGCCCTCGTCCCGGTGCGGCCGGGTCCCCTGCGAGGTCAGCCACAATGCGGTACGGGCCAGCGAGAGGCGCCGGACGTGGGTCCCGCCCTGGTCGCCCTGGCGGCGGAGCCCGTCCAGAGCCGCCGCCGCGGCCAGGTAGCCGGTGCCGTGGTCGAGCAGCTGGCAGGGCAGGGCACCGGGTTCCCGGCCGTCGGTGGACTCGCCCATGGCGATGCCCGTCGGCCCCTGCACGACGCTGTCGAAGCCGCGCCGGCCGGCCCACGGGCCGCGGTGGCCCCACGCGTCGAGGTACACGGCGACGATGCCGGGGTGACGCTCGGTGAGCGTCTCCTCACCCAGCCCGAAGCGGTCGAGGGCTCCGGGCCGGTAGCCGCAGACGACCACGTCAGCCCGGTCCAACAGGCCCTGCAGGACGGCGGTGCCCCCCCGGGAGTGGAGGTCGAGGAACGCGCTCCTCTTCCCGAGCAGGCTGTCGGCGATCACCCCGGTCGCCATGTCCGGCCGTCTCGGGGGGTCGAGTCGCAACACCTCGGCGCCGAGGGCAGCCAGGAACCGGGTGCAGACCGGGCCGGCGATGACCCGGGTGAGGTCGAGGACGTGCACACCGGCCATGGGCAGATCGGCCGCCACCCGCGCCCGGGCGGGCCCGTCCCCGGTCATCCGATGGCCGATGAGCGGCTCGGCCGCCACCGCCCGGCCCTGGGGATGAGCACCCCACTCTGCGGCGGTCCGGACCGCGCCGGCGATCCCACCGGCGGCGAACACCCGGCGCTCGACCTCCTGGGCCGGGAGGTCGGCCACCGCGGCGGCCACGGCTCCGATCTCCTCCGTGGTCCCCAATGCGCTCACCAGGGCCTGCCGGTGCCACGGGTAGTTGGCGTGGGTGCGCACCCACCCGTCCGCCGCCGCCCAGAACCTCGACAGCGGGGCGAAGCCCGCTCCGGACGCCTGCCCGCCGATCCGGAAGAAGCGCTCGCTCCGAAGCGCATCACCGACGTGGCCACGGTCCAGGCCCACCGGGCCCGCTGGGCCTCCCCGCTGCTCCGACAGGGCGGCGGCGGCGAGAAGGGCGACGCCGACGCTCGCCACCGCGATCTCCTCCACCGCCCACCAGGAGGGGAGGCATCCACGTGGTCCGGTGACTCGCACCGGAGCCGGTGCGCCAGGCGACCCCGGATCATCGAGTGACACCGCCGCCCACGCCTCCTCGATCGGGTCGGCCCGACGGCCGGAACCCGTTGGACCGCCCCGGTCACCGGACACGGTCACAGAGTAGATTCTCGGGCGTGGACCTCGACTTCGCCACCGCCGGCGAGCTCACCCGGGCAGTGCGCGGGCGGACCGTATCCAGTCGGGAGCTCCTCGACCACGCCGCCGCCCGCATCGAAAAGGTCAACCCCCAGCTCAACGCCGTCGTGGCCCTGGACCTCGACCGGGCGCAGGCCTGGGCCGGAGCAGCCGACGCAGCCACGGCCCGGGGTGAGACGACCGGACCCCTCCACGGCCTGCCGATGACGGTAAAGGACGTGTGGGAGACCGAGGGCCTGGTCACCACGGCGGGCGCACCCGAACTGAAGGACCATGTTCCCCGGACCGACGCACTGAGCGTCGGCCGGCTCAAGGCCGCGGGCGCCGTCATCTTCGGTAAGACGAACACCCCCCTGTATGCCGGCGACTTCCAGACGTTCAACGACGTCTACGGACGGACCAACAACCCGTGGGACACCTCGCGCACGGCGGGCGGGTCGTCGGGCGGCTCCGCCGCCGCACTCGCCGCCGGGCTAACACCGCTCGAGCTGGGCAGCGACATCGGCGGCTCGATCCGCAACCCCGCGCACTTCAACGGCGTCTACGGGTTGAAGCCGTCCTGGGGCATCGTCCCCGGGAGGGGCCACATACCGGGCCCTCCCGGCACTCTGGTCGAAGCCGACGTCAACTGCGGCGGCCCGCTGGCCCGCTGCCTCGAGGACCTCCGCCTGGCCCTCGGCGTCGTAGCCGGCCCCCTGCCCGAGGACGCCGCCGCCTGGCACCTGGACCTCGATGCCGGACCTCCGATCGGCGATCTGAGTGCGGTGCGGGTGGCGACCGTGTTCGGTGAGGGCAGCGACCTGCTGCCGGTGGCCGGCGAGGTCCGTGCCAACCTCGACGCCTTCGCGGACCGGATCGCGAACGCCGGTGCCGAGGTAGCGCCGGTCGCCCTTCCGGTACCGCTGGCCGACGGGCTCCGTTCGTGGCAGGAGCTGGTCCTCCCCATCATCGGCACCGGGCTGGCCGACGACGAATTCGAGGCCTTCACCGGGCTCGAAGCCATCCCCGGCGACGACCCCGCGCTGGCCGCCGGGCGCGCCCTTGCCGGCCGCTACCGGACCTGGGCGCGGGCCAACGGGCTCCGCCAGCACCAGCGGGCTGCCTGGGCCGGGCTCTTCGAGGACTACGACGTGGTGCTCGCGCCGGTCATGCCCACGGCCGCCTTCACCCACGACACCGAGCGGCCGATCACCGAGCGCACCCTGGACATCGACGGCACCGAGGTCCCCCACCTCCTGGCCATGGCGTGGTGCGGTGCCATCGGCTCCGTGCTGTTGCCCGTGGTGACCCTGCCCACCGGGCCGACGCCGGCGGGCCTGCCCGTCGGGGTCCAGGTGATCGGCCCCTTCCTCTCCGACCTGCGACTGCTGCACATCGCCGCTCTCCTCGACCCGGTGGGCGGTCCGGGCTTCATCCCACCGCCGACCCGCTGAGCGGGGGGAGGGGCTGCGAGGTCACATGGCACTCACCATCCAACGGGACGACTCGGTGCTGGCCGCGGGGTTCACCCGATGGCTCACCCGCCACCGGGATCTGAGCGACGTCGGCGTGGTCGGCCTCGACCGGCCCCCGGCGGGCTACTCCAGTGAGACCGTCATCGTCCAGATGGCGTGGTCCGGGGAGGGGAGACGGCACGCCGGCTCCTTTGTCATCAGGATGGCGCCGTGCGGGGAGGGCACGTTCCCCCACTACGACCTCCTGGCCCAGTGGCAGGCCCAGATGGCCGCGGCCGGCGCCGGCGTACCGGTCGCCGACCCGGCGGTGGAGTCCGACCCCGGCTGGCTCGGTGCTCCCTTCCTCGTCATGCCCCGGGTGGACGGCCACATCATCGGTGCGGTGGCCCGTCACGACCGGTGGCTGGGCCGTCAGACCGGGCCGGACCGGGAGCTGGTGTACCGCAACTTCATCGCCACCCTGTCCGACATCCATCGGGCCGACGCCGACGCCGCCCCCGAGGTCCCCCGCCGGGACAACGCCTCGGAGCTGGACTACTGGGACGGGTATCTGAGGTGGTCGAGCGACGGCTCTCCCGTGACCGTCCTGGCGGAGGCGCTGGAGTGGTGCCGGCGGAACCGACCGGCCACCGAGCCGGAGCCGACGCTGCTCTGGGGCGACCCGCGACTGGAGAACGTGATGTTCGGGGACGACCTGGCCCCCCTGGCCGTGTTGGATTGGGACATGACCTCGATCGGCCCTCCCGAGCACGATCTGGCTTGGTTCACCGCCCACGAGATGACCATGGACCACCTCTTCGGCGGGACCGCCGGTGGCGCCCCCACCCGGGGCGCCACGGTGATGCTCTTCGAACAGGGCGAGGGGCGTCCGGTCCGGGACCTCGACTGGTACGAGACGCTGGCCATGGTCCGGAGCGCAGCGGTGATGACCAGGATCGGCTACCTCCGCCGCCGGGCCGGGGAGCCGCCCATCCTGCCCATCGACGACAATCCCATCCTCGACCTGGTCAAGAGCCGCATCGCATGAACCGGTCATCGCCGCCCGGGGCGGGGAAGTGACGGCGGCCGACGGCCCCCTGGTCGACGCCGACGAGGGCTTCGCCCATCAGATCGCCGAGACCCATGCGCACGTGGCCGACGCCGATCGGTCGTGGACCGAGAAGGTGTGCGCCATGGCCGCGGCTCGCGACGGGACCCTCCAGGTCGGCCTCGGAGTGGGCAAGTACGCCAACCGGAACGTCTTCGACGGCTACGCCAGCGTGTCGCGGGGCCTGGAGCAGTGGACCGTGCGCGCCAGCCGACGGCTGTCCGACGACGCCGACACCCTTTCGGTCGGTCCGATCTCCTATACGGTGCTCGAGCCCTTCCGGCGCATCCGCTTTGCCTGCGCCCCCAACGACGAGATGCCGATCGCCTTCGACTGGGAGTTCGAGTCCGTCGTCCCCGCCCATCTCGAGAACCGCGATCGCAGTCGGGGCCGGAGCGGGTTCCGCCTCGAGTCGGACCTGCTTCGGTACCATCAGGTCGGGTTGGCCACCGGCTGGGTGGACATCGACGGGGACCGGACCGAGCTCGACCGACAGGACTGGTTCAGTACCCGGGACCATTCGTGGGGCATCCGCTATGACGTCGGCCTGACACCCTCCGACATCGAGCCGTCGGGAGGCCTGATCCCGGGGGTCTCCTTCCGCTTCTCGTGGAGCCCGATGCTGCTGCAGCGCGCCGACGGGTCCCACTATGCCATCCACCACCAGCACCGCGAGCTGAAGGCGTTCGGCTTCGAGGAACGGCGGATGGAGGGGTCGGTCGAACTGGCCGACGGCACTGTCGAACGGGTCGCCGCCATCCAGAGCCGGCTCGCTTTCGACCCGCTGAACCGCCGGGTCCTCGGTGGGGTGATCGACTGCACCATGGAGGACGGATCCGAGCGTCCCGTCTCCGTTCGCTCCCTGGGCGACACCGGGGTGCATCTCGGCCTCGGCCTCTACATGGGCCTCGACGGGCACCATCACGGCGAATGGCGCGCTCCCCTCCTCGTCGAGGGTGAGCACGTCCCGGACTGCACCGACCCGGAGGTGGCCAGGCGCATCCATCAGATCCGGGACGCCGTCGTCGAGGTCGAGGATCCGGTGGGCGGTGGCCGCGGCTGGGCCAACCTGCAGACGACGGTGGTCGGGCCCTGGCCGGAACTCGGCCTCGACGAGGCGACGTCCTTCCTGTAGCGCCGCGCCATCGACCGCTCCGCCCGTCGACGCCCGTCGACACCCGGCGGCCCGGATCCGGCCGAGCGGCCCGGGCCGGCGGGACCTATCATCGGAGCGCGGGGAGCGGAAGCGGAGGAACCGTGTCGAAGTACCTGCTCGAAGTGAACTACACCCTCGAGGGGATCAAGGGCCTCCGGTCCAAGGGCGGGTCGGCCCGGGTCGCCGCGGCCAAGGAGCTCATCGAAGGCCTGGGCGGGAAGATGGAGTCCTTCCATTTCGCCCTCGGCGGCACCGACGTCTATGCCATCGCCGACTTCCCCGACAACGTGACCGCGGCCGCCGCGGCTTTGACCGTGTCCGCCGGGGGTGGCGCCACGGCGCGGACCGTCGTCCTCCTCACGGCCTCCGAGGTCGACGCGGCCGCGGCCATGCAGACGACCTATCGGCCACCAGGGACCTGATGCCGGGCGTCATCGATTCGGATCAGCATCTCTTCGAGTCGCGCACGCTGTGGGCCGAGTACATCGACCCGACCATGAAGGACGACGCCCTCGCCATTGTCGACGACGAGCTCGGCTACCCGTGGCTGACCTGGCGGAGTGGCCGGTTGGACCTGGCCGACGTGCAGCTGCCGGGGAGAACGGCGGCACTGGGGCGGAACCGGCAGCGGTGCCGAGAGCGCCTGGCCCCCGAGTACCGCTACGACGAGGCCCTGCCACCGGACTACTGGGAACCGTCGGCCCGGGTGGGGCGGTTGGCGTCGATGGGTCTCGACCAGGCGGTGGTGTTCCCCAACTACGGCCTGTTGTGGGAGCGCCGCCTCTCTGCGTCCCTGACCGCCCTCACCGCCAACATGGCCGCCTGGAACCGCTGGTGCGCCACGGTGGTGGACGAAGGAGGCGGGCGCCTCCATCCCGTGGCCCACCTGACCCTCCGGGACCCGGATTGGCTGGAGGCCCAGCTGTGGACGCTGTCGTCCTCCGGAGTCCGGCTCGGCATGATCGCGCCTTCGGCGGTGGACGGGCGCCCGCTGTCCCATCCGGACCATGACCGGCTGTGGGCCGCATTCGTCCACTACGGGGTGACGCCGGTGTTCCACGTGGCCGACCAGCCCCGAGTCCTCGACGACGCCTTCTACGCCGACGACGCCGACGCGTTCGTCCCCGTCCTGGAGTCGGTCTTCTTGTGGGTGCCGGCGGCGGTCGCCGTGACCGATCTCATCGTGAACGGCGTGCTCGACCGCCATCCGCAGCTGCGGATCGGGATCGTGGAGCTCTCCTCGATCTGGGTCCCCCAGTACCTCCTGATGCTGGACGGGGGCTGGGACTTCACCTCGGTCCTCAACGGCCGGGTCCCCACCGAACTCGAACTGCGCCCGAGCGAGTACTTCCGACGGCAGGTGCGGGTCTCGTCCTTCTCCTACGAGCAGCCGGACCGCCTCACAGCCAAGTCCGGCGACCTGTTCATGTGCTGCAGCGACTATCCCCACTCCGAGGGGACGGCCACCCCGATCGAGGACTACGCCCGGGGAGCCGGCGGACCCGGGGACGCGCCCGGTCTCTTCCACGACAACGTGGCCCATCTGCTCGGCGCCTAGGCGGCGGCACCGCCCGCCGGCGCCCCGGTCCGCCACGGAGGGGCGGGACCCTCAGCTCGTTTCGGGCCGGTCGCTCGACACGGCCGCGTCCGGTCCCGGGAAGAAGAGGTCCTCGTGACCGGTGTCCCCCCATCGCACGACGTAGGGCGGCTCGCCGTTCGGGTGGCGGACCTCCAGCACCTCGCAGTGGCGATCGGGCTGGCCGACCCGGCGCCCCCCGATCGAGATCCGGTCCCCGATTTTCGCATGCATGGTGGCTCCCTTCGTCTGCCGCTCTGCCTACTGCCATAGTGGACCGCGGGTGGCAGCGGTTCAAGGGGCAGGGACCCGTGGGCCGGCCGCTACCGGAGGGAGTCGGCCGTCACCTCGTCGATCCAGTCCAGGTAGGCGGGGGCGCCCATCAAGATGGGCAGGACGATGACCTCCGGCGTGTCGTAGGGATGATCGGCGAGGACGGCGTCGGTCACCCGGGAGGCGAGCGCCGAACGGGTCTTCAGTACGACGAGCCACTCCTCCGCCTGCTCGACAGAGCCCTTCCACCGGTATCGGCTCACCGCCGGACCCAACCGCTGGCCACAGGCCACCAGGTGGCGGTCCAGGAGCGAACCGACGATGGCGTCGGCCCTGTCGGCATCGTCGAGGGCGAACTGGATCTGGACGTGGCTCATGGCTCCCCCTCTGGCGGTGACGGCCCGGGCGGATCAGGCCGCGCTACGCGGTGTCGTGCCCGCCGGGGGGCGGCGCCAAGGGGTCCGTCCCCGGCACGCCACCGTCGGTCACGTGCTCGGTCCATTCCGTTCCCGACCAGTACCGCTG
>Ga0075021_10001957_pt1 | contig 10670 bp, 8 predicted proteins | sample ColStrG_CSR_2012_FD_72749 | JGI IMG/M metagenome (GOLD analysis project Ga0075021, IMG submission 72749) | Freshwater sediment microbial communities in response to fracking from Pennsylvania, USA - Cold Stream Run_MetaG_CSR_2012 | ecosystem: Environmental > Aquatic > Freshwater > Creek >... | reverse complement strand
TCATGGACTTCTCCATCGACCGAGCAGATCCGCTTCCGCTACACGAGCAGGCTGCTGCTGCGATTCGGCGAGCCATCGCGGAAGGTGAGGCTGGTCCCGGTGATCGCCTGCCGTTGGCCAAGGACCTCGCCGCCATCATGGGAATCAACAAGAACACGGTCATCCGCTCCCTTCATCTCTTGCGAGACGAAGGGCTCTTGGAATTTCGCCGTGGTCATGGAATCACCGTCTCGGGTACGCCGGAGAAGAGCGCTCTCCTTACTCAGGTGAGCGATCTGGTGCGAGTCGCCCGTCGCCAAGGCTACAAAAAGAGCGAACTGATCGCCATGATCGAAGCGACGTAGCCATGGCCATCGCGCGTCCAACGCAATCGCCGACCGAGACGACTCAGGCGTCAGGCCCACCAGAAATGTTGATTCCGGAGGCCCATAGACGGCGTCGGCGACGCTGGATGGTCGGGATTGCCGTGGTCGTGCTGTGCGTGTCTGGCGTGGGCCTCGGAGTTGCCGTGTTGGCGAGCGGTTCAGGTGGGGACGACGGGAGCGGTCTGTCCCCAAGCTCCCCGGCCTCAATCCCGACCACGCTCGGTACTCCACCGGTATCCGGCGTCGACCTTGCCGGAGGAAGGTGGACGACGCTGCCACCACCGAACCTTGGCGTCGAGAAGGCGTGGAATCTGGCAGCATGGACGGGCAAGTATGTGATTGCTTGGGGCAGCGCCGGACCGTGCTGCGGGTCATTGCCCGGCGAGCCGACGGGAGGTAGCTCGGTACACGGAGCAGCGTTCAATCCGGGCAGCAATCTCTGGCGATCACTGCCGCCGGCACCAATCGACTTCAAGGTCGAATCGACGACCTGGACCGGCAGCCAGGTCCTCGTGTGGGGTTCGGTACCCGCAGCGGCACAGCAAGCCACCCAGAACGTCCTTCTGGAATTCGAACCGAAGACGTGGCGGTGGAAACGGCTCGCCGCGTCTCCCATGTCACCACGATGGGCCGCCGAAGTGCTTTGGAGTGGAACCAGCCTGATCGTGATCGGTGGACACGGCCAATCGACCCCAGCTTTGTTGAATGGCGAAACGTATGACCCACACTCCAACCGGTGGAGCGCACTCCCTGTTTTCCCTAGCGTCGTCGCAGTTCCGGGGAGTAGAGCGGAGCCTGTCGGAGTGACGGCTGCGTGGGCGGTGAATACCCTCTACGTCTGGGTAACTCGCCAGGTATCACAGGCATGTGGCATCGGCTGCGGAGAGATATCTCGCCAAACCCAGGCGCTGCGTTTGCACCCGGGATACCAGTGGCATTCGGGACCGACGTTGCCTAGCAGCGTCTCTGCGTTCGACGCGACGGCAGTGTCAATGGGAAGGTCAGTCGCGATTCTCAACGGCTCATCGTGCCTGCCCGAGATGAGCTGCCCATCAAGGGGGCGCGAGCCACCTGCACTTTTGGACGTGAGCACTGGGAAGTGGTCGTCGATCGCCGCGAATGGCGTGCTCGACAGCGCCGGAGCATTTGTCTGGACGGGCCAGAGGCTGGTCGCCGTGAGTCCCTTTCTGACCCCTTACGGATACCTCGTCGGTGGGTACGCCGCCGCCCTCGATCCGGTCAACGGTTCGTGGGCGAACCTGCCGGAACTCCCGGTCTCGGCTGCGCCGCCGTCGGGACCGGTGCTCTCTGGAACGGTGTGGACCGGATCCCGGCTGATCCAAGCGGGCTTGGTGTTTGTGCCACAACATGGGTCTTCCAGCAGTGGAGCCGGCACGGCAAGCACGCTGCCGAGCTGTCCGCCGATCTCCTTTCCTGACTGGGTGGGCGGCCACTTCTGCGGTCCGGCTCCCGGACCAGGGAATGGCAGCGGCTCGGGTGGATCGTGCCTCGGGACTGAGACGGCACCGCCTTGCGGTTCAGGCATGGCTATCGGCAAGTACTACGCCTACACGCGGAACAGTTTGTGCACTAACGACTACATCGACGGCCGATGGTGGACGAACGAGTTGCCCGGAGGTTCGGGCCTACAGAATGTTTGGGTGTCAGTGGGCAATTCGTTGGCGGGGGCCGGCTGGATCGGGCCGAATGGATCTGTGGGATTCAAGCCATCGACTGCGACAAGCTGCGACTGAAGCTTCGACGAACTCCGGGCCGCCTGAGAGATCGGGTGTTTCACTGAGCGGCCCCGAGTTGTCCGAAGGAGTCACCTGCCCCCTTCTTACCCAGCGCCCCACAACGGATTTAGCCCGGTGCTCAGCCCGCCAGTACTCAGAGCCAGAGTGGGGCAACTGCATCCGGAACGCAAAAAGACTGAATCGCAGCGCACAACGGTGGACCATCGTGGCTGGTCAGAGGCACTTTGCGGTTCCCGGCGAACTACTGCGAATGAATGCGACCGCGGGATAGCCGCGGGATGGAGGGAGGTCGTGAGTCGTCCGCAAGATCTGCCACCAGAGGGGGGCCGGAATATCGTGGCGTCGTTCAGGTATCGAGGACGGTTGGAATTCGGACGCAATCAGCGTTGCGTGGACAGGCCGGCAATCAGAATGTGTGAAGAGAATTTCATGCAACCGAATGGCAACCTCGTTCGTCGATGCAGGTGTGGCCGAAAGAAAGAGTCAGGATTCGAAGGTGAGCAGTGACGATGCTGACCTCTTCGTCGCCTTCTATCGAGCTGAGTACCCGGGCATGGTTCGACTTGCCCACGCCGTGACCGGAAGCGATGAGGATGCCGAGGACATCGTGCAGGACGCATTCGCCCGACTTCAGACCCGCCTAGCCACCATCGACAATCCAGGTGGCTACCTCAGGACCACCGTCGTACACCTCTGTCGGGATCGTGAGCGTCGCCTCGGGAGAGAGCGGAGCGTGCGTCGACTGATGCCGCTGCCCAAGTCTTTGTCCCTCGGTGCATCTGAGGTCTTCGACGTTCTGTTCTCGCTGCCCTATCGGCAACGAGCCGTTCTCGTCATGCGCTATTGGGGGGACTGGTCAGAAGCAGAGATCGCCGAGGCGATCGGGTGCCGTCCCGGGACGGTCAAGACACTTGCATCACGAGGGTTAGTGCGTTTGAAGAGGGAGATGCCAGGATGACCGACAGCGAAATGGAAGTGCGCCTGAGAGCCGCACTGAGTGAGCTAGCTGAAGCCACCCCTCTAGAGAATCCCGACGCTCCCAGGCTCGGCGGATTCTCTGATGGAGTTCATTGCGACCGTCCCCCCGCCGACCGAGCCGCAGGATCGGTCCCGTCGATCTCGGGTGCTTCCAGGCAGCCAACTGGCCGGGCTGCTTGGCTCGACATCAAGGTTCTGGCGCTGGTCGCCTGCGTCGTGATCATCGCGCTTGGAATCTTCTCCGTGAGCCAAATCAGTCATGGTCGATCCTCGCTAACGACGCATACGACCGTGCCCGCTCCATTCGGTTCTGTGACGGTGCCCGACTTCGTCGGACAGGGTCCTTTGTCAGTCAATACCGAAGCCCGAAACCACGGTCTGACAATTCACGTTCACTACGTGAGGAGTAGGAAGCCAACGGCATCGGTCATCTCGCAGGCTCCACCTCCGGGAAGTCAAGTACCTGTTGGAGGAGTCGTGACTCTTGTTATTTCCAACGGGAATGCACCCCCGCCCGTACTTGGTGCAACTGAAACTGTGCCGAACGTCGTAGGACTGGCATTCGACAAAGTGTTGACAGTCCTTCAAACTGCGGGCCTCACAAACTCTCTGGCCAACCTCTGTCCGCCAACAGCGACATATGTGCGTGTCATCGCTCAATCACCACCGGCGGGCTCCATAGTCCCGCAGGGTTCGAGGGTCAGTATCACCTCGACGTGCTCTTAGGAATCACTCGATTGCACAGCTGGCGGTTATCCCGGATGTACCGACGTGGGTCATGCTCCCGCTGTTCGGTGACATCAGGGCTACTCAATGCCGGCGTTTCGAAGCTGCGACTCGATGGTCCCTGTCGATGGTCGTTGGTCCAAGCCAAAGAACCACGGACAACCGTTGCTGACCCAGCCCATCCGGTAAGTGATGAAGGAGACCGGTTGGGCGGTCCCAGGATTGTCATCATTGCCAAACTCGAAGCCGCAGCAAGTGCATCGGCAGCCGGTTGACGGAACTGCAGGGAGTCCAAGACATTGCGACCCTGCAAACATAGTTCTATCGGCAGGGCTGACACTCGCCTGGTTCTACTACGCCTATTACCTCTCAAGCTCTACATCAAACCGTCGATAATCGGGCGTGGGACAGGATCGGGAAGACCTCGGGGTTGATGAACGGCATCCGGGCGCGGTCGATGGTGCCGATTTCGAGAAAGCGGCGATTGCCCTCGCCGACCGAGCCGCAAGCTCGGGACCCTCACCAAGGGCCTTCGTCTACGGCGTTGGGGTTATGGCACTGGTTGTTCTCTTGGTGTTTCGCCAGTTGGGCTTCGTGGCACGCCTGCCAATCTGGATCTACGTGGCCGTCATCGGCACCTCAAGCATCTGCTCGCTCTTGGTCGAGCCATTGGGTGGTGCCCCGAACGGCTCGTTTCGGCTCCACCTTCGACTTAACGTCCATCTGGTGGCGGTAACGGTAGTGATCTACATGTCCGGGTGGGGTCCTGCTCTCGGTATGGCCTTCGTCTTCGTAGCACTCGGCGAACTGGGCGAGTGGGGTTCCTGCCTGTGGCGGCCACTGATGTTCTGGTCGATTCTCAATATTGCAATTGCTCAGAGCCTCATCTGGTTCGGGTTGCTACCCTCCCTCCTTGATCGAAACGATGCGGAGGCAATCGGTGCCCTAGGTGCCATCGTGCTCGCCATCATCATTCGCATGGCCGGAGCAATGGATGAGAAGAAAGAACGCGCCGAGGCACTTCTCGCCCATCAGGCACTCCATGACAAGCTCACCGGACTGCCCAATCGGGCCTATTTCTATGAGCGGACGAGTGAGGCGTTGGCGTCGGCCGCTGCCGACGGCAGGTCCTGTGCAGTCATGCTGTTCGACCTCGATCGGTTCAAGGAGATCAACGACGCCCTGGGACACACCCACGGCGATCGGGTGCTTAGTGAGGTAGGTCCCCGAGTCAAGACTGTGCTTCGAGCCGGTGAGATGGTGGCCCGCCTCGGGGGAGACGAGTTTTGTGTGTTGTTGCCCAGGGTGGAAGGACACGAGGATGCCCTGCGGGTGGCCAAACGGATCATTGCGGTGCTTAGTGAGCCATTTGAGGTTGGTGGGATCAGTCTGGGCATCGAGGCGAGCTGTGGCATATCCATCTCGCCCGGCGACGGTACGAGCGCCGATCTGCTCCTGCAGCGAGCCGATGTGGCCATGTATGCGGCCAAGGACTCGCGGATCGATGCCCTTGCATACCACGGAGGGCTCGATGTCAACACTCCTGCCCATCTTGCCCTGCTCGGGGACCTACACCACGCGATCGCTCGCGATGAACTCGTCATGTATTACCAGCCCAAAGCGAAGGTCGGTTCCCGAAACGTCTTCGGCGTGGAAGCGCTCGTCCGCTGGCAGCATCCGAACCTCGGTCTCCTCCTGCCAGACGCCTTCATACCGGAGGCTGAACACACCGGCATGATCGAGCCAATCACAGCGTGGGTACTCGATGAATCACTCCGCCAGTGTCGACTATGGCTCGATGAGGTAGGCACATCACGCTCGAATGCATTGTCGGTCGCCGTGAACCTGTCAGCCCGGAGCCTCCTGGACAGCTCGCTCCCCGATGAGGTGGAGCTCGCGCTGACCAAATGGAACGTGCCGCCTGGTCTTCTCGTGCTTGAGATCACCGAGACCATGATCATGAGTGATCCCCTTCGGGCCCATCACGTCCTGAACGAGATGGCCGGCATGGGGGTCATCTTGTCGATCGACGACTTCGGAACGGGCTACTCATCGCTTGCCTATCTACGAGACCTTCCGGTGCACGAGCTCAAGATTGACCGATCCTTCGTGCATGACATGGTCCAAAACACTCACAACGCGGCAATCGTCCGCTTGGTCGTCGACCTGGCTCACAATCTGGGATTGCAAACGATTGCCGAAGGGGTAGAGGACGAAATCACTTGGGAGGCTCTTCATGCATTGGGGTGCGACGACGCTCAGGGTTACCATCTGGCGCGCCCCATGCCTGCGGATCAGGTTTCATCCTGGACGACCGAACACGTGCGAGTGACGGCCGGAATGTTCTCAGGCTGTCGCGAGCACGGTGGTGGTTGCGATTGTTCCGTTGGCCCCACAGGGATCGAGCGACAGGTGGCCGCGGCGAACTCGGAAAGTGCTCAAGACCAGTACGGCCCAGAGGCTCCCACGTTTCCAGAAACTGTCAGACCGGCAGATTCGGCAATGGAACTTCTAGTGACCGTCATGCGGTCGAAGCGAGAGTTCGAGTAGCGATCGCGAGGCCAAAATCCAGTGCGCCCCGGGGGACTCGAACCACCCAGCCTCCGGATTAAGAATCCGGTGCTCCACCGTTGAGCTAGGGGCGCTCGTGAAGCATATGCGTGCCGGGCCGGAGGCCGGAGACGAGGTCTTCTAAGATGGCGTTTCCGGTGCGGGATCCGCCTTCCGCCCTCTGGATCCCCAGAAAGCAGACCCTGCCGTGACCAACGAATCCGACCAGCCGTCTGACGAGTCGAGCGCACCGACGATCGACACCCTGATCGGCGAGCGGCGCAAGAAGCGCGAGACGTTGGCCGATCAGGGCATTGACCCGTACCCGTCGCGCTTCGACCGGTCAGCGCTGGCTGACGAGCTCCAGGAGCGCCACGCCGGTCTCGTTCCGGACACCCGCACCGGAGAGCATGTCCGCATGGCCGGTCGGGTCACCGCCGTTCGCCGTCACGGAAAGCTCTCGTTCGCCACGCTGGCCGACACCTCCGGCTCGATTCAGCTGCTGCTCCAGGCTGCCTCGCTCTCCGGAGCGGCTGCGGCTGTACTTGACGCCATCGACCTCGGCGACTGGGTCGGTGCCGAAGGAGAGGTCATCACTTCTCGCCGGGGCGAGCTGTCCGTCGACACCACCGGACTGTGGCTCCTATCCAAGGCGCTGCGGCCCCTGCCGGACAAGTGGCACGGTCTGACCGAAACGGACACTCGCTACCGCCAGCGGGAAGTCGACCTGTTGGCCAACCCGGACAGCCGCCGGGTGTTCGACGTCCGGTTCAAGGCCATAGCCGCCATGCGTCGCCACATGGAGACCGAGCACTACCTCGAGGTCGAGACCCCCATCCTGCAGCCCCAGGCCGGTGGCGCCATTGCCCGCCCGTTCTTTACCCACTCGAATGCCCTGGACATCGACCTGAGCCTGCGCATCGCCCCCGAGCTGTACCTCAAGCGGTTGGTGGTCGGCGGCTACGAGCGCGTCTTCGAGATCGCCCGGAACTTCCGCAACGAGGGAGTAAGTACGCGGCACAGCCCCGAGTTCACCGCCCTCGAGGCCTACCGCGCCTTTGGCGACATGACCGACGGCATGGACCTGACTGAGGCCCTCGTGACCGGGGCCGCCCAGGCGGCGATCGGCCGGCTCACAGTGTCGATGGGCGATGACGAGATCGACCTCACGCCCCCTTGGCCGCGCTTGCAGCTGCTCGACTTGCTGGAGGATCGCTTGGGCCGGCGGGTGCACCCGACCGACCCGGTCAACGAACTTCGGGCTGTCTGCGAGGCCCACGGTGTTACCCCGCTGCCCGGGTGGGGGCCGGGCAAGCTGGTCTTCGAGCTCTACGACCAGGTCCTGCTTCCTGAGCTGTTGGCGCCTGTATTCGTCTGCGGATTTCCGGTCGAGGTTTCGCCCCTGGCCCGCCACACGGTGGACGACCCGACCATGGCTGACCGGTTCGAGCTGTGCATCGTGGGCCGTGAATTCGCCAACGGCTACAGCGAGCTCAACATTCCCGAGGAACAGGCGGCACGCTTCGAGGTATCTGCTGCAGCCAAGGCAGGCGGCGACGCCGAAGCCCATCCCGCCGACCAGGCCTTCGTTCGGTCGCTTGAGTACGGGTTGCCGCCGACGGCTGGCATCGGAGTCGGCATCGACCGGTTGATCATGCTGCTTGCCGAGGTGGATGCGATTCGGGACGTCATCCTTTTCCCGATGCTGCGCCCCGAGGTGAGCGGATGACGGCTTCGGCGAACCGGTCGGCGGGGATGTCCGCTCGGCGGGCCGAGGCGGGTAGAACGGTCCAGACAAACTGTCCTGCGCCAGGCGCACCCCTAACACCTCCGGAGGCAATGGAGTGACCACCACCGAGCAGCGTCCCGCCCCGTCGTCCCGTCCCCTGCCCGAGTCGAAGCCTGCTCAGCACAGCGCCCTGGCCAAGCTGGCTGGTTGGTGTCACGACCACCGTTGGTGGGTGCTGATCGCCTGGATTGTCGGTCTCATAGCCGTCAACGTTCTGGCCCAATCGGCCGGAAGCAACTTCTCCAACAACCTGTCGGGCGGCACCAAATCGGCTCAGCAGATCCTCAACGCCGAGTTTCCGGCGGCATCGGGTAGCCCCGCTCAGGTGGTCATCACTACCTCCGGGTCGTTCACCGACCCGGCCAATCAGGCCCGCACCCAAAGACTGGTCGCCGCGCTGAGCCCGCTGGCCCATGTGTCGGCTGTCACCAGCCCCTTCAGCCCGCTGGGGGCGACCCAGATCTCCAAGAACGGCCACATCGGCTACATCCGTCTCAACTTCGATCAGTCGGCCGGCACCCTGCCGACCGCCCCCATTCAGAAGGTCGTGGACACGGCCCAGTCCTTCGGGGCCCCCGGCTTCAAGGTGGCCCTAGGTGGTGAGGCCATCGGCCTGGTGGCCGGGGCCAAGCCTGGGCCCAGCGAAGGTATCGGCATCTTGGCCGCCATCATCATCATGCTCTTGGCCTTCGGCTCGGTAGTGGCCATGGGCCTCCCGATCATCACCGCTCTTTTCGGGATCGCCGTGGCCTTCGCCCTACTTGACCTGTTGTCCCACGTGATCACTACACCGGTGTTCGCCCCCCAGATCATGGCCATGATCGGGCTTGGGGTGGGCATTGACTATGCCCTATTCGTCGTCACCCGCTATCGACAGGGTTTGGCCGAAGGCCGTGACCCCCGCGGTGCGGTGTCCATTTCGCTCGCCACCTCGGGTCGGGCCGTGGTGTTTGCCGGCAGTACCGTCATCTTGTCGCTATGCGGACTGTTCATTCTCCGGCTTCCATTCATGCAGGGCTTGGCCGTCGGGGCCATCGCCGCCGTGGTGCTGGTGATGCTGGCCGCCACCACACTGCTGCCGGCCATGCTCGGCTTCTCCGGCCGGGCCATCGACAGCCTGGCCGTCAAGCGACTGCTCCAGAGCGGTGCCGAGCCCGACGAGCGTGGCTTCTGGTTCCGCTGGAGTCGGAGCGTCCAGCGTCACCCGCTGATCTTCGCCCTGGCCTCGGTGGCCCTGCTGATCTGCCTGGCCCTTCCCATGTTCTCGATGCGCCAGGCCTTCACCGATGCCGGCAACGACCCGGCCACCACCACCACCCGTCAGGCCTTCGATGCCCTGGCCACCGGGTTCGGGCCGGGATTCAACGGCCCACTGATCATCACCGCATCGACGCCGGCCGGACAGCGTGGGGCCGTCGAGCGGCTCGACACCAAGATCCGGGACACGCCGGGCATTGCCTTCGCCTCGCCCGCACAGTTCAGTCCGTCGGGCATGGCAGCCCTGATCGTCGCCTACCCGACAACCTCGCCACAGGCGGCGCAGACGCACGCGCTTGTGCACACGTTGCGCGACCAGGTCATCCCGACGGCAACATCGGGCACCGGGGTGCAGGCCTACGTCGGTGGGGAGACTGCTGGTTCGGTCGATGCCTCTACCTACCTCTCCAGCCGCCTTCCCTGGGTGATCGGCACCGTGTTGCTGCTCTCATTCCTCCTTTTGATGGCCGCGTTCCGCTCGCTGGCCATTCCTGCCAAAGCAGTGGTCGTAAACCTTCTGTCGGTAGCCGCCGCCTACGGGGTCATCGTGGCCGTGTTCCAGTGGGGCTGGCTGGGCGGATTCTTCGGAATCGGGGCCACCGGGCCGATCGACCCCTGGATCCCGTTGATGATGTTCACCATCCTCTTCGGTCTTTCCATGGATTACGAGGTCTTCCTGCTGTCCCGGATCCGCGAGGAGTGGCGCCTCAGCGGCGACAACTCGACGGCGGTGGCGGACGGATTGGCCAAGACGGCCCGGGTCATCACCGCCGCTGCTGCGATCATGATCTGCGTGTTCGGGTCGTTCGTCTTCGGCGACCCGCTCCACGTGCTCAAGGTGTTCGGCCTCGGCCTGTCCTCGGCCATCCTGATCGATGCCACCCTGGTGCGGATGGTGTTGGTGCCGTCCGTCATGGAGCTGCTCGGTGAATCCAACTGGTGGATGCCGGCCTGGTTGGACAAGGTGGTGCCGACCTTGGGGGCAGAGGTCGATGTCGAGCCGGTCGCAGCCGGCGCGGCCGTTCAACCGCAGCCTGTCTGAGAGCTCTGTAGACCACAGCCACGGAGGGACATGGCCCCGACGCCAGGACGAGGCGACCCGTCTCCTCCTCGGAACGGGTCTTCGGTCCCGGGGGATTCCACTTGGCGGAAGGGGGGGGATTCGAACCCCCGGAGGCTTTCACCTCACACGCTTTCGAGGCGTGCGCATTAGTCCGCTCTGCCACCCTTCCGCCGGCGAGTGTAACG